>Ga0315540_10002190_pt1 | contig 11050 bp, 10 predicted proteins | sample SalMarSW160110MG_FD_203677 | JGI IMG/M metagenome (GOLD analysis project Ga0315540, IMG submission 203677) | Salt marsh sediment microbial communities from the Plum Island Ecosystem LTER, Massachusetts, United States - Salt Marsh Sediment SW1601-10 ... | reverse complement strand
TTGAAAAGCAGGCGCCGTGGCCACCAGCCGCTGCGCCTGGTTCCACGACCCGGAGCGGAACTTTCAATATTGAGCCCTCGGTGTCTCTGCCGGAGGCGGGCGCTGCCGTGTCGTGCGCGATATTTGTTGGCTCAGGCCGCGGCGACGGGTTGTTTCGGGGGCGCGCCGTAGGTGTTCGGAATACGATCAGCATAGAGGTCCACGAAGTCGGCAGCGCCAGTGGTCGTCACCGGTTGCAGCGCCTCGTCGATATAGTTTTCCGCGCCCGGCTCGGCGGCGATCCGGTTCATGATGGCGCGATGCCGCCGGATGAGGCGCCACCACTTGAATCCGACTGTAAGGAAATCGATCACACGCCAAGGATAGAACACGAGCGGATTGATGATCGGCAATTCGGGGCGGCGTTGGGTGCGAATTTTCCGGCGGACGAATCCGAACTGCAGCGGATGCACGCTCTCGATCCGAACGGCGCCAGAAAAAACCGTCACCGCATCGAAAACCTTCCTTTTGCTGATGCCGCTCGCAATCGCGCGGCGCATGATGGTTTCGACGTGATCCTCCGAATAGTAGCGCTCCCACGCGTCAGCGTATACGCGCTCCCACGCCTCCTTGGACATCGTCGCATGCGCCGTGCATGCATGCTCGAGATCATAATTGTTCATGTCGGGGTCCATCGGAACCCCGCGAACAAACAGGTTCTTGTGATCTTCCGATCCTGGCAGCGGGGTAAGGAAGAAGAACTCGAGCAACTCGATCGGCAATTCCTTCTTGATGATCTCGATGTCGCGCGCAATCGTTTCGGGGGTGTCGGTCGGGAACCCGAGAATGTACCCTGCATAGGTCATCACCTTGGCCTGTCGCCAAGCCAGAAACATCTCGCGATATTCCCAAATCTTGTTCTGGCGCTTCTTCGCTCCCATCAGGGATTCAGGGTTGATGTTCTCGAGGCCGATGAAGACCGCCGTGCAGCCCGCGCGTGCGGCCTTCTCGATGAAGCCCGGGATGCGGTGGCACAAGGTATCAACCTGCAGCATCAAGCGGATGCGGAATCCTTCCTTCTCGCGCAGTTCGATCAGCCGATCGAGAATCGGCTCCCAGTTCTTGTTACGGGCGAAGTTGTCGTCCGTCACGAAGAACCGAGTAATTCCTCGCTCCGCGTTGGCACGGACGATGCCCTCGATATCGTCAGCCGTGCGATAGCGAGACTTGCGTCCTTGGACGTTGATGATGGTGCAGAAGCTGCACTGGAATGGACAACCGCGCCCCGCGTCGAAGCTCGCATAGTGGCCGGCTATACGGGTTACCGTTTCGCGGGGCAGGATTGGGTAGGTCGCCGCCCTCATCTCGGGCAGATCGTCCATGTAGTTGTAAATCGGCTTGGGCGTCCCCGAGGCCATCTCGCGCAAGAAAACCTCCATGCGCCCTTCAGCCTCACCGGCATACAGCGTAATGCCAAGCTCGATTGCCCCCTTGAGATCGGGCGGCAGTTCCGGAAGCATGGCAACACAGCCACTGACATGGAAACCACCGATCGCGACCGGAATATCGGCGCGGCGGAATTGGCGGGCCAGGTCGAGCGCGCGCGGAAATTGGTTCGACTGAACGCCGACCAATCCGACAAAGCCACCGCCGGCCTCGCGTATTCGCCGGATCGCACCCTTCACGTCGATGACGGTGTTGCACTCGTCATAGGCCTCGACCTCGATCGCGACGTCAGGACCAAGCGCCTGGCTAGCGGCGCATTCCGCAATCAAGCCATGAACGCTCGCAAGGCTATTGGACGGTATGGTCGAACGCCACCATTGAATGACATAGCCGTCCGCATCGTAATGCGATGGCTTGATCAGAATAATTCTGAACCTTCCCTCGGGCATGGCTTCCCCCTTGAGTGTCCGATTTTTTGAAAAGGACGCGATCCCAACTCGAAATCTGACCAATCAATTCCCAAGGCCACGGAGCGGCATGCGTAAGCTCTCAGTCTATCCTTAGTTCAGACCGTCTCAAAGCGATCAATCGCTGGAGCTTCCCCACCGCCCCGGCAAGGCAATTTCGGCTCGTGCCCTGGCACATCGCGTCGTGAGTCAATCGTCGGCTTTCGGCGAGTTGTGGGAGCAGGACGAGAACATCTGGCGCGCCATCGGCGCAGGTTGGCTGCTTTAGCTCAAGGCAGTGGTCGTCCACCGGTCCGCCCAGGCAATGGCAGGGCCGTCGCCACCGCCGCAAAACTTCGAATCTCCAAACGGGATGCTTCGTAATTATTTCGATATATCGATCTTGACCGGAGCGAAGCGCTGTGCGATATGCATGATATCGATATATCTAAGAAAGGTCTAAATATGATCGGATTCGGCACGCCCTTCGGGCATTGGGGCGAGCATCGGCACGGCATACACCGATGGCAGCGCCGTTCACGCGGAGCAGCCGGTGCAGGTAGCCCGGCCGACAATCCCTTGGAATCAGATCGCGAAAGCGAGGCGTGGAGCGATCCGCGATCCGCGTTCGGCTGGCGCGGCCGAGGTTTTGGAGGGCGTGGCCGATGGCGTGATTTCGCCCCCGCCGATGACGCTGACGCGCCAGGCGCTGGCCGATCGGGCTTTCATGGCACCGCCGGGGGCGACGATGATCCCTTCGCAGGCGGGCGGAGCTGGTCGCGCGAGCCCCTGTTCCGGCGCATGCGCGGCTTCGGCCGCGGGTTCGGTGGCCCGCGCGGTCCCGGTCGTCCCGGGCGACTGCTCGGTCAGGGCGACCTGCGCTGGCTGGTCCTCGATCTCATCGCGACACAGCCGCGGCATGGCTACGAAATCATCAAGGCAATCGAGGAGGCCTTCGACGGCCACTACACACCGAGCCCTGGCGTCATCTATCCGACCCTGACGCTGCTCGAGGAAACCGGGCTGATCAGCGGCGAGAATCATGGATCGAAGAAGCTCTACAGCCTCACCGAAGAAGGCCGCGCCGAAGTTGCGGCTCATTCGGCTGATATCCAGGCGGTCCGTGACCGGCTCGCCAATGCCCGCGCCCGGTTCGGCGGCGCACCGCCTCCGGAGCTGTTTCGCGCCATGGACAACCTCCGCGCCGCACTTCAGGTCCGGCTGGCCAAGGGAGAACTCTCAGCCGAGGCCATGCAAACCATCACCGCAGCGATCGACCGGGCAGCGGCCGAGATCGAGCGCAGCTGATCGGGGCGAGCGGCACCGGCGATTGCCGCGCAAAGCCTGTGCATCATGAGGCCACCCATGTCCGAGGAAGCATCGCCTCACACTCGCTTTAGCGAGGCCTATGCCGGCGTCCCGCCCTGGGAGATCGGCAAGCCGCAACGGCCTTTTGTGGCGGTGGCGGACCAGGTCACGAGCCCTGTGCTCGATGCCGGCTGCGGCACCGGCAACGCGTCCGTGTTCTTCGCCGCCCGCGGCCATCAGGTGACCGGCATCGACTTCGTCGAGGAAGCCATTCGGCAGGCGCGCAGCAAGGCCGCAGAACGTGGCCTTGCCGTCGAGTTTCTCATCAAGGATGCGATGACGCTCAATACGTGGGACCGGCGCTTTCGCAGCGTGATCGACAGCGGCCTGTTCCACGTCTTTGTCGGCGCGGAGCGGCAGCGCTACGTCAAGGGGCTTGCCCATGTCACCGTACCGGGCGGGCGCCTGTTCCTGCTGAGCTTTACCGACGAGGAGCGCGACCGGGGCCCCGCGGGTGCGTCCCGGCAGGGAATTTACGACGCCTTCGCCGACGACTGGATCGTCGAATCGGTGGAGTTCGTGCACGGCGAAGTCAGCGCTGGGTTCGTCGCTGACTTTCCGGAAGGCGGTCCGAGAATGTGGTTCGCGATCATCCGCCGCAAAGGCTGACCGCGTCTACAGCACGAGCTGGCGCGCGACCTCGGCTGCGGCCTTGCGCTTGGCGTCGATTTCGTTGTCGAGCGCGGCGTTTTTTTGCGTGATCTCGGCAAGGCGGTCTTCCTGCGTCTTCAGCGTATCAAGATAGCGCCGCCCGAGATCGGAACCGGTCCCGACCGACTGCAGATTGCGGCGGATGCGGTCCTGATCCTGGGCGATGGTTCTGCGCTCTTTCTCGAGCTGCGACTTTTCCGATCGCGCGCGGTTGATCTCACCGACGATCCCGGCGAGCTTGTCGACCGTCGCTTTCAGCGCCGGACTCTCATTATCGAGCCCGCGGATCCGCGAATAGATCTCGTCCGGCCCGAGGTCGGTCAGCGTGACGCTCTCGTGATCGATACGGTCGAGCACAAGGGCGGCATTGGTCGTTTTGCCCTTCGGCGCGGTGATGGTGTAACGGAAACGCGTCGGCGTCTCTTCGACGTTTTTCGCATCGGCCGCCGGCGCCCAGCCGTTGCTGCGCGCCTCTTCGACCACGATTGCGCGATCCTCGTCGGGCGGCGGCGTCACCTCGTAATTGATGGTGCGGCGCGAGCGAATGGTCAGCGTCAACTGCCCATTCACCGCCTTGCCGAGAACCGTGCGCCGCACGCCCTTGTCGTCGCGCCGGATGTCGGTCTTGGCGTCGAGCGCAAAGGTCACGAACTTGAAGTTGCCCTTGGACAGCAGCGGCAGTTGCGCGTCGCCGACGAAATTCACCTGGCCGTCGGCCGACGGTTCGAACGCGGTGACGATGCCCGGCGGCAGGCCGGCCTCGCCATCATTGCGAATACGCACGGCGGCAAGCGGCCGGTGCTCCGATGTCTCCGGCTGATAGAGCCAGATGCGGCTCGCCGTCACCTCGCGATCGACGAACGGCAGCATCATCGTGTGACCGGTGGCAAGCGAGAGCTTGGCCGGGAAACGATAGAGTAACTGCGTCGAGGCTTCTTCGGCGGCGGCGGCTTCAGCGACCGCGGCGAGAAGGTCCTGCGGTTCGGGCGCGGCTTGCGGTGCTGCGGCAAGCGCGCGCGGCGCGAAGCGGCGTTGGCTTTGTGCGGCCTGCGGCGGCGCCGGCATCATGACAGACCGCCTCTTCAGCATAGCACTTTCCTCCCGGAGGCCGCCCCGGCCGCCCGGCCTTGCTTCTGCATCGTCGGCGCGCGGAACGAGCCGCGCGGCCGTCGTCACCGGCACTTCTGGGCGTTTCGCAAAGAAAGCGGTGTAGAGCGGCTGGCGCAGCGCCACCGGATTGCCGGAGACAAGGACGAGGTCGACATTCTTCCAGTCCCCGCCCGTCAGATTCTCCAGGATAGCCCAGCCTTGCAGGCGAGCCTTGCCACCTTCCTTCGGCAGCACCAGCCGATAAGCTGTCTTCCAGATCGGCGCGGCAACGACATAGCTCACCGCGACATTGCGCGTGCCCTGGCCGAGAAAATTGATCGCAAGCGTTCGCCGCTCCTTGGCGCGGTTCTCGGCGAGCCCCACAAGCGCGCGCTCGATCTGCGCCTGCAGCTGCGGATCGGTGAAGCGCAGCGCCCTCACCTCTTCGAGCGGCGCCTGCACGATGCCTTTGTCGGTCATCAAGGTGAGACGATGGCGAGTCGTGGTACCGCCATTATTGGGGAGCGCGACCCTCTCCGCCTCGACCCGAAATACGCGGCCTTTCGCGTTGACCTGCCCGGAGATCTCGACCTCGCTGCCGACCAGGGCATTGAGCAGCGCCGTCTGCGAATTCAGGGCGCGCGGCCCGAACGGCAGATCACGGAACAGCTCGGCAAGCGGCTTTTTTCCCGCCAGGCTGACGGCGCCGATCGCGCCTTCGCGGTCGAACACCGTCATGCTCTTGAGGACGTCGTCGACCTGATCGAGCCTGACCGAGAGATCGACCGTCGTGCCCGCCGTGACCTGTCCGGAATGGGTGAACTGGGCAAGGCCCGAGCTAGACAGCACGACACGTGTGAGCGGCAGGTCAGCCGCGTTTGCGAGCGGAATCGAAATGGCAATGAAAGCGGCGGATGCCAGCAAAGGCAGTCGCAGCTTCTCCAAGCCGAATATTTTCGTCATCGCGTGCGTCCTTCCCCCCGACTTTGGGGTCTGCAAACGCTTGTCCGGTTCACATAATCGAGGCTGTATCGCGGCGGTCGCCCTAATGTGCCGCCGGCTGTCCGAGCCGCTTGCGCACGTCGGCTTCGCGCTCCGCCCGCAAGCCGACGGCACGCCCCTCCGCGACCGCCATCTCCAACGGCGTCCCTGAATGGGCGCGATAGAGCGCCCACATCGCGCCGGCCCGGTTGGCGGAGGCGCAGTGCACGAGCACGGGGAAATTCTTCGGGTCCTCGATCACGCGGGCGAATTCGACCAGCTGCGCCTCCGAGGGCAGCCCCTCGGTCACCGGAATATTGATATAGCGAAGCCCGGCGGCTTGCGCTGCCTGCTTTTCGGCCGCGGTCCCCTCCAACGGCCCGCGGAGGTCGACAATGGTGGCAAAGCCAAGTTCCTTGAGCCTCGGAACGGCACCCGGCTGGATAAGGCCGCCGGTCGCGATCTGCGGTCGCAGGCGCCGGTAGTTGGCTACCAGCCCGCCGATCTCGTGCTGCGATGGGACCTCCCGGACGGCCGCGGTCAGCGCCCGCGCAGAGGTCAGCGACACCGCCATGCCGAGATCCGCGCCGGCGAGAAGCGCAAGCGCGATCGCGTAGGAGCGGACGAGCGCAGACATCACGAACATGGCAGGATCCTTTCAACCCTCAACAAAATGGAGCAAACACCGGGCGCGGCAGCGGTGCCGACCGGATTCGCATCCAAACAAAGCGCGCCTTTATGACGATATGCAGACCGTGCCGGTGCCGGTGAGGCCAATCGCCCGCGCGGCGCCACGGCTGAGATCGAGGTGCAGGCCGCGGGTGAAGGGGCCGCGATCATTGATCACCACCTCGACCGATTTCCCGGTGCGCGGATTGGTCACCGTCAGACGCGTTCCGAACGGCAGCGTCCGATGAGCCGCGCTCAGGCCATCGGGATTGAAGCGCTCACCGCTCGCGGTGCGCCGGCCCTGCCAATAAAAGGCCGAACGCACCATGCGGCCCGATTGGCAACCCGCCGCGCGCTTGCGCTTGGTCGCGCTTTTGACGTCACCTTTGGTCTCCGCGGCCGCTTTCTCGTCGCTCTCCTCCCCACGAGCCTGTGTCGGCGGCGCCGAAGACTGCCCGGGAACGAGGCCAGCGCACCCGGCCAGCAGAGTCAAGCCGAGCAGGACCGCCACCGAGACCGGATTTGCCGTTTTCAAGTCGCCCTCCCGCGAAGCGTCACGTCAGCCGCATTCCCACTGTGATTGACCGAATCAGCCGGTATGCTACGGTACCCAGTATGAGGCTGAAAATTGTTTCTTATCAGTTGATTGTCGGTCAGATTGAAGGCTGGATCAGCAGACTGTAAGACCGGATCGATGACCATTCGCCTCCACCGCGGCGACCTTCCTGATCTTGCGCGCTACCGGGACGCGGTCGCGATCGACACCGAGACCATGGGCCTGCAGCCGGTCCGGGACCGACTGTGTGTCGTCCAGCTCTCGCCCGGTGACGGCAGTGCCGACGTCGTGCAAATTCCGCGCGGCGGGGCGACAGCGCCGAACCTGAAAACCCTGCTTGCCGATGAAGGTCGCCTGAAAATCTTCCATTTCGCCCGTTTCGATCTTGGCATCCTCTATCACAGCCTCGGCGTCATGCCGACGCCCGTCTATTGCACCAAAATTGCGTCGCGGTTGACCCGTACTTATACCGACAAGCATGGACTGAAGGACTTGGTGCGCGAGGTTCTCGGCATCGAGGTGTCCAAGCAGCAGCAGCTGTCGGACTGGGGCGCCGAGCAACTCACCGACGCGCAGATCGCTTATGCGGCCTCCGATGTCCTGCATCTGCACGCACTGAAAGAGCGGCTGGATGAAATGCTGGCGCGGGAGGGTCGCGAAGAGTTGGCTGCAGCCTGCTTTAAATTTTTACCGACCCGGGCAAAGCTTGACCTCGCCGGCTGGGCCGGCGAGGACATTTTTGCCCATTCCTAGGGAAAGCAGGCCGGGCGCCGCCGCGGGACGGCCATATTCCCGAGCGATTTTAAGCATCTGGGACCGCCGGGGTGCAGGATAGGCGATCTCGCAACGAGAAATTGGGGATGAACCGTCTCGTCGCTGTTCCAGCTGTCGGGCGACCCGAAGTCCATGCATTTGCCGCAGCGGACTGGACGCGCGGCGAGCAGTTGTTCCGGCGTGCCGCACGGCACAGCCGGTTCATTCGGATTCTGCGTGTCGTCGTTCCGATCGGCGCGGTCGCGTCCTGCGCCGTGCTTGCCGGCATCGCCTATTTCAATCCGTTCAAAACCCCTGGTGTGGCGTTGGACAAAGGCACGCTCGTCGTCACCGGACGCAAGGTGGCGATGGAGCAGCCGCGGCTCACCGGCTATACGAAGGACTTGCTGCCTTACGAATTGACCGCACGCTTTGCCTCGCAGGACCTCTCCCACCCGGGCGTACTCGAATTGAACGATCTCAAGGCGCACGTTCAGACCAAGGATCAGGGCAAGATCAATATATCGGCGAAAACCGGCATCTACACGGTCAAGGCCGACCAGCTTCAGCTCGTTGACAATATTCTGGTGCGGACCAGCCTTGGTTATGTGGCGCACCTCGAGCAGGCCTTGATCGACATGAAGAAGGGGACGATCGTCTCCGATCGGCCGGTGAAAGCCAAGTTTCCGCAGGGAACGATTGAATCCAATCGTCTCGATGTCAGCGAAAGCGGCTCCGTTATTCTGTTCAGCGACGGCGTAGAAACAATCTTCGTGTTGCCCAAACAGCCATCGACCGCGGCGAAGGCGGCATCGCCATGAGGGCGCTTGTGTCCGGAAATATGCGTCGACGCCTCGTCGGCGCGGCCTTGGCTGGCACAATCGCGACGCTCGCGGTCACGACGCTTGCGGTCGCGGCGCCGCCGCAGGCGGCAAACGGACCGCCGAACGCCCTGCAAGGATTTTCGCAAAACCGCGATCAGCCGATCAAGATCGACGCTGCTTCGCTCGAGGTCCGCGACAAAGAAAAGGTCGCGACTTTCGCCGGCAAGGTCGTGCTCGTGCAGGGCGACACCACCCTCAATTGCCAGAAGCTCGTCGTCTTCTACGACGCCGAGGGCAAGACCGCGATGGCGGCGAAGGATAACACTGCGGGGCAGCAGAATATCCGCCGGATCGAGGTGCTGGGCGATGTGGTGGTGACACAGAAGGACCAGAAGGCGACCGCCGACAAGGGCTTCTTCGACATGAAGACGAATACCATCACGCTCGTCGGCAATGTCGTCATCTCCCAAGGAAAGAATGTCATTCGTGGCGACCGCCTGATCGTCGACATGACGACCAGCGTCTCGCGGGTCGAATGTGACAAGTCCTCGTCCTGCCGCGTTCAGGCTCTGCTCATGCCGGGCGGCGGAAAGGGCCATGAAGGACCGCAACTTGGTGGCGCCCGCGATGCCAACAAGCCGCGCTCGCTCAACCCGTTCAGCCAGTAATGTGGAATCCGCAGGCCGCAATGCCGGACTTCGAGACCTTGCAGCAGCTCGCGCGACCGATCACGTTCGGTAGTGTGGCGGGAGGCGTTCATTTTTAGCTGGTTCCGAGGACCGACAAAGACGGCACGCCCGCCGGCCCAAAGCGCGGACCGGCCGCGTCGCCCCGCCGGCCCGGTAATCCGGCCGCGCTCGCCCGACGGCCATGGCGATGTCGGCATGCGCGAGCGCGGCCCGCGCCCGCAGGCGGCACCGCGGCGCCAGGATTACGCCGACCAGCGCGCGCGCCGCACCGTTCCGCGCGGCTATCTCGCCGTCCACAATGTCGAAAAGAGCTTCGTCGGCCGTAAGGTGGTCAAGGGCGTGAGCCTTTATCTGCGGCGCGGCGAGGCGGTCGGCCTGCTCGGCCCGAACGGCGCCGGCAAGACCACCGTGTTCTACATGATCACCGGGCTGATCAACGCCGATCGCGGCCGCATCGAGCTCGACGGCCACGACGTCACCACCCTGCCGATGTATCAGCGCGCGCGGCTGGGCATCGGCTATCTGCCGCAGGAGCCCTCGATCTTCCGCGGCCTCAATGTCGAGGACAATATCCGCGCGGTGCTCGAGGTGGTGGAGCCCAACAAGAAGCGGCGCGACGCTGACGTCAACGCGCTGCTCGAAGAGTTCAGCATCACCCGCCTGCGCAAGTCCCCCGCCATCGCTCTGTCCGGCGGTGAGCGGCGACGCCTCGAAATCGCCCGGGCGCTGGCGACCCGCCCCAGCTACATGCTGCTCGACGAGCCCTTCGCCGGCATCGATCCGATCGCCGTTGGCGATATCCAGGCGCTGGTCCGCCATCTCACTCAGCGCGGCATCGGCGTGCTCATCACCGACCACAATGTCCGTGAAACACTCGGCCTTACCGACCGCGCCTACATCATCTATTCAGGCGAGGTGCTGATGGAGGGGCAGACCGACGACATCGTCAACAATCCCGATGTCAGGCGGCTCTATCTCGGTGAAAGCTTCCGGATGTGAATCTGGCATCCTGCCCGCGAGGGTTCGGGCGCGTCTCTCAAGTTCCTGCCGGCGCTCAAATTTTGTGCAGGAATTGCGCCGCGATTTCCTAGCAAAATTTCTAATGTACAGCGGAAGTAAGAGCATATAAGCAAGAACCGGACCAACTTCCGGTGACCAATGGCGCTTTCGCAACGGCTGCAGCTTCGACAGACCCAATCGCTGGTGATGACGCCGCAGCTTCTGCAGGCGATCAAGCTGCTGCAGCTGTCCCACCTCGACCTCACCACCTATGTCGAAAACGAGCTTGAGTGCAATCCGCTGCTCGAGCGCGATGCCGGCGAGGAGCCGGCTGCGAATAGCGACACCGCGGGCAGCGAGGGAAGCGACGACGCCGCGGAAGCACAGGAACAGGCCGACGCCTGGCTGTCCGAAGAATTCGAGACCAGCCGGGCGGCGCTGGAAACCAATCTCGATACCGATCTCGAAAGCGTATTTCCGGACGAGCCTGGCGCCGCGACCCCGCCGCTCAATGCCCAGCCGACGGCATCGTCGGATTGGTCATCGGTCGGCCCGGGTGGGCGCGACAGCGGCGGCTACAGCCTCGAGGCCTTCGCGACC
>Ga0315540_10002189_pt1 | contig 11058 bp, 22 predicted proteins | sample SalMarSW160110MG_FD_203677 | JGI IMG/M metagenome (GOLD analysis project Ga0315540, IMG submission 203677) | Salt marsh sediment microbial communities from the Plum Island Ecosystem LTER, Massachusetts, United States - Salt Marsh Sediment SW1601-10 ... | reverse complement strand
AACCAAATTGGTAGCACCAATAGGATTTGAACCTATGACCCATGCCTTATCAGGACATTGCTCTACCAGACTGAGCTATAGTGCTAAATCATAATAAGCATACTAAATCATATTTTTTCTCCAATGTCAAGCTTTTTTTTATTTTATCATAACATTATATATAGGCAATGTAAAGCAAGATTGGACAAAAAATGTTACAAAAAGTGACAATAAATGACATAATTCTATTTATAAAATTTTCATAAAAAAATAGAGATATATAAGTTGCTGTTATTACTTATATAAAAAAACTGAAAAAAATAGCATTACTGGCATGGGGATTGCATTAGTATATGAGCATGAAAACAACAACAACAAAAAAGGAAAAAACAATGACTAAACTTTTTATTTCTGGTGTAGAGGTTATTCAAGGTGATCTTTATGAAGTTTGGGGAGAAGATTCTAAACTGGTAGTTTTTGATACCATAGTTCAGGCCATTGTTGATGGTGATATTTATCATCATAATCATGTTTTTAAAGGTGTTGTTCAAGACCCTGAAGGTTTTGAACATCCTAATATGAATGCTGTTAATTCTGCTAAAACTCTTGCTAATAGGGTATCTGATGCAGGTATGATCAATACTGAACATTGGATTTGTGTTGGTAATCTTTCAGAAATTGAAGACCCATTGGTTAGACTTGAAAGAGAATGGTCTTCTGATCATTATTAATATAAGGGGCTTATGCCCCTTGGCGATAAATCATAAAAAAGGAGAATAATGATGATTATTACTTTTGAAAAAAATGATGAGGGAACAAGACAGTTTGCAATACTTATTTCTCAATTGGTAAAAGAAGGTGTTGTATTTGAGATTAATAATACTAAACCAGTTTATGAAGTTAGACTTACAGGTGGATACTAATGAATACTACTAAATGGACAGGATGGGAAACTGATAAATATCAAGGATATGTTGAGTATTTGAATGAAGTAGAAACAATACTTGATGTACATGATATTGATTGGGCATATTATCATAGTCCTATATTTAATGGATATGGAGAGCAGAAAATAATATCTGATAATGTTTATTTTGTTGATCAATGTGGTAATGAAGTTGCTACATGGCATAAAACACTAAATGTATTATTGGTTTTTGGAAAACCAAGAAAAGTTTGTAGAAAAACAAATCCTGATGGAATTAGAAACTACAGGAGAGAAATGACTGAATATGAAATTTTGTCTAACAAAGTATATGAGTCTTTAATGAAAAATTCTCCTTACTTTAGGAATCTTTCTATGGATATGCAGGGAGAATTAATTATGAATATAGTGAAAAAAAAGCTTGACATTGTTTCTTAGATAAGATATAAAGAATTATTTAAAAATAATAAAAATTTAAAGGAGATTAGATTGAAAGAAATTGTATGTAAAGGATGTGGACAGGTATTTATGCCTTTTTTACCTGATAATAGAAATAGTTTTGGTCATTCATGTACTTATTGTGATGAAATTAATACTTATGAGGATTATGCAAAAAGACTTTTACTTTGCTTAATGTTTTTAACTAGAGAAGAATTTATTAGTGAAAAGGATATGGAGATATGACTGAATATGAATATTCTTATGAAGATGTTTATTGTCATGTTTGCTTAAATGAGGTTTGCCCTTCTTGTGGGTGCTGTCAAACAGAATCATGTGAGATGTTTTCATGCATGGAAGGGGTAACAGAAAAGGAGATATCATGAGACAATTAATGAGACAATTATTTATACCACGGCCACTTCACATATCAACAAAGAAAAAAGGATTAGTGAATTTTATAGATATAATGGTTGTATTGATAATCCTAATATATTCAACACCTGTTCTTTAGGAAAAGGAAAAGGAAAGGAGAAATAAAATGATATTGTCTTTTGATATTGGTGGAATTGAAGATACAGACATTGAAGTTGAATTTGAATATGATTCTTTTGAACCTATGACAAGGCATTATCCCGGTTCTTCTGAATCTGTAGCTATTGGTACTGTTACAATAGTGGAGACAGGTTCAGAAATATGTTTGTTACCTAAATTTGAAAAGGAACTTTCTAATATTATTCTTGATGAGATAAATGAAGCTCAAGATGAGGATGAAGCTTATCACAAATATGGATATTTATTAGATTATTAGGAAAGGATTATATTTATTATGTCACCATATATTATTATAATACTTATTTCATTGTTTTTATTTTATAAAATAGTTTTAGAACCAGAAAGAAAAAGAGAAAGGTTACTTAATGACCCTTTAACTAAAGACCTTTTAGAAAAATCTTTACAAGAGAGTATTTTATTAAAGTCAAAAGAAATGCCTACTGATGAACATATAATGAAGTACTATAAAATGTACTGTAAGAAATGGGAAATAGATAATAGGGATCAATGGACTACTAAGGAACCTTTATCATATGCTATATGGGAAAAAAAAGCTAAAACTCCTACAAAAATTACTAAAATCAGAGGAAATTTTAGTCTTTATGAATTTGGTGGATACCAGTATATAATCTCTATGACATGTGATGCTATGGTAGGATTTCCACCTAATCAGATTTACCATCGTTATCGTGACTATGAAGATATGATAAAAATGGAAGGAGAGGAAAAATGTATAAAATAATTATGGTTGTTTTTCTGATGATGTTTATATGTACATATGCCTATGCTGAAGAAAAATTTATTGATAAGCATGAGGTATCAATTGGATATGCTCCTTTTTGTAAGCATTTATTTAGTGATAATGAAGATTACAATGAAACTATTAATGCTGTAATGGGTTCAGTTGACCAATGGTTTATTATGACTTTTAAAAATAGTAGCTATAATAGAACATTTGCTGTAGGATATGCATTAAGGACTGATAAATGGAAATTTGATGATAAGTGGTTTCTTAGAGGTAACTTGAATTTAAGTCTGATACATGGATATGATGATGAACTTTTTAATGTTGGTGGGATAGCTCCTGCTATTGGGCCTACTGTTGAATTAGGATATAAGAATTTTTCTGTTCAGGCAATGGTAATCCCTGTTGCTACTTTAATGTTTGTATGGACATTTTAAGGAGAATATTATGTCTAAAAGAATGAACTATTATCATGTATGCCAATGTGGTAGAGAATATCAAGGATTTATTAATCAAAATACATGTTGGGTATGTATATTAAATTTTCTTCGTAGAATGGGAAAAATATGAATAAAAACAAATATGATGAAATAATTGACAGATTACTTAAATCTGAAGAAATAAAAAAATTATATGATGAATATATTATCAAAGATATAACTTTCAAAGAATGGGTTATTGGACATGTTGACTCAATTTTAAGTAAAGACATCTTAATAAGCAAAAAATGTCATAAAAAGTGACAATAAATGCCATAATTTTAATTTATAAAATAATATAAAAATATAAGTTGTTGTATTTACTTATATAAAAAAATTATTTAGTTTGGCATGAGGATTGCATATATTATATCTTAATCATGGAGAAAAACAATGGCTAGACGAAAAATGACAGATGAGGAAAAAGCTAAAATGGCTGAAAATAAAAGACTGAAACATGAGAAACAGATACTTGAAACTGATCTTAAAGAAACAAAGGAAATGAATATTCCTAGTCCTGCTTATCTTCATAAGGTGGGTGATAGAGTTGTCTATGGTGCATGGGATTTCACAAAAATTCTTGAGATATTTGATGGTGGAAAATATTACAAGTGTTTCTCTAGCACTACAAATCGCAATACTAACAGGGGAACAGTATATTCTGAAAAAGAACACTATGAGACTTGGTATAACTTAGAAATTTATAGAACAAAATTTCCTGAAAGACTTGAAGAAGATGAAGATATTCGTTTTAATTATATGCAAAGAGATATGATAGGTCTTTTAAGTATGATGTTCGATAAATATGGAATTGATCTTGATCCTGAATACCAAAGAGGAAATGTTTGGACAAGGGAACAGAAAGTAAATCTTATTGATTCTATGTTCAAGAATATTGATATAGGAAAATTCACTATTATAAAAAGACCTTGGGGAGATAATCCTAATGCTCCTATGACTCCTAAACTATATGAGATGCTTGATGGAAAACAGAGATTGACTGCTGTATATGAATTCTTTATTGGTAAGTTTCAATACAAGGGTAAGTATTTTCATGAGCTTCATCCAAGGGATCGACACCATATCAAGTATTATACAATTAATTGGGCTGAGACACAACCTTTAACTAAAGAGCAGAAATACAGATATTTCCTAAAGCTTAATACAACTGGAACACCAGTTTCAGAAGAACATTTAAACAAGGTAAGGAAACTATTGTTAGATGAAAACAACAAAAAAACAAAGACTGATTCAAGATAGTATTCATAGATATAAATTATCATGGGGCAACTTTAAATCTGATAGATGGAAGTCCTATTATACTTTAAGGGCTGAAGTTGCTGATCTTATGGCTATACGTAAATTCTCAAAAAAAGAATTGATTGAGATAAAAAATTTCATAAAAAAAATAGCACTTGAGGAAATGAGGTAAATAAAATGAAAAAACTAGCATATATTGGAAAAATTATTGATATTCAGCCAATTAAAAAGGCTGATTTTATTGTATCTGCAACTGTCATATGTGGTGAAGGGGGAAAATGGATGGGTACTGTAAAAAAAGATCAATTCAATATTGGTGATTTGGTTGAAGTATACCTTCAAGATGCCTTACTACCAAAAACTGATGAGTTTGCATTTATGGAAGGATACCATTATAGAGTATCTATGAGAAGATTCAAAAAAGTACCTTCTGAATGCCTGATCATGCCATTAACTCTTGAAGGGGATATAGGTGATAACATTGCAGATGTCAAAGGTATTATGAAATATAACAAACCTATCTCTGCTTCTCTTAGTGGAATAGCTCTTGGTAGTTTTCCAACAGATATCATTCCTAAAACTGATGAACCAAATTTTCAAACTGTTAGTGATATGGTTGATGAACTAAGAGGAAAAAGATATTACTCTACTGTAAAAGCTGATGGTAGCTCTGGAACTATCTATAAAAATGATGAGCATTTTGGGTGTTGCAGTAGAAACCTTGAGTTTAAAGAGAATAAGAAAACTTTAGTATGGAAACTGGCACATGAATATGATCTTCCTGAAAAGCTACATAATGGATATGCTATTCAGTTTGAAATTGTAGGGCCGGGAATTCAAAGCAACAGAATGGGTCTTGATAAAGTTGATATGAGAGTCTTTAATGTATGGGATATTAAGCATAGAAGATATCTTGATGCTGAAGTTGCATTTGATTTCTGTGAAGATTTAGAATTGCCTACTGTAGAAGTTATTGATTGGAATGAGATATTTAGTTTTCAGACTGATGAAGAACTAAGAAAATATGCTGAAGGAAAATATAAATCTGGATATCCAAGAGAAGGAGTAGTTTTTAGACCTATGCTTGAAATGAAAGTTGATTATGATAGACTTTCTTTCAAAGTTATTAACCTGATGTATAAGGATTAACCATCATGGAATATAAATTACAATTAATAAAGGTAGGCAATAATAAATTAGTAAAGGAATGGGATATCCCAAAAAATAGAGAAATTATAGGAGAAAAAATAATGAAAATTGATCTTAAAGAAATAATTGGTAAGCTTAGAGCTATTGAAAAAAAATTCAATAGCTCTGATGATCCCACTGAAAGGTATGTTATGATTCAGGCATTAAATAAGATTGCAGAAAAAGACCTGCCTATTCATGGGTATTGGGAAAATACATATTATGATGCTATGCTGAAAAAAAATTTAGGGGAATTATGATTTGTGAAAAAGAAAGCTTTGAATTTGATCTTGATGAATTAGGTCTTAGAAAGGATCAAATAATAATTTTGTCTGTAACAGGTTCTAATATGTATGGTACAGCTACACCTGATTCTGATAAAGATTATATTGGGGTATACATGCCTACTAAAGAACAACTATTGCTTAATGACTTTCCTAAAAGTATGGGATTACCAAAGAATAGTGAAATAGACCTGCAAATATGGTCTATTCATCATTTCATGAAGCTTGCCTGTCAAGGTGAAACATTATCCATTGATTTGCTACATGCTCCTTATTCCTGTTGGCTTATATGGGAAAATAGGATATGGGAAGAATTGATCAATAATAGACATTTATTTTTCACTAAAGAAATGAATGCCTTTGTATCTTATGCAAGAAAACAAGCGGCAAAATATGGAGTCAAGGGAACAAGGATAGCTTCACTTGAAAAGGTTATTAAAGCCTTGAAAGGAATGCCTGAAGATTCAAAGCTTACAAAACATTGGAGTAAGTTACCAGAAGGGGAACATATTCATTTTCTGGATACTAAACCTTATAGAATGTATCAGATAAATGGTAAAAAATACCAAGAAACTGTAAGTGTTGGCTATATTTTAGAACATGTAAAAAAACATTTGACAGAGTATGGTAAACGTGCTATGATTGCCAAGGATAATAAAGGAATAGATTGGAAGGGTGTTTCTCATGCTATAAGGTCTGCTGAACAGGTATATGCAATCTTAAAATATGGGGATTATAATTATCCATTAGCAAATACAAACTTCATAAAGAATGTGAAGCTTGGTAAAGTTAAATTTGATGTAGCTCAAGCTATAATAGAAGGTCTAATGAGTGAGATCGAAATTTTGATTGGTAGAACTGATTTACCTGAAACTGTAGATAAAGAATTTTGGAATAAATGGCTTATTAAATTAATGGAAGATTATGTAATATGAAAAAAAATTATTATAAAGTGGGGTTTATTATTAGTATAACGGTTTCTATTTTTATAATATCTTTTTTCTCATTTGGTGGTGATCTATTTTGGCATAAGCCTACTCCACCTAAAATTATAGAAAAAGTTAAATATGTTGAAAAAGAGGGTATGGAGACAAAAGACTTTATTGAACATCTAAACCCACGAATAGACCCTATAATTGCTGAAAAGATAGGTGATGCAATAGATGAGTATAGCAAGAAATATCAGTTACCTAGAAAACTGATATTAAGTATTATTTATAAGGAGTCTACTTTTAATCCTTTAGCTAAATCTAATGTTGCCTTTGGTCTGATGCAGATATATCCAAAATTTCATCCTGAAAAAATAAAAGCTTTGGGTATAAAAGATCAAAGAAAACTATACCACATAGATACCAATATTAATATTGGTTGCCAAATATTTAGAGAGTATTTTGATGCATCCAAAGGTGATTTGGATGAGACATTCCATAAATATCTATCCAAAAAAGCAACTAAAGAACAAAGAGACAAATATAAGAATAGGATATTAAATACATGGTCTGAAATGGATTTGTATGAATATTTAACTAAAAGGAAAAAAAATGAAAAAGGTGAATACTAAACTAATACTTTTTGATAAAAAATTTAATGTATTAAACTATGCCTATTTTGGTAATGGTGAAAAATTAAATGTACCTATCAAACTTTGGTTATCTGAAGTTGAAGAAGGTGCTATTATACAAATGGATCATTTAGCTCTATTACCTTTTATATTTCATCATGTAGCAGGAATGCCTGATATGCATGAAGGATATGGTATGCCTATTGGTGGAGTTATGGCAACAAAAGGATATATTGTACCTAATGCTGTTGGTATGGATATTGGATGTGGAATGTGTGCTCTTAAAACTAACTTATTTGTGGGTAGCTTAGATAAAGTTACTTTAAAAAAGATTATGGGAGATATCAGAAAACTTATACCTGTTGGATTCAAGCATAATAAAAAAAGCGGTAAAATGCCTGAATTCAATATCACTTTTTCATCAATAATAAGCAGAGAATGGGATTCAGCTACAAAACAACTAGGAACCCTTGGTAGTGGAAATCACTTCATTGAAATTCAAAAAGGAAGTGATGGTTATATTTGGATAATGATTCATTCAGGTAGCAGAAACTTAGGTGCTCAAGTAGCTACTCATTACAATAAAATGGCAGTTGAGTTGAATGAGAAGTGGTGTAGTTCTGTTCCTAAGAACTGGCAATTAGCTTACCTTCCTTTCAATGATACTGAAGGTCAAATGTATTTTCAGGAAATGAAATACTGTTGTGATTTTGCATTGGCTAACAGAAAATTAATGATGGAAAGGGTAAAAGAAGCTATGAATAATCACTTAGATGTTGACTTTTCGGAAGATAGTTTTATAAACATCCACCATAATTATGCTTCTATGGAAAATCACTTTGGACAGAATGTATTAGTACATAGAAAAGGAGCTACAAAGGCTTATGAAGGTGAATTAGGTATTATACCCGGAAGTCAAGGAACAGCAAGTTATATTGTTAAAGGTAAAGGAAATCCCGAAAGCTTTAAATCATGTAGTCATGGAGCAGGTAGAATTATGAGCAGAAGTAAAGCCAAAGAAAAGCTTAATTTGAATGATGAAATCAAGAAGCTTGATGATCAAGGAATTATTCATAATATAAGAAATATTTCTGATCTTGATGAAGCTCCTAGTGCTTATAAAGATATTGATAGTGTCATGGATCATCAAAAAGACCTTATAGATATAGAAATTGAGTTAAAACCTCTTGGAGTTGTTAAAGGATGATAGGCAAAATAGTTAAAGTAATTGATGATGGTTATACATATTCTACATATTCTGATATGGCTAAAAGTTTAAAAGTTTCTAATTGGGATAAGAGTAATACACCACCTGTTTATGATTTATATGAGATCAAAGCAATAGGGAAGCATAATGAGATTGATAATAAGATAGTTTATATTGAGAATATAAGAACAAAGAAAGGGTATTTGATTGGTATTGAAGGTACTAAGGTAATTTTTAAAGATTTTATTGAAGTAAATGAATTTAAAATATAGAGAAAATTTATAAAATGGCAAAAATTAAAACACATATAGAGGATTGTGAAAGAGTCCTTGGTAAAGGCCATGAAGAAATTCATAGGTGGATGGATGAGTTAGCTAAGAAATGGAAACCATACCATTATCTTGAATATCATAGGCAATTCAGACATCATGATGAAGCAGTAAAATACATAGAAAAGAAATGGGGATGGTATGCAAGTCAAGCGGCTAGACTTCATATAATTAGAGACAGTGAAATGTATCTTCCTATGCCTGTTATGGATATTATGAGAGAAGATCAAATTCAAGAGTTATATGAAAAAGCTTTAAAGTACTGTCACCCTGTAAATAAAGGATGGGAAAATGTCACTTTGGAACACTGTAAATAAAGTATGTGGTGAATTACCTGAAGGTTATCAGATAAATTTATGTATGGAAAATGGAAGTGCATGGATTGAATGTATTACTGAAGGAAATAATATTGAACTTCCTGATTCAACTGATAAGAATTTACAGTTTGAACTTAATGATGCTTTAATAACAGCTTGTAACCACCATAGGCAAAGGGGTAAAGCCACTTCATAGTTTAGTACTATTGTTCATAATAAAGCTATGAAAAGCTATGGATTGATAGTATGAATAACTAACCTAAAGATCATATCATACTAGTGAAGGATATGATAAGAGGGGTGAAGATAGACTCTAAATGCTAGCAAACAAATTATATCATGGAGAACAAAGAGCACTCATAAAAATGAAGAACTGTTTAGAGCAGAAATACTATCATTAAATAGACTGCTTTTTCTTCTATATTAACATGATTTTTTGTGGGGTCAATCCAAAGTTCGATTCTTTGGTGGTGGGCTAAAAAATATGTGGGATGCTTGGAAGATGCCTGAAAAAACGGCCGGTGATGGTTCGATTCCATCATAATAGTGGAAAACCGAGTGAGGTTCGGTTCCTCACCATCCCACCCAAAAAAAGTGTCTATAACTTATAAGATAGCAAAATGATTAAAATAGGAAAAGAACCATACCTTGAGTGTAGTTCCAAGGGAGATAAAAGATTTTCAGCTTTCAATGCAAAAGTAAATGGAAAGAGTATAGAAGAACAATATCAATCAGCAAAAATATTTGAAGATGGTTCAACAGGACTTACATGGAAAGAAGCTAAAGGAAGAAAACCTGTCAATACTGATAAGGTTTCTATTTTATATAAGAATTTGTGGAGACAATATTTAGACAAAAATCCCGGATTGGTTAGAGGATTAATACAAGCATCAGGGTTATCTGATATGTTTGGTCAAGAAGGGCATAACTGTCAAGCTATAACACTATGGGAACTAAGGAATGAATATGTTCAGAAATTTCAAAACAAGATGTAGAATTATTTGGTTATTGCTTACAAACAAATATACTAGGAGCATTAAATACAAAAAATGGTGGTTATGGAATAATGAATATGATAAGGAAGATATAACTATAATATTTGGTGAGGAAGAATGAAAGAAAATCTACCAGAATTTGATTTAGGAGATGAGATTAATGTAAAGAAAGATATTGATATATTTAATGAATTCAATACACCTGCAATAATCATGTACAATCCAAAATATCCTCATAATGTAGGTTCTGCTGTAAGAGCATGTTCATGTTTCAATTCTAATCTCATTATATTTACTGGAAATAGAGTTTCATTAACACCTGATGAAGGGAAAGGTGGATATAGACTTCCAAGAGAAGAAAGAATGAAGGGATATGATAATGTTCAGTTGGTTAATGATGAATATCCTTTCAATAGATTTTCAAAAGATGTAACTCCTGTTGCTGTTGAAGTAAGACATAATGCAGAGATATTACCAAATTTTATACATCCTGAAAATCCTGTTTATGTTTTTGGGCCTGAAGATGGATCATTACCACAAGTTTATTTAAAACATTGTCAAAGATTTCTCTATATTCCAAGTCCATTTTGCACAAATCTAGCGGCCGCTATCTATATTGTGTTGTATGATAGAATGGCAAAGTTAATGAGGGGAGAAGCTACAGTTAGGCCACAAGAAGATAAATGGATACAAGAAAGATATCTAAAGATGGTGTTATAATGGAAAAGGTTTTATTTTTATATAGATATGAAGATAGAAGATATGGATATAGAAGTGTAAAAATAGAAGAACTGAA
>Ga0315540_10002188_pt1 | contig 11058 bp, 8 predicted proteins | sample SalMarSW160110MG_FD_203677 | JGI IMG/M metagenome (GOLD analysis project Ga0315540, IMG submission 203677) | Salt marsh sediment microbial communities from the Plum Island Ecosystem LTER, Massachusetts, United States - Salt Marsh Sediment SW1601-10 ... | reverse complement strand
GCGGCGGCGCCTGCGCGACGACCTCGGCGATGATGCCGCCATCATGCGCCTGATCGACAAGCTCTCCGACGACGAGCTCGCCCGCCTGATGACCAATCTTGCGGGCCACGATCTGCCGACGCTGATCGACGCTTTTGCGCGGATCGACCACGACCAGCCGACCTGCATCATCGCCTACACGATCAAAGGCTACGGCCTGCCATTCGCCGGCCATAAGGACAATCATGCCGGGCTGATGACCTCGGTGCAGATGCAGGCCTTCCAGAAGGCGATGAGCATCCGCCCCGGCCACGAATGGGACCGCTTCGAGGGCCTGAGGCTGCCGGCCGAGACGCTGCAGGCTTTCCTCGACCAGGTGCCGTTCGCGCAGGGCGGTCCGCGCCGCTACCATGCCGCCCATATCGATGCACCGGCCGAGCTCACGGTGCCGGTGCAGCCGGAAATGTCGACGCAGCAGGGTTTTGGGCTGCTTCTCCACGAGATCGGCAAGGAGCGCAGCGCCTTTTCCGACCGCATCATCACCGCTTCGCCCGACGTGACCATGTCGACCAATCTCGGCGCCTGGGTCAATCGGCGCGGCCTGTTCGCCCATGAGGCGATGGCCGATACGTTCAAAAGCGAGCGCATCCCCTCGACGCTGACTTGGGAATTCTCGCCGGAAGGCCAGCATATCGAGCTCGGCATTGCCGAGATGAATCTGTTCACGCTGCTGTCGGCCCTCGGCCTGTCCCATTCCATCCATGGCGAGCGGCTGTTTCCGATCGGCACGCTCTATGATCCGTTCATCGAGCGCGGCCTCGATGCGCTCAACTATGCCTGCTACCAGGACGCCCGGTTCATCCTCGTCGCCACACCATCCGGCATCACCCTGGCGCCCGAGGGCGGCGCGCATCAGTCGATCGCAACGCCGCTGATCGGGCTCGCCCAGGACGGGCTCGCCGCCTTCGAGCCAGCCTTTGTCGACGAGCTGGCGGTGATCCTCGCCTTCGCCTTCGACTATATCCAACGCGATGGGGAGGGGACGCCGTCGGAGCGCACCTGGCTGCGCGACGAGACTGGCGGCGCCGTCTATCTGCGGCTGTCGACCCGGCCGGTCGAACAGCCGCAACGCACGATGACGGCGGAGCTGCGCCAGGGAATCATCGACGGCGCCTATTGGCTGCGCCCGCCGGGGCCGAATTGTCAGGTTGTTGTTGCCTATAGCGGCGCGGTCGCGCCCGAGGCGATCCAGGCGGTCGGGCTGATGGCGGAGGATCGCCGCGATGTCGGCCTGCTTGCGGTGACCTCGGCCGACCGCCTTAATGCCGGGTGGACGGCGGCAAACCGCGCGCGCGAGCGTGGACTTGCGCATGCCCGCTCGCATATCGAGCGGCTGCTCGCCGCGGTGCCGTCCCACTGCGGGATCGTGACCGTGGTCGATGGCCACCCGGCGGCGCTCGCCTGGCTCGGCGCCGTCTGCGGTCACCGCACCCGCCCGCTCGGTGTCGAGCATTTCGGCCAGACCGGATCGATCCCCGACCTTTATCGGCACTACGGAATCGATGCCAATGCGATCATCGCCGCCGCGCAGACGATCGCGCCCGGCCGTCCGATCCGTCATTTGCGTGCATTATAGTTTACGCCATTTCACAATAGCTGCGGCCTTGAGCGACATTGCGTTTACGCAAGGACGAAAGAAACATGTTTCGGCCAATTCGCGCTGCACGTCACCCGCAGCGGATTAACCGCTGCCGCACCAACGAAATCACGCCGCGCGCGGCTGCCGGCGCGACTTTTGTTCCCGAAAATTCCCCCTTGATTTCTGCGCGCCAATAGCGCCTTGTCCGCGCGACCGCTTTATTCGAGTTACCCGCCCAATCAGGAGCGAAAAATCGGTTCGGGGGAAATAAAAACTCGCTCTGCTCATTTCAGGCCCGCATTTTCTCCAGCAAGGCAGTTTCCTCTGCGCCAGAAAATGCTCTAACATCGGATCACTGTCCCTCGCCTGTTGCGGTGATGCGGCGGTGGTGCTTAGGAGATCGTCATGACGAAAAACAAGTCGCCCTTTGAAATCCCGGCCGACATGCGCAAGATGACCGAGCAAAGCATGGAGCAGGTGCGGACGGCGATTAACGGCTATCTTCAGTTTTTCCAGCGCGCGATGCCGGCCAACGCCATGGGCGGCACCGAGCTGAGCAACAAGGTGCTCACTTACGCCGAGCGCAATGTCGCGAATGCCTTCGAGTTCGCGCAGCGGCTGGTGCAGGTGAATGACGTCCAGGAACTGGCGAAGCTGCAGGCCGAGTTCCTCCAGGCGCAAATGCAGGCCATGGCCGAGCAGGCCAAGGACCTCGGCGAAACGGCGACGAAGGCGGTGATGGAAGCCGTCAAGGGTGTCGGCGTCACGCCTGGAGGTGGCGGCCCCTCGTCCTAACGCCATCCCCTGGGCGGCGGGCAACGCCGCCGGGCTCACATCAATTGGCGTGGCGAAAGTCTCTGTGCGGCTCTGCCGCATAGAGACGGGGGCTTGTTATTGCCCATGCGCTTTCGCTGACCTGTGTCGCTGACCGGCTTAGAGCGGCTGCCCTGAGCGGCTGCCGGCGCTTGCAAGCCGGCCATCGACCGCGCGCCTTATCACTTTGCGGATATCCGCGTTCGATAAGAACAGGTCGTGGTTGATGATGCCCCAGCCCTCGTGCGAGGCGTCGATCACCCGTAGGCCAAGCCGTTCGAGCTGCGCCTTTTCCGCCGAGCCGACCCGTGTCATTCCGCCGGCGATCCAGCGTGACAGCGACAGCGCCCGATCGTTCGTCGCGGCAATCACGGTGATCTTCGGAACGAGGTCGCCAAGCCGCTCGATTGAGGATGCGAACACGTCCATGTCGATGTCGGGCGCCGCGAATACGATCGCGCCGATGCGTCCCGCCGCAGACGGGCCGCCGCGCGCATAGAGCTGGCGCAGCGCTTCCAGCGTCAGCATGGTGCCGACGCTGTGGGCAACGATATGGATGGTGCCGACGGACGGGCTCGCCATCAGGCTTGTCAGCACGCGCTCGAGCGAATCCCGCGACCACATCGCGCTTTCGCGATCGTAGACATAGTCGAGCAGCTTCGCCCGCGACGGCCAGGTGAACACCATGGTCTCGCCGTGGAATTTGATGCCGTCGGAGAGGCGCGCAGCATCGAGCGCGGCCGCCTCGAAGGTGGTGTTGTAGCCGTGCACATAGACCAGCACGTCGCGCCGGCCCAGCGCCGGGTCGAGCAGATCGTCGATTCGGGCCGCCGGTTCGACCGATTCGATCTGCCAATTGTCGAGGCCCATCGAGGCGAGCGAGAACCGGTCGTCGTTCGGCGGCGACAGGCGTGCCCGGGCAATGCTCAGATTGCCGCGCTCGCCGCCATACCATGGCCGGACGCGCCCGCCCTTGACCGGCTTACGCGTGGTCGCGACGACGAGCGACGGCTTCGCCGACAGCCCGGACGCATCGAACTGGGTGCCATTGGCGACGAGATTGGCGCAGCCGCCAAGCGCCAGCACACATCCCGCCGTCGTGCCCACGCCTAGAAAGGCGCGGCGCGACATTTCGGTTGTGCGCGGTGATCGTGTCGTCACGCCCATCATGAAACCCATGCTCTTGATCAACAATGATGATGAGGGACCGGCAACGGTTGCTCCTTGCTGACGCTTGATCGCGGCAACAACAGGGCGGCTGGCATTCGGGCGAAAAAAACGGTTTCGAAACAGTGCGGTTTCGGTCTATGCGTGGACAGCCTGATGCGAGCAATTGTCAATTGAGGCAGTTTTATTGGCTTGCGGCCGAAATTATTTTCTCGCCACGCTGGCAGCGCCACCCGCCCCCAAGCATGCGACGCCGCGTGGATATATGCACGCCACGGAGAGCTTTGTTGTCATTCACGCGTGATCGCCCCAGCCGATGAAATACTCAGCGACGACGTTGACAGCGGCAGGGCAGGCGCGCTTGTTGACCGCGACCCCGCAGAGAGCGTTGCAATGATCGAGAAGACCTATCGGCCCACCGATATCGAATCCCGTATTTCCGCCACCTGGGAAGCGGCGCAGGCCTTTCGCGCCGGCCGCCCGGAGCGGCGCGACGCACAGCCTTATTGTTTGGTCATTCCGCCGCCGAATGTCACCGGCTCCCTGCATATGGGCCACGCGCTCAACAACACGCTGCAGGATGTGCTCTGCCGCTTCGAGCGCATGCGCGGGCGCGATGTGCTGTGGCAGGTCGGCACCGATCACGCCGGCATCGCGACGCAGATGGTGGTCGAGCGCCAGCTCATGGAGCGGCAGGCGCCGCCGCGCCGCGCCCTCGGTCGCGAGAAATTTCTCGAACGCGTGTGGGCGTGGAAAGCGGAATCGGGCGGCATTATCATTAATCAGCTGAAAAGACTCGGCGCCTCCTGCGACTGGTCGCGCGAACGCTTCACCATGGACGAGGGGCTCTCGCGCGCCGTGCTGAAGGTGTTCGTCGACCTCTACAACGAAGGACTGATCTACAAAGACAAGCGTTTGGTCAATTGGGACCCGAAGCTGCTCACGGCGATCTCCGATCTCGAAGTGCAGCAGGTCGAGGTGAAGGGTCATCTCTGGTACATCAAATATCCGATCGAAGAGATCCCGGACGCCTTCATCACTGTCGCCACGACGCGGCCGGAAACCATGCTCGGCGATACCGCGGTCGCGGTGCATCCCGATGACGCGCGCTATACCGAGTTCGTCGGCCACCATGCCGTGCTGCCGCTGGTCGGACGCCGCATCCCGATCATCGCCGACTCTTATTCCGATCCGGAGAAGGGCACCGGTGCGGTGAAGATCACGCCGGCGCATGACTTCAACGACTTCGAGGTCGGACGCCGGCACAAGCTGCCGCTCATTAGCGTCCTCGACATCGAGGGCAATATCGACATCGCCGACAATGCCGGTTTCCTCGAAGGCGTGCCGGAGTCCGACGAGCTTTCCGAGACGCTGAAGCTGCAAGGCCGGGACCGCTTGTTCGCCCGCAAGAAGATCGCTGCGCGGCTTGAAGCGGCAGGATCGATGGAGAAGATCGAGCCCTACACGCATATGGTGCCGCATGGCGACCGCTCGGGCGCGGTGATCGAGCCATTCCTCACCGACCAGTGGTATGTCGACGCCAAGGAGCTGGCCCGCGAGGCGCTCGATGCGGTCCGCGATGGCCGCACCGCGTTCGTGCCGAAGAACTGGGAGAAGACCTATTTCGAGTGGATGGAGAACATCCAGCCCTGGTGCATCTCGCGTCAGCTCTGGTGGGGACACCAGATCCCGGCCTGGTACGGACCCGATGGCAAGACCTTCGTCGCCGAGACCGAGGACGAGGCGGTCGCGCGCGCACTCGCCTATTATGCCGAGACCGAAGCGATCTCGCCGATGGAAGGCCATGACATGGCCCTCGATCCGGAAGCCCGCGCGCCGTTCCTGATCCGCGACGAGGACGTGCTCGACACTTGGTTTTCGTCGGCGCTGTGGGCGTTCTCGACGCTCGGCTGGCCCGACGACACGCCGGAGCTCAAGCGCTACTACCCGACCGACGTGCTGGTCACCGGCTTCGACATCATCTTCTTCTGGGTCGCGCGGATGATGATGATGGGCCTTTATTTCATGGAGGAGGTGCCGTTCCGCACCGTCTACATCCACGCGCTGGTGCGCGACGAGCGCGGCGCCAAGATGTCGAAGTCGAAGGGCAATGTCATCGACCCGCTCCAGCTGATCGACGAATATGGCGCCGATGCGCTGCGTTTCACGCTGGCGGCGATGGCCGCGCAGGGGCGCGACATCAAGCTCGCCAAGTCGCGGGTGGAGGGCTACCGCAATTTTGCGACCAAGCTGTGGAATGCCTGCCGCTTCGCCGAGATGAACGGCTGCGCCACGGTCGCGGGGTTCGATCCGGCGGGAGCGCAGGAGACGCTCAACCGCTGGATCGCCCACGAGACGGTTCGCGCCGCCTGCGCCGTGACCGAAGCACTCGAAGCCTACCGGTTCAACGATGCCGCTGCCGTCATTTATCAGTTCGTCTGGAACGTCTATTGCGACTGGTATCTCGAACTGGTGAAGCCGGTGCTGCTCGGCCCGGACGGCGTAGCCAAGGCGGAAACGCGGGCGATGGTTGCCTGGGTCCGCGACGAAATCCTCAAGCTGCTTCACCCGTTCATGCCGTTCGTTACCGAAGAGCTTTGGGCGGTGACGGCCGAGGGTTTGGGCGAGGGGACATGGGAAGGCAAGCGTGGGACCCTGCTGGCCCTGGCCCCCTGGCCGCTCACAGAGGGGCTGGAGGCCCCGGAGGCGGAAGCCGAAATCGGCTGGGTAATCGATCTCGTCAGCGCCGTCCGCTCGGTGCGTTCGGAGATGAACGTTCCCGCGGCCGCGCAAATTCCCCTGGTCCTGGTTGCGGCATCCGATGCGGTGCAACGGCGGGCCGAGCGCTGGGCGGAATTCATCAACCGGCTGGCGCGGCTGTCCGGGCTGTCTTTTGCGGCGAATGCGCCGCGTGAGGCGGTGCAGATCGTGGTGCGCGGCGAAACGGTGGCGTTGCCGCTGACCGGAGTCATCGATATCGCGGCGGAACGGGCGCGCCTGCAGAAGGAAATGGCGAAGGCCGACGCCGACATCGCCCGCGTCGATGCCAAGCTCAACAGTGCGGATTTCATCTCCCGCGCGCCTGAGGAGGTGATCGATGGCGAGCGCGAAAAACGCGAGGACGCTGCTGCCCGCCGCAACAAGATCGCCGAGGCCTTGGCGCGGCTGAAAGTCGCGAGCCGAGCGATCGCTTAGAGCGAAATCCGACCTGACGGAATCGCAATTCGCTCTATTTCTCTTTGAGTGATCGCATTTTCTGCGGCGAACCGGCGTCCACTTCGCCGGAAAATGCTCTAAGCCCGCGCGTTCGTGCATTCGGCTTGGGCATGGGGTGGGGTGTGCACTCGCTTTATGCAATTTGCGGGCGCGATGAGCGCCGACCGCACCATCGTCCGCGGAATTTTCCCACAATCACGTCAGCAGCCCCACGAATCGCTTAAAATCCGTTCGTGTTGCCGATAATATAAGCATAAATATAAGCATACCCGCCGCGAGCAGTTTACTCGCGTTTTTTCGCATCGCGTGGCCCGCCGGGGCCTGTTTCAGGGGGCGTCTTCCATGAAGTTCATTACCGCCGTCATCAAGCCCTTCAAGCTCGATGAGGTTCGCGACGCGCTGACCAAGATCGGCGTGCAGGGCATGACCGTCGCCGAGGTCAAGGGCTATGGCCGTCAGAAAGGGCACCGGGAAATCTACCGGGGGGCCGAATACAACGTGACCTTCCTTCCGAAGGTGCGGGTCGACATCGCTATCGGCGACGCGCTGGTCGACCAGGTGGTCGAGACCATCAGCAAGGCGGCGCGCACCGGGCAGATCGGCGACGGCAAGATCTTCATCACGTCGATCGACCAGGCCTATCGGATCCGCACCGGCGAGACCGACCAGGACGCTCTGTGATCCGCCGGGGCAGGGGGATTCTCATGGATCGACTGGTGCGGCAGCGCTGCATGATCGGCGGCGCGCTTGGTGCTGTCTTGTGCACGCCCGAAATCGCTTTCGCCCAAGGCACCGCGGGAACGATCAATGCGGCCGACACCGCATGGATGATCGCGGCGACCGCCTTAGTGCTGATGATGTCCATTCCCGGCCTCGCGCTGTTCTATTGCGGCATGGTGCGCAAGAAGAACATTCTCGCCACGATGGCGCAGACGCTGGTCTGCGTGATGCTGTGCTCGTTGCTGTGGTGGGCGGTGGGTTACAGCCTTGCCTTTAGCGGCGATGGTTTTTTGCTGGGTGGGCTTGAACGCGCAGCCCTGCGCGGCGTCGGCCTTGAGACGACAAACCCGATCGCCAAGACCATCCCGGAAGCGCTGTTCATGCTTTACCAGATGACCTTTGCGGTCATCACCGTGGCGCTGGTCGCGGGATCGGTTGCCGACCGCATGCGGTTTTCCGCCTTCATCTGGTTTGCCGCGGGCTGGCTGCTGTTCGTCTATGTCCCGATCGCCCATTGGGTATGGGGCGGTGGTTGGTTGGGGTCGCTCGGCGTGCTCGACTTCGCCGGCGGACTTGTCGTGCATGTCAATGCCGGCATAGCGGGCCTCGTCGCCGCCTTTGTGCTCGGCAAGCGCCACGGCTACGGGGTGGACAATTTCGCGCCCTTCGATCTGTCGCTCGCGGTGATCGGAACCGGCCTGCTGTGGGTCGGCTGGTTCGGATTCAACGGCGGCTCGGCGCTCGGCGCCAATTCACGCGCCGTGTTCGCGATCGTTGCGACGCATCTCGCCGCCGCCGCCGGCGCGCTGACCTGGATGGCACTCGAATGGTGGTCCCGCGGCAAGCCATCCGTGCTCGGAATGATTTCTGGGGCGATTGCCGGGCTCGGGACGATTACCCCGGCGTCGGGCTTCGTCTGGCCCTGGCACGGCGTGGTGATCGGCGTGATCGCCGGCGTCGTGTGCTTCTATGCCTGCACGTGGCTGAAAACCCGGCTCGGCTACGACGATTCGCTCGACGTCTTCGGTGTCCACGGCATTGGCGGAGCGACCGGCACGCTGTTGACCGGAGTATTTGCGGCCGCCGCGCTATCGATCACGCCCGACGTCCCGGCAGGCTATTCGGGCCTGTTCGAAGGCCATCCGCATCAGGTGCTGGTGCAGTTCAACGGTTTGATCGCAACGCTGTTCTGGTCGGGCGGGGTCACTTACGTGCTGCTGAAAGTGATCGCGGCGTTCGTGCCGCTGCGCGTGCCTAAGGAACAGGAGATCGAAGGGCTCGACGTCACCCAGCACGGCGAGGCGCTGCAATAAAAAACGCATCCTCCACTACCCTGGTCTTTCGAACCGGAAGGCCGTCCTGGTGCGGAGCCCGAAACGTGCCGCTACCGGCTACCCTCGCGATAATCGGCGATCTGCTTGCGGCTTCTTTCGATCAGCCTTTGGCTCTTCGCGATCTGATTCAAGTGCAGCGCGATCGGTCTCTTAGCCATCGACGCCCTGTCGATGATGACGAACGCTACGTCCATTGCTGCCGATCCGCGAGTAAAACAACAAAAACCTCCCGCGAAATCATGCCGCACCTGCTGCGTCAGCAATAGTGACTGTAAAATGCGAACGTTGTATTTCGGTTTCTGTTCATTACCAAATAATCATGGAAGTTTTGTCACAGTAGTTCCGTTCGGAAACGGCTTGCTGAGATAGGGCGAGGACCTGGCGCCGTAACGCCACGGCCGATCCGCCGCCTTGGTGATGCCGATCCGAGGCCCGGCAACAACCTCCCAAGGTTCTGATGGCAGGCGCAATTCGAACGGCGGCCGGTCGAGCCGGGTGCCATTCTGCGCAACGGTGATGGCCAGCGCCTGGCACAGCCGCCCGGGGCCGGCACAGAGCAGCCGCGCGTCGGCAAGGCCGCGCCGTCGCTGCATCAGCGCAAGCCCGACGGTTGGGGCCAGCGCGCGGATCAAAACGGCACTCGCGCTGCCTTCCGCCTCGCAGACGAAGTTCAGGCACCAATGAATGCCGTAGGAGCGGTAAACATAAGCGTGCCCCGGCGGTCCGAACATGACGGCATTGCGCGCGGTGCGCCCGCCAAAACTGTGCGCCGCCGGATCGGTGTGGTGGTAGGCCTCGACCTCGACGATCAAGCCGCCAACGCCTTTGAACAGCAAGGTCGCTCCAATCAGCGCGGGCGCGACCTCGTGGACGCTGCGATCGAAAAAATCGGGTGCGATCGGTTGGCCGCTCGTCATAGCAGCGGCGAGCCACCATGACCCTCTCCCCTTGCGGGAGAGGGTGGCGAAGGCGAGTACCGCGAGCCGGAGCCGGGTGAGGGGGGGCCTAGGAAAAAGCACCCCTCACCCGCCCTCGCTCCGTTCGGGCCCCCTCTCCCGCAAGGGGAGAGGGAAGGTTTAGCCGCCTCCGGCTTCAAGCCTCCCATCGGGTGCCCGTCACCCCCGCCCGCGATAGGGCGCGACGCCCTGGTCGGGGACGAAGACGCCGGCGGGCAGCCGCCCGGACTGAAAGAACACGTCGATCGGCATGCCGCCACGCGGATGGAAGTAGCCGCCGATGCGCAGCCAGCGCGGCTTCAACAGCGCGACCAGTTTCTTGCCGATCGCCACCGTGCAATCTTCATGGAATCCTGCGGTGTTGCGAAAGCTGTTGAGATAAAGCTTCAGCGATTTCGACTCCACCAGCCAGCGCCGCGGCACATAGTCGATGACGATGATGGCGAAGTCCGGCTGGCCGGTGACCGGGCAGAGCGTGGTGAATTCGGGAAAGGTGAACCGCGCCGTGAAGGTGGTATCGGGATGTGGGTTCGGCACCCGGTCGAGCCGCGCCTCGCCGGGTGAAGCGGGCAGGGGGGTCGGACGGCCGAGCTGGAGGGGACGGGATTTTTTGGCAATCATGACGTACTCCGGCCATCAATCTATCCGATCACGCTACCGCATTCATCACCCGCCAAGCCGCGCTTGGCCGCGATGTTGCGGCCTAATAGAAGGCACCATCGTATTCACAATTTCCCAAAAACGGGGGCCCAATGACCGCCATTGTCGATGTGATCGGCCGTGAGATTCTGGACAGCCGCGGCAATCCGACCGTCGAGGTCGATGTCATTCTGGACGACGGAAGCAAGGGACGCGCGGCAGTGCCGTCCGGCGCCTCGACCGGCGCCCATGAAGCCGTCGAGCTGCGCGACGGCGACAAGAAACGCTATCTCGGCAAGGGCGTGACCAAGGCAGTGGAGGCGGTGAACGACGAAATCTACGACGCCATCAGTGGCTTCGATGCCGAAGAGCAGGCCAAGATTGACGAGACCATGAGCGCGCTCGACGGCACGCCTAACAAGGCGCGGCTCGGCGCCAATGCCATTCTCGGCGTTTCGCTCGCCGTCGCCAAGGCTGCCGCCGAGGCCAAGGGTTTGCCGCTCTACCGCTATGTCGGCGGCACCGCCGCGCGCCTGCTGCCGGTCCCGATGATGAACATCGTCAATGGCGGCGTCCACGCCGACAACCCGATCGA
>Ga0315540_10002187_pt1 | contig 11059 bp, 7 predicted proteins | sample SalMarSW160110MG_FD_203677 | JGI IMG/M metagenome (GOLD analysis project Ga0315540, IMG submission 203677) | Salt marsh sediment microbial communities from the Plum Island Ecosystem LTER, Massachusetts, United States - Salt Marsh Sediment SW1601-10 ... | reverse complement strand
AGCTGCGGGAACGTCTAGTGCGCATGGTGGCGGTCATTGCGATCGCCGTGCTCCTCATCTTTCCCTTCGCCAACAAGCTCTACACCTATGTGGCCGCCCCCCTTCTGGCTCAGATGCCGAAGGGGACCAGCATGATTGCCACAGAGGTGGCGTCGCCCTTCCTGACCCCATTCAAGCTCGCGCTGGTGGCGGCGATCTTCGTGTCGATGCCTTACCTGCTCTATCAGCTCTGGGGATTCGTGGCCCCGGGCCTCTACCGGCACGAGAAGCGCCTCGCGCTGCCGATCCTCGTCTCCAGCGTCCTGCTCTTTTATCTGGGGATGGCCTTCGCGTACTACCTCGTGTTCCCCCTGGTGTTCGCCTTTTTCACCCACACCGCACCCGAGGGGGTTGCGGTGATGACGGATATCTCCAAGTATCTGGACTTCGTCCTGACGCTCTTCTTCGCCTTCGGGGTGGCATTTGAGATCCCTGTCGCGATTGTTCTTCTGGTGACGATCGGCGCCCTTACCCCTGAGCAGTTGAGCTCCAAGCGCCCCTTTGTGGTCGTGGGTGTGTTTGTGATCGGTATGCTCCTGACACCGCCGGACGTCATCTCCCAGACCCTGCTTGCCCTGCCTATGTGGGGCTTGTTCGAGCTGGGGCTTGTGGCCTCCCGGTTTGCGCAGCGCCAGCACGGTATCTCGGGGGGGGGCGCTGGAGAAGGGCCGGATGCCTATCCGGCTTCGGGATCCGCCCGCGGGGCCGGCGTCGGAGCAAGCCCGTCCGCCGCCGAGTCGTCTCCGGAGGCTCATGAGGCCGCTTCTGTCGGCGAGCGGTATGTCCCCCTGAGCGACGATGAGATGGAGGCAGAGCTGGACCGCATTGACGCGGAAGAGACAATGGGGTCCCCGGCTGATGCTGTCACGGACCCCGTGGACGAAAAGCTCCGGCGGATCAACGAGCTGCGGGAATTAGAGCGAGAGGACGACGTCCGCCGGCTGCTCTACGAGGTACTGGAGGATGGCGACGAGGAGCAGCGGCGGGTGGCGCGCAATATCCTGACGGAGCTTGACCGACCTTGAGATGGCATCTGGATCTCGGATCCATTACAAGCAGAACCGGCTGAAGCAGCTGAGGGCCTTCTGTAACGCCGCGCGGACGGGGAGCGTCAGCGCGGCGGCCGAGCAGATCTTCCTCAGTCAGCCCACTGTCTCGCTGCAGATTCAGGCGCTGGAGCGGGAGTTCGATACCCTGCTCTTCGAGCGGCGAGGTCCCAAAATCAAGCTCACGCCCGAAGGCGAGCTCCTGTACCGGCTGGCGCAGCCCCTGGTAGAGGGCATGGACAAGCTTCACGAGACCTTTGCCACCCAGTGCGGGCGGGTGGACGAGGGGACGCTGGACATCGCCGCGGGAGAATCCACCATCCTGTACATCCTGCCGGAGCCAATCCGGCGCTTCACGCGCCAGTATCCCAAGATCGAGGTCAAGCTGCACAACGTCACGGGCCGGGACCGCTTGGCCATGTTGCGGGCAGACGAGGTGGACTTGGCCGTCGGCTCCATGCTCGAGGTACCGGACGACATCAGCTACCAGCCGGTGGTCACATACCATCCGAAGCTCATTACGCCTGAGGACCACCCGCTGGCCGCCAAGCCGGAAGTCACCCTGGAGGACATCGCTCCGCACGGCCAGATTCTCCCCCCGCGCCACCTGAGCACCTGGCGGATGGTGGACCTGGTTTTCCGTCAGCACGGAGTGAGCTATCAGATTGCCCTTGAGGCGGGCGGCTGGGAGGTCATCAAGAAGTACGTAGAGCTGGGCCTGGGGATCGCCATCGTCACCGACGTCTGCCTGACCGGCGAAGAGCGCCTCGCATGCATCCCTCTCGACCGCTACTTTCCGAAGCGGAGCTACGGCGTGGTGCTGCGTCGTGGCAAATTCCTCTCGCCCCAGGCGAAGCGCTTCGTCCATGTGCTCAACGGCACCTTCGCTGACCGCGATCTGGACACCCTGCAGCCTGCGATTTGGGAGGGGCAATGGGAGGATGCCTCTCTCGGCTGAAGGCGGTGGCTGATCTGGCGCCGGTCCAGCGGAGCGGTCAATCCCGTCGCAGTGCGTCGGAGATCGCGATGGGGGTGGGAAAACGGAGCACCACGAGATACGACGAGACCACAAAGGTAAGGATGGTCGCAAGCTGGATCGCAAAGGATGCCCGCTGGCCAATGACGTTGAGATCCAGCGCCAATGCCCCCGCCAGCATGGAGAACTCGCTCATCTGCCCCAAGCGGAATCCGATTTCCTCGGAGCGCTGGCGTGATTCCCCGGTCCGCAGCAAGAGGAGTCGGAACACCAGGGGCTTGAGCAACAGGGCCACGGCCGCCGCGACGAGCGCCGGCAGCAGGACGGTGCCGAGCATCGTCAGGTTGAACTGGGCGCCAAGGGTGAAGAAGAACAGGACGAGGAAGAAGTCCCGGAGCGGCCGCAGACTGTCCGCGATGTAGAGCGCGATCGGGCTCGACGCCAACGCCACACCCGCGATGAAGGCCCCAATCTCGTGGGAGAGCCCGAGCAGCCCCGCCAGCTCTGCCATCCCAAGGCACCACCCGATGGCCAGCAGGAAGACGTACTCCCGGAAGGTATCCCAGCGGCGGATAAGCGGGATAAGCACGAAGCGTGCGCCCACCCAGGCGAACAGGAAGAGGCCGGGCAGGGTAAGGGCAAACAGCGCCAGCTGGAACCATGGTCCTGCGCCTTCGGATGCGCCCTGAATCAGAAGCAGCATCGCGATGGCGAGCAGGTCCTGCAGCAGGAGGATGCTGATGATGATCTCGCCCACCCGCTGGTGATGGAGCACCGTGGTGGGCAGCAGCTTGAGGCCTATGATGGTACTGGAGAAGGTCATCACCCCGCCGAAGATCAGAGCCTCCATGGGTGAGAGCCCCACCGCGAGGGCGATGACCACGCCGGCCCCGGCAAATACGATAGAGCTCCCCACCGTGACGAGCGTCGTGCGGCGGAGGCTCCGCATCAAATCCCTGGGGTTCAGGTCGAGTCCGAGCAGGAAGAGCAGGAAGATGATCCCGATGTTGGCGATCTCGGAGATGACCCTGGCATCATGTACCAGCCCCAATCCCCAAGGGCCAAACAGCCCGCCGAGGAAGATGTAAGCGACCAATAAGGCCTGTCGCGCCACCAGGGCCAGCGTGGCGAGGACCGCGGCTCCCGAGAAGACGAGAAAGATGGTGTAGACGATCGGGTCCTTTGGCATGAGGCGTCCTGGCGGCTGCAGCTAGCGGCGGAGCCCTTGGTTCCGACGTCGGTCTCGGCGAAGATGACGGGTCCTCTGGTGCGAAGCTCCGCCGCGGTCTCTCTGCCCGCATCCGCGTCCAGGTCTGCCAGGACCACCCGCATTCCACGTGCGAGCAGGTGTAGCGCGATCTCCTTCCCGATCCCTCGGGCGCCCCCCGTAACCAACGCTACCGGCCTATCCGAGTCGTCTTGCACGGAGGCTTCTCCTCCCCCGGATGGATGGGCTGATCACCGGCGCTGGAGCCATCCTGCGCTGGCTCAGCTTGAGCCCGGCGGTCGGATTGGCGGCCTAGTGCACGCTAGCGGAAGTCACCCGCCCACCTTCGTAGGATCCGCTGTGCGGACCTTTCACAGCGCTGTCTGCCATCTTGGGGCATGGTCCGCGCAGCGGACCCTTCCGGAAACGGTCTCAGAATCTCCCCACTGGTGCACTAGTCGCTCGTGGGTGCCAAGAGGGTGCGTAGTGCGCGGAACAGATCGGTCTCAGTCAACATTCCGACCACATGCTTGCCATCCTCGGTGACCGGAAGACAGCCGATGCGCTCCTCCACCATCCGCTCAGTAGCCGCAGACAGGCTGGCGTTGGGTGATATGGTGACCACCGGAGAGTGCATGACGTCCCCCACTTCGGCCGGGGCTTCGTGGAAGTATCGGGCCGCAAGCTGCAGGTCGCGGCGGCGACGATGCCCACCACTTCCCCGGCCGCATTCACCACCGGGAGGTGGTGCAAGCCCTGTTTCTCCATGATCTCGAAGGCTGCGTCGTAGTCCTCGTCCGAGCGGATGGTCACGGGCGCCGCTGTCATGTAGTCGCGTACACGCATTTCGCTTCTCCTAAGAGAGTGGGGTCGCCGCAGAGCTCGCCGTCACGGCGGCGGCTCCTGGTTGCGAAAGATACGTACATAGGCGGTCCTTCGCCAGATCCCGGACACAGCCAACGAACGGCCGCGGCCTTATCACGGGATCGAAGAAGCTGGCGGTGCACTACCCCCGAGGCAACGCAGGACGGCGGTTTTCGGGCATCCGCCTTCCACCGTAGCGCCTCAGCTGCTGCGGTTCCGTTCGCTTGCGGGTGCTCGCGAGAGTTTATCAACAACCCCTTATTAGATCCTCACCCGCAGACGCTGCCCAGGGTGAATCGTGTTGTCCCCCGGCCGGATGCGGTTAAGCCGGCGCAGCTCCTGCACGGAGAGGTCATAAAGGCTGGCGACATGGAAGAGGGTTTCGTGGGGCTGGACCACGTGGAGCCGGACGACCTTTGGTGCACTCGCCGCACGGCGTACCTTGGCATCTTCCCTCGGCTCGGCGCGGGCGACCCGGAACGGTGAGCGGGCTGCACGGTCTGCACTTCGCCGCTCGGCGGCCTTCGCGACCCGTACCTGCCCGGAGCTCCTATGCGGCTCAGAGCGTGACTCCGCAAGGGCGATTCTCCCGGAAACCGGACCTGGCTCGCCGGCCACGCGCTCCATGGTCCCGCTGGGCAGCCATACCGTGGTTCCCGCGGGGACGTTGGCGCGACCGCGGGTGACCGGCGGTTCCCAGGCGAGGTTCATGTCGCTCAGGGTGTAGACCGATAGCCCGTAGTGTTGGGCGATGTGGGCGGCAGGCATGCTGTACCTCAGCACCAGGCGGTCGCCGGAGAAGGGGGTTTCGTAGTGAATGCCTTGCGGGAAATACTTCTTCGGGTGGCTCGCCACCTCCCGTGCCGCCAGGAACTCCGCGTAGAAGTTACGCGAGGCGAAGCCAAAGGCAGGTCCGTCATAATCGCGGACGATGCGGCCGAAGTCGCTGCCGTGCAGGTCCTTGGCCTTTTCCATTCCTCCCACGCCGTGATTATAGGAGGTGATTGCAAGGGGCCAGCTGCCGAGCCGGGCATAGGCGGACTGCAGGTAGCGGGCCGCAGCGCCCGCGGAGACAATTGGATCCAGTCGCTCGTCCACTGCCCGCGTCACCGTCATGTATAGACGGCCGGTGGCCGCCGTAAACTGCCAGACGCCGGCGGCTCCGACGCTTGATCGGGCGTGCACTTGGAAGGAGGATTCCACATGTGGCAGGTAGGCCAGGTCTGCCGGCAGGCCCCGGGCTCGGAAGATCTTTCGAAACGCGGCGTCATAACGGCCACTGATCTCAAGCCCGCGACGAAAGCGCTCGCGCACCCCGCGTTGCGTCCGAACCCGCTGGTCGGCGCCCGCGATGACGCCAGGTCCCCCCGCCGCGACGAGCTTGTCGCGCAAGGCGCTCTCGTCGCTGGCCAAGGGCTCCCCCCGCGCGATCTTGCGCTCCATGTCGGCAAGCCTGAGCTTAAGCGTCGACTCCTTCGCCCGCACGAAGTCCCTCTGCTCCGGCGTATAGCCACCTTTCACCGGGCCCGGGAGGTCCGCGATCTCGTAGATGACGCCAAGATACTCTTCGTCGTGGAAGACCACCTGGCGCCGGCTCCAGACGCCGAAGACGTTGCGCCAGAAGTCGACGTTATCCTGGATGTCGCTTGGAATGGGGAAATTCCCCGTTGACCTGACGGGGTCCCCTGAGCGTTGTGGGCCTGTGCCGGCGCAACCCCACAGAAGAAAAAGCGGAAGCGAAAACAATGCGATCGCCCACAGATGGTGGCGAGCGTTGGCCATCATTGGTGTTCCCCCCTAGGCTACCCCAGAGATCTGCCCCGTGTGCCTTCGGGGCAGGACCCTTGGCTGAAGAATATTGGCAATCGGAGCAGGAAAATGCAACAAGTACCGTGACAAAGCCCGCTTTTCTTAGATATGGCTGTAGCCTTGTTCGGTCCCGCGAAAGCCGTCCCATTACGGTAAGCATGGAGGGCCTGTAGATGGGCTTAATTGGTTGGAGGCCGGCGGCTGGCATCGCCTTGGTCCTGGTCGCGGGGGTTGGCGGCAGCTTCTCTTGGTTTCGATCGAGCACCTTGCCCGCCCTGGACGGATCCATTGCCCTGCCCGGGCTCCAGAAGGCGGTCGTCATCGAGCGCGAGCCCAGCGGGGTCGTCCACATCCGCGCCCAGACCGATCACGATCTGTTCTTCGCCCAAGGGGTGATTCAGGCTCAGGATCGGCTGTGGCAGATGGAGTTTCAGCGTCGTATCGGGGCGGGCCGGCTGGCGGAGATTCTCGGCCCGCGGGCGGTCGATCAGGATCGATACCTGCGTACCTGGGGATTCTATCGGGCAGCCCAGGCGGCCTATGCGCACCTGAGTCCCGAGGCCCGGGGCGTGATCGATGCCTATGTGGAGGGGATCAATGCGTACCTCGCCTCTCGGCCGCCGTTGCCGCCAGAGCTCCGCCTGCTCGGGGTGACCCCTGCGCCATGGACGTCCACCGACGTGCTCGTGTGGACCAAGATGATGGCCTACAACCTGGCGGACGACCGCCGCGCCGAGCTGCGTCGCTTTCGGTTGCTCGCCCGGGGGCTTGTGCCGGCCCGCATCCAGACCCTGATGCCCCTCTACCCCGGCGAGCATGCGTCGAATGCCGGCCATGCGCTCGTTCGGCCGGAACCCGCAGCGGAGCGCCTGGCCGCCGCCCTGTTGGTCCAGGATGGGGACAACCGGCAGCACCTGTCCCGCGCCTCCAACAACTGGGTGGTTCACGGCTCCCACACGGTGAGTGGCCGTCCACTCCTGGCGAACGACGTGCACCTCGGGATGCAGCTGCCTTCGACCTGGTATCTGATGCATCTCCGGAGCCCGGGCTTCGACGTGATCGGTGCAACCCTGCCGGGCCTGCCGCTGGTGGTCATTGGCCGCAATCGGGACATTGCCTGGGGGGTGACGAACCTGGCCGCCGATGTGGAGGACCTTTATGTCATCGACACCCAGGACGGCGGATACCTTTACAAAGGCAAGGTGCGGCCTTTCGACAGCCGCGAGGAGGTGATTCGCGTCAAGGGTGAGGCGGACGTTCACGTCCGGGTCCGCTCGACCGTACAGGGGCCCGTGATCAGCGATGTGGTCTCGGATGCTGCCGGCGCCGCGACGCTCGCTCTCCGTTGGGTCGGCAATGATCCGGACGACACGACCGCCGATGCCTTTCTGGGGATCAATCGGGCCCGCAGTTGGCCAGAGTTCTTGACCGCCCTGGACCGCTACGTTGCGCCCGGTCAGAACTTTGTCTTCGCGGATACGCAGGGCCACATCGGCTATTCCGCAAGCGGGCGGATCCCCCTGCGCCGCCCCGGGCACAGCGGGCTCTACCCGGTCTCCGGGGACGGTCGTTGGGATTGGCTCGGTTATATCCCCCCGTCTCAGCTGCCGCGGCGCTTCGACCCGGCCTCCGGCTTCGTCGCGACTGCGAACAACCGAATCACCCAGCCGGGTTACCCTTACGAGCTGTCCCTGGAATGGGGCGACGAGCCTTATCGTTTCGAGCGCATCAGGCAGCTCTTGCAGGCGGGGGCGAGACAGGACCGCCGCTCCATGCGGGCGATGCAGCAGGACATGGTGACCCTACTCTACTTTGAGCTGCGTCCGATGCTGGACAAGCTCCAGCCACGCAGCGGGCCCGCGCGCCGCTGGCGAGACAGGTTGTTGACCTGGGACGGCGACTGTAACGCCGATTCGGCGGCGGCGACTGTCTTTCAGGCCTGGTATACGGAGCTTACCACCCTCCCCACGAAAGAGACGGGCACTGTCTATTGGAACTATCCGCGCTACCTGCTCCACGCCCTCAGGGAGGGGGATCCCGCCTGCACGGCGCGGGGGATGAGTTGCCTGGAGTTCGCGGCGCGCGCCCTCGATAAGGCCGTCGACAGGGTAGGTGGCAGCCCGCCGGCCTGGGGAGTCTTGCATCACGCTCACCTGGCGCATGCGCTACTGACGCACACCTTGCTTGCGCACCTGACTGACCGGTCTGTCCCCTTTGGCGGTGGGCGCTACACCGTGGATGTCGGTTCGTACTCCCCCGATGACTGGAGCATGTTCCACGGTCCCAGCTACCGCCAAGTCATCGATCTCGCTCACCCAGAGAAGTCAGTCTTTGTGCTGGCGGGTGGCCAGTCCGGAAACTGGCTCTCGGCTCAGTATGCGGATGAGCTTCCGTTGTGGCAAAAGGGGGGCTACCTCCCCATGCGCAGGCTGGGCTACCACGTGGCCCATACGCTGACACTCGTCCCGGCGAAGCCCCTCTCAAAGCGGTGACAGTGTTCGTTGGGCGGGGCGCGGCACCCTTGCAGAGTGGCCAGGGCGTGCTTTCCTTCTAGTAGAGGAGCCGATCTCCTCACGGAGGGTCGCACATGCTACTGAGCCCCGAGATCACCTTCCGCGGCCTTGCGTCAACCCCCGCCATCGAGGGCAAGGTCCGTGAACGGGTCGAGCGCTTCGACCGCTATTACCCACGTCTTATGGGCTGTCGGGTGATGATCGAGTCACGCCACCGCCATCACCACAAGGGCAAGCTATACCACGTCCGGATCGAGTTGACGGTCCCCGGCGATCAGTTGGTGGTCAGCCGCGAGTCGGACGACAACCACGCCCACGAGGACGTTTACGTGGCGATTCGTGATGCCTTTGACGCCATGGAACGCCAGCTTGAATCCTTCGGGCGACGCCGGCGGCGGGAGATCAAGACCCATGAGACCCCGGCCCAGCTGGGACGAGTGGGGGAGCTCGATTGGGATCACGGCCGCATTGAGACCCCGGAGGGCCGGTCTATCTACTTTCACCGGAACAGTGTGTTGAATGACGGGTTCGACGTATTTCAGGTGGGGATAGCTGTGCGCTATGTGGAGGCCGAGGGCGACGAGGGACCTCAGGCGAGCCTGGTTAACCCCCTGCAGAACGAGCAGGCGATCGTCTGAGCCTTGGGATTCTCAGTCGGACAGCGCTTGAGGAGACTTCGGCGGCTCTTATGCGGTGGCGGTGCCAGCGACTTACATTATCCGGGGCGGCGCCGGCGCTACGACCGTGAGGGAGGAGGCTCGCGCTCGGGCCAGAGCCACGCGGCGCCGCGTACGCCGCTTGAATCGCCATGCGTTGGAGGCCGCAGGTCGAGGGTGATTCCGTCGGAGAAGATATAGGTACCGACCAAGGGCGGGACATTGCGGTACAGCCGTGCGAGGTTGGAGACGCCGCCGCCCAGCACGACGGCGTCGGGGTCGAGGATGTTGATGACGCCGGCCAGGGCGCGTGCCATGCGGTCCTCGTAGCGGCGGAGCGCCGCCTCTGCCTGGTCATCCCCTGCGTCGGCCGCCGCGGAGATCTCGGCGGGTCGCAGACGGCGCCCGCTGGCACGCCGATAATCGGCCGCAAGGCCAGGGCCGGACAGGAAGGTCTCGATACAGCCACGTTTGCCGCAGTAGCAGGGGGGACCCGGAAGCTCGTCCCGGTTGGGCCAGGGGAGCGGGTTGTGCCCCCATTCTCCCGCGATCCTGTTGGGGCCGGTAAGTAATTGCCTGTCCACAACGACGCCGCCGCCGGTCCCGGTGCCGACGATCACCCCGAAGACGCATCGCGCCGAGCGTCCGGCCCCGTCAATCGCCTCGGACAATGCGAAGCAGTCTGCATCGTTGGCGATCCGAACGGGGCTTCCGAGGACCTCGGCGAGGTCGCGATCAAGCGGTCGGCCGTTGAGCCAGACTGAGTTGGCGTTACGCATGCAGCCGCTGAAGGGTGACAGTGATCCCGGCGTCCCCACCCCCACACTGGCCCGCTCGCCGAGCTCTGATTCGATCGCCGCCACCAGCTCGGCGATCGTCTCCAGGGTCTTTCGGTAATCGTGTCGCGGGGTGGCTACCCGTCTGCGGGCTAGGATTCGTCCTTCCCAGTCGAGGGCAACGACCTCTATCTTGGTCCCGCCGAGATCGACCCCGATACGCATCCCGCCCAAGCTTGCCAGGCGTCAAGCGCGGTTTGTTGCCTCGGGTGTTTGCGCAACCACATCCCCGGCGACGGTCGCCGGGTTGGTGAAGCGCTCGTTCAGGGTCTGCACATAGGTCTCGCAGTCGCGCAGTACCTTCGCGACCCGGTTGCGTCCCCCCGTGCCCCAGCCGGCGGTGGTACCGGCAATCACGGAGCGCCAGCCGCGGGTGTTGCGCAGGAAGGCGGCGATCGGATCGCCCGGCAGCCGCTGCCCGGCCACCTGCCGGCGTAGCCAGGGCAGCACGCTTAGGGCCGCCAGTCGGCGAATGTTGAAGTGCGCAAACAGCAGTGCCACTACCAACGCCGCCTCCAGCTCCCACATCCCCCAGGCGGTCTTCCTCAGCGACTCCAGCCACCCGGGCTCGTAGGAGAGTCCATGCCAGTGTCCCGAGCTGATGCTCCAGCTGAGAAAAACCGTTAGGAGCAGCGTGACGATGACCCCCTCGGCGATCAACGTGCGTCGCCGCCAACGCCCCACCGCCGTCTGCAGCAGCGGTGCGACTTGCTCCCCCATCGCCACTGCTGTCTCCCGCAGCGCCGCGATGATGCGGTAAGCCCGCTCGGTCTCCACCCCATCCATGCGCTGGCAGATCTCCGCCAGATCCTTGTCGCGCTTGGCCTCAAACCGCCGGCGCGTGGCCTCGTCGGTGATCGGTACCGCCGCCTCCGGGTTGTAGACGGTATAGAAGCGCCCCGCCGTCAGGCCTTCCTCCCCTAGCGCCCGCATCCAGGCGGCCACGACATCCTCCGGATTGTCCTCCCGCGCCGCCGTATCGATCTGGTTGAGGACGTAAAGGAACTTGCCCGAATCCGCTCGTCGGATAGTGTCGGCCACTAGGTGCTTAAGGGTGTCGCGCATCGCCCCCGCCTCCGGATGGCGCGCATCGAAGAACACCAGCACCAGATC
>Ga0315540_10002181_pt1 | contig 11067 bp, 15 predicted proteins | sample SalMarSW160110MG_FD_203677 | JGI IMG/M metagenome (GOLD analysis project Ga0315540, IMG submission 203677) | Salt marsh sediment microbial communities from the Plum Island Ecosystem LTER, Massachusetts, United States - Salt Marsh Sediment SW1601-10 ... | reverse complement strand
AGGAGTCAAACCTCCGGGACCGACCTTGGCGTCCCGGTCACGTGGCCGCTTCCGCTCGTGGTCGTGAGGCCGCGACAAGCCATCGATCTCATCCCGGCGTGACTCTGCACCACGAGGACTACCTCTTGGATCAGCCTGCCGGGATTGCCACGTAGCGATGCTCGAGGTACTCCTCGATCCCGACGCGCCCGCCCTCGCGGCCGAGGCCCGATTCGAGGCTCCGGCGCAGGGTCAGCCGAGCTCGACGTCGACCGCGTCGGCGAAGGCGGCCATCGACGGGAATGCCCAGTCGGGCGTGACCGGCGCCTGCGGGTCGGGCGTGGCACCCCAGCCTGGCCGGAGGTGTCGGCGGTTGATCCAGACGGTTGGCAGGCCCGCGGCCTTGGCCGGCACGTGGTCGTGGAACTAACTCTGCGCGACGTTTCTCCAAGCCATGAAACGTGAGATCGGGGCAGATCCACGGGAGACCGCAGGCGCCGCCGCAGACACGGCGCGTCGGGCGACCAGGCGGGCGCGCCGAGGCTTCCACCCAGGTCTTGGGCGAGCCGACGGGCGCCCGTTCCGTCTCCGTTGGCAACCCAGAGCTGATCCGCGCGCGACTGCAGCCTCGGCAAGCCCGACGGGAGGATGTACGCGAACATGCCGGGTGCCGCCTCGACGGCGATCTGGGTCTCGGAGGGCGGCGGCGAGGGGGAGATCGCCGGGCTTGGGGTCCCCGTGGGCTCAGGCGTCGGCGGCCCTGCGCAGGCGCTCGAACTCGCGCCGGAGGCGCTTGCTCGGCCGGCCCTCCCCACGCACGAGCATCATCGCAGGCCCGGCCTCCGGCACGACCGGCGGGCTGTGGTCCACGTAACAGGTCGCGGCCACGGCGGCCCCGACACGCGACTCGATCGGCCGCATGACCTCGACGATGCGCTTGCGATCGGCGATGAGCGCCTCGACCCGATCGCCCGCACGAACCTTCGTCGACGGCTTCGCCGGCGATCCATTCACGAGGACGTGGCCGCCCTCGCACAACCGCGTCGCAAGCGGGCGGGTCTTCACGAGGCGCACCGCGCACAGCCAACGATCGATGCGCGTCTCGTCGGTGGCGCGGGGATCGGTCACGCGTTCTAGGATCGCACGGGTCGAGAAGGCGTCGCGGCGCTCACTGCCACCCGCCGCGGCGCGTGACTGAGGCGCGCAAGCGATCGGTGCCCGACCACCGCCATGGCGTCCATCCCGTATGGGCGGCGCATCGGGGCACGGCGGGCGCAGGCAATCGGGCCGTGCCGCTGCTTCGGGAAACACGGCCGCCCCCATTCCTTGACATTGTCGATGTCTCGCCGAGGGTTCGACCGGGCCTCCCGCCCGGCAACGAGAAGGCCGGACCGCAGGGGTCCGGCTTCGGTGTGGTTCGCTCGAAGGGGGTGTGCCGACGTGTTGCGACGAGCGCAGAAAGGCTATTGACATTATCCATGATGGCTATATAGTGTAGCCATCGGGGACAGGACCCACCGCAGGGAGAGACGCCATGACCGCCATCCACGCACCGTTCGACCCGGTCACCGTCGGGGTCGGCCAGGCCATCAGGAGAGGGATGGTCGAGGGCCAGGTCCGCTCGTGGCTCCGCCTGGAGGGCCTCGCCGCGTTTGGTGCGGGGCTCGTCCTGTTCGGGCTCAGCGGCGGGGACTGGCTCTTCATCGTTCCGCTGCTGCTTCTGCCGGACCTCTCGATGCTCGGCTACCTGGCCGGGCCTCGCGTCGGTGCGGTTACGTACAACCTCGTCCACAACTGGGCGCTCGGCTTCGGGGTGCTCCTCATCGGGATGTGGCTGGACTCCCCGGCCGTCCTGCTCGTCGCCGGGTTGCTCCTCGCCCACATCGGCATGGATCGGACCCTCGGCTACGGCCTCAAGATGCCCAGTGCGTTCGGCGACACCCACCTTGGGCACATCGGCAAGAGCGCGACGTGAGCCCCGCGCCCGCTCGCACCTCCAACGCCGAGATCGTCGCCGCCGGCCGAGCGTTGCTCGAGGCTGGCGGCCTCGGCGCGGTCACGATGCAGGCGGTGGCGGCACGGGTCGGCGTTCGGGCGCCCTCGCTCTACAAACACTTCCCGAATCGCGGAGCGCTGATCGCGGCGATCGCGACCGCGACCCTGGACGAGCTCGGCCAACGGCTCGCACCACTGAGCCACGAACCCGACGCGGCAGCCGGACTCCGCGAGCTGGCCCTGACCTATCGCGCCTTCGCCTGGGCCAATCCCCGCGCCTTCGAGCTGCTGTCGATGAACCTGCCGCTCGACTGGCGGGCATCGGTCGAGGACACGGCGCGGGCCACCGCCCCGGTCCTGACCCTGGCCGAGCGGCTCGTCGGTCGCCAGCAGGCACTGGAGGCCGCTCGACTGATCACGGCATTCGCCAACGGCTTCATCGGGATGGAACTCGCCGGTGCGTTCCGACTCGGCGGCGACATTGACGAGGCTTATCGCTACGGGGTGAACGTGCTGGTCGATGCGATCACCCGCGACAGGACGCCAGGTGTCGACAGTGATGCTCCCGGATCGGGGTAGGGTCCACCGTTTCCGAGCGTTCAACAGGACACCCCCGGCGACGTCAAGCGGAGTACCGGATGGTTCGGGCGGACAACAGCTATGGTCTGCACCAGAAGACCCTCTCCGTCGACAGCAGCATCCTGATACGTCGAGCTCCTCCCGAGGTGTTCGCGTACGTCTCGGACTATGCAAGGGACCCGACGTGGCGGACCGGTGTGTCCGAGATGCTCCACGACCCACCCGGTGAGATCCAGCTGGGCGCGAAGACGCACGAACGAATGACGTTCGCTGGCATCCGGATGATCAACGTCGCCGAGATCGTGGAGTCCGAGCCGGGTCGGAAGACGGCCTTCAAGACCATCGGTGGGCCCCTCGCGGCGACTGCCGCCGAGACACGCGCGTACCTCGAGGACCTGCCGACGCTGTGGGCGAGGACCTCGGACGCCGGCCGGCACGCGATCGCGGAGGCCGTGTTCGAGCGGATCGACGTCCTGGGGGTGACCGACTACACGTTCACGCTGACCACTCGCGCGAAGGCCCACGGATGGGATGCGGCCTTCGGGGGCGGAATCGTCCGCGTGAAAGAAGGTCGATCTGGTCGGGGTGAGAGGAGTTGAGACGACGATTTCGATGAACGTCGGGAGCGTGACGCCTCCTGTGACGCCAGGAATGCCGCCGGCGTTCGAACAGGGAACCGGTCGGCCAGCACCGTGAGGTGTGCGTCGCCCGACACGAGGACCGCCCGCTCGGCGCCGGCCAGGGCGATCAGGTAGGCATCGGTCGGATCGGCGGCGTGGACCGACGGCTCGCCATCCGAGTCCGCGGCGAGCTGCGCCGAGCGGCCGATCCACCTTCGTTTGTGCCAGTCGCCGGCGTTCCCGCCCCCCCGCCCGCGCGGTCAGCGACCGGGTAAGACCTCGAGGAACTCGGCCGGTGTCATGACGGGGATGATCGCCCGCAGCTCGAGCAGGTGTGCGTTGCCGGTCACGAGCGCGTCGGCCCCAGCGTCGCGCGCGAGGTCGATGAGGTACTCGTCGTCGGGATCTGGGCTGATCGGCTCCAGCGACGGCCCGGGATCAGCGCGGACGACGCCCTCGCTCCGGATGAGCGCGACGTAGGCGTCGGCTTCGGCCTCCGACACGTAGCGGCGGAACTTGTCGCGCCGCAGCACCTCGCGCAGCTCGGCAAGCAGGAGCGGCGACAGGATCAGCTCGAAGGCGCCCGAGCGGAGCTCGAGCAGGAGTCGGGCGCTGCCGCCACCGGGGCTGATCAGCGCCGAGACGAGGACGTTGGTGTCAAGAACCGCGCGCGCCACGGTGCTGCGCACGCACCGCGTGCGTCTCCTCCACCGCGAGCCGCATCGCCTCGTCCTCGCTCAGGTCACTGCGAGCCCACACGCTCGCGACCACGTCGAAGCCGAGGTAGGCGCGCAGGGCCGCCTCCACGACCTCGGAGTCGCGCTTGTCGGTCCGGGCGGCGCGGACGCGGGCGGCGCGCAGGACGTCCTCGTCCACGTAGAGGGTGACCTTCCGCTTGGTGCCAGCCATCGGTGCAGCATAGCGTTCCAGCGTTATGCCAGCAATACGCACAGACGCGTCCAGGCACTTGCCTGTTGGTACCCCCTCGCGGCGCGGTGCCGCTCGAGTTGGACAATGGTCGGGGTGAGAGGAGACAAGACGACGACTTCGATTGCCCCGCGTGAGCGGTTGCATCGGGCCGGAGCGGCTGTTAGTCTTTACTCATGAAGCGACAAGTAAAGGAACCACGTCGTCGCGGGTACACGCGAGTGAGCGCGAAGCACCAGGTCACCCTGCCCATTGATGCTCTCCGCCGAGCCGGCATCCAGACGGGTGACCGCCTGCGGACCGAGGTGCGCGGCCCGGGCGAGGTCATCCTGGTCCGGGACGTGGACCCGATCGAACAGTTCCGTGGCGCGTTGCCTGACGTCTACCCGGCGGGTGGGCTCGACGAGCTCCGACGCGAGTGGGACTGACGGTCCTCGACGCGGGGATCATCATCGCGATCCTCGACCCGTCGGACGTCCACCACGAGGCGGCTGCCCGCGCCCTCACCGTCGCCCGACAACGCGGCGACACATTGGTGCTCCCAGCGTCCGCCTTCGCCGAATGTCTCGTGGCTCCGTGTCGGCGTGGTCCCGAAGCCGTCGCCCTTGTCAGCTCGTTCGTTGACGCTCTGCCGGCACGCATCGAGCCGGCTTCTCGCGCGATCGCGAGCGCGGCCGCGGAGCTGCGGGCTCGCCATGCCGGCCGACTTCGCCTCCCGGACGCCCTCGTCGTGGCCACGGCCGTCGTGATTGGCGCCGATCGGGTGATCACGACGGATTCGGGCTGGCCGGGGCTTCCGGTCTCCGTCGACGTCCTCGCTGCTGGCGGATAGCCTGCCCGGATCTGGTCAGGCTCGACAGGAGAGACGAGGGACTGGTCGGGGCGAGAGGAGTCGAACCTCCCGGTTCCACCACTCCGATCGTAGTCCCCCGACCACATCCTCGAGGCTCTTCGTGCGGTCGCATGAAGCGCCCACCGGATGGGCAGGGTCGCCCTCGTGGGATCGGCACACTCGCTACACGACCAGATCGCGGCAGGCTCGACGTCCTTCCTCTCCAGAACCGGCCCAATCGGCCCAACTGGCCCGGCGGAACGTGCACGAGCCCCCACCCTCGGCCGTTCCCGTATCTCTGTGGGCCGATGTGCGTCGGCTGTGGGCCGCGCGGCGCCTCGCCGCGGCCAGGCAGTTGGCATGAGAGTCGGGTACCTCCGCGGCACGCTCTCGCGGCCCACGACCCAACGCCAGAAGGACGTCCTCGCCGCGTTCGTCGCCGCTGGTGGATCCGTTCAGGACGCCGCCCGGCTCGTGGGCATCCGACCGAGCACCGGAGATGGCGCTCGGCCGCGCGATGCCCCACAGGAACCGGCTTCCTACGGACCGCACCTCCGAGGTCCAGCCGAGGGCCGAAAGCTGACTGGCGAGTCGTCGGGGCTCGTGGAAGCTCTTGATCACCACGTGCTCGCTGCCATCGGCGAGGGTTCGCCGAACAATGGGCGCCGAAGAGCCTGTGATCAGCTGCTCTGTGGGCTCGGCGCGGTGGTCGTCGTCGATGAAGAAGACGCGTCCGCGCGGGGCAATCGCGCGCCGAAGGACCCCCCAGAACTCGGCAGAGCGTGAGGGCGGCACGTGCGACAGCCAGAAAGCAAAGACAGCGGCGTCGAACGCTTCACGGGGCTCCCACCGAAACAGATCGTGACGCTCCCGGCGCACCCGGGCGTCATCGATCCGAGCTGCGTGGATCTCGAGCATCTCCGGCGCGGCATCGATGCAGAGGAGATCTTGCACCGGATGGCGCAGGATCTCCGCGGTCCAGATCCCGGTCCCGCAGGCGATCTCGACCACGCGGCCACGAGGCCTGAAGGCGCTGAGCGGCTCGACTAGATCCGGGGTCGGGTGGTGGTGCGAGGGATCGAACTCCCGGGCACGGGCGCGATAGTAGTCGATCTGCTGAGCGATCAGCTGGTCGTCGCGGTCTCTGTCTGGCACGAACTGAGGGTACCTCGCGGCGACAACGTGCCAGCCGCCGGTCGGCACGCGGGATCCAGCCGGGATTGCCGCCTACGGTGCCGATGGCCGGCTGTCGCCGCATGTTGTTCACCGGCTTCAGCCAGCTGGAGTACCGCCTCTCCGAGGACGCCATGGACCTCGGACTGGACGCGGCCCTACCGCCCGTCATCGAGTTGGGAAGCAAGATCGCTGAGTTCGGTCGGGGCGAGAGGTCTCGCGCCGAGAACTCTGACGCATGCCAGACGATCCGATTTATGCGGCGGAACGAAGGTCGTTCGAGCGGGAGCCAGCCTGGCGAGATGTCAGCACGCCCACTCCGCTCCTCACCTTGCAGAGTCAAAGCGCCCCGCGGATGTCGTTGGCATTCGAATCCCCACCGGCAAACGCGGCGGCTCAGCGATCTCGCTGGCGGCGCAACCGACCGCTCACGCCGAGGGGCCAACGCGGTTGGGCCTTCCGAACCCGGTGAACGGGCCGAGGCGGACTACCGGCCGACGCTCTGCCATGGCAACCCTTCGCATGGAGCCGGCGCTCGCGAGCTGACCGTGTCGGGCGTACCGGCCCGTACCGGACGGCGGGACACCCGGTTTCGCGATTGCCAGGCAAGGCCGGGACCCAACCTCCTCGGTGGCTGGAGCGTCGGATTCGGTGAACGGACCGAACAGACGATGCAAGCTTCCTCGCGCCAATCAGCCGCCCTCGACGACCGGCCCTCCGTGTCGGGCGGCTCGATCGCGGCTCAGCGATGGGGACCTCCGTCTGGAGCCCGCCCCGCCCTGGTCGAGCGGGCTCGCGGTGGCGATCGCGAGGCCTTCGAGGCGCTGATCGATCCCTGGATCGAGCCGGCGTTCCGGACCGCCATGGCCATCCTCGGCAACGAGGCCGACGCGCGGGACGCTACACAGGACGCACTCCTCAACGCGTGGCGAGGCATCCGGGGTCTCCATGACCCCGAGCGATTCGACGCGTGGCTGGGCCGGATCCACGCCAATGCGTGCCGGTCGATCGGACGCCGACGCAGCCGCTCCGGCGTGCGGGAGATCCCGATGAATGAGCTGCCTATCGCGGACGATCCGCCGAACCCGGCGATTGGCCTTGCCGACGACGCGGCCCAGCTCGACGAGCTGGAGCGGGCCGTCGCCCGACTGTCGGTCGAGCAGCGAACCGTGCTCGTCCTGCATCACCTCGATCACCGTCCCGTCGCCGACATGGCGCGGATCCTCGCCGTCCCGGAGGGCACCGTGAAGTGGCGCCTTCATGCGGCCCGCGAGGCGCTTGCTCGCAGTCTCGAGGAGGAGCGGCGATGACGACGCACGAACCCTTCTCGGATGCGGCACTCGAGACGGTGCTGCGACGCCGGGCGCGGTCCGGTGATCCGGGCGACCTGCGCGAGCGCGCCACGGCCGCCCTGGAGCAGACGCGACCGCGTCGGTTCCCATGGTCGCTCCGGGGATGGATGCCCGAGATCATCCCGGCCGGTCGGCTGACGCCGGTGGTCGCCGTCCTGGTCCTGGTCGCGCTGCTCGCCGGGGCGCTCATCGTCGGCGCGTCGTGGCTGCGGTACGAGCGTGTGCTGGTCCCGACCGTGGTCGAGGTTGTCACGCCTGTCGTGCTCACCGATAGCCGCCTGGTTCAGGACGGCGCCGGGAACATGTGGGCGCTCGGTGATGGTCAGGTCACACGCCTCGATCCCGTAGCGGGCGACCGACAGACCTGGACGGTCAGTGACGACACGCGGTTCATGACCCACGTCGCCAGCCCAGCCCGGGCGGGTGGGGTCTGGACGTGGTCCGGGGGGACCATCAGCCGCTTCACGGGCAGCATGTTCGTCGATCCGATCCCGACGAGCTCTCGTCCGATCGCCGTTGCGGAGGCGCCTGACGGCACCCTGTGGGCACTGTCCGCCGACCATGGTGTCCAACGATGGGCGGATGGCCGGTGGGAGTCGCCGGGAGAGGCGATCCCGATCAACGACCCCGACACGCTGTTCGCCTCGGGGCCCGACGAGGCCTGGATCGCCGGCAATGATGACAGCGGCTACTGCGGACCGCCGTCCCCGACGTCGCCATGCGAGGTCGTCGCGCACCTGGACCACGGCCAATGGACCGTCTACCCATGGTCGAACACCGCGTTCGGGCCGATCGCTCCGGTGACGCTGGTCCGGGCCCTGGATGGGACGATCTGGGCAGGTCCGGCGGAGACTGGCGCAGCCCGATTCGACGGTGACCGTTGGGTCCCCGTCGAAGGCCCCGATAAGGAGCCGGTACAGCCGCTCGCCGTCGCCCCGGACAGCTCGCTGTGGGCGGCAACAGGAGACGGACGACTCGTCCGGCGCGGTCCTGGTGGCCGGTGGACGGCCTACGAGCCGCAGTGGGACCTGTTCGGCTGGGCCAGCCCGCGTACCACATCGGTCGCAGCGACCACTGAGGGCGTCTTTGCCGTCGCCGGCCAGCGGTTGTTCCAGGTCGAGAAGGACGGCTGGACGGAGCTCTGGCCCGATCCAACGCCCGGGCCAAGGCCCGATCAGTTCGGGATCCGCGCCCTGGTCGGCATCTCTGCCAGCGAAGCCTGGGCGGCTGTCGTCGAAGACGTGCCGTTCGGCGACCAGGAAGCAGGGCTGTGGCACTTCGTCGACGGGGGCTGGGAGGGGCCTACGCAGCCGCGCGGATTCGAGCACCCGGTCTCCGCGCTCGCCTTGGGTCCCAACGGGTCGCTCTGGGCCGCGGACCTCAACCGCGTCGCCGTCCTTCGATCGGACGGCTGGACGACGGCCTGGGCCTCGGAGAACGTGCTGGTCGACGGTGGCCTTGACGTTGGATCCGATGGCAGCGCCTGGGTCGGCACCGCGGACGGCGTCGTCCACATCACACCCACGAACGGTGGGTTCGATGTTGAGCAGGTCGACTGTCCGGTGCCCGGGAGAATCGTTGCCGTCGCGACCGACGACACCGTGTGGGTTGTGGGCGGCGGTTGGGGCTTCAGTGCAGGCCTCGCGTCCGTTACCGGAGGGGCCTGCGAGCTGGTCTACCTGCACGACGTCTACGCGGCCGCCGCGTATCCGGAAGGCGGCGTTGTCGTAGCCTACGATCAGGCGAACGCCGACGGCACCTACTACAGCACGGTTGTGTGGCTTCGCGACGGCCGGCAATCGCTGCTCGCCGAGGCTCCCGCCAACACTGGCACGACCGGAGTCGCCGTCGCCCCGTCGGGCGACGTCTGGTGGGCGTATGACGATCCCGTCGCTGCGCCGGCCGGAGACGACGGAGACGGCGGACCTGGGGGCTTGGTCCGCCTGCACGGCGAGGAGCGAGTGCAGGTCGTCACAGGCGGCCAGCCCGAGGCGGGCCCCATCTCGATCAGTCCGGACGGCACCGTCTGGTTCGCGAGCTCTACCGCCATCTACCGGATCCTGCCCGACGCGCTACCTTGACCGGCACGTCCGACGCTTGTCCGGCCTCCCGGGCCGCGCGACCCGGCGGTTCAGACCCATGTCACCGCGGTGACTCGCAAAGGCTGAGGCCTACGACGCGATCCTGCCGCGGGTCCTGTCCCACGTGACCGCGAACGCGGCCCTGATTGCCGACGTGCAGGCCGCCATGGATGACGTGGCCCAGCCTCGGGTCGACGAGTCACGGCTCGCTCGCATCCGATGCGAGCGCCAGCAGGCGATGACCCGCCTCGCGGAGGACCGCGACACCACGGCCTGGAACGCAACGATGGAGCGCCTCGATCGCGAGCAGGCCGAAGCGAAGGTCGACGCCCTGCCCACGCCCACGTCGAGAGGTCGCCGAGTCGCTGGCTGACCTCGCGCGCCTGGTCTTCGATGCCGAGCCCGCCACCCAGCAGCGCATCGCGCAGGCGCTGTTCGAGCAGGTGGAGGTGCTGGGCCCGCACCAGGTCTGGCTCTACCCCAGCCTCGAGGCCGAGACACGCGGCTGGGCAGCCGCGATGAACGGCGAGTTCACGGTGAAAGTGCGTCAGACTGGTCGGGGCGAGAGGAGTCGGGGCGAGGCTTTACGGGTGAAGGTCCGACTGAGCTTCGACGTTGGTTGCCAACCCGTCCGCAGGCGCGCTTGACCGGTGGGGCCGGGACTCAGCGGCGGGCGCGAGACCTGGAGGGTCGCGCGGAGGTCGAACCACGGGATCTCACCCGTGATGATGGCGCTACAGCCCCAGCGGCACGGTGGCCTCAACTACCACCCCGGACGCGCCGTCGGCCGCCCGCTTGACCAGGTTGATGGAGAACCCGCCGCCGTCCTTGGGGACGTCGAACATCACCAAGGTGCTCTGGGGATCGGGGTCACTCCACATCTGCAGGCCCGGGAGGTTGAGCTTCTTCGTTCCCGTCAGGTCGCTGGCTGGCCCGTTGGACACGTCGGTGGACATGAGCCAGGACTCGCCGGTCGAGTCCACCAGGCGGAAGATGGCCGAGTCCACGCCCGCCTTCTCGTTCGCCGCGTCACCCTGGAACGAGTAGTAGACGACCACGTACTGGCCGTTCTCGGGCAGGTACGACTCGGTCTTCTCGAAACGCTTGGGCACCTCGGCGAAGGTTTCGGCCCCCGTGAACGTGAACGTGCCACCGCCGAAGCTGATGGGCTGGTTCAGGGCGTAGGTCCGGGCGCCATCGCTCGGGGCAGGGCCCGTGCCGCCGCTCGGGCTGCCAACCGCTGCCCCTGCGCCGGACGAACTGCCCGAATTCCCGCACCCGGCCAGAGCTAGGGCGAGCAACGCCGCGACGATCGCCCCGGCCGTGAGGATGCTGCGTCCCGTCATCTCCATCCCCTCTCTGAAGGAAAGCCGAACACGAGTCGCGCGGTAGCCGTTCACGGTGCCGACGATAGGCGGCGGCGCGGGCCGACAACCAGAGTCGATCGGCCCTGTTGCCGTCGCTCAGCCTGTCGGAGTCGCGCCTGTGCTTTCGCGTACTCAACCCGGTGCTCCGGGCAGCGCTCAAGC
>Ga0315540_10002179_pt1 | contig 11069 bp, 8 predicted proteins | sample SalMarSW160110MG_FD_203677 | JGI IMG/M metagenome (GOLD analysis project Ga0315540, IMG submission 203677) | Salt marsh sediment microbial communities from the Plum Island Ecosystem LTER, Massachusetts, United States - Salt Marsh Sediment SW1601-10 ... | reverse complement strand
AATCATTCTCCAGCGTCAGCTCGCCGATCTTCGCGTGCAGCGATTTCACGTCGACGGCCGGCTGCGCCGATGCGTTGCCACCGCCGGGACCGAAAACGTCAGCAGCCCCGCTCTCGAGCTGCGCCTTCCATGATGTGATCTGATTGGGGTGCACGTCGAACTGTTCCGCAAGCTGAGCAAGTGTGCGATCGCCCTTGATGGCAGCAAGCGCCACCTTCGCCTTGAAGGCCGCTGTGTGGTTCCGGCGCGGTCGTCGTTGCATGGTCTCTCCTGATTCGCTGGGCACAGCGTGCCCGCCGTCAGGCAGAAACTCCACCTATCGTCCTGTGCAGATTTCCGACACCAGCTCTCTTGCACCCACTGGAAAGCGCCGCCTTGTCACGGCGCACCCCCAAACCGGACAGGATGGTACTCTGACCCTATTAAAGAACGGTGCTCGGCCCGCTCGATCAGCCAGACAGAGAACCCATCGGATCAGCCTTACGCCCCAAGTCACGGCAGATCACCGCCGCTGCATTTCGTCCAGGCATCATAGAGATACCTGATCCGGGATGACTCCCTGCTCCGCACAAATAGAGATTCTGGATTGAAGAACGATAGCCACCCAATTGTCGGATAGGACGCAGCGCACCAAGTTGATATGGAAGAAACGCCCCGTGCTGGTGCGTTCCCTGAACTGAACTATTGAGATCACGTTGATAATCAACTGGAGACATTATTCGCCGAGCAGATATTGCTTCGGTCAATCCGGGCAAAAAATCGCGATCTAACCAAGTTATCAGTGCATCTGCGTATGGCTCCTTAATCTTATCCCAACTCGTTCCGCTAATGCGCCCAGCAGCGTCTCCCTTTACATCGTATGGAACAAAGTGAACAATGAATTTCATTAACGTCTTATCGGTGGCGCGACCCGGGTCAACCGCACTTTCGTTGATAATCCCAACCATCGGATAATTCGGCAAGAGCCCCGCCCTGATATCCGCGAAGCTTCGTGCTAAATCGTCAATGCTGCTTGTGGAAGCATGAACATAGCAAGCTTTTGAAAGCTCGAGGCCAGCTTTATAATCGACAGGCCTATCGAGAGCCGCGTATAATCCAAAAAAAGAAGGTCCCCATTCATAACGGCGAATATCGGCTTTAATGTCTTCGCTAGCCTCAGTTCCCATCAGGTCTAGCACCAAATGGCGCGGATCGACATTCGAAGCGATCGGCCCGTCAACTTCAATGTGCTCACCATCCCGCAGAGATACTCCAACGGCTCTCTTATTTCTTACGATAATGCTCGTCACTGCCGAATCGCTTCGAACTTCACCGCCATGAGATCGCACAACAGACGCCAGAGCATCGGTAAAACACTGCATGCCGCCTTTGACTATCCCGCATCCTACATCTTGAACAGCCGAAAAAAATATCCAACTAAACGATCCTCCCAAAGGATCGTCTGGCGCAAGGCCTGCATGCAGGGCGCCAGAAGAAAAAAAGGTGCGCACTGCAGGATGTTCAAACGTTTCGTCGACCCAGCTGCGTGCACTCTGCATTTTGAAGCGGTATCCGCGAGAGGCGTTTGCAGCTAAATTCTCTTTCTCAAAGGCGATAGGCGGTGAGTTTACACCGGCAACGATTTCTTGCTTTTTTGCTAGATAAGAATTGTATAGAGAGTTCCAGGTTGCGGCATCTTTCTTCGAATATCTCGCAAGAGACGTGGCGGTTTCATCTACATCGCGACTGATAGCAAGGCCGCTGCCATCAGGGAAGACCTGGCCCCAGTTCGGATTGGGCGTGATAATATTAAGGCCATGTCGATTAAGCGCTAATTCCTCGAGTGCGGGTGATAGCTTACCTAATAGAAAACCGCTGGCATGGACATCAGAGTATAGACCCGGAGCGATAAGCTCTTCAGTCGTTGCCATACCACCAATACGCGATTTACCCTCAAGGACGAGAACCTTGAGGCCCGCCTTTGCTAGATATGCTGCACAAGTTAGACCGTTGTGCCCCGCCCCAATAACTAGCGCCTCGTATTGTGACATGAGCAAACCTCAATCATATTTTTGTCGTCAACCCTGGACTGTAAGTGCTGTCCGGCGTGATCGTGAACACCGCCGATCCTGAGTTCGTTGCTGGCTGTCACATCTTCTCAAAGGCGACATCAACGACCGCAGCGATGCTTAAGAAATCGACCGCTATGGCCCTTCCGAGGACCTTCGCGGTCTTGCCTGACGGTGTCTTCCCGCCGCGCATACAGCGTCGACGGTGAGCGCCATCCCCTTACAGGCAATGTCCGCTTATGGCACATCGCGTCGTTGGTCAATCGTTGGCTTTCGGCGAGTTGCGGGAGTAGGACGAGAACATCCGTTGGCGAAGGCGCGCAACTCTGCTTAGAGCATTTTCAGCTCCGGCGGAATCACCTCCCCCTGGAAGGGGGAGGTTACCGAGCGGAGCGCGCGGGAGGCGGGTCATCGTTCTGCGATCCCCCTTCCCGACCCTCCCCCTGTCAGGGGGAGGGAGAAGATTGCGCTTGCCGACTCCAGGCCACGCTTTTTTTCGAAGCTCGGCAACGCGGCCCGTGGTAAGTTCTGCAAAATTTCTGATAAGTTGGACGGCGCACCGGGACCGCGTTCCTAACTTTTATCGATGCCGATACTGTTCGCGCCCTCGTCAGTCCGACGCCGGACTCGGCATAGAAGCGCGTGCGATGAGTTAGTCGGGAGGTCTTTGCGATGGCTACCGGCCGCTTCCACGGCGTTTTTCCTTATCTTGTCTCACCGATCAGTCACTCGGGCGAGATTATGAGCGAGGTTCTCGAGCGATTGTGCAATGATCTGATCGCCGCTGGCGTACATGGCTTGACCCCGTTGGGATCAACGGGTGAGTTCGCGTATCTGAACTGGGCGCAGCGCCGACGCATCGTTGAAGTCGTTGTTAGGGCCGCTCGCGGTCGGGTCCCCGTGGTTGCCGGAGTGGCGTCAACGACAATCGCGGATGCCGTATTTCAGGCCCGCGAAATGCAGGAGCTGGGCTGCGATGGAATACTAGCGATTCTCGAAGCGTACTTCCCAATTTCCGATGAAGGCGTTTGCGCCTATTTCACGGGTATTGCTGAAGCCGTAACACTCCCAGTGGTGCTCTATACCAACCCAAATTTCCAGCGGTCAGACCTTTCGCTCGCTGCAATCGAACGTCTGAGCCTCATTCCAAATATCCGCTATATCAAGGACGCATCTTATAATACGGGCCGCCTGCTTTCGATCATCAACCGAGTCGACGGGAGGATGGAAGTATTCGCTGCCTCAGCGCACATCCCCGCTTGCGTAATGTTGATCGGAGGAAAAGGATGGATGGCCGGACCCGCCTGCATCGTACCAGAACAATGTGTTGAACTATACGAACACTGCCGTCGTGGTGATTGGCAAGCTGCAATAGAATTGCAAAAGACCCTGTGGGGTATCAACCAGGTATTTGCGAAATACAATCTTGCCGCGTCCATCAAGGGCGGGCTCGAATTGCTGGGCTATGCCGTCGGCGGGCCGCTGCCGCCACAGCCACCGCTGTCACCGGAGGGGATCGAGGAAGTACGCCTCGCCCTAGCCAACGCGGGTGCGTTAAGAGGATTCGCGAGCTGAGCAGTCGCAATATTGCTCTTGATGCGGCAGACGGTGCCGCTCCGGTCCTGGCTCCCGCTATTGCTGCGGGACAAGGTTCGGGGCCTAACGTAGCAATCTTGATCTTTGCTAGACGTGAGTCCGCTAATGGCACATCGCGTCGTTGGTCGGTCGGCGGCTTTCGGCGAGTTGCGGGAGTAGGACGAGAACATCCGTTGGCGAAGGCACGCCACTCTGCTTGGAGCATTTTCAGCTCCGGCGGAATCAACCTCCCGCTGGAAGGGGGAGGTCAGCGAGCGAAGCGCGCGGGGAAGGATCATCCTTCTGCGACCCCCACCCCGACCCTCCCCCTTTCAGGGGGAGGGAGAAGATTGCGCTGCCCTCTCCACAGCAAATGAAAATGCGCCAGAGCGAATTCCGTTCTGACGGAATCGGAATTCGCGCTGTTGTTTTTTCGTGGTCGCATTTTCTGCGGGCCGAGCCGGCGTCTACCCCCGGATCAAGTCCAGGATCAAGTCCCGAGGGCAGGCTTCGCTTAGAAAATGCTCTAAGCATGCGCGCGGACCGGATCATTGCACCGGAACGGAACTCACCTGGAAACTCCTGCCCCAAAGTCCTATTGCAATGGCGGGGCGTATTGAATACCGCCGATGCTCCAAAGGTGATTGAGCCCGCGCGGGATCGCGAGTTTCGACTTCGTCCCGATATTGCGGTCGAACACTTCGCCATAGTTGCCGACCGTGCGCAGGATGCGCACCGCCCAGTCCTTGGTGAGGCCGATCTGCTCGCCGAGATTTCCCTCGATACCGACCAGTCGCTTGATCGCCGGCTTCTCCGAACTGAGCGCCTGCTCGATTGTCTTCGAACTCACGCCCAGCTCTTCCGCGTTGAGCATGGCGAAATGGGTCCATTTGACGATCAGCCCCCACTGCTCGTCGCCCTGGCGCACCACCGGACCGAGCGGCTCCTTGGAGATCACGTCGGGCAGGATCACATGGTCGTCCGGCTGCGCCAGGTCCAGCCGCTTGGCGTGAAGCTGCGATACGTCGCTGGTGAACACCGTGCAGCGGCCGGCATCATAGGCCTTGACCGCGTCAGCCGCGTTTGTCGTCGTCACCAGCTCGTAGCGCATCGAGTTGGCGCGGAAATAATCGGCGACATTGCTGGCGCTGGTGGTTCCTTCCTGCACGCAGATTTTGGCGCCGTCGAGCTCGAGCGATGACTGCACCGGTGGCGATCGCTTAACAAGGAAGCCCTGCCCATCGTAATAGGTCACCGCCGGGAAGATCAGCTTCAACTCAGTCTCGCGCGCCATGGTCCAGGTGGAGTTGCGTGACAGCACGTCGATTGCGCCCGACTGCAACGACTTGAAACGCTCCTCGGCGTTCAGCGGCACGAATTGCACCTTGCTCGGATCATTGAAGATCGCCGCGGCGAGCGCGCGGCAGAAGTCGACGTCGAAGCCCGTCCATTCGCCGTTCGCGTCCTTCGCCGAAAATCCGGCAAGCCCCTCGCTGACGCCGCAGATGAGCGCTCCGCGATCCTTCACCGCCTTCAGTGTCACAGACTGCGTTTGCGCTGCGCCGAAAGTAGCCAGCCCAAATATCATCGCGCCAATGGCCGCTACCACCGCAGCGATTGGCGACATCCAACGGGTCATGCAGCTCATGGGTTACAGCTCCGGCGCTTGCTTCACGACGACGCGGGTGCCAACGGGAATGCGGTTATAAAGGTCGATCACGTCGGCATTGACCAGGCGGAAGCAGCCCGACGATACCGCATGGCCGATGGTCTGCGGCTGGTTGGTCCCGTGGATGCGATAGACAGTCTTGCCGAGATAAAGCGCGCGGGCGCCCATCGGGTTGCCAGGACCGCCCGCCATGAAGCGCGGCAGATAGGGCTGGCGGGCGATCATTTCCGCCGGCGGCGTCCAGTCGGGCCACTCCGCCTTGCGCGTAATCTTGACCAGGCCCTGCCACTGGAACCCTTCGCGCCCGACACCGATGCCATAGCGCAAGGCCCGGTTGTTTTCCTGCACCACATAAAGGAAGCGCTCCGAGGTGTGAACGATGATGGTGCCCGACGGCTCGGTGGTGCGAAAAAAGACGAGCTGGGGGCGATAGACGGCGGGCAGCCGTTCCTCTTCGGGCGTCGGCACATAGCCCGGCTGATCATCGATCCGCAACGTTTCAGCGGGGATCGGACGACTGTTTTGGGCGTTGGCGACCGGCATGAACGCCGCCGCCCCGGCAACCGCAATGCCCATGGCAACAAGCAGAACCTTTCCTCGCATCAAATCCGTCCTCCCTTCCTCGGCTTGGTATCAGCACACATCCCAGATCAATCCAGCGGAAATCGGGCTCGCTCGAAAGCGATTTGACAACCACAGGCTGAACGACTTCGATCAGCGACAGGCCGCTCGTGAGCGGCTGGCTGCGGAAGGCGGCCTGGCGGCCATGTCGAGGGGGACACAATGTCCGGACAGCGATTTGAAATCGGGATTGTCTTGGCCGGCGCCATCTCTGCCGGCGCCTATTCGGCCGGGGTCGTGGACTTTATCATCGAAGCGCTGGACAAATATTACGAAGCCAAGCAGCGCCCTGACTGGGACGGCCCCCGGCATGACGTCCGTGTTCCCGTCCTCGCCGGCGCGTCGGCCGGCGGCATGACCGCGGCGATCATCACGCTGCAGGCGTTCCGGGACATCCAGCATGTGGCGCCCGGAAAGGATCCGCCCGACGCAGCGCTGAACCGCCTGTATTCAAGCTGGGTGAAGGATATCGACATCGAGCGCCTGCTCGAGATCAACGATCCACGCGAGCGCAAGGCGGTCCAGTCGATGCTGTGCTGCAAAGTGATCGACGAAATCGTCAAAAAAGCTTTCGTTGGCTTCACGCCGAACAAGAAACGGCCCTGGATCGGCCGCGACGACGACCCGCTACGGGTCTATCTTACCGTGACGAATCTGCGCGGGCTGCCGTGCTCGTTCAAGCTGTTCGGCGATCAAGATCGCTACGGCATGCTCAATCACGGCGACTATCTCTACTTCACCGTAGGGAGCAAGCCGACGGCGGAACTGGGGTCGCTGCCACTCGACATCAACGATACTTCCAGCGCCGCTTGGGACTTGTTCCGGGATGCCGCGATCGCCACCGGCGCATTTCCGATCGGGCTAAGGCCGCGGCCGATTCATCGGGGAGCGGACGATTATCAGAAGAGAAACGAACCGGGGCTCGACAAGGCTTGCATGGGTGGCGTCAAAGACTATCCATTCATTGCCGTCGACGGCGGGATGATCAACAACGAACCGCTGGAACTGGCGCGGAAGTGCCTCGCCCGGCGTCAGCCCGGCGCCCCCAGTGACCGCAATCCCAGACCCGGAGACAAAGCGACCCGGGCCGTTGTGCTGATTGATCCGTTCCCAAACCTTGTAAAGTTGCCGGGCGAACCTCCGGAGCCAACATTTGTCAGCCTCCTCGCAGATATCTTTTCCGCGCTCCTCGACCAGTCCCGGTTCAAGCTCGATGAGCTTCAACTGGCGGAAGACGAAAAGGTCTTTTCGCGCTACGTCGTCTGCCCGAAACGAGCGGCCGGCGACAACGACCTGGCGAAGAAATACCCGATCGCAAGCGGCGTTCTCGGCGGTTTTGGCGGTTTTCTCCAGGAGTCATTCCGGCGACATGACTACCTGCTCGGGCGGCGCAACGCCCAGGCCTTCCTGCGCTGGGGATTCGGGCTGCCGAGAACCAACGCGGCGATGTTCGGGGCCTATCAGATCAACGATCGCTGGCTCATTCACGACATCAGCCAGGCAAACGACCTGACCCGCTCGTTCCGCTATGGCGAAGACCATGATCTGCCCCTAAGGAAGTTCTTTCGGGACGAACATCTGGAAGACACAGACGGCTATCCGATCATTCCGCTTGTTCCGGAGCTGTGCGAACCAATCAAGCTCGATGCGACGACCGACTGGCCGCAACCGGCGCTGGTCAACCTGGACACGCTTGAGCCGCTCATCGACAAACGGATGATCTTTGTTGCACGAGCCGTCGTGGCGACCGAACTCGGGAACCTCGCAGAGGCTCTACAAGAGAAAGAAGCGAAGGCAACCGAGCCGAAGGCAGGCGCTGCAGAGCCAGCGAACGAGGCAATGAGCGCTTGGAATTCGGTCAAGGCCTTCGCCGCAGACGTGGTCATCTGCATCAAGCGATCATGGAAAAAGCTGGCTCGAGTCGTGCTTGGGGAAATGGCGAGTTGTTATGGCGCCCGCATTGCCGCCCAGGTCGCGCGTGCCCACATCGCCAAGGCCCGCAATACCGTCGAGGAAGCGTTCGAGACAAAGGAACCGATGTCCCGATAGGCCGGCCGGAGGCCCCTTCTGGGGCCTCCGGATGAAGTGGCGTACGGCGCGAACGGCGCCATCGCTGCAAGGGGAAAAGACGAGGGTTTTCCTGGGCCTGACTGCGCTGCAGTTTCAGAATTCGGCCTGAGCGCTGCTGAAGCCGACACCCCTGCCGCGAGGCCTTGAACCGAGCGTAACGCGGCACATATTATGCTTATCCCGGGCAAGGAAAGGCCGAAACAGGTTCGTTGTCCGGAACGGGGCGCCTACTGAGGGCCCCGCAGACAAAGTCGCTGAAACGGGGCTTTGAGAGACCATGTCGCGTGTTCCTTCGCTATCCAGTCCCTTTCTCCTCGGCTTCGATGAGATCGAGCGGGCGCTCGACCGCGTCAGCAAGGCCGCGGACGGCTATCCGCCCTACAATATCGAGCGGATCGCCGCGGGAAACGGTGAGCCTGAGCGCCTTCGCATCACGCTCGCAGTGGCCGGGTTTGCGCGTGAGGATCTCGACGTCACCGTGGAGGAGAACGAGCTTCTCATCCGCGGCCGGCAGCACGACGACAAGTCGCGTCAGTATCTCCATCGCGGCATCGCCGCGCGCCAGTTCCAACGCACGTTTGTGCTGGCGGACGGCATGGAGGTGTTGAGCGCCGAAATGAAGAACGGGCTGCTGTCGATCCACCTTGCGCGACCGGAACCGGCGCGCACGGTGAAAACCATCGCGATCAGCGAGCAGGACTGAACCGGACTCGGCACGACAGAGTTGACCCTAAGCAAGGAGTCGAGGGCCATGAATAGCGAAACCACCCCCCGGAGCCATCCCGTCATCTCGCCGGAAGCGCTCGCGCAGATCGGCGGCGGACGGCTCGCTTACGTAAAGGCGATCCGCTCCGAAGACGTCCCCGCACTGTTCCCGCAGGCGCCGGAGATCGCGCCCGGCATGCAGCTGTTCGCGCTGCATGCGGCCGACGGCACGCCGATCATGCTCACCGACAGCCGCGAGGCGGCGGTCGCCAATGCGTGGAGCCACGAGCTGGAAACGGTCAGCGTGCACTGACGCTGCCGACTTTTCCACAGCGATCCACAAAACAAAATGCCCGGCTCGGCCGGGCATTTTTGTTCGACAGGACCGCCGCGCGACCGCTGGCGCTACACGTTCGTCACCGGCATTGCGAGCACCGAATAGAGCGCTTCGCGGTCGCTGGAGTCACGCAACAGCCGCGTGGTGTCGGGATCGCGCAGCAGCCGTGCGACCCGGGCCAGCGCCTTGAGATGATCGGCCCCGGCGTTTTCCGGCGCGAGCAGCAGAAAAATCAGGTCGACCGGCTGCCCGTCAAGCGCCTCGAAATCGATCGAACGATCGAGTCGTGCAAACAGCCCGAACAGCTTTTCGAGTTTCGGCAGCTTCCCGTGTGGGATGGCGATGCCGTTGCCGATCGCGGTCGAGCCCAGCCGCTCGCGCTGCATCAGCACGTCGAGGATTTCCCGCTCGGCGCGACCGGTGAGTTCGGCAGCGCGGGCGGCAATCTCCTGAAGCGCTTGCTTCTTGTTATTGACTTTCAGCGCGGGAATGACCGCTTGCTGCGCGACGAGGTCGTTCAACGGCATGGAACCGTCCGAATCAGGGGAAGATGGAGGCTTTTGCGCCGCACCGCGTGCAGCCGCACCGCGTGCAATGGTGGCGGACGATAAGGACCCCTCCCGAGGCCGTCAATAGGGCGTCGCGCCTCAAATCCAGCCCTCCGTGGGGCGAATCGATTGGCGAGAAACAAGTGATGAGGTCATGTGGGCTCGCGCCGGCAGATCGTCAAGCACAGTCTGTCGGATGGAACAAACCGAGTGCGCCCGCACCGCGGCGGGACAGACATGAATCGAAGCGTCACGCAAACGCATGCTCACGCCTCGAGTGCGGAGAACCCCTTGCCCCCGGCGGCAAGCCGTTCGAGCTGCGATGCAGGCTGGTGCCTTGCGTCCCCGGTCTTCTGCGCAAAGGTGATGAGGCGGTCGTGCACATAGCCGAGGCCGAGCGTGTCGGCATAGTGCATCGGCCCGCCGCGCCATGACGGGAATCCGTAGCCATTGACCCAGATCACATCGATATCGCCAGGCCGCTGCGCAATGCCTTCGGCAAGAATGCGCGCGCCCTCATTGATCATCGGAAACAACAGTCGCTCGACGATCTCTTCTGGCGGGATCGGCGCGCGGGCAATGCCGAGCCGAGCCGCCGTCTCGATGATGAGCTGCTCGACCTCCGGATCGGGCTTCGGCGTGCGCGAGGCCGCCTCGTAAAGATAGAAGCCGCGGCCCGCCTTCTGGCCGAAGCGTCCCATCTCGCAGAGCTGATCGGCAATCTCGGCCCGGAGCCCCTGCGCCTTGCGCATGCGCCAGGCGATATCGAGCCCGGCGAGGTCGCTCACCGCGAACGGCCCCATGGCAAAACCGAACGCGGTGAGGGCGCCGTCGACGTCCCGCGGCAGCGCGCCCTCGAGCAGCAGCCGCTCCGCCTCGACCGTGCGCAACCTCAACATGCGATTGCCGACGAAGCCGTGGCAGACGCCGACGACCACCGGCACTTTGCCGATGCTGCGTGCGACCGCGACGGCGGTTGCCAGCACTTCGGGCGCGGTCTTTTCCGCCCGCACCACCTCGACCAGGCGCATGATATTTGCCGGGCTGAAGAAGTGCATGCCGAGCACATTCTGCGGGCGGCTGGTCGCCCCTGCGATCGCATTCACGTCGAGGTAGGACGTATTGGTCGCGAGCACCGCGCCGGGTTTCGCCAAGCGGTCGAGATCGGCAAACAGCTTGCGCTTGACCTCCATGTCTTCGAACACCGCCTCGATCACGAGATCGGCGTCGGCAACCGCCGCCATATCGGTCGTGGCTCGGATCAAGGCGAGGCGGCGATCCATCTCATCCTGCGACAGCGCACCGCGCGCCACCGTCCCCGCATAGTTCTTCTTGATCGCGTCGAGCCCGCGCTGGAGCGCCTCCGCCGAGACTTCGATCAGGTTCACCGGAATGCCGGCATTGACAAAGCACATGGCAATGCCGCCGCCCATGGTGCCGGCGCCGATGATCGCGGCGCGCGCAACCTTGTGCGGCTTGACCCCCTCCGGCAGAAC
>Ga0315540_10002177_pt1 | contig 11070 bp, 15 predicted proteins | sample SalMarSW160110MG_FD_203677 | JGI IMG/M metagenome (GOLD analysis project Ga0315540, IMG submission 203677) | Salt marsh sediment microbial communities from the Plum Island Ecosystem LTER, Massachusetts, United States - Salt Marsh Sediment SW1601-10 ... | reverse complement strand
CTAATGTACTTCCATACTCCCCATGAAAAAAAGAAAGGGTAAAGCCGAAACTTTACCCTTATATTTTTTTATAACTAAATCAAGTTAATAATCTTCGTTAAGTTAACCCTTTACAGTCTAACCATTATTGAGGAATATTTGTCAACTGAATCAGTTGATAATAATTATTCGCTCCAAATAAATGATTGTGAATTGCATATCTACTCATCAAACCAACTGTAGGATGGAATGAATTTTCAAATACTGCTCTACTTGCTAGTAATTGAATATAAGGTAGATAAATTACCCCTGTATCATACTCACTCGGCCCTTTGTAACCCACAATAAATTGATCTCTACTTTCAAAGGTATCTCTGTAACATACAAGTCTACCATCAAGTGAACCAATTCTACTGACACCAGTAGGTTGTGTAGTAACATCACCGGGAACAGGAGCAATAGCAAAAGCTGCTAGAGTTTCAAGAATGGCAACTGCTCTTGGATTACCTACAATCCAATTACCACTACCACGTCTTGTATTGATTGCGATGTCTTGGGTTCTTCTTATGATGTGGTGATATAGTTCTCTATATCTTTCCATTTCCCATCTACCCTTGACACCTTGAGCACTTGCAAGGAAATCCCATGTGGTATCATAACCAGTAACACCCCTTACTGTAGCATCAATAGCTGCAATAAGTTCTCTATCAATTTCTTGAGTGATTTCATATGCAAGAATGTCCATCATTTCTTCCTCAAGGTCTAAACCATGCATGGCTTTAAGGTCTTGAGCAATTTCTAATGACCATCTGCTTCTCAATTTTCTAGTCTTTGCTTCTACTTGTGTCTTTTCAACTGTTAGGTTGACTTCTCGAATATGATTACCAACACCTAAACCAAGTCCAATATCATTACCAACACCTGTACCTGCTTTTGAACCAAGTGCTTCACCTGCTGATGTAATATATGATCCTGAATAAGTTGAGTCAATGTTATTATAACCTAACTCTGTTGAATTAGCTACATAAGTTCCAAATGTCGTACCTGCTCTGAATCTAAGAGCAAAAGCAAGTCCTACCGGCCCTGTCAATGGCTGAACACCAACTAATTGATGAGCTACCAATTCAGGGAAAGTTCTTCTTACCATCGGTACAGCAATTTTATGAAACATACCTGAAGTAGGATAAGAAGCACCATCTATACCTCTCCCATCACCTGCTCCTAATGAATCTGCACCTGTTCCCCAACCTGTAGTTTCCATAAGGAAATTATGTTGGTTCTCAAGCATAATTGCAGTACTTTTCTTTACACTATCAGACTCAATAGATTTGCCCTCTTTAAGAACGGCATCCCATTTTTTAACTAAGTCTCTAATATTCATAAGTCTTCCCTCCTGTTATTTTGATACTTCTTACTTCTTACTACTAAAACTCTCTAACAAATTTTTTTACAGTTTGTTTTCTTTTAAGACATGAAGATATCTGTTCAGATGCATATTAAAAGGATTGTCTTTATCCTCATCAAGTTCAAGGTCTTCATCTTCTGTTAAGACTTTTCCCTTTCCCTTATCATTGGATTCATTATTATCATCCTCATCATCTTTCTTCTTTTTATCTTTCTTCTTTTTCTTCTCGTCTTCATCGTCTTCATCGTCTTCATCATCATCTTTTCCTTTATAAGCTTCAACAATGATTTCAAACTTTCTGTCAATTTCATTTCTGTCTTTGACCCCCTCTAACATCTGCATAACATGAGATGATTGCTCAACTGTCAAACCATCACTTTTTTGTCTGATGTAAAGTTCCGCTGCCAATTCTTGAGCATCACCTTTGACCTCAAGTTTTTCAGAAATAGATGAGTCAAGTTGTTTTCTTAGATTTTGAATTTCAGTTTTAGCTTCTTTTAAAAGAGCTTTAACTTCTTCATCTAACAACCCTTCATCAACACCAAGTCTAACTTTGAACTGTTCAATCAGATCAGAGTAAAGTTCACCCTTTCTAGCAAACTCAAGAACTTTATCAGGAATTGTCATTTGCTCATCAAGAATCTCATCTACAAAATTTGAAAATTTTGAAGTAATATCTTCTTTATAGGCATCAAACTTTTCTTCATACTGTTCAATAAGCTTGTCCTTCTCTGCTTGAAGCATTTCTTTAACTGCTTCCTTGGCTTTTAAATCAATCAAAGTTTCTAATTTCTCTTTGATTGCTTCTTGTTCGTTTTCATCTAATTTCTGAATTCCAAGCATTTCAAGAAGTTTATCCATAAGCTGTACCCTCCTATACTATTTTCTACTATTATTATTTATCATATTAATAGTTTAAATAAAAAAAAGCTTAAAAAGTGAGAATATATCTCAATATTTTAAGCCTTTTAGTTTCTTATATAATTAACTTTATCTACTTCTTTCAAATCTTATACTATTATTTTTACCTCTCATTCCAAACATAAATTTATCTAAATCAGGAAAATCAGCAACAGCTTGTTTAAGATTTTTATAATCTTTAAATTTATTATTTATTTGGTCTGAAACCTCAATAGGAGCGTTTAAAAAATCTTTTTCAGTATTATATACTTCTAATATCCATGAACCATATTTTGCTGAAGCACCTTTACCTTTAGTAACTCTTTTCCATTGATCTTTAAGTTTATTTTCTATATTTTTATAGGTATTCATATTAAATACCTTACTCTCATCTAAATAATTTTTAAATTTCATAGTTATAATCCTATTGAAACTATATCTATCCATCTAACGTTTTTATCACTCATTATTTTTTTCAAAGCTTTTTTGTCAACTCTTATTCTGTTACCATATACAGAGTTAAAATTAACTATCTTTCCATGAATTCCATCAAAAAATTGTTGATTTTTTACATTTGATTTTCCAACTAGAGATTCAATAAATTTCTTTTTCTCATCATCAAAGGCATCAAAAGCAACTTCAGAAGCTTCATTTATTTCTTTATTACTTTTAGATAAATCTTTATCTTCTTCCATTTTCTTTATTTCTTTATCAGAATAACCAATTCTGCTAAGAAATTCTCTTGCTTCTTTTTTAGACATTCCACCCATTATATTAGCACCTGCATCACTCATTTTTAAAGTCTTCTTAGCAATATTTAATTGATGCTTTTCTGGAACACTAAGCTTTTTCTTTCCTTCAATAATGGTTTTTTGATAAACGTCTAGTATCCTTTCATCTAATTCTTTCATATTATTTACCTCTTTATTTAAACAAAGCTTGAGATGTTTTAAAAATCCATTGTGCTTGATCTTTTGAAAATCCTTTATTCTTTTCAAATGATTTCTTCATTCCCATTGCCATTTTATACATATCATTTTCTTTATCATCTTTTAATGATCCTATGATAGCATCCAATGTTTTCTTTGCATCTGCTGTTGCATCTTCATCCAACGGTGGATTAAGAACTTTCATGTAAGCTTCAAAAATTCTTTCGTTCTCACTTGTTGCATTAAAATCTCTATTTAGTCTTTCTGGATATAATTTCATATTAACCTTCCTTTTTTTATTTATGTTTAGCCAAATCTTCAGCTAATTTTTTAATTTTAACTTTTAATTTATTTGCTTCTTTATCAATTTGATTTAACATCTTTGAATATTTACCTGCATCTTTATCTTCAAGTATTCCCTCATCACTTTTCTTTTGAATCTCATCACTCAATTGAGCTAAAGGCCACATCAAAGCGTCTTCAAATCTTTTAACAAAAGCAGATGTAATTGATTCCTTTATAATATTGTCTTCATATATCTTCTGAATCTTTTCATTTAGTTTATCCATTTTTATTCATCCTAATTTGTTTTTGTTTAATCTTTTATCTTCATCAGGTAAATTATCTTTATTACTTTTAAGAGTCTGTTTAACTTTCTTAAAATAATTATCAAAATGTTTTATAATTTTATCAGGTGTATCTGTTTTCTTTCTCCATCCAATCTTAACTCTACCAAACGCCATATATGATCCTTCTTCTGGTTTAATTTTTAATGTTCCACCTACAGACATATCTGCTTCAATTTTATCTTTTATAAAATGACCCTCTGTAAATGAATTCCATCCAATCATCCATGTATGAAATAATGGATCATTCTGAATAATTCCATTTACCCATTCAGACTTATCTTTTCCAAGAGCAAATCTAAAAGTTATAGAAGAACCTAAATTTTTTGAAGCATATATCTGAATATATGATTTAGGAAATATCTTTTTAATTGTAGCTTCTAATTTTTTTACAAATTCATCAACTGTCATTGAACTAGCTTCATTTAAAGATTCATTAAGATTAAAATCACCAATTTTACTTGCTATATTTCTTTTTATTATAGCTAATCTAACTTTTTTAGCATTTGGGAAATCTTTCATATTTTCTTTTGCTTTTTTTATTGCATCAGAAGTATTTTTTGCTCTTACCCCTCCAACTCCTGATTTTGAACCTGAATATATTATTTTACCACTAGAATCCAAAAATGTTAAATCATATTCAGCTTCATTTAGTATACTTTCATATGCTGATTGTATTTTTTCATTTTCATCAAGTCCTGATGGATTTCTTGTTATTTTTCTTTCATATAGTGTCATTTATAGTTCCTTTATGTTTATTGAGTTATAGTTACCCCAATCAATAATAGCATTTTTTAGTTTTTTATTAACAAAATCTTCAAAAGCATCTATCTTACTAAAATTTTCCATTTCTTCTTGATCAATCTGACCCTTGAATTTTATTTGAATGTTTTTTTTGACATTTATGCTTTTAATTTTAACACCAAATAATTTTTCAAGTGCTTTACCAAATTGGACTTCTTCATTAGCTTCATTTAGCAATATACTTTCATAAGCTTCTTGAATTTTTTGTTTTTCTTCTTCTAATAACATTTATACCTTCTTTAATATTCCTTCAAGTATTTTTGCCATTTTAGGAGTTATTCCACCCATGCTATTTTGTTGGTCAATGCAATATTGCAAAGCAAATTCCAAATTATCTTTTTCTATATTTGATAATTGTAGGTTGCTCATCTTTGCTTCAACCATATTTTTTTCAATACTATTAAGAATATCAATAATATGATTAGTATATTCCTTTTGAGCTTTCTTAATATCTTCTTGAGTTGGTTCAGATTTAGTTTCTTTACTACCCGGAAGTGCAAATGATTGTCCTTCATATATACCATTAACCCATGAAGGATTATTTGAAGGATCAGTTACCAAATCCCATGTAATTAAATGGAAGTCTTCATTAACATATCCATCTTCTGCAACAGTACCTAACCCTCTTGAGCTAATACCCATTTGACCTTCTCTAACAAGAGTCTTTGCAATATTACCCATTGGAGTATCAAGAATTTTAGCTTTTCCATAAAGATCATTTCCTCTCCATTCTAATTGAGTAGTTCTAAGTGCAATCTTATCAGGATTTACTTCAGGATTAGGTGGGTGACCTAGTTCACCCCAAAGACATTTCTTTTCAACTTTTTGTTGAACCTTATCTACTTCTCTTTCAAGAATGTTTTTTTTATACATTCTTTTATTATTATTTAGAAGTTCAGCACTTGAAAATATACCTACAGCATACATTTCTTTGTCTTTACCCTCTGAAATCTCAAAATCATAACTCATTTCTGTGATTAACTTCATTATTCGTCTCCTTCACCATCCTCTGTCTCTACGTTATCAGTAGAAGTAGGTGTTATATCATTTTTAAGACCTATTTTATCTTTTAGAAATATATCTCTATGTCCTGCTATTTCTTTTTTAATAATTTCCTTTGCATCTACATATTCATCATTTTCAAAATGATCTAATGCCTTTCTTATAGCTTTTTTATCCATTTTCACATTCTCCTTTTTTATTTATCGTAAACCTTTATCATTTTTGCTAATACACCTTCTTTCTTTGCGGCTTTTAAAGCTTCTTCTTTACTTTTAAATACTCTTGTACTAGCTATCATAGCAGGAGTTGATACTGTTGATACCAATTCCATGTCTTTATCACTTAATCTACCCCCACCTTTCTTTTCCCATGCTAAATGAGCAGGAACACTACCTTTAAATGCCCATTTTCCTGAAGGAACTTTCATTAAATGAAGACCCATATTTCCTTCACCTATATATTTATCAATTAAATTCATATTACCTCATCTCATTATTTATTTATATATTTTTTACCAACTTGTTTCTTCTGCCAGTTTAATATCCACCACCACCTTCTTCTTCTGCCAAACCAAGTTTAATATCCTTTTGTTTACCATCAACATTAGCTTGTATTTCCTCATCATCCCATTTAAGATATCTTTTCATTAAATAATATTTAGACATTTCAGGTCTATCTGCAAGCTGTTGATAATTAGAAAATCTTGAATCATTGAACATTTGTTCCATTTGTTCTTTATATTTAGATGGTGGAGTCATTAAAACAGAAATCTTTTTATTTGTAAGTTCATAGTCTTTCTTCATTCCCTTAAATTCTAAATGAAGAAGGAACATATCAGTAAAGCTTTTACAAAGTCTTTTTTGCTGTCTTTCTAAGAACTTAGCCCATTTTATTTCATCTCTTGAAATTTCTGAAGTTTGTTGACCACCAAACATTGATTCTGCATCTCTATTTTCTTGTGTGGCTGTTACTCTTGAAGCAGGATATTTTAATGATCTATAAAGTTTCTTTTGGAAGTAATAAACATCATCAAGTTCACTAAACTGATTAGTATTACCACCAATAGTATCAATACTTGACCCTCTACCTTCAGAGGATTGCGGTAGATAAAAATTCTCTAATATTCCCATAATATCAGGTTCATGTGTAAGTGTACCTGTTCTTGGATCATAGGTTTGTTTCTTCTGCATCTTGTTCTTAATTTTCTCTACATATTTAAGAGCTTTCTCCCTTGGCATATTTCCAGTATCAATTCTAAATACATATCTTTCAGGAGCACGAACAACACGCATAATTATTACTGATGTTTCTAATAATTTCAATTGGTTAAAAGGCACTCTTGCCTTTTCTAAATATCCTATCATTTCAAATCTTGTTTTTCCATATATACCATAATCAACAAATCCAATTTGGTTAGGATCAAAAAATGTTAAATCTTTACCATCTCTTTTTCTTGCTTCTTCAGGATTAGCAGGTTTTTTTGTCTTTTTTCTTAGGTATTGAATATATGCTATAATATCTCCTGAAAGAGGATCATAGAAAAAATCCATAGACTCTGTAGGAAGTCTTTTAATATTTATAATACCTCTTTTAGGTTTGGATTTATCAATAACTCTCTCATAGTATACTCTACCATCAACATAAAATGTCCATAATAAATCCCAAACTTTAGTTTTCATATCAAGTTGTTCTCTAAACAACTCATTAAATTCTTTTTTAAGATTGTTTACTATATTTTCATTGCTTTGAAGGTTTTTATCAATTATCTCTAAATGAAAAACTTCTCCAATATCATCTTCTTGAGTAGATTCATTAACTGCATCCTCAATAACATCAGATATTTCTGGTGTAGTAGACATTGATCTATATTCTTCAATTCTCTGTAATTCATATTCAAACACTCTATTAATATAGGTGTTATAAAATAAGTTAAATCCCTGAACCTGAACTGCACTAAAACCGGGAATTTCAGCTAAAGTCTCCCATCCTTCCCCTTTCTGGTTCATGATTGTCTTTAAACTTCTATTATATTTCCCCATTCCTGAGAAAGCTTTAATTTCTTCTGTTAACACAGGTTTTTTTTCTTTTTTATTCCAAAAAGCCATAATTACATTTCTCCATTAATATATAATAAGAACAAGATCATATTTACCAAGAGGATCAGTAGTACTTCCTGCTCCTGCTGCTGTTAGATACCCACCAGTTTTCATATTTCTACCTTTAGGGCCATCCCATTGAATTTCAAAATGCCATTCTTTTCTTGTTGGCATTTTTATTCCCATTTTAACATCATCTTTATTATTCTTATATTCTGATTTTACTATATGCCAATTAAGATTCAGTTTGTTAAATACATCCCATATGCAGTTTGGGCCATTCCATCCTGTATCATTATATAGTTTATTATGTGTACATTTTTTTGTCTCTTTATAGATCAAGGTTTTTAGTTTTTGCTTTGACATTCCATCTGCACCTAAACCTGTTGAACTGTCTCTTTCTTCATTAATAAATTGTACTAATCTCATAGTATATCTCCCAAATATATTAGTCTGTATATATTTATAAAATTAAAGTAAATAAATCTATATTTTTAACAAAATTTTGTGTATAGATACAGACTAGTAAAACTTTTTATATTACAATTTTCAAATAATCTTGATCCCGGTTCAGGTATTATATTCCCCATCATGATATTATCTTTCCCTATTCTATCTACCAAATCAGTTATATCATCATTAGGAAAATTAGTAGCAAAATATATCTTATATTTTATACCCTTTTTTTCAATATGTTCTATTGTTTTAAATAGTTCATCATCTGTAAATGGCATACCTTTATGTTTTAATCTTAATTTCTCACTTATCTTTGGTGATATTGTTATTTCTGAATCTCTAAATGTTTCATGAAACTTATTAATGAATTTTTTTGTTGGTAATCCCCAACAATCAAACTTACATTTGATGTCAAAATCTATCTTATCAAATAATTTAATATAGTATGATCCATTTGGTTTAGGATCAAAACTAACTAACCATGTTTCAATTCCATATTTTAAAGAATTTTTCAACTCATATATAGCTTTATCAAGATTCAACCATATTGGTTTATTAAGGCCACACATCATTTGAACTCTTGAGTTACCACCACAATAGGTACAATCTACAGGACAACCTCTGCCCGGATTGAATACAAGTAAATGATCCCATAAATACTTCTCATAGTTTCTTAAAATATCAAAATTTGTATACTCTAACTCATTTATATCAATTTTTACATCATGACCTAGTAATTTTAATAGATCATTTTCAGCATATCCCCTTATAACTTTTACAGGATATTTTTCTTCTATCTCATCTGCATAATATGTAGCTGTAAATCCACCAATTATCTTCTTTCCTCTAACTTCTTTACATTTATCAATAACTACAGCACATTGATCATGCCAATGCATATCAAATAAAACATCTTCATGTTTAAGATCAATTGGGTCTATTCCATAATGAATTACTTCTACATCATGTTCATATTTCTTGGTTAAATTAGCTAAAGGAATTAAACCAACTGGCATTAACCAAGTTCTTTCTGTTGGAATATGAACAAATTTCATTATCTCTCCTTTATAGCAAAGTAATTTTTACCATATATTGATTTAACTTTACCTGTTACTTTAAATCCATTCTTTAGATAGAATCCTAAAGAAGTTTCTCTAGGTATAGTCCATATATATTTCTCTTTGCTTCTCCTTTCAAACCATTTAACAAGTTCAGTTGCTATTCCTTTACTTCTATTATCTTCATTAACCCATAATCCCCTAATTCTATAATAATCTATATTGGTTTTATATCCACTTTCAACACCAACTATATCATTATCAATAAAATATCCTACATAAACAGGTTTTAATATATTTACAAGCTGTTCATCATTGAAATATTCTATTACTTTATAGCAGTAATTATTTTGAGTCCAAATATTTACTTTGCTTATATCACAACCTTCATTTATGTAATCTTCCCATAAAATTTTCCAATAGGGTTTTATTTCTTCAAATGTTATTTTTCTTATATCCATATTACCTTTTCATTATTTTATAAAAAAAATCATAGTTAACTACTTCTTTGAAAAATTTTTCATCAACTATTTTTATATCACATTCAATTAAGTTTCCATTTTTATCTAATCTTTCAAAGGGCAACCCATCAAAATCATGCCAAAATGGAATTTCTGTATGTTTTCTCCATTCTTCTATTAACATAAAAGTTCCTGATAGATGATTCTTTCCTTCTTTTGGTTTCCTTATATACCCTAATGAAGCAAAACTATTAAAAATATCTTTATCCAACATCTTCATAAGATTAACAGTATAAACAAATTTTATATTATGACTTTCCATATCTAACTTTAAATCTGCAAATCTCTTATAATTTAAATTGGCATTTTCTACTGATTCAACAGGAGAATCTACTATAATATTAACTGTAACTAAATTATTATTATAGTATTTCTTGATATTCTCAAATGCTTTTAGAGCTTCTTTCCATGTATATCCTTTATTTAATTGATCTAATCCAAAATCAGTGGCATTTTCAAGACCAACAGAAAATCCTTGCATATATTTACACAAGTTTTTTGCATATTCATCATTTAAAAGATACCTAACACCTGATTGACATACAAATGTTATTCCATTTTCTATAAGTCTTTCTAATATTTCTATTTTCTTTGGAGTAAAATAGAAATAATTATCAGCAAGAAAAACATGATAACAATTGGCATTATTACATGACTTTGTTATTGCTTCTACTACATCATCAACAGATACATCTTTAATAAAACTTATATCATCAACTATGCAATAAGTACAAAATCTACATTTTTTCCAGCAACACCCACCATCAAAAACAACTGATATACAATCATCCCAAACATAACTTCTAAAAACATCAGAATCTAGTTTATCTATTATCTTCCTTGCACTATTCATTGACTCAAATCTTGTATAATCTTTTGTTGAAAGTATTATATCTTTAATTCCATCATGATTATTAGGAATAATAACATCCTTCCATTTTTCTATATATGGTATCATGTCTGTATATTGAGAAATATGTCCATTTACAATCATTAAATTTTTAAGATTCTTTTCTTTAGTTCCAAAATTTCTTAGCATATTTCTTACATATTCAAATGTATTCATTGTAACTTCAGTACCACCTACTACTACTTTTACTCCTTGATTTAATGCATCTGTAACAACTTTATATTCAACTCTTGTAGAACATAGAGAATAAAAAAAGTAATCTCCTTTAATACTGTTTAACATATCTTCTGTATATTTTTGAGAATAGATAGTTCTTAATATTCTCATATAATAGCTTTCTAAAAGTTCTATACCTTCTAATTTTCTTGCCTTTTTTATATCTTG
>Ga0315540_10002176_pt1 | contig 11070 bp, 9 predicted proteins | sample SalMarSW160110MG_FD_203677 | JGI IMG/M metagenome (GOLD analysis project Ga0315540, IMG submission 203677) | Salt marsh sediment microbial communities from the Plum Island Ecosystem LTER, Massachusetts, United States - Salt Marsh Sediment SW1601-10 ... | reverse complement strand
GGTCGCCACCGGTACGATTTTTCCTTCCACCACTCTATGTTGCATTTCTTGACGATGTCCCTTCATTATGCTATATTGAAAATCTCGAATAGGGGGCGCAAATTGAGTATAGATGTAGTACCGATAGGAGGTGATGCACTGAAGTTTGATACTCTTTCGCAAGCCCAATAAACGTCGAGTCTTACCTAAATAATCCTTTCAAGGAGGAGAAATATATGTTTCGCAATCGCGTATTGTTGGTCCTCGGTTTGCTGCTTATCGCCAGTATGGTGCTGAGCGCTTGCGGACCGCAGGCCACCCCCACATCTGAGGTCACAACCACCCAAGCTCCGGCTGCGACCGAGGCCCCGACGGAAGCCCCCTCCACCGGGCGTGCTCCCACTATTCGCTTCGCAGTGCTTTCGGATATGACCTCAACGAACGTCTGGGCGTTGTTTGATGACACCGACGCCAGCTACTGGAACTATGCGGTCCAGGGCGGTTATTGGCCGACCCTGTACACCCTGTCCGATCAGCGTTTTGACTTCATTCCTGCCACAGCTGATGGCTTCCCGACCGAGCTTACGCAAGAAGGCGACTTCTACGTCGGCACAGCCAAGATTAAACCCGGTCTGAAGTGGAGTGACGGTTCCGAACTGACTGCTGACGACGTGGTCTTCACCGTTCAAACCGCCTTACAATTCAAGCTGGGCTTGAACTGGCAGTCGGCTTATGACCCTAACTTCCTGGACCACGCTGAAGCTGTGGATGCCCACACCGTAAAATTCTACTTCACGCAGTCGCCCGGTCTGGCTGTCTGGCAATATGGCGCCCTGCAGGGTACGATTGTCAATAAGGCCTACTGGGAGTCCAAGGTCGCCGATGCTGTGGCGATGCTGCCCGGCGCCGATGTCGATCCCGCCAGCGAAGATTACACCACCAAGCTGGCCGACGCCGTGGATGCTCTGCACAAACTCAGTAATGACGGCGAGCCCACCTTCGGCGCCTGGAAGTTCAGCCGTTGGGAAGTAGGCGCGTTCTCCGAGAACGTGATCAATGAAAACAACTTCTTCATTGGTTCCACAGTTGAAGAGTTCGCCAACGGCGCCTACAAGGAAACCTACGCTGACGGCACTGATTTCACCGCTTATGGTGATGCCACGGGCGACAAGGTACTTGATTACAAATCCGGCCCGTACTTCGACAGCTCGCTTTACACCCTGTACGATCAGGACGCCGCTGTCTTGGCGCTGCGCAACAATGATGTTGACTTCATCCTGAACCCCAGCGGTCTGTCGCAGGGATTCGTGGCGCAGCTCTCCGGTGATTCCAACATCAAGATCGCCAACAACAAGCAGAATGGTTTCCGCTACCTGGCTTTCAATAACGAAGCCAAGGGTGGCGTGTTGGCCAATGTTGCCTTGCACCAGGCGCTGGCCTGCGTGATCGATGTCGACTTCATTACCCAGAAACTGCTCCAGGGCCAGGCTGAGCCGGTTTACACGCTGGTGCCCGAAGGCAATGGCTTCTGGCATAACAAGGATGTGACCAAGTTCTGCGTTGGCGATGATACCAAGACCCGCACGGAAAAGGCCGTTCAGATCTTGAAGGACGCCGGCTACACCTGGACCAAAGAACCCGCCTGGAACGAAGACCGCGGTGGTTCGGTTGACTACGGCGAAGGCCTGAAGACCCCCGAGGGCACAGCCTTCCCAGAGATCTCCCTGCTGGCCCCGTCGGCTGGTTACGACCCGCTGCGCGCAACTGCGGCTGTCTACGTCGAGCAGTATGCTCGCTCGCTGGGCATCCCGGTCACGGCTGAGTTGACCAACTTCAACAACATCCTGACAGCGGTCTACGATACGGGTGATTACGACATGTTCATCCTCGGTTGGGGCTTGAGCATCTACCCGGATTACATCTGCACCTTCTTTGACAGTGGTGCTGGGACCGATCCCTACCACTACAAGAGTGACACGCTCAAGTCGCAGTGTGATCAGTTCCTGGGCGAACAGGATATCAACAAGGCCCAGACGTTGGCGTTCCAGATCCAGGATACGCTGGCGACTGAGTTGCCGTACATCATTCTGTTCACCACCCCGATCTACGACGCCTACCGCAACGTGGACTACCCCTACACCGATGTTCTTGACGGTATTGGCTCTGGTCTATACGGGGCGCCCTCGCTGGCGATTCCATCCAACCAATAGTTCTCTGCTGTATCTCTGTGAGGGGGGCTTGCCCCCCTCACAGACTTTCTAATACCGGCACCAGTGAATAAAAACAAACCCTAGGTATTGTCTGCCCCTCACCTAAAAGCATTCCCTAGAGGGGTTTTATAATATCGAAATCCTTGTTATCTTGTTGTTAGTGTAAAATTACATCTCTGGACTCCGGAGGTAACCATGTGGAAATATATCCTAAATCGGCTGCTGCAGATTGTGATCACCATGCTGGTCTTTCTGACACTCCAATTCTTCATTTTGGATGCGCAGCCCGGGGATATCACTCTGCAGTACGTGATGAACCCCAAATTCACGCCTGAGCAACGTGAAGCCTTGCAGAAACACCTTGGTTTGGATAAACCACCGATGTATCGTTTCCTGAAATGGATGGGAAATACGTTGCAGGGCGATTTGGGAGTGTCTTATAGCTACAGTCCACGCACGGTTATGGAAATTATCCAAGAGCGAGCTCCACGCACGGTCTTTTTATTCTTGACCGCCACAATGATTCAATTCTTTATCGGTTTTTGGATGGGGAAAATCTTAGCCTGGCAGCGTGGGTCATTTGTTGAATACAGTTCTACTATCGTTGGGGCTGTCTTGTACACAGTATTTACACCCTGGTTTGCGCTGATGATGATCTGGTTATTCGGCTTTTACTTGAAGTGGCTGCCGCTAGGGAAATTCCTGGATCCCAATTTGTGGCGCACGGTGAAGGTGAATTCGAATTTCGTCTTCAGCCACCTGATGACATCTTCTACCATCTACGTGCTGCTTATTCTGGTTACAATTTACGCAACACGGAAGATGAGTCCCGCCTCTCGTGAACGCAGTCGTTGGGGAATTGGTATTTTGCTGACTGCGGGTCTGGTGGCTTACTGGTCCTTCTCGCAGTATTCCAAGCTGACCTTCGACATCCTGTACCATATGATCCTGCCGATCATTACCCTGACGTTGATCAATTTCGCCGGGACCATGCTGCTGACGCGAACGACCATGCTGGAAACCCTGCGTGAAGATTACATTATGGCCGCACGCGCCAAAGGCCTGGCAGATAAAGTAGTGCGGGACAAACACGCCGCCCGCAACGCTTTGCTGCCAGTATTCACAAGCCTGGTGATCAGTCTGCCTTTTATCCTGGGTGGCGGCATCATCACAGAGACGATCTTCTCCTGGCCGGGGATGGGCTTGACACTCTTGCAGGCTTCTGTCAGCGGTGATATCCCGATGGTCATGGGCGCTTTCCTGTTCATTGGTTCGCTGGCTTTGATAGCCCACCTGGTTGCTGACATCATGTATGCGTTCCTGGATCCTCGGATACGCTACGCATAGTTTGGGAGACGGATCATGACCTCTACCACGTATGGAAACGTTCCACCCCGGGACGAACTCGAGCCTTTGTGGCGCGTCCGCTTGAGGATGGCCTGGAAATCGTTCAAGTCGAACTGGGCGCTTTTTGCTGAAAACAAGATCGGGCTCCTGGGTCTGGGGATCATCGTTTTCTTTGGGATATTGACTTTTGCGCATCCAATTTTGATGCGAACTGTCTGGGACCAGAAGATTTATGACCCTTTTACGGGATATGATTATCGGATTATCATTCATCCCTCGCCGCCTTCTGTCCAGCATTTGCTGGGAACCGACCCGCTTGGGCGTGATATTCTCAGCCAATTGATGTACAGTGCGCGGGCTGAATTTGCCCTGGGCCTGCTCTCGGCGATTGTGACAGTGGTGATCGCGACGACGATTGGAGCTGTCTCGGCCTATTATGGAGGCCTGCTTGACGCATTTTTCATGCGCCTGGCTGATCTGATCAATATTTTGCCGTTCATTGCATTGCTGGTTGTCTTGAGTGCCCTGTTCCAATTCCAATTGATACATCTGGCGCTTGTCATCGGAATTCTATCGGGCTTTGGGGGTACCACGATCATCTTTAAAGCGCAGGCATTGACCATCAAAGTTAAGCCTTACATTGAAGCTGCCCGGATCGCCGGCGGTGGGGACTGGCACATCATCTATAAACACCTGATACCGAATCTAATGCCACTGGCGTTCTTGAATATGATGTTCACTGTCACAGGCGCTATATTCACAGAAGCGGCCCTGTCCTTCTTCGGTTTGCTCAATATTCGTATGAGCTGGGGCATTATGATCAATACGACTCAGGCTTCCGGGTATCTTTTGAGTGGAGTAAAGTACTGGTATTTGATTATTCCGGCCGGGCTGGCCATCACATTGCTTTGTTCGGCCTTTTACCTGGTTGGTCGTGCTTTGGACGAAGTAGTCAACCCCCGCCTGCGCAAACGTTAGATTTGATAACAACCTTCATCAAGGATCGATCATGACACAACAGACGCTCCTATCAATCAAAGACCTGAAGATGGTTTATGGCACCCGTAAAGGGGATGTCTCCGCCGTGGATGGGGTCACCTTTAGTATAAAAGAAGGCGAAGCAATTGGTCTGGTCGGCGAATCGGGTTGCGGCAAGACCTCGATTGCATTGACTTTGCTCAAACTCTTACCCGACAATGCCAGAATTACAAATGGTCAAATCCTGTTGGCTGGTACGGATATCGTGCCCTTGAGCGATGTGGAAATGCAGGAAATTCGCTGGAATCGAATTGCGATGGTATTCCAGGCGGCAATGAATTCGCTCAATCCGGTCTACCGGGTTGGCGACCAGATTATTGAAGCCATCGAACGCCACGACAAAGATGTCAGTTCGGAAGAGGCGCGGCAGCGTGTGTCGCAACTATTCGAACTCGTAGGTTTGGATCCGGAGCTGGCAGAGCGTTACCCGCACGAATTCTCAGGAGGCATGCGTCAGCGGGCTGTCATTGCCATGGCTTTGGCTTGTAACCCTGACCTGATTATTGCGGATGAACCGACCACAGCACTCGATGTGATTGTGCAAGATCAGGTGCTGCGCGAATTGCGCCGTATCCAGAAACAACTCAATATGAGCATGATCTACATTTCACACGATATTGCGGTGATCGCTGAAGTTAGCGACCGCATGGGCGTGATGTATGCCGGTCGCCTGGCGGAGATGGCAGATGTAGATGATGTCTTCAAGCGTCCGCTTCATCCATATACGTTTGCGCTGATGTCCGCTTTCCCCAGTGTGAGCGGACCGAAGCGCCCGTTGGTTGCTCTGGGTGGTGAGCCGCCTGACTTATTGTTCCCACCAACTGGTTGCCGTTTCCATCCGCGTTGCCCCCGGGCAACAGATCGTTGCAAGGCTGAACACCCGCCGTTTGTAGACCACGGTGGCGGACATATGGTTGCCTGCTGGCATCCTATGGAGGTGGCATAATGGCTGAAATTACTGAAAACACCCTGGTCAGTGTTCAAGGATTGGCGAAGTACTTCCCGGTTGGCGGCTCGTTCTTCCATCAGCCAGACGCCTTTATCCATGCTGTCGATCGGATAAACTTTGACATCCCGTCCGGTAATTCTCTGGCTTTGGTTGGCGAATCTGGCTGCGGCAAGACCACCACCGGTAAACTCCTGACGCGCTTGTTGGACCCAACCGAAGGGAACATCTTATTGCGCGACACGGCTTCCGATGGCGGGCAAATGATCGATCTGGCAGGTTTAAAAGGCAGCGAGTTGAAAAATTTTCGCCGCCGCGTCCAAATGATATTTCAAGACCCCTACGAATCGCTCAATCCGCGCATGACCATTTTCGACATCATGTCGGAACCGTTGGCAGTCCAAAATATCGGCTCGTTGGCGGAGCGGGAAGAGCGGGTTGTGCAACTGCTCGAGCAGGTCGGCTTAACCCCGGCAACCAGCTTTATTTTCCGCTATCCGCATGAACTTTCGGGCGGCCAACGTCAGCGCGTGGCGATCGGTCGTGCGCTGGTTGTCGAACCAACCTTTATCGTCGCTGATGAGCCAACTTCGATGCTGGACGTCTCGATCCGCACGGGGGTGATGAACCTGATGATTGAGTTGGGAGACAAATTCGGCGTATCGTATCTTTACATCACCCACGACTTGGCTGTAGCGCGTTACACCAGTCAGGAAATTGCTGTGATGTACATGGGCAAGATCGTCGAAACGGGCCATACTGAGGAAGTGCTGCAAAACCCGCTGCACCCATACACCAAAGCACTGATATCGGCGGTTCCCGTCCCCGATCCGGCCCTCAAGCGCGAGCCCCCTGATATCAAAGGCAGTATCAGCAAACCGATTAATCCATTGCCGCGTTGCCGTTTCTATGATCGCTGTCCGATTTCGGCTAAGGTGTGTGAGGAAAGTCATCACCCGCCGCTGGAGGATAAAGGCGCTGGTCATCAGGTGGCTTGTTATCTGGTCTAGCCTTTCAATCTGCCTACAAATGCCCGATCCACAGATCGGGCGTTTTCTTATGGTATTTTTTGCTATAATGCTAACCATCTATGCGGAATAATAATATTCTGCGCTCCTGGCTCTGGCTGAAAGCGCCTGCTGGCCGGTAGAAAATTCAACTGAGAAGTTTTTATGACTCATCCTAGAATTCTGATTGTTGACGACCAGCGTGATATAGTCCGTTTGATTCACTCCACTCTGGATACGCTGGGCCACAAACTGGAAATTGTCGAGTCACCCTCCGGCGAAGAGGCTCTTTTGGAAGCCTCGCGTAAAAGGGTTGACCTGTTGGTTTCGGATTATCGTTTACCCGGCATGACGGGCGTGGAATTGATGGAAAAAATTCGTCTCCGCCATTCGGAGGCTAAGGCTATCCTGATCACGGGGATGACGGATAAGAAATCGCGCGACGAAATGTTGAATGCGGGCGCCTTTGCCTTGTTTGACAAACCCATTCCTTTGGCCGATTTTCTGGATGCGGTCGAACGCAGCCTGAGCCTGGAACGCACTATTTTGCCTCCCGAGGCCGACGACGAATCCCCCCACCAGACGACACTGTCGGATTTGCTTGCCAATTTTCGCCAAAGAGCCGAGGCGGCGGCCATCTTCCTGCTCAGCGACCGCGGACGGGTGCTGGCTCGCGCCGGGGAATTGCATGATAGCAGCATGGAAGTCTCGTTGATTTCTGCTTTGATGGCGATTTACAATGCCGGCCTTAAAGTCTCGCACTTCAATCATGAAGATCACCCGAACAGTACGCATGTTTTTCACGGTGGCGATCAGGACATGATCCTTGTACCGGTCAATACTGCTAACGCGTTGCTGGTCTCTGGAGACAAGGTTTCTGACCCCAAGCATCTTCCGGTATTGCTCAATGAGCTTGCTGAATTGCAGAGCGAAGTCGAAAAAGTCCTGCGTTCGATTGGCGTCACCCCCCAAAAGGAAGTTGTAACGAGCGATTCAACAGCAGAACAGCCTGTGGAAGACGAGATTCTTTCGGGTGAATTAGAGAACTTACTGGCACAATCGGAGAAAAAGAAGCTCAAACCGGATGAAGTTGAAACATATTGGAAGGATGCCCTGGGGAAACAAGGCGTTCTCCAGCTCGACCCGGACAAGTTAACCTACGAACAGGCGCGTCAATTGGGGCTTACGCCACAGGACGATAAGAAGTAAGGATTGCCCTCACGTTTGGCATATGTTACAATTCGCCCGCTCAAAAGGCGTCTCTGGGGCGTGGTGCAATGGCAGCACACCGGCCTTTGGAGCCGTGGATCTTGGTTCGAGTCCAGGCGCCCCAGCCTTTGTATATCTTCTGCTCTTCCCGCAGTGACGGGGCACCCAAAATTCATACAGGCATTGCGCCGCTCCGTGGGCAGCGCAGGCCTGTCTTTTGTTTAGGAGATCTTTTGTTATGAAGACATCCGTCATCCAATTGGCTGCTGGCCAGGGCACACGCATGAAATCGGACCTGCCGAAAGTGCTGCATCCAGTTTGTGGGAGTCCTTTGATTCAGCATGCCCTGGAGGTCGCAAAGCAGGTTTCTACGCAAGAGCCGGTTGTGATTGTCGGGCATGGCGCGGACAAAGTGCGTGCGTATATCGGCGATGCGGCCCAATGTGTGTTGCAGGAACCTCGGCTGGGAACGGGACACGCCGTGATGCAGGCCGAGCCCTTGTTACGGGGAAAATCCGATTACATTGTTGTCACGATGGCCGATATGCCCCTGTTGCGCAGTGAAAGATTGAAGATGTTGGTCGAAAAACAGCAAAACAACTCCGGTCCGATCACGCTCTTGACGACCATCGCCGATAACCCGCGTGGATTTGGGCGTATCGTCCGCAGGGGGGATGGGAGCGTGGCTGCCATTGTTGAGGAAGCTCAGGCAACCCCTGAGCAGTTGGCGATCAAAGAGCTCAATGTGGGCGCATATTGTTTTTCAGCAGACTGGTTGTGGGATGCCCTGCCGCGTATCCAGCTTTCGCCGAAGGGTGAGTACTATCTGACGGATACGGTCGAATTGGCTGTCAGGGATGGGTTGCAGGTACAGGCTGTGGTCCTGGATGATCCATCCGAGGCAATCGGGATTAACACCCGTATCCATCTGGCCGAAGCCGAAACCCTGATGCGCAAACGCATCAACCAGTTCCACATGCTCAACGGTGTCAGCCTGATTGACCCGGTTTCAACCTACATCGATAACGACGTGACGATTGGCCGCGATACGGTCATCTGGCCGAACACGTATTTGCAGGGCAAAACCAAAGTCGGTAGCGACTGTGAGATTGGACCGAATACGATTGTACGCGATACGGAAATTGGCGAGCATTGCAAGGTGCTGGCCTCGGTGCTGGAAGGCGCGTTGCTTGAAAATCAGGTTGATATCGGCCCCTTTGCCCGCCTGCGCCGGGGAGCGCATCTGGCTGAGGGCGTGCACATGGGCAATTTTGGCGAGGTCAAGGATTCATACCTTGGTCCGGGTGTCAAGCTGGGACATTTCTCGTATATCGGTAATGCACGCATTGGTGCTGAAACCAACATCGGCGCCGGGACGATTACCTGCAATTACGATGGCGAGCAGAAGCATCCCACCGAAATTGGTGAAGGCGTCTTTATTGGCAGTGATACCATGCTGGTAGCGCCTTTGAAGATCGGCGACCGCTCGCGCACAGGTGCGGGCTCGGTTGTGACCAAGGATGTTCCGGATGATACGCTGGTGGTTGGCATACCGGCCCGGGCGATACGGAAACTAAAAAAACGTGAGAATTGAAACCAGTTTACCTCTATTTTTATTGCTGCTAGTGCTGGACCTGGGACTTTCAGCTGCCCGCGTCAGCTTGTTGAACGCGCGTCCACTGCGGCTGTTGAGCCTGCGCGAGAAAAAGAGCATATCGGTGGACAGTACGCTGACCCTGATCGAGGCGCCGCGACTGCGCCCCAGCCTGCGCCTGAGCCAGGTTATGCTCCGCTTCTTCATCGCGGCGTTAACGTTGTATCTGGTCTACGAAATGGCAAAAGAGCCTTCAACTCTGCTGGTCCTTCAATTGCTTGGCCTGGTGCTGGTGGCTGTCATCCTGATGATCGGTGAGTTTACGGTCGAGAGTTATGTGTTGCACGATCCGGAAAGCTGGGCCTTGCGCTTGCGAATCTTCGGGCGGGTATTGGTGATACTCTGCACCCCGCTGATAGCCATTCCCCTATCCATCTTGGGCGAACGCTGGAAACCGCAGGTGGTGGCGCAGGTCACTGAAGATGAGCTCAAGACCTGGGTCGAATCGGAAGAGGAAGCGGGCAACCTGGAGCTCGAAGAACGCCGCATGATCTACTCGATTTTCCAGTTTGGGGATACCTTCGCGCGTGAGATTATGGTGCCGCGAGTGGATATTTTGGCTCTTGAGGCAGACTCGTCTCTGCAGGAGGCGGTCCATGCCTTCATCAATTCCGGACATTCTCGCGTCCCGGTTTATGACCGGGATGTGGATAACATTCAAGGGTTGTTATACGCCAAGGATTTGCTGCAAACCATGAACGGTGGTGCAGACAAAAAAAGCTCGCTGCGCGAGTTGCTGCGCCCGGCTTACTTTGTGCCTGAAACCAAAAAGGCCGATGATTTGTTGGCTGAGATGCAAGCCCAGCGCATTCATATGGCAATTGTGGTGGACGAATATGGTGGTGTGACCGGCCTGGTCACGTTAGAAGATATCATCGAAGAGATCATTGGCGAAATTCGCGACGAGTTTGACCAGAAGGAAGAAATGTTGTACCAGTCGGTGAAGCCGGGTGAGTATCTTTTCCTGGGGCGCATTGACCTGGACGACTTCAATCAGATTATGGACAGCCATTTGCCTAAAGTCGAAGCCGACACGCTGGCCGGGTTCATTTACGACCAGATGGGGCGCATCCCTGAAGAGGGCGAAACGATCAGCGTCGATGGCCTGTTGCTGACGGTTGACCTGGTCAGCGGCCGGCGCATCCGTCGCGTGCGTGCCGACCGCATCTCAAACCAGCAGGAGAACCAATCCGATGAAAACGCTCACTGAAGGAGAACACCAGGCCCTGATCGAACTCGCCAACGAGGCCAGACGACGGGCTTACGTCCCTTATTCTCATTACCCGGTTGGGGCGGCTTTGCGGACGGCCTCCGGACGGATTTTTACCGGGGTCAATATCGAGAACGCGGCTTACCCGACCACCATGTGCGCCGAGCGGGTGGCCGTCTTCAAGGCTGTCTCGGAGGGCGAGACGGATTTCGAGGCGCTGGCCGTGACGACCGACAACGGCGGCTCACCCTGCGGTTCCTGCCGCCAGGTCTTGGCTGAGTTCGGTCTCGACACACTGGTCCTGATTGCGGACGGGCAGGGGCGGTTGATCAGTGAAATGACCGTCAAGGATCTGCTCCCGCTGGCCTTCACGCCCTCCGATTTGCCCAAAAGTTAAAACATTCCCTGCTGATGAGCCAACCGCGATCTTTCCGCGCTGAAGCCGTCGTCCTGCGCCACAGCGACTGGGG
>Ga0315540_10002175_pt1 | contig 11071 bp, 8 predicted proteins | sample SalMarSW160110MG_FD_203677 | JGI IMG/M metagenome (GOLD analysis project Ga0315540, IMG submission 203677) | Salt marsh sediment microbial communities from the Plum Island Ecosystem LTER, Massachusetts, United States - Salt Marsh Sediment SW1601-10 ... | reverse complement strand
GAGCAGGTCGCGGCGGTCGCGCGACCGGTCTCCGAACGCGCCGGAGAGGTCACCGTCGCCTGCGCCGACGCCGTCTGGGCCGAGGAGCTCGACCTGATGCAGGCGCGCCTGGTGGAGGGCCTGCGGACGCGGCTCGGGGAGACCGCGCCGAAGACTCTGCGCTTCCGTGTGCGAGACGACTGAGCGGTTGCCCCCTTTGCGTGATTTGCAGGGCTTTTTTAAGTCGCAGGCGGGGATTCCAGGGGGCCGAACTGGTATCCTTATGTCAACTTGATCGATTGCCCCGACCGGGCCGCCGAGGGCGCCAGGCGGTCGGGGTTTTCTTTGACATGCGGAAGGGACCAGTTGGCTGACGAGAAGAAGAGCGCCGGATCGAACAAGGCGAAAGACGGGGCCTCCTACGGGGCCCAGGACATCACCGTCCTGGAGGGCCTCGAAGCCGTTCGCAAGCGACCCGGGATGTACATCGGCTCGACCGGGCCGCGCGGGCTTCATCACCTCGTCTACGAGGTCGTCGACAACTCGGTCGACGAGGCGCTGGCCGGCCACTGCGACGAGGTGCGCGTCGTCCTGCACCCGGACGACAGCTGCACCGTCACCGACGACGGCCGCGGCATCCCGGTGGGGACGATGGAGAAAGAGGGTCGCCCGGCGGCCGAGGTCGTGCTCACCGTCCTCCACGCCGGCGGCAAGTTCGGCGATGGCGGCGGCTACAAGGTCTCCGGTGGTCTGCACGGCGTCGGTGTCTCCGTCGTCAACGCCCTCTCCGAGCGCTTGCACCTCGAAATCCAAACCGACGGCCATGTCTGGACGCAGGACTACGAGCGTGGCAAGCCGCAGGCCGACCTCGCCAAGGGTGCGGCCAGCAAAGACCACGGTACGACGATCACCTTCCAGCCCGACCCGGAGGTGTTCGAAGAGGTCGATTTCGACTTCCAGACCCTGGCGGAGCGGCTGCGCGAGACGGCCTTCCTCACCCGCGGCCTGAAGATCGAGCTGGTCGACGAGCGCGGCCAGACCAACAGCGTCACCTTCCAGTACGAGGGTGGGATCGAGGACTTCGTCCGGCACCTGAACGAGAACAAGGACACGCTGCACAAGAAGACGATCTTCTTCGAGGGCGACGAGGAGGAGGGCCAGGTCGAGGTGGCGATGCAGTGGAACAACTCCTACCAGGAGTCGATCTTCAGCTTCGCCAACAACATCAACACCCACGAGGGCGGCTCGCACCTCTCCGGCTTCCGCGCGGCGCTGACGCGGACGCTCAACGCGTATGCCCGCAGCAAAGGCATCCTCAAAGAGAAGGACGGCAACCTCGGCGGCGAGGACGTGCGCGAGGGGCTGACCGCGGTCATCTCGGTCAAGCTGCATGACCCGCAGTTCGAGGGGCAGACGAAGACCAAACTCGGCAACCCGCCGATCCGCGGCCTGGTCGAGGAGACGGTCAACCGCAAACTGGCCGAGTTCCTCGAGGAGAACCCGGGCGACGCGCGGCGCATCATCACCAAGGCGATCGACGCCTCGCGCGCCCGCGACGCGGCGCGCAAGGCACGCGACCTGACGCGGCGCAAGTCGGCGCTTGAGAACTCGACCCTGCCGGGCAAGCTCGCCGACTGCACGGTCAAGGACCCGCGCGACGCCGAGCTGTTCGTGGTCGAGGGCGACTCCGCCGGCGGCTCGGCCAAGCAGGCGCGCGACCGCTCGACCCAGGCGGTGCTGCCGCTGCGCGGCAAGATCATCAACGTCGAGAAGAGCCGGATCGACAAGGTGCTCGCCAACAACGAGGTGCAGGCGCTGATCACCGCGATCGGCACCGGGGTGCACGAGGAGTTCAACCTCGAGGACGCCAGGTACCACAAAATCGTCATGGCGACGGACGCCGACGTCGACGGCGCGCACATCCGCACCCTGGTGCTCACGTTCCTCTACCGGCAGATGCCGGAGCTGATCGACGCCGGCTACGTCTACATCGCCAAACCGCCGCTCTACCGGGTCAAGCAGGGCAACCAGGAGACCTACCTGGAGCGCGAGCCGGAACTCGAGGAGCTGCTGCTGCGCGACAAGCTCGAGGAGATCGAGGTCGCCGACGTCAACGGCAAGACGGCGAAGCTGAGCAAGAGCCGCTGGCAGAGCTACGTGCGCCGGGCGAAAGAGTACGAGGGGTGGGGCTCCTCGCTGCAGGCCGAGTTCGGCCACGAGACCGTGCGCTTCCTCGAGGAGTCGAGCCTGCTCGACGAAGAGGCTGCGACGCTCGCCTCGGCCCGCAAGGTGCTCGGCGGCAAGCAGGACGAGAGCGAGCCGTATGAGACCGAGCTGGTCGAGGATTCCGACGAAGGCCTGGTGGTCAAGGCGCTCGAACGCAAAAGCGGCCTGGCACGCACCCACCGCCTGTCTCGGGAGTTGTTCGAACATCACGACTACCGCAAATTCACCGAGGTCCACGCCGCGCTGCTGAAGCAGGTCGGCCGGCCGCCGTTCGAGGTGCGCTACGCCGGCCGGACGAAAGAGGCGCGCTCCTTCCAGGCGCTGCGGCCGGCGGTGCTCGAGCTGGCCCGCCACGGGGTGCAGTTGACGCGCTTCAAGGGCCTGGGCGAGATGAACGCCGACCAGCTGCGCGAGACGACGATGGACCCGGCGACCCGCACGCTGGCCCGGGTGACGCTCGACGACGCGACCGCCGCCGACCAGATCTTCTCGATGCTGATGGGCGACCAGGTGGGTCCGCGGCGCGACTTCATCGAGTCGAACGCCAAGGACGTGAAATTCCTCGATGTCTAGGAACGCTGCAAGCTTGGTTTTCGCGTTCCTAGAAGGGAGTGAGTAAATGGCGCTAGAGGCCCTGACCGGGCGGATCGAGGAGCGCGAGCTCGAGAAGGAGATGCGCTCGTCCTACCTCGACTACGCGATGAGCGTGATCGTCGGCCGGGCGCTGCCGGACGTGCGCGACGGGCTCAAGCCGGTCCACCGCCGCGTGCTCTATGCGATGCACGACATCGGACTGCAGCCGACGCGTTCCTACCGCAAGTGCGCCTTCATCGTCGGCGAGGTGATGGGCAAGTACCACCCGCACGGCGACTCCGCGATCTACGACACGCTCGTCCGCATGGCGCAGGAGTTCTCCCTGCGCTACACGCTGGTCGACGGCCAGGGCAACTTCGGCTCGATAGACGACGATCCGGCAGCTGCCATGAGGTACACCGAGGCGCGTCTCGGGCGGCTTGCGACGGAGCTTTTGCGCGACATCGACGCGGACACGGTCGACTTTGTCGCCAACTACGACGAATCGACGCAGGAGCCGGCGATCCTGCCTTCGCGCTTCCCGAACCTGCTGGTCAACGGCTCCTCGGGGATCGCGGTCGGGATGGCGACCAACATCCCGCCGCACAACCTGCGCGAGGTCTCGGCCGCGGTCGCTGCCTACATCGACGATCCGGATATCGACCTGGCCGGCCTGATGGAGCACGTCAAGGGCCCCGACTTCCCCGGCGGCGGGATCATGAGCCTGGAGGGGATTCGCGACGCCTACGCCTCCGGCCGAGGCACGGTCAAGGTCCGCGCCCGGGCCCACGTCGAGCCGTTGAAGGGCGGCAAGGACGCGATCGTCGTCACCGAGCTGCCGTTCACGGTCAAGAAGGGCGGCGACAACGGCCTGATCACGAAGATCGCCGACCTCGTCCGCGACAAGAAACTCGAGGGGATCTCCGACCTGCGCGACGAGTCCGACCGCTCGGGCATGCGGCTGGTGATCGAGCTCAAACGCGGCGGCCAGCCGGCGAAAGTCGTGCTCAACAACCTCTACAAGAAAACCGCGATGCAGACCAGCTTCGGGATCAACATGGTCGCGCTGGTCGACGGGGTGCCCCGCACGCTGAGCCTGCTCGAGCTGGTCAAGTACTACGTCGAGCACCAGCGCGAGGTCGTCACTCGGCGCACCCAGTACGAACTGCGCCGCGCCGAGGCCCGCGCCCACATTCTCGAGGGCCTGCTGATCGCGCTCGACAACCTCGACGCGGTGATCAAACTGATCCGCGGCTCGAAAGACCCCGACGCCGCGCGCGAAGGTCTGATCTCGCAGTTCGAGCTCTCGCGCGAGCAGGCGCAGGCGATCCTCGACATGCGCCTGCAGCGGCTGACCGCGCTGGAGTCCGACAAAGTCCGCGCCGAGCACGCCGACCTGCTCGAGCGGATCGGTGAGCTGCGCACGATCCTCGGCGACGAGACGCAGGTGCTCGGCCTGGTCAAGGAGGAGCTGAACGAGATCGTCGGCTCCTACGGCGACGAGCGGCGCACCGAAATCGCCCACTTCGAGGGCGATGTGGGAATCGAGGACATGATCGCCGACCAGCAGATGGTGGTCTCGCTGACCGCCTCCGGCTACGTCAAGCGGCTGCCGCTCGCGACCTACCGCCAGCAGCGCCGCGGCGGCGTCGGGGTGATGGGGATGAACCTCAAAGAGGACGACTACATCGCCCACCTGCACATCTGCTCAACCCACGACTACCTGCTCTTCTTCACCAACCGGGGAAAGGTCTACCGGCTCAAGGTCTACGAGCTGCCCGAGGGTGCGCGCACGGCGAAAGGCAGCTCGCTCAACAACCTGCTGCCGCTGCGCGAAGGCGAGCGGGTGATGGCGGTGATCCCGACCCGCGACTTCAAGGAGAACAAGTACCTCGCCTTCGCCACGGCGAAGGGCCAGATCAAGAAGACCGAGTTCCTCGACTACAACACGCCGATCCGGGCCGACGGGATCATCGCGATCAAGATCCGCGAGGGCGACGAGCTGGTCGGTGTGCGGCTGACCTCGGGCGAGGACGACCTGCTGATGGTCTCGAAGTCGGGACACGCGGTGCGCTTCTCCGAGAGCGCCGCGCGGCCGATGGGCCGGGTCGCCTCCGGCGTCAAGGGAATGAACGTCGCCGGCAAGATCGACGGCGAGGAGAATCGCGTGTTGGCGATGGACGTCGCCCGCGACGACACCGAGCTCTTCGTCGTCACCGACAACGGCTACGGCAAGCGCACCTCGATCGCCGACTACCCCGTCAAGGGGCGCGGCGGCAAAGGCGTGCTGACGGCGAAGCTGACCGAGAAGAAGGGTGGGCTCGCCGGCGCGATGGTGGTCCGCGAGCACCAGGACCTGCTCTTCATCTCCCACCTGGGCATGGTGCAGCGCACCGAAGCCGGCGGCATCTCGCTGATGGGCCGGGCGACCCAGGGCGTCCGCGTGATGAACATGCGCGAGGACGACCGCGTCAGCGCCGTCGCCCTGGTGGTGGAGTCGGAAGAGTCCGAGGAATCGACTCCTCCGCCCGACGAGTTGCCTGTGGCTGACTGACCAAGCAGATCAAGGACGCAGGGAGCGTGGCGCGCTCTGCACGCGAGCGACCGAGGACGCAGAAATGCGCCGGTCAGGCGGCCACAGGCAAGTACTGCTGCCAGGCCGGGGGGATATTCGGACTGGCGACCTGGATGAAGATGCTCGGCCCGGGCGCCTTCGGCGCCTTCTTCGGGTGCATCTCGATCTCGCGCGGCAGGCGGTTGCCCTTGCGGCGGTTGCAGCTGGCGCAGGCGGCGACGATGTTCTCCCAGACCGACTTGCCGCCGCGGCTGCGGGGGATCACGTGGTCGACGGTCAGCCCGGATTTGGTAGAGCCGCAGTACTGGCAGGTCCAGGAGTCGCGGGCGAGGACTGCGCGCCTGGTGATCTTGCGCCGGTGCGCCTCGCGCGGCACCCTCACGTAGCTGACCAGACGGATCACGTCGGGTCGCTCCATCGTCATGTGCTCGGAGTGGATCGCCCCCGCCCGCCGCTCCAGCAGCTCGGCCTTCTCCTTCAAGAGCAGCACAGCGGCGCGTCTCAACGTGCAAACGTTGATCGGCTCATACGTCGCGTTCAGTACGAGCACACGTGCCATCCTGCTCGGGAATTCTACGCAGGCCGGTCAGCCGATCGGGTAGGAGCCGAGGATCCTCACGTTCTCGGCCTTTGCCCGCAGCGCCTCCAGCGCCTCCGCGACGGGCTCGTCGGCGACGCCGCCTTCGAGGTCGCAGAAGAACATGTAGCGACCGAGACCGCGGCGCAGCGGCCTCGACTCGATGCGGCTGAGGTTGACCTCGCGGCTGGAGAACTCGCGCAGCGCCTCGACCAGGGCGCCCGGGTGGTCGGCGCCGAGCTCGGAGAAGACCAGCGAGGTCCGGTGCGGTCCCTCCGCCGGCGCGGCGGTTCCCGACGGGGCGATCCAGACGAATCGGGTGACGTTGTCCTGCTCGTCCTCGATCCCCTCGCGCAGCAGGACGCAGCCGTAGAGGTCCGCCGCCGCACGCGCCCCGATCGCCGCCCACGGGCGCACCGACTCGCCGACCATTCGCACCGCCTCCGCCGTGCTGCTGACGCTGCGCCGTTCGACCGCCGGCAGGTTGTCGCGCAGGAAGCCGGCGCACTGGGCGAGCGGCTGGGGGTGGGAGAGAATCGCCGCGATGTCGCCGAGCCCGACTCCCTGGCGGGCGATCAGGTGGGCGTGGACGCGGAAGTCGTGCTCGCCGAGGATCGTCACGTCCTCGGTCTCGAAGGCGAGCGTGTCGAGCGTGCTGCGCACCGACCCCTCGATCGAGTTCTCGAACGGCACGAACGCCCGCTCGCTCTCACCCCGCTCCACCGCAACGATCGCATCGTGCACAGTGGGCATCCGCACCATCTCCATCCCCCCTCCAGCTTCACCCCCGGGCAAGGAAGCCTCCCGCAACGCATCTTCGGTGAACGTTCCGGCGGGTCCGAGAAACGAAATGCGCATCTAGCGAGCGGCTGGTCGGAGTGAGAAATGGACCTGGCGGGGCGAGACATGGACCGGCGGTAGGGCTCCGATGGAGCCTCGCGAAGCGGCGCCCCGGCGGGCTACCCTGGGCCGCGAAGCGGCACCAAATTCACGAGCGGAGCGAAGCGGAGCGAAGTTAGGCTCCAGCGGAGCCCTACCGCCGGTCCTCACCGATCGGCTGCTTCGGACCTTCCTCGCCGGCCCGCGCCGCGTCATTCGAAGACGACGGTGTACGACGCTTCGTTGTTTTCCGAGACTTCCTCGCCCGGCACCGGTTCGGCTTCGACTTCCAGCGTCGCTTCGCCTTTCGGCGCCGGCGTCAGCGGGATCGTCACCGTTTCTTCGCCGCCCGCTTCGATGCTGCTGATCTCCCCGGTCAGGGTGTTGCCGTTCACGGTCACGGAGACGGTGATCCCGTTCTCTGTCGATTCGCCCTGGTTCTGCACGCGCACTTCGACTTCCGGCGTTTCTTTGGCGCTGACGCCCGTCGTTTCTTCGCTCGACAGTTCGGTGCCGTTGATGCTGGCGCCGAGCAGGCCGAGACCGTGTACCCCCGGCGTCGCGCTGCCGCCGCTCGAGCCGCTGACCGACCCGAGCGCCGAGCTGACCGCGTTTTCGCTGAGCCACTTGGTCCCGTCGGGGACGAATTCGCTCTTCGGCACGTCGTCCCCCTCGATCCCGTTGTCGGCGAGCACCCCGTCTATTTCAGGCCGGGCGACCTCGGCGTAGACGACGTCGCTCGCCGCCAGCACGCCCATTTGCTTGGTGATCGCTTCGGTCGCCTTCTTCGAGCCGACGTCGCCCAGCGCGGTGCTCATCTTTTCGGCGATTTCGGTCATCGCGGCGCCGCGCAGCTCGTAGGCCAGTTCGAGCGAGCGCTGCGCGCTGCCCATATCTCCCGGCGTGTCGAGCGAGTCGATCCGCGAGACGTAGTTGTCCATCGCGCTGCGGTCGGCGTTGACCTCGGCGACGAACTCGGTGACCGAGAGCGTGCCGGGGTCCGAGAGCTTGGCGAAGAAGCGCTTGCTCGTCTGCTGGGTCTCCTGGACGACCTGGGTGACGTTGCCGGCGTAGTCGCTGAGCGCGCGGTGCTTGCGCGCGTTGAGGCATCCGCGCACGCCGAGCACGATCAGGACCAGGACCAGCAGGCCCGCGCCGAGCGCCAGCCCGCGCCTGAGCAGGATCTGCTGCCGTTCGGGACGGCGTGGCGGGCGCGCGCGGCGCCCCGGCCCTGATGCGATGGAATCCTCCAAGAAGCAGGGAGTATGTCGCAGGAGGAAGCGGAATTGCGGCGAACTCGGAGGAGTCTTGGTCGGTTCCCTCGTGCTCAACCGCTTTTTGATCGAGCGCCGCATCGGCAGCGGCGGCTTCGGCGTCGTCTACGAGGCCTGGGACGGGCGGCTCGAGCGCACCGTCGCGGTGAAGGCGATCGAGTCGCGCGGCGAGGCTGGGAGGCGGGTGCTGCGCGAGGCGCAGGCCGCGGCGCGACTCAACCACCCGGGCATCGTCACGCTGTACGAGATGGGCGAGGAGGACGGCAACGCGCTGCTCGTCACCGAGCTGGTCGATGGCTCGACCCTTTCCCAGCTGGCCGGCGAAGGCGCGCTCAGCGACCGCGAGATCGGCGAGATCGGCGCCGACCTCTGCGAGGCGCTCGACCACGCCCACTCGCGTGGGGTCGTGCACCGCGACATCAAGCCGCACAACGTCGTCGTCGCTCCAGACGGGGAGTTCCGCGCCAAGCTGATGGACTTCGGCATCGCCCGGCTCGCCGACGGCGCCTCGCTGACCGCGCCCGGCGATGTCGTCGGCACCCTCGCCTACATGGCCCCCGAGCAGGCCGAGGGCCGCGCCGCCGGGCCCGAGGCCGACGTCTACTCGCTCGCCCTGACGCTGTACGAGTGCTGGGGCGGCGAGAACCCGAACCGCCGCGCCACACCGGCGGCGACCGCGCGGGCGATCGGCTCCCGCGCCCGGCCGCTGCGCCGCCTGCGTCCCGACCTGCCGCGCGAGCTCGGCGAGACGATCGACGCGGCGCTCAGCCGCCGCCCCGGTCACCGCCCCGGCCTCGAAGAGCTCGGCGCCTCGATCGAGGACTCGCTCGAGGCGCTCCCCGACAACCTCCCCGAGGCCCGCGCGACGCTCGGCCTGCGCGCCGGCGCGCTCGCGGCGGCCGCGATGCTCGGCGCCTGGCTCGCTTTGGGCCACGGGGTCGTGCTCCCGTAACCCGACCTCTAGGATTTTCCGATCGGCGTCCTGCGCAACCTCGAGAGTCGGATCGAAGGCCTCGTCGAGGGGGTGTTCAGCCGCGCCTTCAGCTCGGAGGTGCAGCCGGTCGAACTGGCGCGCAAGCTGGCCAAGGAGATGGACGCCCACAAGACCGCCGGCGTCGCCCGCGTCTACGTCCCCAATGAGTACACGGTCTTCCTCTCCGGCAAGGACCGCTCGCGGCTCGAGGGCTACGAGCGCTCGCTCGAGCAGGAGCTTTCCGGCTACCTGCTGGAGCACGCGCGTCGCCGCGGCTACGACCTGTTGACCCGGCCCACCGTCGCCTTCGAGACCGATGAGCGGCTGCGGCTCGGCGAGTTCGGGATCCAGCCGCGCATGGTCAAGCCGCCGGCGCACGAGGGCGAGGCGCCGCGCCAGGGCGAGGAGGGGCACACGATGGTCTACTCGGCCGTGCGCGAGTCGCCGGCGAAGGCCGAGGAGCCGCCCTCGCACCGCGTCGAAGTGACCAGCCGCGCGATCGTCACCGTCGACGACCGCCGCTACGTGCTCGACGGCGAGCGCTCGACGATCGGCCGCGCCCGCGACGCCGACTGCGTCCTGCGCGACCCCAACGTCTCCCGCCACCACGCCGAGCTGCGCCGCTCGGCGCGCGGCGAGTGGACGATCGCCGACCTCGGCTCGACCAACGGGATCAAGGTCAACGGCCGCCGCGTCGGCTCGACCCGGCTGAAGTCCGGCGACCAGGTCACGCTGGGCACGACGACCTTCAAATTCGATATCGAGAAGTAGCGCCTCAGTTGGCTCTAGGGTGCCGGGGGTGGACTACGAACCGATCTCGGTGGCGCTCAAGTTCGGCTTCCTCGCCGTGCTCTACCTGTTCCTGCTCTGGATCGCGCGCAGCGCGCTGAAGGACCTGCGGCGCACGGTCTCCCCGGCGCCTGACGCGACCGGCTTCCACCCGGTGCCGGCCTACGAGGGCGCGCCGGCGAGCGGCGGCGACACCTGGCTGGTGGCGCTGCGCGGCGGCGGCCTGCGCGAGGGTGAGCGCTTCGACCTCTTCGGCGGGCTCTCGATCGGCCGCTCGCAGGAGGCCGACCTGCGGATCGAGGATCGCTACGCCTCCGGCGTGCACGCGAGGGTCTTCGCGCGCGAAGGGCACGCCTACGTCGAAGACATGAGCTCGACCAACGGCACCCTGCTCAACGACGCCGAGCTGCACGGCGAGGCCGAGCTGATCGACGGCGACACGATCCGCATCGGCGACACCGAGTTCAGGTTCGAGGCGGGAGCCTGAGGCGGATGCGGAGCGCCTGTCCATATCTGATTCTTCAGGCGCGGAGCATGCGCCGAAACGGTGGTGTCTAGGTTTGCTGCGGATCGACGACCAGGCGTTTCGCACCGACACCGGCCGCCAGCGCAGCGAGAACGAGGACTCACTCTTCGTCCGCGCGCCGATCTTCGTCGTCGCCGACGGGATGGGTGGCGCGCAGGCCGGCGAGGTCGCCTCGAAGACGGCCGCGGAGGCCTTCGACCGCGACCTGCCCGAGGCGCCGGCAGAGGGCTTCCTGCGCGAGACGATCGAGGCGGCGAACCGCCGGATCCACGAGCTCGCCCGCGCCGACCCCTCGCGCGCCGGGATGGGGACGACGATCACCGCGGCGATTGTCGATGCGGGTGGCGAAGAGGTCGGCATCGGCCACGTCGGCGACAGCCGCGCCTACCGGCTGCGCCGCGGCAGGCTCGAGCGGCTGACCCGCGACCACTCGCTGGTCGAGGAGATGCGACGCAAAGGGCAGATCACCGACGCCCAGGCGGAGGACCACCCGCAGCGCTCGATCATCACCCGTGCGCTCGGCCCCGAGCCCGAGGTCGAGGTCGACCTGCAGACCGTACCCGCCTCGCCCGGCGACGTCTTCCTGCTCTGCTCGGACGGCTTGACGACGATGGTCAAGGAGGAGCGGATCGCCGCCGTGCTCGCGAGCGCCGGCTCGATGCGTGAGGCGGTGCGAACGCTGGTCGACGAGGCCAACGGC
>Ga0315540_10002173_pt1 | contig 11077 bp, 9 predicted proteins | sample SalMarSW160110MG_FD_203677 | JGI IMG/M metagenome (GOLD analysis project Ga0315540, IMG submission 203677) | Salt marsh sediment microbial communities from the Plum Island Ecosystem LTER, Massachusetts, United States - Salt Marsh Sediment SW1601-10 ... | reverse complement strand
GTCCGGCGGCCATGCGCCGCAAGCGCTTGTCGGGCAGAGCCGGCGCGGGTCTTGATCCATGCGCTGCGATACAGACCCGTATCGAACTGGCCGAAGGGCAGGAGCGCGAAATCGTTTTCGTGTTCGGCGCGGCCCGCAACAGCGACGAAGCTCAGTATTTCATCCAGCGATTCGGCGGACCGGCCGGCGCCCGGCAGGCGCTGGAAGCCGTGTGGGAGCACTGGAACCGGACCCTCGGCGCGGTACACGTGGAAACGCCGGATCCCGCGTTGGACGTGTTGGCCAATGGCTGGCTGGTCTACCAGACACTGTCGTGCAGGCTATGGGGTCGGAGTGGCTATTATCAGTCCGGCGGTGCCTACGGCTTCCGCGACCAGTTGCAGGACACCATGGCGCTGATCCATGCCACGCCGTGGCTCGCCCGCGAACAGTTGCTGCGTTGCGCCGGGCGCCAGTTCCTGCAGGGCGACGTGCAACACTGGTGGCATCCGCCCAATGGACAAGGCGTTCGCACCCATTTCTCCGATGACTATCTGTGGCTGCCGTATGCAACCTGTCGCTATGTGCTGGCGACCGGCGATACCGGTGTGCTCGACGAGTCAGTCCATTTTCTGGAGGGTCGCAAGTTGAACCCGGAAGAGGAGGCCTACTACGATCAGCCGCAACGTTCGGCTGAAGCGGCGAGCCTGTATGACCATTGCGTGCGTGCAATCAAACACGGTTTACGCTTTGGTGAACATCAATTACCGCTCATGGGCTGCGGCGACTGGAACGATGGTATGAACCTCGTCGGGCGTGACGGCAAGGGCGAGAGCGTCTGGCTGGCGTGGTTCCTGTTCGAGAACCTGCAGCTGTTTGCGGGCCTGGCGCGTGGCAGGGGCGACGCCGCCTTTGCCGAACTTTGCACCGGGCAGGCGGACCTGCTGCGCAGCAATATCGAGGCCCATGCCTGGGATGGCGGCTGGTACCGGCGGGCCTGGTTCGACGATGGCACGCCGCTGGGCTCGACCGACAACGAAGAATGCCAGATCGATTCGATCAGTCAGAGCTGGGCGGTCATTTCCGGCGGCGGTGATCCGGCGCGGTCCCGCCAGGCGATGGCGGCAGTGGACAAACGCCTGGTGCGGCGCGATGCGCAGTTAATCCAGCTGCTCACGCCGCCGTTCGACAAATCCGACCTTGAACCCGGTTACATCAAGGGCTACGTGCCCGGTGTCCGCGAGAACGGCGGACAGTATACCCACGCCGCGATCTGGACCACCGCGGCGTTTGCCATGCTGGGCGACAGGGAACGCGCCTGGGAGTTGTTCGCCATGCTCAATCCTGTCAATCACGGCAGTCAGGCGGAGCAGAGCGAGCGCTACAAGGTCGAGCCGTATGTCATGTGCGCGGACATTTACGCCGCGCCGCCACACACAGGCCGGGGCGGTTGGGCCTGGTACACCGGGGCCGCGGGCTGGATGTACCGGCTGATCGTGGAAACACTGCTGGGCCTGCAACTGGAAGTGGACAGTCTGCGCATTGCACCCTGTACTCCGGGTCACTGGGAGTCGTACAAAATCCATTATCGCTATCGCGAGACGGTGTATCACATTACCGTCAGGCGCGTTGGTGAGAAGCCGGAGCAGGTTAGCGGCGTGACCGTAGACGGTGTTGCGATACAGGGCGTCGGGGTCGACGCGGCAGGGCGATCGCCGGGCACGATCCCTCTGGTTGACGATCGCAGGGAGCACCACGTCGAAGTGGAGTTGAGCTGACGGCATTGGTGCTGAAAAGGGCTGTGCCGCGCTCGGGCGAGCTCAGCACATAAGCGCAGTTAATTTGCGTTCCGGGTGCGATGAGAGGAAACTGCGTTAAGCACTTCGTGTGTAAGTACGCAAGTCCCTCTATGCCGCACAATATTGACCGAACGGTCATTATTGCCCGTCACACGCCTTTCTCGCGGACTCCGATCTGCCAACCGCTGTTGTGCCATAACTTGCCCCAGGCAGGGAACAGGCCCCCGGCCCCGCATGCAAGTCACCCAGGATAACCGTATGACACAATTCACAAGCAACGCTCAGGACTCCGAAACATCCAGTCTGTACGCCGATATTCGCCGCGCGGAACTGCGCGACCAGCGATGGAATCGGAACAAATCCGTGGCCTTGGCGAAACGCGAAGGAATCAGCTTAAACGACGAGCACTGGGCGGTGATCGTCTACCTGCGCAGTTATTATCTGGAACATGGCCTGCCGAGATTTGCGCGGACAACGGCCAGCGCGCTCAAGCAGCAGTTCTCCGCCCAGGGTGGGTACAAATATCTGTACCAGCTTTTTGCCGGTGGCCCGGTTACCCAAGGCAGCCGCCTCGCCAACCTGCGGTTGCCCGCAAACGCCACTGACGTCTCTTTTGGCACCAGCTATTGATGGCCGCAGACCCCCGGACAACACAGGGCAGGTCCGCCCGGGATGACAAACCCCGAAAGGCGACTGTAGTAACTGTGACACCGATTCCGGATGACCGCGGTCCCGGTCACAATACGCTGGGTAAAACAGCGGAACAGGCCGATCGTCAAGCTATAGAACGAAGCGAAGACGATGGAATGATCGTTCATCACAGCGCGACCTCGGGCGCGCACAACACCGGGGATCGCAATGCCATCTAATCCCTGGGGCAGTGGGGCCGGGTCCGATCCTCCCGATCTTGAGGCTCTGGTCCGGCAGGGGCAGGATCGGCTCAGGCACTTAGTCCCGGGTGGCGGCCCGGGTGGCGTCCTCGTTGTTGCCGTCCTCGCTCTGGTCGGCCTGGGCGCATGGACGGCCTACTATACCGTGCCGAGTGATTCTGTCGCTGTGGTGCAACGTTTCGGCAAGTATCTCAAGGACGTTACACCGGGACTGCATTTCAAGCTGCCGCTGGGTATTGACAAGGCGACCATCGTTCCCGTGAAACGGCAGTTGAAGCAGGAATTCGGTTTCACGACCCCGGGCGCCACCGATCCGTACCAGAGTCCTCGTGGCGGAGAGCGGGAAACAAAGCTGGAAACGGAGATGGTGACAGGTGACTTGAACGCCGCACTGGTGGAATGGGTGGTTCAATACCGCATCTCCGATCCGGTTAAGTTCCTGTTCGAAGTTCGGGAGCCGAGTGAAACGCTTCGCTACGTTTCGGAATCCGTCATGCGGGAAGTGGTCGGCGATCGTACCGTGGACGAGGTGATTACCATCGGCCGACAGGAAATCGAATCGGAAGCGCTGACCAAGATGCAGGCGCTCTCAACCAAATACGCCATGGGGATCAGCATCGACCAGGTGCAATTGAAGAACATCAACCCGCCGCTGCCGGTGCAGGAATCCTTCAACGAGGTCAACCAGGCCCAGCAGGAGAAAGAGAAGTTGATCAACGAAGCGCGGCGCGATTACAACAAGGTGATTCCGCTGGCCGAGGGCGAGAAAGATCAGCGGATCCGCGAGGCCGACGGCTACCGACTCAAGCGAATCAATGAGGCGGAAGGCGATGTCGCTCGCTTCAGTGCCTTGCTGGCGGAATACAGCAAGGCCCCGGAGGTCACTCGCCGTCGTATCTATATCGAAACCCTGCAGGAGGTCATGCCGGGCATACGTTCCAAGATCATTGTCGATGAACAAACGCGCAGTATCCTGCCACTGCTGAATCTCGATACCCGGAAGGGAGATCAGCCGTGAAGATCGGGCAAATTGCCACCCTGGCTGTTCTGGGTATCGGGACGTATGTTCTGATGAGTTCGGTCTATACGGTGAGCGAAGTCGAGCAAATGATTATCACCCAGTTCGGCAAGCCTGTCGGCGCTCCTGTGACTTCCGCCGGTCTGAAGATCAAGGTGCCGTTCATCCAGGAAGTCAATCCAATAGACAAGCGGGTTCTCGAGTGGGACGGCAATCCGTCGGATATGCCAACCAAGGACAAGCTCTACATCTCAGTCGACCTTTTCGCCCGCTGGCGGATTACCGATCCGCTCCAGTACTTTCTGCGGCTGCGCGATGAACGCAGCGCCCAGTCCCGCCTGGACGACATTCTGGGCAGCGAGACCCGTAACGCGGTCGCCAAGCATGAGCTGATCGAGATCATCCGTACCACGAAGGATCGTGTGCCGCTGCGTGACGCCCTCCTGACCGACGCGGAACGCAAGCTGGATATGGGATCACTGGTACCGATCCAGAAGGGACGCAAACAGGTCGAGCAGGAGATCTTCGCCGCGGCTGCCGAGAAGGTTCGCGTGTTTGGCATCGAATTGCTCGATATCCGCTTCAAGCGGATCAACTACAATGAAAGCGTGCGCCCGAAGATCTACGATCGAATGATCAGCGAACGCCGGCAGATTGCGGAACGCTTCCTGTCGGAAGGCAACGGCGAGGCCGCCAGAATCCGCGGAAATCGTGTGCGCGACCTTAATAAAATTCAGTCTGAGGCCTACCGGCAGGTCGAGGAAATCCGCGGCGTGGCGGATGCCAAAGCCACCGAAATCTACGCCGGGGCTTACAATCAGAGCCCGGAAGCGGTGGCGTTCTATGAATTCACAAGGACCATGCAGTCCTACAAATCCATCATCGCCGAAAACACGACTCTTGTGCTTTCCACGGACAGCGATCTGTTCAAGTTTCTGAAGAGTATGACGCCGGGTGGCGACGTCGATCCGGTTCAGACGCCGGGTGCCCGGCGATGAGGTTGAACTTTCCGAACCCAAGCCGCAGCTTCGATGCCAGTCGAAGCCGTGTCTGTTTTTGGGGATACGATAGCGCCATCGAAGTTTCCTTCTTCGTGGAGTCGGGAGCACTCCAACGGCTCTGTCCCGAAATGAGTGGCGCCGAAACGGGGCTTCTCGAGGCTTTCGATGCCGCAAGGAGCAGGATCCACGAGGTTGCGGACAAAGTCTATGTGCGCGGTGGCAAGGGTGTCTGTGCGTACAGTCTGGTGGCTGAGGATTTCTGAGGGTTGTTTCCCGCTGCGGCTACCAAGGCAGCAACGGGAAGGTCATGGTTTCCAGCTCGTCCGTCGCCGCGCTGAATGCGCCGTTTGGCCGGACGGTGCTGAATTCCTTCAAGGCACGGCGCATCTATGCTGTTGCTTGCGGTATGGGTGGTCACATTGCCAGTCGTTTCCGGAATAATCGAGGTGAGCGTGCTCCGGCACCTCCACAGCGATGCAAGCCTGGTCGACCGCTCGAAAGCCGCGATCGCACTCCCAACCGGACCGGTACGACGATTCCGTCAAGTAGCCGTTCGCCGGTACCGTGATGGCGACGCATGCCTCGCCGACCGCTCTATGCCCGCGATCGCACTGCCAGTCTGATCCGTATGACGATTCGGTCAGGTAGCCGTTCGCCGGTACCGTGATGGCGACGCAGGTCTTATCGATCCGGCGATATCCTCGATCGCATTTCCATCGATCGCCGGAGGCGTCGAGATAGGCGTTGGGAGGCACCTTGATGGAGATGCAGGCTTTATCTACCTCTTGATAGCCCCGACTGCACTCCCAACCCGTTCCGTAGGACGTATCTGTTGGATATGCATTGGCAGGCACCCTGACGGCTGCGCAGGCCTCCTTGGCCTTGCGATAGCCAGGGTTGCATTCCCAGCCGCTACCGTAACGCTGCACGTGCGCATTGGCGGGGATCGCTACGGACAATATGTCCTTGGCGAACAAAAGGCCGGGGACAGCGCCCGCAAGCGCCAGAAGAAACGCGCCGCAAACGGTAGTGACCCCCGGTCGTCGCGTACTACTCATGGGTCAGCTCCTGTTGGGAATGTCGCGCCCGCTCCGGGTTTGTTGCGGGCACGATGGAGCGCGCGGATGGCCGCCTGGTAAGATCCTCTGCTGTCGCGGTTGAATGCGTATCGCTGGTACGGGAAGACTGTCTATCCGGACTCTCAACCACCACGGTCATCGCTATCCGCGGCCGGGTAAGGCAGGCGCAGATTGGGATGGTTTAGCGGCATGAGCTTATAGGAATTGCGGCTCGCCTCGGTTTCGAAATAGATGGTAAGGTTGCCATCCACCGTGGATGGATGGCTCGTGACGTCGTCGATATCGTTGCCCGTCATGGGGTCGATCGTGGTGATGAGGTGCTGCGGCTCGTGCAGCCGGTGGCTCTGGGTCTGGTCGCGCGGCAGTGGATCGGCAGCGAGCCAGTTCAGACATTCGAATTTGACGGTGGGTGTGGCCCGGGAAGGGGAGGGTGTCAACATGGCGATCTCCTGTGACTCATCGCCTGGCGCTTGTATGGCTGCGCGTTACGCGCTGCTCCTTGCGGAAGCCCCATCCTTATCTGAAGGCGCCGGTTGGCGGCAAAGGGTCTGGCGATGGTCAGACAACCACTATAGGCCCTTTCGCAGGAAATAGCTGATCATATTTTAATTGATGAGGCCGACGTGCTCCGGCCAGGACGTGCACGGCGTGGCATCACAACGCCACAATCCCCTCGGCGTTCGATGGTATGTGTTCGCCGACCGGACAGTGCTCGCTGATGTCGATCCTGTCGATACCGCTCCTTCCGGTTACACGCCCGATCAAAGCCGGCCCGGGAAGGCGCCCGGGTCAGCGAATGTAGCTCCCGTCAGGCACGCTGTCCCAGGACTTCATGCTCGCGCGCAAAACTCGCCGTCAATCTTCGGTGAGTGTCAGCAGGATGTCGGGGTACCAGGCGCAGTTCAGTCCCAGGGCCTCGTCCAGGTTGAGGCTGCGTGTGCCGACGTCGAGCCGAGCCGAGTGAACGCCGAGCAGCCTCCACGGCAGGTCGCCGAGCGCGGCTGCCTGCCCTGATGCGCGCATCACGACCGGCGCCCCGCTGGTGCCGCGGTGGGTACGGGCGTCGGTCAGGAAGTAGCCCGCGCCCTTGAAGCGCAGGCCGAACGACGACGCCACGATTGCCTGGCGCACCACCGGCATGTGGTGGAGTGTGTCATGGAAGCCGAGCGGGAAGCCAACGACCAGCAGCGAGGTGCCGACCTCGACCTGGTCGAACCGTTTGGGCAGGTGATCCGGTGTGAACGCGCGATAGACGGTGGTAGGGGGGAGTGCGGCATGATCGATCTCGATTACCGCGACGTCGATTTCTCCGGCGGTGTCGAGTCCCTGGCGCCAGACGCGTTTGCCGTCACGGTAGAGCGGAATGGAGAATTCGGTGGATTCGGCCAGGTTGTCCGGGTCGACGTGCAACTCGATTTCGATGCGGTCCGGAAAGTGCCCGCTCGGCTCGTCTCTCATCACGTGCCGGCTGGTCACCAGAAACAGCCGCCCTTCACGCTCGAAGAAAAACCCGCTGGCATTGGTCAGTCGCCGCTGTCCCTGAAAGGTGTACACGTGCGCCGCAGTGAGCAGAAGCGATTCAATCACCCGCGTGCTCCATCGTTCCGGCGCCAGGCAGGCGGGCTATGCCTGTCGCCGGGTTTGCTGCCGTCCATAGCCGGGGAAGCTTCTACGGCAGTTGTCGGCCGGTCCGCAAAACCCCCGGTTACCCGTAGCCATCGCCGCTTTCAGCCTTCGTAGCCTTCCGGCAGCTTGTGGGCGATGCCCTTGTGGCAATCGATACAGGTCTCGCCCTTCTCCCGCATGTGTTCCTCGGTGTGTTTTTTCCGCGCACTCTTGTCCTGGAGGGAAAGCGCCATGGCCTCCAGAGAATGGCAGTTGCGACACTCCCGGGAATTGTTCGCCTTCATGCCCGCCCAGACGTGTTCCGCGAGTTCGAGCCGCGCGGCCTCGAATTTCTCGGGTGTATCAATCGTACCGAGAATCGTTTTTGGAAGTTCATTGAAGCTCGCTTCGGTTTTGCGCACCATCTTTGGGACCCATTCTTTCGGCACGTGGCAGTCGGGGCAGATTGCTCTTACGCCACTTTGATTCTGGTAATGAACCGATTTTTTGTACTCTTCGTAAACCGTGTCCATTTCATGGCAGGAGGTGCAGAACCCGAGCGAATTGGTGGCTTCGACAGCAGTGTTGAAGCCGCCCCAGAATATGATACCGGCCAGAAACATCAGAAAGCCGCCCAGCGGGATGCCGAACAGGAACCAGACCCGTGGCCGTCGCCACAGCCCTTTGCAGTCTTTGTCGTTGTCAGTCTCTGCCATGCGAGCAGTCTCCCTGTCAGGTGTTCATGTGCGCTGCCGGCCGGTCCGCCGGTTGCCGGGGGTTACTGGAAGCTGCCGTAATACTGGATCAGTGCCTTGATATCGTCAGCGCTCAGTTTTTCGATTTTGGGCTTCATCTTCTTGGTCATTGGGCGCTTCCCGGTCGTGTATTCCTCGAACTGGTCTTGCAGGTAGGGCATCCACTGTCCGGCCAGGATGCCGGCATCGTCATCCGACGAGCTGCCGCCGTCTTCGTGGCATTTCTTGCATTCGAGGGCATGGATGCCCTTGCCGACCTTCGCCAGTTCGGCATCGAAGCTCTGTTTGGCGCGCACGAAAGGCTTACCGGCATAGTGCTCGGCAACGAGTCCGGATTCCTCGTCTGAGAGATTCTTGGCGACCTCGCACATATTGGTGGTTTCGCCCTTGTGCTTGCCGGCCGGATACTTGACGTCCTCACACGGCCGGGTTTTATCCCGGTAGACGGCCAGGGAGTCGGTGATGTAGATGGCCGAGTAGCCGCCGATAGTAGGGATCTTCGGCTCTTCGCTGGCACCGTCCTTGCCGTGGCAGTCCTCGCACGGAGCGATGAGGGTGGCGATATCTGCAGCCGCGGCGTCCATAAGGAAACCGCCCGCAAGCAGGGTACCCAGGAACGGGAATAGCAAAATGCGGGTGTTTGTTTTCATGGTGTGTCCTCCTCCGTGTGCGGGTTATATCAGTATTTGGTTGAATTCCAAATTATTCGGGGCCGTTTTGTATTGATTTGCGTCAACACCGGGCACATTAGGTGCGGGTGCTGGCTCAAATAGCTTTACCTCGGTAAGCGCTTGATCTATACGTCAGTCTATACGTTAGCACGACATGGTGCGAAACGACAGAACGACAATAAACGCAGGGTTTGTCGAGGCGCGGGCAGGTGGTCTCGACAGGCATGGCAGCAAAAAGGACGACGGCCTGGCTTGCCGAACGTCCCCGGGAGGAAAATCAGTGAATCAGTCAAAATCGTTGGGCCTGTGGTGCAGGTCGGTATTGGGAGCCTCGGTGCTGGTGTTGGGCCTGGCGGGATGTGGCAGTGATGGCAATGACGGCGCTACGGGACCAGCCGGACCACCTGGACCCCCCGGCGCCCCCGCACCGGCCAGCGCGACTTCACTGAGCATTACCGTCGACAGCGTCACGATAGCCAGCCCACCCGTCGTCAACTTCACTGTGACCAACCAGGACGGTTCCGGCGTTCCCGGGCTTGCCGACTCAGATCTGCGTTTCAACATCGCCAAGTTGATCCCCGCCAGTGCCTCACCCCACGGTAACAGCCAGTGGCAGGACTATATTGTCACCGGCGGGTCGGCCATGCACGGTTCGCAGGAACGTTTTCGCGACCGCCCGACCGACGTATGGGGAGAACTTGTCGATCACGGTGATGGTACCTACACCTACACCTTCGAGACCGACATTACCAATGTGGCCTGCCCCGCGCCCTGCACCGAAGCTGACGGCACGCCACTGGATCTGTCCTATCAGCCTGGTTTGACGCACCGCGTAAGCATCCAGCAGGGCAATCGTGACCTGCCGATGGCCAATGCCGTATACGATTTCGTGCCGGCCGGCGGTCCCGTAAGCAGCGAGCGCGAGATCGTCGAGACCGCCAACTGCAACGAGTGTCACGACAAGATCACGGCCCACGGCTCGCGCTTCGAGACCAAGTTGTGCGTGACCTGTCACAACCCGGGTTCCTGGGCGGATGCCGACACAACGGTCGACTTCAAGGTAATGATCCACAAGATCCACCGTGGCGAAAACCTGCCCAGCGTGGAAGCGGGCGGCAGCTATGCGGTCGGTTCGCATGATTTCTCGGATATCGTGTTTCCGCAGGATATCCGCAACTGCACCAAGTGCCATGACGGCAGTGATCCCGAAACCCCGCAGGGCAATGCCTGGCAGACGCCGAACATGGCGGCCTGTGGGTCCTGCCATGATGATATCGATTTCTCCAAGGATGGGGCCGTAGATCCGGCCGGCCACCCGGGCGGCATCGTCTCGGACAATACCGAGTGCACTACCTGCCATGCGGAAAATCGTTTTGCCGGCAGCGTCGCGGCATCGCACACTATCCCGGGCAAGGCCGAGCGGGCGCTGTTCCAGTTCAACATTCTGGAGGTCTGCGGCACGGCCGTTGGCTCGAATCCGACCTGTCCGCCGACGACCAATCCGACCGTCAAGTTCTCGGTAACGGATCCTACGGGCGCGACGACACACGAGTATGGCAATGCCTACAACGTCAAGTCCACGGGCACCGACGAGGAATTCAGTTCGAGTGCCGCATCCCTGAATGTGCTCATCGCCTGGGATACGCGTGACTACACGAACGAAGGCGGTACCGGTACGCGTCCGTCGCGCACGGATTCCATCAACGTGCGTACTTCCACGGCGGTCGCCGACAATGGCGACGGTACATTCACTCTCGATGGTGCAGCGGCGAGCCCGGTCGAAGTGATCCCCGCCACCGCAGCGGGCACCGGCGCCATCGCCATGGAAGGTCACCCGGCCGCGGACGACGGCACCGGCGCCTTCACCGTGCGGGTGCCGGTCAACAGCGAGGTTTCCTATTTCGCGATTACCGACAGCACGCCGCAACCGCGGCGCCAGGTGGTGGATGTGCCGACCAAGTGCGACCGCTGCCACGATGTGCTGAACGTGCACGGCAGCAACCGCAACAACAACGGTCAGCTGTGTGTGCTGTGCCATAATCCGAGCAATACCGATGTCAGCCAGCGCCCCAAGGACGGAACCACGGGCCTGCCGCTGGTCTCCCCGGTGGATGGCAAGCAGGAGGAATCGATCGACTTCAAACGGTTGATCCACGGTATTCACGCTGCCTCGGCAAGCAATTTCGATGGCACGGATGCCCACGGGTTCCGCACGAACGGGCTGGTGATCTACGGGTTTGGCGGCAATGCCCATGACTTCAGCGACGTGCGCTTCCCCGG
>Ga0315540_10002172_pt1 | contig 11080 bp, 15 predicted proteins | sample SalMarSW160110MG_FD_203677 | JGI IMG/M metagenome (GOLD analysis project Ga0315540, IMG submission 203677) | Salt marsh sediment microbial communities from the Plum Island Ecosystem LTER, Massachusetts, United States - Salt Marsh Sediment SW1601-10 ... | reverse complement strand
GTCGCCTTGTTCCCCAACGTCTGGCTAAGGATTTCGCCGCTGCGCGAGTCGGCCACGTAATGGTCCGGCTCAACTTGTCCGGAGACCAGCGCTTCGCCCAGCCCGAAGGTCGCGTCGATGACCGCCTCACTCAACAGTCCGCTGAGCGGGTTAGCGGTGAAGAGCACGCCCGAAGTCTCGCTTGGCACCAGTTCCTGTACCACCACCGCCAGCGCGGCCCCGTCGTGCGGGATGGCGTTGCGCAGCCGGTAGCCGATGGCGCGCGCCGTCCACAGGCTGCTCCAGCAATCGACCACGGCTGCGCGCAGCTGCCTCTCGCCGACCACGTTCAAGAAGGTGTCCTGCTGACCAGCAAAGGACAGCTCGGGCAGGTCCTCGGTCGTGGCCGAGGAACGCACAGCCACAGGCGGAGCGCCCAGCGCGCGGTAAGCCGCGTCCAGCGGGGCGGCGATCTCGTCCGGCAGCTTCCCCGCCGTAAAATCCGCGCGGATCTGGGCCGAGGCGCGCTCCAGTCCCGCCGCATCTTCGGCCGTGAGCCCCCCGAGCGCGGAGGCGATGCATCCATCTAAATCGTTGGCTGCGACGAAGGCGCGGTAGGCCGCGGTGGTGACGATGAAACCGGGCGGGACCGGCAGCCCCAATAATGCCAGGCGGGCCAGGCTGGCGCCTTTGCCGCCGGCGTTTTCCAGGGTTGCTTCAGGGGATGAGAGAGGCAGGATGGGCATGTGTATATTATGGCATGGAAAAGCGCTTTAGGGAGCGCTCGAAATCCGGAACCGCCAAGGACGCCAGGAACGTGAAGAGAATCCAAAAATGTCTCGGCGCGCTTTGCGAGCTTCGCGGTTAGATCTTTCCGGAGCCCGGCAGTAACTTTTACGCACACCAGACGACTATATGGGTAACAGCGCCCCCTTAGGGGTGCAGTCCACAAGCTTTAGCGTTAAGGAGAGAAAACATGACCCACGTGATCACCAGTTTATGCCTGCGCGACAACGGCTGCAGCACCGTCTGCCCGGTGGAGTGCATCAGCGCCGGGGAACCGGCGCAGGGCTGGCCGACCTATTACGTCGACCCGGCGACCTGCATCGACTGCGGCGCCTGCGTGCCCGAATGTCCCTACTCGGCCATCTTCCCGCAAGACGAGGTCCCGGCCGCCTACCGCGCCAAAGGCGGCGAGTGGCTCAACCAGCCCGGCTTGAGCGAACAGTACCAGGGTACGGACCACTACGGCGCGGCGGTGACACTCCCCAGCGCCCGCCAACTGGCGCCCGGCGAAGTGCTCGACCTGCGCGAGAGCACCCGACGCAACCAGGCGTTTTACCAGTAGCCAACCCGTATTCGAACGAAGATATGAAAATTCTCTAGAGGTTTACTGAGATTTCACTAAGGAATTTCCATATCGAGCCAGTAAATTTCTGGCACATACCAAAAGAGCGACCCGTCACCAGGTCGCTTTTTTGGTTCTCCAGCTTTCGATCAGCAACTCGTCAGCGGCAGGAGTGTTCTCCCCCTCGACAGGAGAATCCCAATCCCATGATCGTTATCACAGGAGCATCCGGGCTGGTGGGCGGCAACCTGGTGCGGGCCTTGCTGGCGCAGGGACGCCCCGTGCGTGCGCTGGTGCATCACGACCGCCGCGCCTTGCAAGGATTGGACGTGGAAACCGCCACTGCCGACCTGGCCGATCCCGCCTCGCTCGAGCAGGCCTTCCGCGGCGCGCAGGTCGTCTATCACCTGGCCGGTTCCATCTCGATCCGCATGGATAACTGGGACGCACTGCAGCGCGTCAACGTGGCGGGCACAGGGAATGTAATCGCGGCCTGCCTGCGCTGCGGCGTCGAAAAGCTGGTCTACTTCAGTTCGATCCATGCCTACCGGCAGGAGCCTTTCGATCTTCCTTTGGATGAAGACCGGCCGCTGCTGAGCGATGAGCGCCTCCCGCCTTACGAACGCTCCAAGGCTGCAGCCGAACGCCTCGTGCGCCAGGCCCCAGAGCGTGGGCTGGACAGCGTGATCGTTATCCCGACCGCCATCCTCGGGCCCTACGATTTTCGCCCTTCCTTCCTCGGGCAGGCCCTGCAGATGCTGGCCGGCGGGCGCATCCCGGCCCTGGTGCGCGGCGGCTACGATTGGGTCGACGTGCGGGATGTGGTCGCTGGGGCGCTACAGGCTGAACGCCTGGGGCAGGGTGGGAGCCGCTACATCCTGTCCGGCCACTGGCACGCGCTGAAAGAACTGGCACAAGTCGCCGCCGAAATCAGCGGCCGGTCCGCGCCGCGCTTGGTGGTCTCCATCTGGCTGGCGGAGCTGTTCCAGCCGCTCATGGCGGGGTTGGCTCGCATCAACGGCTCACAGCCGCTCTACACCCAGGCCATGCTCAACGCGCTGCGCTCCAACCGGCAGGTCAGCCACGCCCGCGCGACCCTGGACCTGGGCTACACGCCGCGTCCCTTCGAGCAAACCCTGCGGGAGACCCTGGCCTGGTTTGCAGAACAAGACGGAGACCATCCATGACCGAAGCCGCAGTTTTTCGAATCCTGCTGGGCTTGAGCTTCATCATCGCGGCCGGCACCTTCATCACGCTGTTCTTCGTCTCCGCCCCCTACGGACGCCACATCCGGCGCGGCTGGGGACCGCCCCTGCCCAACTGGCTGGGCTGGCTGCTGATGGAGGCGGTCTCAGCCATCGGGATGCTGGTCATGTTCGTCCTCGGCGACACGCCCAAGACGGCAGCACTGATCGTCTTCCTGCTGATGTGGGAAACGCACTACCTGCAACGTTCGTTCGTCTATCCGTTCCTGCTGCGCGACGGGCAAAAAAAGATGCCGCTGGCCATCCCCCTGATCGCGGCGGGGTTCAACCTGGGCAACACCTACCTCAACGGCCGTTACCTGTTCCATTTCGCGGGGGAGCGCTACGCCGCGGACTGGCTGCTGGAACCGCGCTTTATGGCGGGCGCAGCCCTGTTCCTGGTCGGATTCGGCCTCAACCTTTGGGCTGATAACACCCTGCGCGGTCTGCGCCATCCCGGCGAGACCGGTTACAAAATCCCGTATGGCGGGCTGTACCGCTATATTTCCTGCCCTAACTATTTTGGCGAGATCATCGAATGGATTGGCTGGGCGCTGGCCACCTGGTCATTGCCGGGGCTGGCCTTTGCGGTCTGGACTATCGCCAATCTGGCCCCGCGCGCCTGGTCTCATCACCAGTGGTACATCAAAAGGTTCAGCGAGTACCCGCGGGAACGTAAAGCGCTCATCCCGGGCGTGTGGTGAAACGGACGAAACGCAAGTCCTTTTTCTTTTATTCCCATTGAAGCACCAGGCGCCCCCCGTCGGTCCCGTCCCGCAGCTTGAGGTCTGCCAGGCGGTCGACCACGCAATCCGCCCCCTTTTGAAGCAACGCCTCCCGTCCGTGGGTCGCGGCGATCCCGATCACTCGCAGGCCGGCTCGTTTCCCGGCTTCGACCCCGGCAGGGGCATCCTCGATGACGAGGCAGCGGTCAGTCGCCAGCCCGAGGCGCTTAACCCCGACCTGATACGGTTCCGGGTCGGGCTTGCCGCGCGTGACGTCCTCGGACGTCACCAGCACCTTGGGAAACGGCAAGCCGGTCTTCGCCAGCCGCGTTCTGACCAGTTCCAGGCCTCCGGACGTCACAATCCCCCAACTGCCCTCAGGCAGCGCTGCCAGCAACTCCGCCGCGCCGGAGATGACCAGCACCCCCCGCGCATCCTGCACCTCATGGGCGGCGAACGCTTCGGCCTCTTTTTCGAGGTCCAGGTGCGGGGCGACCATCCGCATGGTCTCGACCGTGCGGATGCCGTGCGCGTGGCGCATGATCTCGTCGATGTCCAGCCCATGCCGCTCAGCCCAGGCCTGCCAGTGGCGCCGGATGCAGGCCGTCGAATCGATCAGCACCCCGTCCAAATCGAACAGGATCGCATCGCAGGTCAGTTGATTATCTTTCGAACTGGTTATCGTCTTCATGGAATTTCAAGCGATTTTCGCTCGAGAGCGACCATCACGCTCTCGATCCGGGAATATTCCCCATCATAACCTAATTTTTCTTCGAATCAAAAAAGACAGATTTATCGATCCGTCTTCATATCTTTGCCCCCATGGGGGTACCATAAATACGGATAACATAAAGGTGAGAGGGTGTTAGACTGTTGACTCGATATTTGGATCTCAACCCGCCTAAGAGCTTATTCGTGGGCCAGAATGGCTGGACCTCGGCTCTGATTTCGATCACTCTGAAGACATTTGAGCCAGCAGATACCGTACACGTTGTACCAAATCGCCGGGTTTAAGCACTGTTACAGATTCTACGCCGGGTTGAAAATGTCGGATATTGTACGTGGCAAGGTAAACGCATCCTTCGCGCACAGCAGCAGCCAAAATGGGTAGATCCTTGGGGTCAGCGGCCTTCGACAACGCCCTGATTTCTGCCACAGTCGGATTAGAAACCACATGAGGACAATGACTCACTAACATTTGAAATGCCGGCATTGCGGCCGGCATCTTTTCTTCCAGGTTCCGTTCTACCTCTGTGATGACCTGCTCACTGGCCACCGCTTCGATCAATGTGATTTCTGCCATACGGAGGATCACCAAACTGGCACTATGCTCGTTTGGTGAAGCTGCACCCGCAAAAAGCACATCAGCATTTACGAAGATGCGCGGCTTAGGTGGCTTGTTTGCCATACTTTTCCTTGTTGTACCGTTCGCGTTGTTTGCGGAGATCATCCAAGAGCTCATCAAGGCTCAGGCCAGCTTCCAGACGAATCCGTTCGATCTCGTTGGCCAGCTCTGGAACCATTGGCACCATCGGTACAAATACAAAGATGCCGTCAAGATCCACCAGACGGAAGATTTTCCCATTTTCGATATGATACTTTTCGCGCAGTTCGGCAGGGAGCGTGACCACACCGCGCGCTCGGACTTGGATTGTAAGTTCCATAGCTCTCCTTGTATGCATATCTGCTAATGCAGAAATACTGCAATTACAGTATGTCGGATTTGTGTCCGAAAATCAAGTTGTAAATTCACCTTCCATTCTCTATAATTGTCAAAGAAGATATAAGAAATTTTTGCAGTCAGTTTTTTTACCAGCCTAAACAGGCTAACACCGCCTCCGCCTGCTCGCCAGCAGCGCGGACGTGCTGAGGCATTATACCGAGGCTCATCTAACTATTTTTTATTAGCCTTGCCAGCACCGGCGAAGGGTTACACAAAACGTTCGCCAACCTCGTATTCTATTTTGTCGACGAAAAGGTGCACAAATGATGGCAAAGAAAACACTGAATATATTTCAATTCAAGGTTACCCTGGCTGGAGTAAAACCAGCCATATGGCGTCGCATCCAAGTTCCCGAGGATTACAGCTTTTGGGACTTACACGTTGCAATTCAAGATGCGATGGGGTGGGAAGATTGTCATCTCCATGAGTTCAAGATGGTCAATTCGAAGAACCAGGAGGAATTGCGCATCGGCATTCCAGATGATGATTTTGATTGGTCTAGGGCTACACTGCCGGGCTGGGAAATTCCAATCGCAGATTACTTCACGATGGATAACCGGAGTGCAACCTATGTTTATGATTTTGGAGATGGCTGGCGACACCGAATCCGTTTAGAGAGAATCGAACAAGCCCAACCAGGATTTGAATATCCAGGCTGTGTGGCTGGCGCGCGGGCTTGCCCTCCAGAAGATGTTGGCGGGACATGGGGATATGAAGCTCTTATCCGGGCAATTAAGGATCCGAACCATAACGATCACGAGCGAATGCTGGAATGGATGGGCCGATCATTTGACCCAGAGCATTTTAATCCGGAAGAGGTTCAGTTTAATGATCCGAAGGAACGGTGGCAATCTGCATTTGGAGATGAAGGCGCTGCCTGATACCCGGTTCTCAGAACATCAGCATGTTCTTCCGTAAAAATGAGGGCTCGCCATCTTCTTGGGTGTACCAGACGGGACTGCGCATGTTGGAAAAGTTGATGAGAAACGATGAGAGACGACGATTTGGAGGGTGGGTAATTGCCCTCCTTACCGCGACGCTGGCACTCTCAGGGCATCATTGCTTTTTAGATTGAGGACAATACTATGGAATACAACCAGGATAAGATTGATGAAGTCGTTCTGGCTCTTCTTTACCTTAACTTCCATGGTGATAAGTACGCCGTAAGAGCATGGAAGAGTCTTGACTGGACAGCGATGGACCATTTATATGAAAAAGGTTTTATCAGTGATCCTAAGACTAAGGCGAAGTCAGTGGTTGTGACTGAGATGGGTCAAAAGGTTGCAAAAGAGTTGTTCGAGAGGTTGTTCTGTTCTTGAGTTTTGAGATTGAAACTGGCCAGTCTGGATGCATGTATAACAGTAGTACCAACAAACGCCGCGTACACTTCGTACTCGGTTTGCTCATTGGAGCGAGCGGCCCGACAGGTACGATTCGCACTTTCATTTAAAGGGGAAGATCTGAGTTCCTGGCAAATCGCAAACCTGGATTACAACAAGTTGAACAAGGGCAAGAAAACAGGCCCGGAGGCCTTCTACTACTTTTTCAGTGCACTGGAATTGTTGGGGGTGGCAGGTGGGTAAGCTCGGACTGCCTTGCTACAATTCGACCCTCTTGGTTACTATTGCAGCATTTTCACTGATTTCCCAGCTTTCAGCAAATGCTGAAAGTCACCGAACGGATGAAAATCCCGTCAGCAGGCCCTGGAAATCCCGCCGTACAACGGGCCTTGAGAGGAAATATATTTATCAGTTTTCTTTTTTCGATTAATTCCCTGATGGGGACAATACACTTCTCCCACTCACAAACCCAAGAATGTTTGAGTCCTTATGGAATCCATGGACTATACAGTCCATATGTTATGCCCCCAAGGGAATACTGTATATATGGATAATAGTTAGTTGAGAGGTTGGTCTGAGTCGGGTTGGGTAATAACTAGTCCCCTGTCGTATGAACTTGGTGGGGTGATATTTTTTTCAATACTTGCTTTTCTGCCTGATTAGCAAAAAATAAGTCCCAACGCAGTTGCAGATTCATCCAAAAAGCAGCCGTATTGCCGAAATATTTAGCGAGACGCAGTGCAGTGTTAGGGGTGACCCCACGCCGTCCATTGACCAGGTCATTGACACGCTGATAGGGAACGTGGATTGCATCTGCCAACTCACGCTGGGTGAGCCCCATGGGAACGAGAAATTCTTCGAGTAACATCTCTCCCGGATGTGTCGGAGTGCGGTTTGTCGGAATACGAATCATATTTACCTTCCTGCTGAACTAATGATAATCAACGATTTCTACCTGATCTGGGCCTGAGCCTGTCCACAAGAAACAAATCCTGTACTGATCATTGATTCGAATACTATATTGGCCTTTACGTTCTCCTGAGAGTTGCTCCAGCCTATTACCTGGCGGTATGCGCAGTTCATTAAGCATTTCGACCGAATCGAGCTGATCCAATTTTCGGACTACGACTTGCCAAAGGACATTTAGGCAGGTTTGCCTTGATTCCCGGGAGCTGATGCCGTTGAAGATATCTTCCGTGCCCCTGGTTTTGAAATTCTGGATCATTGATATATAATAGCACGGATACTATATTATAACAATGTTCGCGTTGTCAAGTTTCTGTAACATAGGTGGTTGGCGAGTTTTGGGAATTGGTGAGGCACAAGGATCGCCCACGCCTGAGACATTCTTCAATGGGTCTTCGTTCCTGCCAGCATCAAGCCAGTCTGCATGCCCGGCCAGGTCTTGTAGCCTCTTGACCTGCCCCCCGAAAACAGGTCCAAAACCAATGTTAGGATTGGGCCATTCAGGAGGCAGAAAGCATGGCAAGAAGGAAGGTATTTTCAGCAGAACAGATCATCATGAAATTGCGCGAGGCAGAAGTGCTGCTCGGGCAAGACAAAACTGTAAAAGAGGTTTGTCGCGTACTTGAGATCAGCGAACAGACCTACTACCGCTGGCGCAAAGAATACGGGGGACTGAACACCACCCAGGCAAAAAAACTAAAAGAATTGGAAAAGGAAAACACTCGTCTGAAGCATCTGGTGGCGGATCTGTCCTTGGACAATGCGATCTTGAAGGAGGTGCTCTCAAAAAAGTAGTCAGCCCGGACAGGCGTCGCCAGGCCGTCGAGCAAGTTCAAGAAGTGCTGGATGTGTCAGAGAGGCGGGTCTGCCGGGTACTGGGACAACCTCGTTCTACACAACGCTACAACAAGTACGTCCAGGATGATGAAGAATTACTGACCGCACGCATCCTGGCCCTTGCCAGCGAGTACGGCAGATACGGTTATCGGCGTATCACTGCTATGCTGCGTCATGAAAGCTGGCAGGTCAACCACAAGCGTGTGGAGCGTATCTGGCGGCGAGAAGGACTGAAAGTACCCCTAAAACAACCTAAACGCGGGCGTTTATGGCTCAATAATGGCTCGATCGTCCGCCTGCGAGCAGAGTTCCCCAAGCATGTCTGGAGTTATGATTTCATGGAAGATCGTACCCATAATGGCGTCAAGTTCCGTATCCTGAATATCATCGATGAGTTCACCCGTGAGTGCTTGGCGGTGCGGGTCGATCGCAGCCTGACCCATCAGGTAGTAATAGAAGTACTGGCAGGGTTGTTCTGTGAGCGCGGGATTCCCGTTCACATTCGCTCCGATAATGGTTCGGAATTCACTGCAAAAAAAGTACGCGCCTGGCTGAAGAGACTGGATGCCAAGCCGCTGTTCATTGAGCCGGGCAGTCCCTGGGAGAATGGCTACATTGAATCGTTCAATGGGAAGATGAGCGATGAGTTGTTGGCAAGGGAGATATTCTATTCGCTAAAAGAGGCGCAAGTATTGATCGCGATGTGGAGAAAGCAGTACAATACCATCAGACCACACAGTGCGCTGGGATATCGCCCCCCGGCCCCAGCTGCGTTCTTCATCCAACATGCTCAGATCCAACCGGTTGGACTAACTTAGAAAGTGGTACAAATAACGGGGGCAGGTCACGATCATACCCTCTTGTGTTTTGCCCTTTGTTCATGCTAGACTCCTTATATGTTTGGGACGTGGATTTTGGGTTATGAGCTGCATGTACCGATGCGGGTTCTCACTTGCACCGCACTGCGTTTGGTGCAGTGCAGGTGTGGCATCACTTGCCAGTCCCAGATTAGTCTCCGCCGGGTGTCCAAATAACGCGACGGGCTTCGTTCTCAATTGCCTTGAGATCGTTCCCATACCGGCGAGCGGACAACCCAGACGCTCACACCCCATTCGCGTCCCCGGCGATGAAATCACCCTAAGGATACGCGGATGCCACGTCCCAAACAAGTACATTCTAATAACGCAAACCGTTAGGCGCTTAATTCAAATCTGTTATTTTGGGGTAGAAAGGAAAACAAAATGGAAATTAATCCCAACAACTATTACCGTATGCCCCTGATCATGGGACCACAGTGGGAGGGAAAAACTCCTAATTTCCTTTATCAGCAAACAGAAGTTGTAGCTTTGCAATATCTAACTGATTCCGAATCAATCTCAGCTATGCTGCCAAATTGTTATAAGTTAGGAAAAGAACCGCAAGTTACTGTTTTGTTTGGCTATAACAATGGGTTAGATTTTATGGCTGGAGGTGGATATATTTTAGCGGCGATTCAAGTATCAGCTCGCTTTGATGGTGATAAGGATAATGTTGAAGGTGACTATATCCTTGTCATGTTTGAAAACCAAGCTTGGCCGATGATCTGTGGTAGAGAAGACCTGGGAATACCCAAATTATATGCAGACATATCGCCGATCAAAGTCTATCCAAATGGGAGCTTGCGATGTGAAGCATCATATTGGGGACATTTATTGTTTAGTTTGGAGTTATCTCCACCCAAGAAACAGAACAAAATAGTAAAATTTGCGGCAAACAAAATAATCAATTCTCGACCATGGTTGGGCTACAAATATATCCCATCTTTGGATGGCCCTCCTGATGCAGAATATCCAACCATTTCATATAATGATACGGATATCAATGAATTATGGTTTGCCAAAACAGGGGCGATACAATTTGGAAATGCTACGAGCAATGAAATTGGACAAGTAAATATCCTGTTGGATGCGCTAAAGACACTGCCCGTTAAGCAAGTAAAGCAAGCATTGCATTTTCAAGGTTCTGCTGTTTTGAGATATGATTTATCACGCCGTCTAGTATAGATAAGGTTTATAGTTGCGCCTAACACAGCGTGCACCCGACAGGTGGGATTCGCCCCGCCAAAAAGGAGATGATTCTGTGCTTGAACAATTTCCATCAAATCAGCGTCATCTCGTCCCGCCCACCTGCGCGTAACGCAGGCCGTTGGGCAGCGCTTATCAAAGAGGATAAAGAACAAAGACAATGAATAAAGCAACTAGAATCAACGTGGCAACATTGGGAACAATCTTTGGAATCTCTGGGATCAGCCATGGCTTCTTTGAGACACTTCAGGGGAATGTTTCCACAAACGGCTTGTTTATCTTTGCTATTGGGGAAACTCAGAGGATGTGGCCACATGGAAATGAGCCCGCTTTTACGCTTCTCCCTACCTTTTTGATGGCTGGTATCTCGGCCATGATTGTGGGCTTTGCCATCATCATCTGGTCTCTCGGTTTCGTTCACAGGAAGAATGGACCGACTGTTCTCATCCTTCTCTTCGTTGTGCTTCTTTTGGTCGGAGGAGGAGTCGCGCAGATATTATTCTTTCCGTTTATCTGGCTGGTTTCAACTCGTATAAATCAACCGCTAGCCTGGTGGCGGAAGATTCTGCCAATCCAGATTCAAAAGCTACTCGCCAGGCTATGGCCCGGGTCTCTGGCAATGAGTGCCGGACTGCTTGTGTTTGCTCTCGTAATTGCCACGACTGGATTTGTACCTGGTGTGAGGGATTCAGAAGTAGTTTTATCAATTATGCTATTTTGCCTTGGGATGGAAGTCATCGCTCTTCCATTGACCTTCGTGACTGGATTTGCACATGATATTGTTTTGGACTCCAATCTCGCGTAGTGGTGAGAAGCAGTGCCGCTGGAAAGTCAAGAAGCTGCCCAACACAGCCT
>Ga0315540_10002170_pt1 | contig 11086 bp, 12 predicted proteins | sample SalMarSW160110MG_FD_203677 | JGI IMG/M metagenome (GOLD analysis project Ga0315540, IMG submission 203677) | Salt marsh sediment microbial communities from the Plum Island Ecosystem LTER, Massachusetts, United States - Salt Marsh Sediment SW1601-10 ... | reverse complement strand
CTCGGCCAGGGAGGAAGCCGTCAACATATCCGCATCTGAAAGCAGCTTTCGCCCCTCGACTTCGTTGGTTCCAACCAGGCGTGTCACCATGGGCACCTTGCGTTCGATCTCGTTGATTGCGGCGAGAATCCCCCGCGCCACATCATCGCAGCGCGTGATCCCGCCGAAGATGTTCAACAGGACGGTATCCACGCTTGGGTCCGAGAGAATGATCTCCAAGGCAGCTTGCACCTTGTCAGGACCTGCTCCGCCGCCGATATCCAGAAAGTTGGCTGGCGAACCGCCGTACAGGTGGATCACATCCATTGTGGCCATCGCCAGCCCGGCACCGTTAACCATGCAGCCGATGTTGCCGTCCAGTTTGACGTACGAAAGGCCGTACTTGCGCGCCTCCCTCTCAGCCGGTTCCTCGGCATCGATATCACGCATTTCGGCCAGGTCTGGGTGGCGGAACAGCGCATTGTCGTCAACCACCATCTTTCCGTCCAGAGCCAGCAGACTGCCCTTCTTGGTTATCACAAGCGGATTGATCTCTGCCAGGCTGGCATCCGTTTCAACGTAGGCTTCGTAGAGCCCGGAGGCGATTGAGATGAAGTCGCGCCACTGTTCGCGCGGGAGCTCGATGCCCGTGGCCAGATAGCGGGCTTGATACTCGCGCAGCCCCAGCAACGGGTCGACGTGGACCCTGAAAATCTTCTCAGGGTCGGATCGCGCCACCTCTTCGATGTCCACCCCACCCTCGGCAGAAGCGATGATGACCGGCCGCCGATGCGCCCTGTCGTTGGTCACGCCAAGGTAGATCTCAGTCGAGATATCGGCCGCTTCGTCGACCAAAACCTTACGGACCGGCAGCCCCTTGATCTTCATACCAAGGATATCGGTCGCGACCTCCTCCGCCTCATCCGCCGACTTCACTAAACGAATGCCACCGGCTTTACCTCGGCCGCCAACGAGAACTTGCGACTTGATGACTACCCTGCCACCCAATTCCTCGGCCGCCGTTTTGGCTTCGCGAGCCGTTCCAGCAACACGCCCTTTGGGGATCGCGATTCCATGCTCTGCAAAAATCTGTTTGGATTGGTACTCCTGAAGCTTCATCAATACTCCTTGTTTCGACGCCTCTGCGTCCTTCGTTCCCAGCAGCAGATCCAGTCACCTCTTGCGAGCCATCATGTTGGCTGTGTCTCGCATCGTCGGTTTCCTTCATATTGACGCAAATACGCGCGTTGCATGCACCCCTTGCTTGCCCCCCCCCTGTAAAGCATAACACCGCCAGACCGGCCCGCTCCCGGGCGTCTGCGCCATTCTATCGGGCAGCCCTTGGTTTCTCGGACGACATGCCGGTCTTCCCCTCGTCCTGCTTGCCGCTGGCTTGCAGAGCTGCGATCTCTTTGGGAGCCAGATGGCGCCAGTCGCCTTCTTTCAAATCACCCAATGGCAGACCGGCAATTCGGATTCGAATCAGCCGCTTGACCCTGTACCCCAACAACTCTGCAATCCTGCGGATTTCTCTATTCTTGCCTTCGTGCATGATGACACGAATCCAGGGTTTGGCGTTTTTTGAATCGGGCTTGACGTCAGCCGGGCTAGTCCCACCGATTCCGGGGACATGCAAGCCCCCCCGCCATGCCCTCATGTCGGACTCAGTCGGCAATCGGTCGAGCAGAACCAGGTACTCTTTTTCGCATTCGAATTTGGGATGTGTGAGCCGGTAGGTCAGTTCACCGTCGTTGGTCAGCAGCACCAGGCCCTGACTATCTGCATCCAATCTGCCAACGGGATAGACACGCTCCGGGATATCCACGAGGTCGAGCACAGTCGGCAATCCACCTTGGGATTTCCGGGACGACAAGACACCGATCGGTTTATTCAGCGCAAGATGAACGAGCCGCTCCACGCCGCTGACAACCTTGCCGTCAAAGACCACCTGATCCCGCTTGGGATCGACCGACATGCCGAGTTCGGCAGGTGTGCCATTGACGGTGACGCGCCCAGCACGGATCAAGGACTCACAGTGTCGCCTTGAGCCCAGTCCGGCTTTGGCCATGTATTTCTGCAGCCGCTCATTCATCATCAGGCTCGGTTTTGGAAATGACCGATGAGGCGCCGGTGAGATCGAGGGCAACGTCCGGATCCAACGGAGGAAGGTCCTCCATCGACCGCAGGCCAAAGTAGTGGAGGAAATCGGGCGTCGTTGAATACAGAATTGGCCGTCCTGGCGCATCACTCCGACCAACCTCTTCGATCAGCCCATATCTGAGCAGAGTATGCAGGACCGTGTCGGAGTTCACGCCTCGAACATCATCTATTTGGGGGCGCGTTGTGGGCTGCTGGTAGGCGATCACCGCCAAGACTTCAAGAGCCGCCTTCGTCAACCGAGCCGTTGTCTCTAGTTCCAAGAAGCGCTCGATATCAGACGCATACTTAGGCGAACTCGTGAGTTGAATCCGGTTTCGATGTCGTTGGAGGCTCAAGCCTTGCGCCGAATATCTCTCGGCGAGCAGCTCCAGGCTGGCTTCAACTTCCTGGGGGGACACCTCGAGTGTCGCCGCCAACTGGCTGATCTCAACAGGTCCAGGAGCGACAAAGAGCACAGCTTCCACCCTCGCTCCTACAGCTTGGAGATGAGCGGTGCGGCTGTCCACGGGAACGCCCGTGCTATAATCTGCCGGTGAATTTTGGTCAGGAGCAGCCAATTTTGTCGAGTTCAAACCCTTCAACGGGCGGCGTGTTTCGAGCCCTGCTTTTTGTGTCGGCATTGATCTTTGCGTCTCTGGCCTGCCAGTTGAACCTGGGTGGACCCGAACGCCCGGGTGCTAGCATAGAGACCTCAAGTCAAGATGCCAAGACCCTCCAACAAGAGTGGGCCACTGCCCTCGCCCAAGCGGGAGACGCTGGAGATGTCAGCCTCAAGATCGACGAGGCCCAATTGACATCTTTTCTTGCTCTTCGCCTCAAGCAAAACCCCGATCTGGGCATCAAGAACCCCCAAGTTTATCTGAGGCAAGGGGAAATTCAACTCTTCGCCACGTTGGACCGTGGCATCCTGCGTGCAAACATCCTGATGGGAATCACACCCACAATCGATCCTGACGGCAGTCTCTCGTTCGAAGTCACTTCGGCTGATTTTGGCCCCGTGCCCATGCCAGACATGCTCAAGAACAGTGTTTCGGCAGCCATTTCGGAAGCTTTTGCCGGGAGCTTGGGGCCCCTGGCGACTGGGATCGAGATCAAATCGATTGACATTTCGGACGGTGAGATGACCCTTACCGGCAGGTTCCGATGACCCACCGAGGCGATTATACCAGTCGCCCTTTGCCCCAGCAATGAAACGCTGCTTCAGCGCCCTGGTTCTGTCGTTGTCCATGATGCTGGCCGTCACAGCTTGCGGTGGCCCCACGGCCACAGCCGGCACGATCGAGGTCACCATTCATGTGGATGGCCACAACCAATCGCAAGCTGTGGCCGGTGGCTCCACTGTTCAACAGGCCCTGCAGACCGCAGGCGTCGATTTGGGAGAACTCGATCGAGTAGATCCCCCCGGCTATACCGTCGTCACCGACGGCACTCGAATAACCGTCACGCGCGTATCTGAAAGGTTTGAAATCGAACAGGTGGTGGTCCCATTCGAGAGACAGACATTGAAGAATGAGTCTCTTCCCACGGGAGAAACGCGCCTCATTCAAGCCGGCGTCAATGGCAAGGAAGAGATCACCTACCGCGTTGTCGAGGAAGAAGGAGTCGAAGTCAGCCGCAACCCTGTGAAACGGCAGATCATCGACCAGCCGCAGCCCGAAATTGTGATGGTCGGCGCGCAGGCATCCTACACGCCACTGCAGATCGATGGCAAGCTCGCATACCTTTCCGGAGGCAACGCCTGGTTGATGGAAAAGAACACCGGGAATCGACGCCCCCTGGTGGTGACGGGTGACCTCGACGGTCGGGTCTTCCGGCTTTCGCCGGAGGGCGGCTGGCTGTTGTTCAGTCGCCAAGCATCCAAGTCATCGGGGGACATCAACAGTCTGTGGATCATCTCGACCAGAGATCCCGAAGCTGAACCGATCGATCTCGAAGCACACAATGTGGTGCATTTCGCGGATTGGGCGCCGACGGCAGACCCGCTTATGCTGGCCTATTCCACGGTTGAGCCCAGTCCGGCTGCGCCGGGCTGGCAGGCGAACAATGATCTTGATCTCCTCGTCATCGCTTCCGATGGTCGGGTCATCAAGCGAACCACCTTGATTGGCGTGAATCCCGGGGGACAGTACGGATGGTGGGGAACAGACTTCCAGTGGGCATCGGACGGCGTGCACATGGCCTACGCACGGGCCGAGGGCGTCGGGCAGATTGACATCCGCCAGCCCGCTCTCGACCCACTGCACGACGAAGTGCCTTTTCAGACCTTAGGAGACTGGGCCTGGGTGCCTGGCGTCGCCTGGGGGCAGGACAATCGGACGCTGTACTTTGTGGACCATGGAGCGCCCTTGGGAATCGAATCCGCAGCGGCATCGCCTGTCTTCAACCTCATGGTGCTGCCGGCCGATGGTGGTTCCCCGCTTCCCTTGGCTGAACGGACCGGCATGTTTTCTCTACCAGCCGTATCGCCGGCGACCGTGCTCGATACGGGAGAAGTAGCCTACTCAGTGGCCTACTACCAGGCCTCATCGCCGCTGGACAGCCGAGACAGTTCCTACCGGCTGATGCTCCTTGACCGCGACGGCAGCAATCGCCGAAGCCTGTTCCCGGCGGAGGGGCAGCCCGGATTGAAAGGTGACGACATTCAACAACCCGCATCTTGGGCACCGGACGGATCCCAAATGGCCGTTCTGTATCAGGGCAACCTATGGCTGGTTGATGTCACATCGTCTCAGGGCCAGCAATTGACGGGCGATGGACAGACGCGCGCCTGCGACTGGAAGCCGTAAGGACCCATGCCTGGGAGATGCCGACGACGATTTTGGAGGACGTCCCCGTTATGCGGAGACGTCCATTGGGAGGACATCTAAGTGCGAATTCTAGTAACTGGTGGCGCTGGCTTCATTGGGTCCCATCTGTGCGACCGACTCATCGCTGAAGGACACCAGGTCGTGGTGATCGACAATCTGGTGACGGGCAGCATCCAAAACGTCGCCCACCTCGCCGGGCGGGATGATTTCCATTTCATTCGGCACGATGTCTCCAATTTTATCTACGTGCCAGGCAGTCTGGATGTTGTCATGCATCTGGCCTCTCCCGCCAGCCCCAACCCGGCCTCGCCATTTGGCTACCCGCAGCTTCCCATCCAGACACTCAAGGTTGGTGGTCTCGGCACGCACAACGCATTGGGTGTAGCCCGCGCCAACGAAGCGCGCTTCCTGTTGGCGTCGACCTCCGAGGTCTACGGAGACCCGCAGGTCCATCCTCAGAAGGAAGACTACTGGGGCCACGTGGACCCGATCGGGCCCCGCTCGGTCTACGATGAGGCGAAGCGTTTCGCCGAGGCGATGACGATGGCCTACCATCGCTATCACGCGCTGGAAACCAGAATCGCCCGAATCTTCAACACTTACGGACCACGAATGCGTCTTGATGACGGACGGGTTGTCCCCAACTTCATAGTCCAGGCGTTAAAGGGTCAACCTCTTACCGTATACGGGGACGGCTCCCAAACCCGAAGCTTCTGCTATGTCGACGATTTGGTGGATGGACTCTACCGCTTGTTGGTTTCAGATTTCCAAGATCCAGTCAACCTCGGCAACCCGACCGAAATGACCATCCTTGAACTGGCTGAGGCCATCCGGGATTTGACGGGCAGCAAGAGTGAGATCATACGGCTTCCGGAACGGCGAGGCGAATCCGACCCCGAGCGGCGGAAGCCGGATATCACTCGGGCCAAAGAGATCCTCGACTGGACACCGAAGATCGATTTGACACAGGGTCTAGGTCTTACCATCCAAGATTTCGAGGCGCGCCTGTGACGATGGATCGACCCCGCGTTAAGCGGGAAATGACACGGTTCATGAAGTTCGTCGTCGTGGGCGGCATCGGCGCCGTCGTCGATTTTGGCACCTTCAACATTCTCAACGGTCTCTTCGGCATCTGGAGCGTGGCAGCCAGCATGATGTCGTTCTCGGCGGCTGTGACCAGCAACTTCCTGTGGAATCGATACTGGACCTACCCAGACTCACGGTCCAAGAAACTCCACCACCAGGTTGGCCAATTCATCGCTGTCAGCCTTCTAGGCCTTGCTATTCGGACACCCCTCTTTGCGGTTGTCGAGGCCCCGGCCATTCGGTTCGCCGAGCGCACGCACCTCATGGCATTTGGCGCTCACTATCTCCCCCTGCCAGCCAACATCGATCCCACCATGCTTGGGCGAAACTTGGCCCTGGCTTTGGCCGTGGTGATTGTCATGACTTGGAACTTCGGGATCAACCGACTGTGGACCTATGGGGACGTCGCTTGAGGTCGTGCCACAGCTGAAAAGCGAATGTAGGTTCCCCTCTGCACCTGGGGTTTGTATAATCTGGTATTGAAAGCCATGAGTTGGAGTAACTCGATGTCTGTGAACTCCAAATTCAAACCAATCCCCATCTACACCACCCCCGGTGATTGGGAGGCCCTTCTGGTGTTTCCCTATCTTTACAACACCATAGGGGAATGGGTCGGATGGGTCACACCCGACCGCCAGGTGTACGATGTCAATGGCGTCTACGTTGGCTGGCTGACGGATGAACCGCGGATCCTGCGCAAGAGAATCTACGACAAGCCGCTGCCTCGCCGGACCCCACCACCCGAACCCAATCGGATCCGCCCTCCCGCCACAGTCCCCTTGCCGCCCATGATGGCCGAGCTCCCCTTCGAAAAGATAGACGTGCTCGACGAGGAGCCAAACCGGCTGCATACGACGGACAGCGGAGAATTGAAAGAGGACATGGATTGAGCTCCGGTCAGGAATCCGAGATGCCCGCCGCCAAGCCCGTCAGCGCATCGCGCGTCGTCCTCAGCCAGTTGATGCAGCCTGAGCATGCCAATCTGCTGGGCGATGTCCATGGCGGGTTGATCATGAAACTCGCCGACGAGGCGGGGGCGCTGGCGGCGATGCGCCACGCGCAGTGCCGCGTGGTGACGGTTGCCATCGATCAGATGCGGTTTCACGAGCCCATCCGGATAGGAGATCTTGTCGTGCTGCAGGCGGAGGTCACCTACGTCGGCAACACCTCGCTCGAATCTCGTGTATCGGTTCTGGCCGAGAACCCCGTCACCGGCGAACAGACCCACACCAACACGGCCTATCTCGTGTACGTTGCGCTGGACGAAAACGGTCAACCTAAGAGGGTGCCTCGACTTCTGGCAGAGACTGAGACCGAGAAGCGCCGTCTGGAGGCAGGCCGTGACCGTCAGGCGTACCGGCTGGAACAGCGGGAGCGTGAATTATGGGAGGAGGGCTCAGCGTGAACGAGGTCCGCTCCCTCACCGAACTCCTGGAGAAATCGAGCGCCAAGCGTTTCCTTGATGCGCCCGCCCCCGAAGACCTGGGCCTGGCCGAGCACCTTCCTTTTCCGTTCCTCGCCCTGGTCGGCCAAGACGAGATGAAGCTGGCTTTGATCCTGGCCGCCATCAATCCCAATATCGGAGGCGCCCTTCTCATCGGCCCGCGCGGCACGGGGAAGACAACCGCCATCCGAAGCCTGTCCGATCTGCTGCCTGAGGTTGAACGCAGCCGCTGCGCCTATGGATGTCTACCTGAAGATATCGAGGCCGGCGGGATGGACGCCGTCTGCCCTGATTGCGCCAAGCGGTACAGCCAAGGCGAGTCTCTCACATTTGGCGACCAGGTACGGCTCATCGAACTACCGCTCAATGCGCGCCTTGAAGATGTGGTTGGCGGACTGGACGAGCGCGCCGCCGTCCATCAGAGGATGCGCCTCAATCGCGGCTTGCTGGCGCGCGCCGACCAGAATGTCCTTTACGTGGACGAAGTCAATCTGCTTCAGGATGAGATCGTCGACGCCATACTGGATGCAGCTGCCCAAGGGATTTACAGCGTCCACCGAGGAGCCATAGCCGCCACCTACCGAGCGCGCTTTGTCTTGATTGGATCAATGAACCCCGAAGAGGGACGGCTTCGACCACAGATCATGGACCGGTTCGGGTTGCGGGTCATTGCGCGCGGCCTCCCCGACCCCAACGATCGTCTGGAGGCGTATCGGCGCTCTTTGGCCTATCGGAAGAACCCACGCCAGGTCGTCGAGGTCTACGCCGACGCCACGGCGCTGGCACAGCAGGAACTCACACAAGCCCGGGAGGCCATGGCAGACGTCAAACTATCGGAGGCAGCCGAGCAGGTCGGCCTCAATCTGATTCAGGAACTTGACATAGATTCGCTAAGGGCTGAGATCACGATGTTTGAGGCAGCACGCGCCTTGGCCGTAGCCGACGGAAGGTTGGAGGCCAAGCCGGATGATATCCGCCGCGTGGCCCCCATGGCGCTCCGACTGCGACGATCTGACTTTATGGGGGAATTCTTCAACAGCCAGAATGAAGAAGAAGATGAACTCCGGCGCCTGATGGAAAAGCCGGAGTCCCCTTAACGAAAAAAGGGGCCCAATCGCGGCCCCGTTTTCTCTCGTCCAATCTTGCGACTATTTCATGTGCGCGTCGATATAGTCAACCGCTTCGCCCACGGTCGTGATCTTCTGGGCGTCCTCGTCTGAAATCTCACCCCCGAATTGCTCTTCAAACGCCATGATGAGTTCGACCAGATCGAGGGAGTCTGCCTCGAGATCCTCGCGGAACTTCGCATCACGCGTGACTTTGTCAGGTTCGACGCCGAGCAGTTCAACAATGATGTCTTGGATTTCCGAGTACGTGTCTGCCATGTGCTGCCTCCTCACTCCGGGTTGGTCGAGAGCTTCGCCTATTGTAACGTAGACCGCACGGGACGGGGCGGCAAGTTGACACCCTTAATACCGACTGGTAATATGGCATCCGCCCTCCGCCGCCAATAGGAACACCCCTTCATGACTAAAGTTACGCCCACGGCTGACCGGAAAGCCGACCACATTCGGGTGAACCTGGAAGAGGACGTCCAGTCCCGGCTGACAACTGGTCTGGAGAAGATCCAATTCGAGCACAATGCGCTTCCTGAGTTGAAACTCTCCGCCGTCGACACGTCTTTGACATTCTTGGGAAAGCGCTTGCAGGCGCCTGTTCTGATCTCCTCCATGACCGGAGGGACGGCACGGGCCGAGGCGATCAACCTGACGCTGGCGCGCGGCGCCCAGTCCGAAGGTGTTGCCATGGGTCTGGGCTCCCTTCGGGCCGCCGTTGAAGATGACAGCCTGGCTGAGACCTTCCAAGTTCGCCGGGTCGCTCCAGACATCTTGTTGTTTGCCAATCTTGGTGCCGTCCAGCTCAACTACGGTTACGGGGTCGACCAGTGCCGACGGGCGGTTGAAATGGTCGAGGCCGACGCCCTGTTCCTTCACTTCAACGCGCTGCAAGAGGCGCTGCAGCCAGAGGGGGACACCAATTTCGAGCGCCTCTTGCCCAAGATCGAGGATGTGTGCCGACATCTCGGGGTGCCTGTGTTGGCCAAGGAGGTCGGCTGGGGGATCTCTGGACGGACAGCCCGAATGTTGGTCGACGCCGGCGTGGCCGGCATCGACGTGGCTGGCGCGGGCGGCACGTCCTGGTCTCAGGTTGAAATGTACCGGGCCCAGAACAAGCGTCAGGCGAAGCTGGCGGGTGCCTTCATAGATTGGGGGATCCCGACCGCCACAGCCGTACGCCAGGTTCGGTCCGAACTCCCGGAGATACCCTTGATCGCCTCGGGAGGCATCAGGAGCGGCATTGACATGGCCAAATGTCTCGCACTCGGTGCAGATCTCGCGGGGATGGCGAGCCCCTTCTTGAAGGCTGCCGATGTCTCGGATGATGAACTGGTGGCAGTCATCCAGGACACACGTTATGAGATTCGTGCCTGCATGTTCGCAACCGGCTCCGCCGATCTACCTGCCCTGCGAAACGCGCCTCTCATCGACCTGCCATGACGGATCACCGCCCCCTTGAAGGCAACCACCTCGAGATGCTGCAGGCCATCGAGACCGACCTTCAACAGGCCACCTCACCCCTCAACCGTTCTGCCTACTACGCCGGCTTCTCCAAGCGGATTGCGTATCACTTTGGCTGGGAGGAATCTTCGTCTGAGGCATCTGGAAAGAGGATCCGCCCGCTCCTTTGCCTGCTGTGCTGTCAGGCCTCCGGGGGAGATTGGCAAGTGGCGCTTCCGGCCGCCAGCGGGCTGGAGTTGATTCACAATTTCTCGCTGATTCATGACGATATCGAGGACGACAGCGCCACCCGCCGCGGCCGACCGACCCTTTGGAAGGCATGGAATCTGCCCCAAGCTTTGAACGCCGGCGACGCCCTGCTCGTCCTCAGCCACCTCACGAGCCGGCGGCTAACCTCGGTCGGCGTCACCCCGAGTCTCGCCTTGGAGGTGCAGGGGACCATTGATGAAGGCTGTTTGAGGGTGACCTTGGGACAACACCTTGATCTTGATTATGAGGCCCGCCAGGAGATCACTGAACAGGACTATCTGGAGATGATCGAGGGCAAGACAGCCTCCCTCATCGCGGCCTCTTGCGCCTCCGGGGCGATGGTGGGCGGCGCGACGCCTGATAGGGTGGACCATTTTCGCCAGTTCGGACACCATATGGGTATGGCTTTTCAAATCCTGGACGACATCTTGGGGATTTGGGGAGCTCCTGATATCACCGGAAAACCCGCCGGTGATGACTTGCTTTCCCATAAGAAATCCTTGCCTGTCGTCTATGGCCTAACGCATTGCGGGTCTTTCTTGCCCTTGTGGAACCTCCCCCAGCCGTCGGCCGCCGACATTGATGCCATGAAGGATTTTCTGGAGGACTGTGGCGCCCTGGACCACGCCCAATCCAGCGCCGGACACCACACAGATCTGGCCCTTGAGCACCTTGAGCTTGCCAAGCCGGCAGATCCCGCTGCGGACCAGCTCAGGAACTTGGCCAATCGCCTATTGACACGCAGTTGCTGAGCTGGCAAGCGCAACCAAGACGCAAGGTGA
>Ga0315540_10002168_pt1 | contig 11090 bp, 8 predicted proteins | sample SalMarSW160110MG_FD_203677 | JGI IMG/M metagenome (GOLD analysis project Ga0315540, IMG submission 203677) | Salt marsh sediment microbial communities from the Plum Island Ecosystem LTER, Massachusetts, United States - Salt Marsh Sediment SW1601-10 ... | reverse complement strand
CGCGAACGAGACGTTGATCACGCTGGCGCCGTTCCGCACCGCGTAGACGAATCCCTTCGCCGCGTACGTGAGGTCGATCCAGCCCGAAGGCTGCAGCGCGGCGGAGAAGCCGACCCGCACCGGCATCAGCCGCACGTCCCACGCGACGCCCGCGACGCCGATGCCGTTGTCGGGCTCGGCGCCCACGACACCGGCGACGGCGGTGCCGTGGCCGGTGAAGTCGTTCGGGTCGTTGTCGCGGTCGCGCCAGTCCTCGCCGGGCACGACGGTGCTCGCGCTGTCGAGCGCGACGAAGTCCCAGCCGAAGACGTCGTCCACGTAGCCGTTGCCGTCGTCGTCCACGCCGGGGAAGCCCGTCCGCTCGGCGGCGTTCGTCCACATGCGCCCGCGCAGGTCGGGGTGGTCGTAGAGCACGCCCGTGTCGAGAATGGCGACCACGATCGCGCTGTCGCCGCGGCTCACGTCCCACGCGGCTGTCGCCCGTACGTCGTGGCCGGCGGCCTGGAGCAGGTGCCACTCGTTCGCGAACAGAGAGTCGTCCGGGATCGCCTCGACCGGGACGCGCGCGATCGGGTCGGCCGCCGCCACGTCCGGCGAGGCGCGGAACGCCGCGAGGGCCGCGTCGTGACTCGAGCCGGGCGGCAGGTGGACGACGTAGAAGGACGCGAGTGCGGCTTCGTCGGAGCCGGCCGCGGCGGTATGGAAAGCGCGAGCTTCGCGCGGCGGGAGCGGGAACTCGGCCTCGAACGTCGCGCCGAGCGAGGCGGCGACCGCGTCCACGCCGGGAACGCCGAGCGAGGCCACGCGGGTATCGCGCGGAACGGCGCCGGCCGCGGCCGCGCGCGTGGCCGCTTCGGAAAGGCGGACGACGATCGCGTCCGGGCGGTAATGGATCGCGGGGTCGGCTGCGCCCGCGGAAGGCGCGGCGGCGGCGCGTGACGCGGGCGCCAGCGCGAGCAGGGCGAGCAGGGCGAGCAGGATGCGCGTGGCCAGGGTCCGCACCGCCGGGGGCGCGGTGCGTGCGCGTGCGACTGACTTCATGGTGTCCCCGCTGGATCCGGTCTGCGGCCGCCCGGCCGGGGGCAGGATAGCAACCGGATCGTGTCCCCGACAGCGGGAATTGCCGTGCGCGGCGCCCGCGAGCGCCACCCAGGGCATCCCTCCGGCCCGCCCGGTCTACGGCTTGACCGCCGCCGGCTGCGCGTGCGGATGGTCGTCGTACGGGTTCTGGCGCATGAGCCGCACGAGCGGCAGCGTGAACGCCAGGGCGATGCCGGTCAGCGCGAAGACGCGCTCGAACGCGATCACCGCGGCCTGCTGCCGGACCAGGCCGTCGAGCGCCTGCCGTGCCGCCGTCCTCGCCCCGACCACGTCCATGCCGTGCTCAACGTGAGCAGCGAGACCGCGGCGGTGACGGCGAGCACCGTGATGGGCCCCGATTCGAACCCGTCGTTCCGGGTGCCCGTCTCGAGCACGTACTGGAGCGACGCCAGTCCGACGCTGAGCAGCGCGACGCCCTGCCAGTCGAAGTCCTTCTTCATCTGTTCGGCCTGCGCGCGGTTGGCGGCGAGGGGGACGGCGTGCCGGGGCCTCCCGGAGCGGGCGGCGCGCGCCGTGCTCCGGCCGGCGGCCGCGGCGGGGCGGCAGAACGCGAAGCGGCCGGCGGGATCGCTCCCGCCGGCCGCCGCAATGGTCCGTCGGACGGCCCGCCCTCATGGCTCTCTTTCGTCCTTCCCGATCGCGGGCAGCTCGAGCAGCAGTTCGTCGACCTCCTCGCCGCGCGCGTTCGCGAACCCCTTCGACTCGCCAGCGACGCGGAACCCGCACTTCTCCAGCACCCGACGTGAGCCGAGGTTGTCCTTCGCGACGCGGGCGTAGATGGGACGCGCGGTGTTGACCTGCGCGAGGAAGGCCGCGAGCGCCCGTGTGCCGATGCCCTTGCCCCAATGGGCCCTGCCGATCCAATAGGTGACCTCGGGCCTGCCGGACTCCACGTAGCTCGCGACGCTGCCCACCACCCGCCCGTTCCAGACGATGGTCCGGTTGATGGTCGTCGGGTCGGCGAGGATCTTCCGCCAGTGCGCATCGAAGGCTTCGCGGTCGCCCGGGTCCCTGGCCGTGAACGCAGCCATGTGGTTGGCCTGCGGGTCGAGCTGGAAGTCGAAGAACAGCGGCAGGTCGGCCTCGACCACTTCCCGCAGGCGAAGATCAGTGGGCATGGGATCGGTCTCCCTGGATCCTGCTTTTGCCCGCGACCGGCCGGGCGACCGCTTCGGTCACCTCGTGGCCGCGCCGATCAGGCACTCGCCCGGCGCCTCGAACCCGGCGGGCGATTCGAAACGGCGCATGACGCTTTCGACTTCGTCCCACACCGACTCGCGTTCGGGCGGGGGCAGGTGGGCCATCATGGCATTGAACCCGCCGTAGGCCTCCCGGGCGAGCCGGACGTACTCGGCCGAGCTGCCCATCCGATGGGGCACCGGGACGACGCGCACCTCGGGGTCGGCGAACCCGGCCCGGCGGAGCACGTCTTCGAGCACCCCGCCGGTGCCGAGGCCGAAGGGTCCGGGCTGTCCCGGAACGGGAGGCGGGAGTTGCGCGCGCCGGCGGATGACGGAAGCCGGCACGCCACCCCAGTCGTTTCGCTCGGGCGTGGAATAGACGACGACGGCGACCCGGCCGTCCGCCCGAAGGACGCGGCGCCACTCGCGCAGGGCGGCCACGGGATCCGGCATGTACATCAGGCCGAGCCGGCACAGCACCGCGTCGAAGGAAGCGTCCGGGAGATCCAGGTTCTCGCCGTCCATGACGCGGGCCTCGATCTGCGCGAGTCCGCGCTCGCGGGCGACCTGGCGCGCCAGCTCGACGATCCCCTCCGAGAGGTCCGTCGCGAGCACGTAGCCGCCGGGACCCACCCGTTCGGCGGCGCTGGCCGACGGCTCGCCCGCGCCGGCCGCGATGTCCAGGACGCGCCGGCCCGGCAGGACCCGCGCCAGGTCGAGCATCTGGCGCGTCACGTCGCCATACCAGCGGTCCAGCACGGGATTCCAGCGTCGCCATGCGGCGCCGTTCTCGTTCCACTGCTCCCGCTGGGCGTTCTTGTACTTCGTGGCGTCGAAGGAGGCCTGCTGTCCGTCCACGCGAGTTCTCCTGCCGGCCCGCACCCCTGGCGCCGGCGCTCCATGCGGGTGCCGGCCCGCGTCCGTCTCGAACGCTAGTGCTTCGCTTCGTACCGCAGTGCCACGATCCCCGAGCCGAGTTCCTTCCGGCCGAAGATCAGGGCATCCGCCCGGGCGAGGTTCTCCACCGCGTGCTGGTGAATGGATTCGTCCGGGATCCCCACGCGATGATCGACGCACCCATCCAGGGTGGCGTTGATCGAGTACCGAAGGGGCCTCCAATCGTCGCAGGATGGGCCGGCGCGCGGGTCGTGGAGATTGGTCCGGCGCGCGCAAGGGCGTCAAGCGGGAGAACGGCGGTCCCGGCCGCCGCGCGGTGTCCGGCGCCCACGGCGCGTCGAAGGGCACGACGCGACGTGCGTGAACGACCGGTTCAGGGACTCACGCGGGCCGGGAGCCGGCTGCGCAACCAGCGAATCTGCCCGCGGTGGCTGGTCTCGTCCTCGGCGACGTGGAACCAGGCCCAGCAGGCGTTCATCCCGGAGTCCGCCGCGCAGGGCCGGTCCAGCCAGGCGTCGTCGCGCCGTGCCAGCTCCGACAGCGTTCGCGCGCGGACGGCGGCGAGCGCGTCCCGGTATTCCGCGAGGTCACGTCCGCGGAGCACCCGTCGTCCCTCCGCCCCCAGGTCCAGCGCCGCGAGGTGCGGCCCCTCTTCGTCGGCCGTCGGCCGGCGCTCCTCGAACGTGACGACCTGGAACCACCACTCGACGGCGGCGACATGGGCAAGGAGCGCACCGATCGAGTTGCTCCGGGAGTCGTGCAGGTGATCCAGCTCCGCCCGCGACAACCCCTCGACGGCGGAGACGAGCATCGCCCGGCTGTACGCCAGCACGCCGACCAGCCGGCCGACCCCGGGTGAGAAGCCGGGTGCCACGGTGATTCGCCGGGAAGTCATCGGGAGTGCACCTCCTGCATGGCCACGGGCGGGTCCGGCCCCGGGACCGGTCGCCACGATGCGGCGGGCGGGGCCGACCCGGCCTTCCGGGCCGCGTTCAGCGAAGGCCGACCGAACGCCCGGCTGCCCGGGCGCAGTGCGATGACCCGGGAGGCTGGCGCCCCCCGGGCCATCGTGCATTGGTTTTCCCTGGCGGACGCCGCTTCACACCCGCCCGGGCCGTGCGTCAATTCATCGCCGAGGCCGCGCCGGCCCCGATCGTCTCGTCGAGGAACTGCGCCGTGCGCTCGTAGAAGTAGATCCGGTTGTCAAGCTTCGCGAAGCCGTGTCCCTCGTCGGGCGCGATGAAGAGGCGCGGCGACTGCCCGCGGTCCTTGAGCGCGATCGCGAGCTGCAGCGCTTCCTCGACCGGCACGCGCGGGTCGTTGAAGCCGTGCGCGATGAAGAATGGCACGTTCATCTTGTCCACTTTGTGGATCGAGGAGACCGACGCGAGGAATTCCCTGTCCTCGAGCGGGCCGTACTCGACCTCGCGCAGCTTGCGGCGGTAGCCGCTCGTCTTCTCGAGGAACGTCTGCATGTTCACGATGCCGACGATGTCCACGCACGCGCCGAACAGCCGCCCGGGTCGCTGGCCCGCGTCCACGCGCTGCTGGTCCTCGACGATGCAGGCGACCGACATGAAGCCGCCGTAGGAGCCGCCGAACGTCGCGATTTTCCCGGGCTCGGCGTAGCCCTGCTTCACGAGCCACTCGGCCGCGTCCACGCCGTCGCGCACGCTGTCCCAGCGGTTCTTGTAATTGTCGAGCATCTGGAACTCGCGCCCGTAGCCCGTGCTGCCGCGCGGGTTCGGCATGAGCACGCCGTAGCCGCGCGCGATGAAGTACTGCATCGTCGAGCTGAAGCGAGGCCGGTTCTGGCTCTCCGGGCCGCCGTGGTAGTAGACGATGAACGGCGCCGGCCGGCCCTTCTCGGCGCCCTCGGGCAGGTAGAGGAACGCCGGGATCGACCGGCCGTCGAAGGCCGTGTAGTGCACGAGCACGGGCAGGCGGAAGCGCGAGAGGTCCACGCCCGCGTTCTCGGTCCACGTGAGCTGCTTCGTCACGGGCGCGGCGCCCGGCGTGAACGTGGTCGCGTAGGCCTCGCCCGCGTTGCGCGCGTTCGAGAGCGACCACACGAGCGTGTGCCCGCGAAACTCGCTGCCGCCCACGACGCCCTTCTCCATGGCCGGCGCCTGAATCGGCTTGAAGCCCGGCACGGTGAAGAAGTACGGCACGCCGTAGCCGTCCTCGTTCGCGAACGCGACGAGCATGTCGCGATCGTCGTTCAATCCCGCCCCGTCCAGCTCGAACTTCGAGAGTGACGGGACCGGCTCGCTCACCTTGCCGGACCTGAGGTCGCGCAGGTAGAGCCTCTGCATGCCGCCGTTCATGTCCGAGGTCATGATCACGGCGCGGTCACCGGGCATGTAGCCGACAGCGTCGCAGGACGCGGTGCCGTCCTTCGGGGCGATGGTCAGCTCGGTCCGCTTGCCGGACTTCAGGTCCAGCTCCCAGATGTGGGTGTTCGAGGCCGAGAAGTACTGCGTGAGCATCACGCGCGAGCCGTCCTGCGTGACGCCCGAGACCCCCCACGCGCCCTTCTCTCCGAGGATCTTCCGCGCCTTCCCGGTCGCGAGGTCGTACCGGTAGAGGTAGAAGTCGTTCGGGCTCTCGTCGTTCGCCGAGTAGAAGAAGCCCGAGCCGTCGCGCAGCCAGGCGTTGACCCGCGCCTGCGCCTTCGGGTTCTCGAGCACCGGCGTGAGCGGCGCGATGCCCGGCGACATCGGGTCGATCAGCGCCAGCTGCGTGTTCTCGTTGCCGCCGCGCCCGTACAGGACGACGCAGCGCTTTCCGTCGGGCGAGAGCGAGAACGACGACACGCCGTCGGGGAAGTCGGTCAGCTGCGTGCGCACGACCTGGCCGGCCTCGTAGGAGGCGCCCGGCCCGGGGTTCTTCGGCGTGGTGCGGTAGAGCTGGTAGATGCCGTCCGGCCAGTCGCGCTGCAGCAGCGAGCCGTCGGGCAGCATGACCGGCGTGCCGGGCGTGCGGATCTTGAGGAACTGGGCGATCGAGGGCACGTCCGCGGCGGGCGCCGCAGGGGCCGGTGCCGGTACGGACAACGCGATCGCCGCGAGCAGCGTGAACAGGGCGGCTCGACGCATGGGGAAGCCTCCTGGAAATGCGAAGACGTCGTCAGGGGTGAAGCGGCGGGACGGTAGCAAAAGGCGTCCCTCCTGTCGCCGCCGGGGCGAACGCCCCGAAATCCCGGTTCCTCCGAACGGAACGGAAACGCCGCCGCGGGAATTCCGGGTTCGCGAACACGCCCGGCAGGCGGGTGGTGTTCGCTGCGGGGCAATCGGGAACCGGCTGCGCCGGCACCCGGCACCACGCGCAGGGCTCCCGCGTCACCGGGCGTGCGCGGGAGCCGGGCCGCCGACCGGGCCATGGGTGGCCGCGCCACCAGGAGGGAGACTCCATGCACCGACATCGTCGTCCGATTCCGATCCTCGTGCTGCTGACCGCTGCCGCCCTCCTCGCGGGCCTCGCCGCCCTCTCCGGCTGCGGAAAGACCGCCTCGCCGGTCGCCACGTCCATCGCCCCCGCTTCCGCGTCGCAGGGCTCGCCGGGCGCCGCGGCCCTCGAGGCCATCGCCGCCACGATGCAGGCGGGCGACACCCTCGTGCACGGCCCGTGCGTCGGGTTCGGCTTCCCGCTCATGATCCCGCGCGGCTGCCCCTACGATTCCGTCACCGGCACGCACACCTGCGGGCCCGAGACGGAGTTCGACGGGTTCACGGTGATGCGCGGCTACCAGTTCCTCGACGCCGCCGACAATCCCCAGGAGTTCTACGACTCGCTCACCACGGCGACGATCAAGTACTCCTCCACGGTCTCGGGCACGATGGACTGGGACCACCGCTGGTCCCAGGTGGACGACAGCCGCGAGCTGACCGAGAGCGGGCTCGCGGGTCAGGAGACCACGCGTATCTTCGACGGCACCGCGACGATGTCGCACCGCGACTCGGTGAGCACGAGCGACAGCACGCGCGTGCTGCGCAGCTCGACGGCGTCCACGACGGTCGCCTCGGTCGTGGTGCCGGCGCCGTTCCTGCGGGACTCCTGGCCGCTCTCCGGAACGATCACGACGCACCTGACGAACAGCGACGGGCTCGACCTGACGTCGGTGCTCACGTTCAACGGGACGCAATACGCCACGCTGGCGGTCGGCGACTCGACGTACACGGTGGACCTCGCGGGACACCGCCTGCGCGGCGAGGGCGATCACCACGGGGGCGACGACGACGGGCCGATGCATCGATAGCAGACGCGTAGCGAAGCGGCTGGAGCGAGACGGCCGGCGGAGCGGTTCCGCCGGCCGTCTCGCGCCGTCGTCGCGATGCCTAGACCGCGAACGCTTCGGCCTCCCACTCGAGGCCCAGGTCGCTCGGCGGTCCCATGTAACCGAGCAGGGCGCTCGCGGCGACCACGCTGGGCGAGGCGAGGAAGCCCTCGCCCCCCAGGCCCATGCGGTTCGTCCAGTTGCGGTTGAAGCTCGTGATCGCGACCTGGCCCTTCTTGAGCGCGTCCGGGCCCTGGCCGAAGCACGGGCCGCACCAGGACTGGCGGATGCCGCCGCCGACGGAGCGGAACACCCCGGCGACGCTCTCGCCGCCGAGCCGCGCGTCGGGCCGCTCGATGGCCTGCTTGACGCCGCCCGAGCCGGGGAAGATCACGAACTCCTTCGCCACCTTCTTCACGCCCTTCTCGCGCGCGGCTCGCAGCACCAGCGCCGCGGAGAGCAGGTCGTCGTAGCCGCCGTTCGTGCACGAGCCGATCATCGCCTTGTCGAAGGCTATTCTTTCGCGCGCGACCTCTTCCGCCGGGAACGCGTTCCCGGGGCTGAACGGCTTGGCGATCATCGGCCGCACGTCGGGCAGCTCGAGCACCTCGTCGAACGCCCACTCGACGTCCGGGCCGGGTGACAGGCGGGGATACGGCAGGTCCTTCATGCCCTTGGCCGCGAACCACGCGTACGTCACGTCGTCGGGGGCGAAGAGGCCGTTCCAGCTCTCGGCCTCGGCCATCATGTTGCAGATCGTGTTGCGGAAGGCGATCGGCAGCTGCCGGCCCTCGTCCACGAACTCGACGCTCATGCCCTGCGACTGCTTCGCACCCCAGCGCCGCAGCAGCTCGAGCACGAGGTCCTTGCCCGTCACCCACGGCTGCAGCGCGCCGCGGAACGTCACGCGCCGGGGTTTCGCGACGGTCGTGTAGATGGCGCCCGTGCTCCAGCCGAACCCGAGCGTCGTCGAGCCCACGCCGATGCCGATCGCGCCGTAGGCACCGTAGGCGCGCGAGTGAGAGTCGGCGCCCGGGATCATCATGCCCGGGTACACGAGGCCCTGCTCGGGGAAGTAGAAGTGGAAGATGCCGTCGCCGGGCGTGGCGTAGTAGGGCTTCTCGATCCCGTGCTTCGCGGCGAAGGCGCGACCGATCGAGGTCTGCCGCTCGTCGGCGGCGACGCCCGTGAAGACGAAGTGGTCGTTCGCGATCGCGATCTGGCGAGGCCAGATCGCCTCGCCGCCGGTGATCTGGTTGAACGTGTGGATCGCGAACGGCGCGGTGCCGTCGGAGGCCGGCAGCAGGTCCGCGTAGACGCGGAGGGTGTTCCCCGGCTTCACGACCGCGTCCCTGTCCACGCGGTGCGCCCACAGGATCTGCTCGGTGGTCGTCAGCTTTCGCGCGGTCGCGGCGTCGGGCCACTCGATCGCGGGTTTCGTCCCGGCGCTGCGCCGGAATTCGCGCCGGCCGACCGCGAAGATGCCGCCCGAGCGGCGGATCTCGTCCTCCTTCGGCGACAGCGGCACCGGCGCGTAGTCGCGCCCCTGCGTGACGTTGCGCAGCGCGCGCGTGTCCGGGTCGAACTCGAACTCGTCGCCGTCCTTCGCGTCCGCGACCGCCTCGGGCGACTGCACGACGTGCAGGCCGAGGTTGAACGCGTTACGGCGGAAGATGTCGCCCATGTTGTTCCCGCACACGATCACCATCTCGAGGCCGGCCTCCTCCGCGACGCCCTTGAGGCCCGCCGGGCTCATCTCGCGCGAGGAACCGATGGCGAAGCGGTCGCCGGCGACCACGAACGTCTCGCCCGCGTGCACACGCTTTCGAAAATCCGGCATCAGGTAGCGGAACGAGCCCGCCTTCCAGCGCTCGTCGAGCGTCTCGAGCGACTCGCTGACGCAGTCGGCCGCCGGCGTGATCTGGTCCGTGTCGATGGCGTCGAGCTTCCTCCCCGGCGCCTTCGGGTCCCAGAAGATCAACGCCTTCCCGCACAGCTTCTTCGCGCCCGCGTAGGCGTCGCCCCCTCCGGGCACGGCGGGGAGCGAATCGAGGGTGACGCCGGGCTTCAGGCGCGCGGGCTGGAGCGTGTGCATGGAGCTTCCCCTCCCGGGAGGTGTGCGGGGGTCGGGTCGTGCGGACACGGAGCGGTTCGATGCTAGCGGCGGGCGGCGGCGCGAGGCAACCGCACGGGCCTTGCTCCCCGCCGGGCCGGTCGGCATGATGGGCCGTCCCCCTGAATGGCCGACCGGAGGTGGCCGATGGGCACGCTGTGCGGCACCGGACGCAGCAACGACCGGGACCCCCACGCCGCAGGACGCGAGGCCGCGAGCCTCGCGTGCGCCGCGCTGGGGGGAGCTCGGCCCGAGTTCTGTCTCGTCTTCGCGGGCTCGGGCTACGCGCCGGCCGAGCTGCTGGCCGGCGTGCGGGAGGTGACGGGAGACGCCGCGCTCTCGGGGTGCTCGGCGGAAGGCGTCATCGCCGGTGCCGTCTCCGACGAGCGCGTGCGCGCGGTGGCGGTCGTGGCGCTCCGTTCCGACCGGCTCGCGTTCGTGCCGATGCTCGTCCCCCACTACGCGACCGCCCCCGCGGAGGCCGGCGCGGCTCTCGCGCGCGAGGTGGCCGCCGCGGCGCGCGGCGACGAGATCGCGCTGCTCGTCTTTCCCGACGGGCTCACGGGAAACTGCACCGAGTTCCTGCAGGCGCTCGACCGTGACCGCCCGCCGTCACTGCAGGTCGTCGGGGGCGCCGCCGGCGACGGCCTCGTGTTCAAGCAGACGCACCAGTTCCACGGAACCGAGGCGGTGACCGGCGCGGTCGCCGCGGTGCTCGTGCGCGGCGCGGGCTCGATCGAGATCGCCGTGAGCCACGGCTGCATGCCCATCGGGCTCGAGCGGCGGCTCACCGACGTGGACGGCGCGTGGGTGCGCCGCATCGACGGGCAGCCGGCCTGGCACGTCTTCCGCCAGTACCTCTCGGGCGAGCCGGAGGAGTTCACGCTCGAGACCGCGACGCACCTGTCCGTCGGCGAGCTGCTGCCCGAGGGCGAGGCGCCCGAGTACGAGGCGTTCATCGTCCGCACGCCGCTCGGGCTCGACAAGGAGACCGGCAGCCTCTTCTTCCCCGGCGGCGGGCTCGCCCCGGGCGGCCCGATCCGCCTGACCCGGCGCGACCCGGAACGGGTGCGCGAGAGCGCACGCGAGAGCGCCGCCCGCATCGCGCGGCGCCGGCCGGGGAGGCGGCCGGCCCTCGTGATGCAGTTCGACTGCGCCGGCCGCGGGCGGCAGATGTTCGGCGAGCGCACGGCCGAGCACATCATCGCCCCGCTGCAGGACGAGCTGGGCCACGACGTGCCGTGGATCGGCTTCCACACCTACGGCGAGATCGCGCCCATCGGCGGGCGCACTTTCTACCACAACTTCACCGTGGCGCTCTGCGCGCTGTACGAGGAGCCCTGATCCGCCATGGCCGGGGCCGCCGACCACAGCGAGCTGGAGAGACTCCGGGCCGAGAACCGCGCCCTCGACGAGCAGATCAAGCTGCTCGTCCAGACCGAGCAGCGCTTCTACCGCTCGCAGAACCAGCTCGACACGCAGCTCGTGCGGCTCCGCCGGCTCGCTTCGTTCGCGCTGGAGA
>Ga0315540_10002167_pt1 | contig 11094 bp, 10 predicted proteins | sample SalMarSW160110MG_FD_203677 | JGI IMG/M metagenome (GOLD analysis project Ga0315540, IMG submission 203677) | Salt marsh sediment microbial communities from the Plum Island Ecosystem LTER, Massachusetts, United States - Salt Marsh Sediment SW1601-10 ... | reverse complement strand
GTTCAGCTCCGAGGTTGCTCAGATAGTTGCCATATCTCATCCCCACAGACCTTCAGGGAGTTTGCGGCCCATCGAAGGCTGTGATTACGAACAACTTAGTCCAAATTTCCGCCTGTCCGATCAAAATTGTATTGTAATTCCTGATTAAAGTCGTTATTTTTGTCCTAGTTCTTAAGCCGGACTCAGGCAAGATTCTTGGACTGTTTAAGAAAAGCGAGTCAATAGTGATGGCAGAATGTCAGCATCGATGGGCAATGATCAACCAGCAATTCGGCTTTACCGTCTTTGAGAAATGCTCTCACTGTCAAAGTGTCAGAACCTATTTCTCTCTGCACGACACCTGGGATGAATACAAAGAGGGTCAGTGCCACTGGGCTATCGTAGAAAACGCCCAGACATTCAAATTCGATCTTCAATGCAGCAACTGTGGCAAAGTAGAGAAATTCGATGATCTCCTCGGATTGCTTTTTTGCACCAGTTGCATCGCTGATTGCGAGGTCGAAATAATCCGCCGGGAATGTGCGAAAGACAGGATATTTATCCTGGTTGCGTTTGGTTTTCTGCCTGAGGCAGAATCGCAACCTATCCCGGAACGGAAATTGCAGATTCTATCCGATTATTTCAATCAGCAGCGGGATACATCAAGATCGCGAATTAAGATAATATGGTTTGATAAAATAAAGAGTCTTCCCTTGTGCCGGGGCGAGTTCATTCACGACGTAGGAATGTTCTCTCTTGAGGCGCCGGAAGAACGAAAACCACTGTTTTGACCGAGCTAGGTCAGATATCCATTGGAAATAAGCCGGAGAATACTTGATGAATACCAAAGATCTGGTGGAAAACGCAGGGTTAAAGGCGCTTACCGCAGTTGAGCCTCGTGATGTGAGTGGGGTTTTTGTCAGTGATATGCTCAGCGATGCAATGGCGGGTGCAAAGTCGGGCAATCTGTGGATTACGGTACAAACCCACAAGAATATTGTCCCCGCTGCCAACCTTGTCGACGCATCTGCTGTGCTGATCACCAGCGGCAAAAACGTTCCCCAGGAAACACTGGATCTGGCGAGCCAGCATGGAATCACAATCCTGTGGACCGAGCTGCCGACTTTTGAAATGATCGGCAAGTTGTATGCTCTCGGCCTGGTGACTAAGTAATACTGACCCGAAAGCGTCGCGAGGAATCCGATAAAGCAACCGTCGGAGAGTTTTATATAACATAACGTTCGCGGAGTAACAGAAATGCCCGTGAGAATCGGTAGAGTCAAAACAGCGCTCGATGCGGCTGTCATTGAAGGAAGTGATTGGTTAGACCTCGAAGTCGATCACATTTACGCTTCCGATCTCATGAGCGACGTTCTCGCTTACGGCAGACCTAATTCAATCCTGCTAACAGGCTTGGCTTCACATCAGGCAATCGTTGCCGCCCACATGGCAGAATTCAAGGGGGTTGTCCTTATACGTGGGAAAAAGCCGGAGAACGGGTCAGAGGCGTTTGCCCGGGAACATCACATGGTGCTGCTGTCCACGTCGCTGGATATGTATGATGCCTGCGTGCGACTTGCATCCGAAAGACATGAACTTCCGCCCGACGTTGTCACCGCTCCTCCTGCTCAGAAACCTGAAGAAGTCTTACTCAATTCCAGCTTTGTCATCGAGGGCAGTGACTTTGCGCGGGCCGGCATGGTTTCCACCGAGATCAAAACGGTGCTCAAGAAAATCGGAATTGAACCGCGCATCGTGCGGCGGGTTGCCATCTCAACTTACGAAGGCGAGATGAATGTGATCATGCACGCGATTCGTGCCAGAGTTCATTTGTCCGTTACACCGAGAATGATTGAAGTGGTGATCGACGATGAAGGCAAAGGAATACCCGACATCGCGATGGCGATGGAGGAAGGATTTACCACTTCGACCGATGAGCAGCGTGCGATGGGTTTCGGCTCAGGAATGGGATTACCCAACATCAAGCGCAACGCCGATGATCTTGATATCAGCAGCGAGGTTGGAAAAGGAACGACCCTGGCGATGAGGTTCGTGTCCGAAGCAGATTAGGAAATTGATCAACTCGTGAATCGAGGAATTGCCGGTGGCAAAGTACTACCACGCCCATAGGGTTGACCCGGAAAAATGCCGGGGCTATATGACCTGCATGAGGCATTGCCCCACACAGGCAATACGCGTTCGCGACGGTAAAGCGGAGATACGCGAAGAACTCTGCGTCGATTGCGGCACCTGTCTCTCCGTGTGCCGCTCCAAGGCGATTGTCCTCGATTCCGAACCCATCTCACCGCTTACCAACTTCAAGTACAAGGTTGTGGTGCCCACCCCGTCGCTCTACGCGCAGTTTGACGCGAGCATTCATCCTTACATAATTCATATGGCGCTCAAGCGCCTCGGTTTTGACGAAGTCATAGATATCAAGACCTCGTCGCTGGCCCTTGGTAGCGCGCTCCAGGAGTATATCAAGCAGTACAAGGGCCGGCTGCCGTTGATCTCCTCCTATTGCCCGTCGATCGTTCGGCTGATCCAGGTTAAGTATCCTGATCTGGTTGAACTTATCGTACCGATGGAAGTACCTCGGGAAATGACCGCGCGTGAGATCAGACGCACACTTCCCGCCAAGGTGGGGCTCAAGCCGGAAGAGATCGGGATCTATTATATAGCCAATTGTCCGGCGAAGTTTGTTTCGATCCGGCAACCGGCGGAGAAATCCCGGTCCTGGTTTGATGATGCGATGTCGATCAGGGACACTTATCCCGTATTGCTCCCTCAGGTTGTGGCAATTAAGGAGGAGTTTGATCCGTCCCAGGTACCGGAGGACTTCGCCTTCAGTCCCGGCTGGGTAACTTCGGGAAGTGTCGTTGGGTCTGTCAAGGCGGAAAACTGGCTGGCAATTTCAGGTGTCGATCACGTGATGCAGATTCTTGACGATATTGAAAGCTCACGACTGCGAAACGTCACCTTCGTTGAGGCCCTGGCGCATATGCTGGGTTGCATCGGCGGTCCACTGAATGTCGAGAACCCCTATGTGGCTCAGTCCAACGCCGCCAAGCAAAAGCGAAAGTATGAGCGTCCGGTCAAGCCACCGCGCGAAGAAGTGGTGCGTCGACTGCAAGAGGGCTACTATTCACTGAGCAATCCGATCCTGCCGCGCCCCACGCAGTATTTCGATACAGATTTGGAGACGTCAATTAAGCGCATCAGGGAGCGGGACAGAGTGTACCACAATCTTCGCCAGATAGATTGTGGCTGTTGCGGCGCGCCTACCTGCAAAGCATTTGCAGAGGACTTCGTCAGGGGACAAACCAAGCTCACTGACTGCATCTTTCTGGCGCAGCCAAATGACGGGAGCAACCGGTGATCCATGAAACTTCATTTTATCAGCGAGAGCGCTTATGACTGATCAGGACTACAACGAGATTTTTTCCGGCTTTAAGGGTGAGGAAAGCGACCTCATCACGATTCTGTTGAGGGTTCAGGAGAGGCTCGGCTACATCTCCAAAGATGCAATCAAGCATATCTCTCAGTTCCTGCGGATTTCGGAAAACCAGATTTATGGTGTGGCATCATTCTACTCCAAGTACCGCTTCACTGAACCGGGCAAGAAGTGCGTCAAAGTCTGTATGGGTACGGCATGTCATGTTCATGGCGGCAAGTATCTGAGTGATGCCGTAGGTTGGAAGCTTGGTATTTCGATCGGGCAGGTGAGCCCCGATCACCGCTTCGATTTCCGGCGGGTGAACTGCCTTGGCTGCTGTGCCCTGGCGCCTGTCGTTGAAATAGACAATCGCGTACATGCGCGGATGATGGTAACTGATTTAGAGGAGATGATGAGTCGCGGTGAATGATTTAGCTGCCAGAATTGAAACGGCCCGCGCGAAATGGGATTCCCTCAATAACAGCAAAGTCCCGGTTATTTATATCGGCACGGCTACCTGCGGAACAGCCGCAGGTGCTCTGGATGTTCTCGAGGCCGTGAGAACAACGTTGAAGGAGAACAAGCTCAAGGCAAAAGTCGTGCAGGTAGGTTGCATTGGCCCGTGCTACCTGGAGCCACTAATGGACATCAAGATGCCCGGGGAAGCGAGGGTTAGTTACGCGAGTGTCACGCCACAGACGGCAAGAGCCATAATCGAAGAACAACTGATTAAGGGTAAGCTGCCGCTGAAATACGCGGTTGGACACTTTGGCGTAAACGGCAACGGCCATATCGACGGTATCCCGAAGTTCTTTGAGCTGCCGATGCTAAGAAACCAGGTACGACTGGTGTTGAGAAACTGCGGATTCATCGATCCGGAAGACATTGATCATTACCTTGCCAACGATGGTTATGCGGGACTTCGCAAAGCGCTCGAGCTTTCGCCTGAAGAAGTGATTGAAATAGTAAAAGACGCCGGGCTTCGGGGTCGCGGCGGCGCCGGATTTCCTACGTGGCGGAAATGGGAGATTTGCCGGGGAGCAGCCGGCACTGATAAATATATGATCTGCAATTGCTCCGAGGGAGATCCCGGGGCATTTATGAACCGCTCTTTGATCGAGAGTGATCCGCACGCAGTTCTTGAGGGTCTGCAGATTGCCGCCTACGCCATCGGCGCGAGTCATGGCTACGTCTACATCAATTCTGACTACAATCTGGCTATCTCCCGCCTGCTGAAAGCTACGGAGCAGATGCGGGAATACGGCCTTCTCGGTGACAACATCCTCGGCTCCGACTTTAGCTTCGACGTCATAGTCAAAGAAGGTGCAGGAGCATTCGTCTGCGGCGAAGAAACCGCATTGATTGGTTCGATTGAAGGCCGGCGCGGGATGCCCAAGTCACGCCCACCGTTCCCCGCAATAGCGGGCCTGAAGGGTAAGCCTACCATCATCAATAACGTCGAAACACTCGGTGCGCTGCCCAACATCCTGCGCAACGGCGCCGACTGGTACAAGCAGTTCGGAGTGCAGGGCAATTACGGAACCAAGACCTTCTCACTTGTTGGCAAAGTTCGCCGTCCCGGTCTAATCGAAGTGCCACTGGGAATCAAACTTCGCCAGATCATCTTCGACATCGGCGGTGGCTCGTGGAAGCCTTTCAAGGGAGTGCAGACCGGCGGACCTTCGGGTGGCTGCCTTTCGGAAGAGTCTCTCGATATTCCTGTCGAGTATGAGTCGATGAAATCAGCCGGTTCGATTATGGGGTCGGGCGGAATGATCGTGATGGACGAGGATAGCTGCGTCGTCGATCTGGCTTTGTACTTCCTGCACTTCACCCAGAATGAATCGTGCGGGAAATGTGCACCCTGTCGCGTCGGCACCCATCACATGGTGGATATCCTGGAACGAATTGCTGCCGGCAAGAGCCGGATGGAGGATTTGTCGCAATTGCAGGTGCTGGCCGAGACTGTCGCTCGCGCTTCCCTGTGTGGTTTGGGCCAGACAGCACCAAACCCGGTACTGACGACCCTGCGCCATTTTCGTTCCGAATACCTGACGCATATCAAAGAGAAGCATTGTTCCGCCGCAGCCTGCAAGGAGCTTGTCGAGTATGAGATTGATCCTGCTAAGTGCAACGGTTGTCAGCGCTGTGTGAGCATCTGTCCAACCGAAGCAATCTCGGGGGCTAAAGCGGAGATACACAAGATAGACCAGTACCGGTGCATTAAGTGCAAAGCTTGTTACGAGGTTTGCCGATACGATCCGCTGGCGGCGGATGCTGTAGTGATCACCTCAAGGCGGAATGCATCATGAAGAAGCGCAACACTACCATCCAAGTAATAATTGACAATCAGCCACTTAAGGTATCAAGCGGGATTACTATCCTGGAGGCCGCCAGGGAGCATGATATCTTCATTCCGACACTTTGCGCACATGAAGAGCTGTCACCGCACGGGGGATGTCGTATGTGCATTGTCGAAGTCGAGGGGATGCGCAATCTGCCCACCGCTTGCACGACTCCGATTCAGGACGGCATGATAATCCGGACGCATACCGCGCAGCTGCAGGAAACCAGAATGGAGATTCTGCAGCTCTACATGAGTGAGCATACGTCCAGCTGCCTGATCTGCGACGAGAAGGACGACTGCAAACGGTTCATGCCCACGATTCGCAAAGCAGGTGTGACTACCGGCTGCCGTTATTGCCCCAATGATGGACAATGCGAATTCCAGACTCTGGCCGAGCAACTCGGAGTTACCGAGATCAAATACCCGATCTACTACCGGGGAATGCGGGTGGAGACAGAAGATCCATTCTACGATCGCGATTACAACCTCTGTGTCCTCTGTGGAAGATGTGTTAGAATGTGCCAGGAGATTCGTACTGCGAATGTTTTGGCATTCACCAATCGCGGCCGCCAAACTGTGATTGGTCCTGCTTATGGTCGCACTCACCTGGAGGCGGGCTGCGAATTCTGCGGGGCATGTGTCTCGGTCTGCCCTACGGGTACGCTGCGAGAGAAAACGCGTGCCTGGGAGGGCAAAGAGGACCGCGAGGAGATCACGACCTGCACCTTCTGCGGCGTTGGTTGCCAGGTGCGCTTGCAGATTAAGGGTGATCGCATCATCGGCAGCCTGCCGGCTCCCGATCCTTTGGTTAATAACGCCCAACTCTGCGTGAAGGGAAGATTCTGCGGCACGGAACTGGCAAATGGCCCGCTGCGTTTAAGAAATCCTTATCAGGTGATTGGCGGCACCAAGGCTGAAATTTCCTGGGAGACTTCTGCGACTACTGCGGCCGAGAAACTCGCCGACTGCAGGCCGGACGAGTTTGCGATGCTGGTCTCACCAAATTGCAGCAACGAGGACCTCTATGTGGCGCAGAAGTTTGCTCGTGTCGCCATGCACTCGAACAATATCGATACCTCAGCCAGACTTTTTTATGGTAGCGGATTTGATGCCTATCTGAACTTGTTCAAGATGTCATCCACGCTGCAAGAGATGCAGAAAGCCACTGCGATTCTGTGTTTGGGGCTCGATTCGCGCTTTGCGCGCTCGGTTGTAGCGGTGGCGTTGCGCAAAGCTGCCAGGCGCGGCGCGAAGATCATCACGATTCATCCCCGAGAGCACAATTTGACTTTAATGGCTGACAAATGGATTCAGCCGCTACCGGGCGAGGAAGTCTCACTTCTTGAGAATCTTGCGAAACTGATCGGGAAAGGTGTGAAGAAGGCCGGGACTAAAGCCGCGGGAATGGCGAGCCGCTCAAACCACAGCCGTGATCTATCTGAAGTGGCAGAGATGTTACGTGGGTCCGAAGCACCGATGATCCTGATTGGGTCAGAGTTTTTGCAGTATGATTCCGCCGCCGCAATCTTCAAAGCTGTCGAAGGTCTCGCGCAAAAGCTGAAAGCAGGAATCCTGCCGCTGCCTTCCCTTAATAATCTGGTTGGCTCGGTTCTGATGGGCGCCTACGGTGAGCTGCTGCCCGGAGGCAATTCAGCTTCCAACGCCGAAAAACGAAAACAGCTAGCTCAAATCTGGGGCGCTCGTGTGCCAGGCAAGAATGCGTCTCAAAATGCCAAATCGCTGGCGAAGGGAGCAAAGGTTAAAGTGCTCTATCTCGTAGGTGAGGTGCCAACCGGCTGGCAACCCAATGCTGAGTATGTGATCTTCCAAAACATCTATCCACCTGATGGCTTCTGCCACGCAGATCTGGTGCTACCCGCAGCCGCATACACCGAGGCGGACGGATCATTCATCAACGGTGAGGGCCGCGTTCAACGCTTGAATAAGGGAGTACCTCCTTTCGGTGGTGCTCTGCCCGATTGGCAAATTCTCAGTCAAATCGCTAAGAAGCTGGGGGTGCAAGGGTTCGGTTACACTTCGATTGAAGGCATTCGCAAGGAAATCGCCAAAGTGATCGGAGAGCGCAGACGTGTAATTGACTTCTCTCGGGAACCCAAACAACTCGCCTTGAGCGCCAAATTGGTACCCAGGTCGGCTGCACCTGCAGCGAAAACCAAGTCCAACGGGAAGTTTCCGTTCCTGCTGTCTATTTCGGCGATCGAGCACTCGCATCGCGGATTCCCGCTCTCCACCTGGGTCGAAGGATCAAAAATGTTGCTCACCGAAGAGGTGCTCGAAATCAATCCTCATGATGCAACGAAGGCCGGCATCGACAGTGGTGCGGAAGTGGTCATTATCTCGGATCATTTCGAGAAGACTCTCCCCGTCAAGCTGGTTAGTGGACAGCCTGCGGGGACGTTGCATGCCTCATTGCACGACTATCTTCAGTTCAACCCCAATCCACATCCAGTGAAGATAAGGAGAAAGAAATGTTCCGGGTGATCGCCAATCAAATGATCGTGCCCAATGTGCATCTTATCACGTTGCGTGCACCTGCAGTAGCCCGAGAGGCCAAGCCGGGACAATTCGTGATTTTGCGTGCTGAGGAAGAAGGCGAACGGATTCCGCTGTCACTTTCAGACTGGGACGCCGCCAGCGGCACGGTTACGGTGGTGTTTCTAAACATCGGCAGCACGACCAGCCGTCTGGCATCGTTGCAAGCGGGAGTGGACATTCCTACGGTTGTCGGCCCACTCGGAAACGCGACGGATATCGAGAAGTATGGCACAGTGATGTGCATCTGCGGCTGCTATGGTATCGGTAGTATCTACCGGATTGCCAAAGCGCTGAAGGAAGTGGGTAACCGAGTCATTACGATTATGGAGGCGAGAAGCTCTTACCTGTTCTACTGGGAGGAAAGGCTCTCTTCAGTTTGTGATGAAGTGATCCAGATCACGCGCGACGGAACGAGAGGATATCGCGGGCATGTGCACAAGCTACCGGATATCCTGAAAGATCTTGATGAGCCGGTTGACCGGATAATCGTCAACGGCTGCACATTCCTGTTGAAACGGGTCGCGGACGTGACACGATCCAGCGGCATAAAGACTATGGTCAGCCTGAATCCGATCATGATTGACGGGACCGGCATGTGCGGTGTCTGCCGGGTGACGGTTGGTTCTACCACCAGGTTTGCCTGCGTTCACGGCCCCGATTTCGATGCGCATGAGGTTGACTGGGAGGAATTGCTGCAACGCCGTAAGACATACATGGCGGAGGAGGTAGTCCCCCTGCGAACCAGCCGGTGCGAGGAGCGTCATTTCCAAATGCAGGAGCAGAGCCGTGAGTGAGGTTGTGAAAAAGAAGAAGTACGACCTGGACCGACGGGATATGCCAAAGCAACCGCCGGAGGTCAGGCGATTTAACTTCGATGAAGTGGCATTGGGCTATACTCCGGAGCTGGCAGTTGAAGAAGCGAAACGCTGCATTCAGTGCAAAAGGCCTACCTGCATCGGCAATTGCCCGGTGGAAATCAATATCCCCGGTTTTCTCAACCGAGTCGCCGACGGGGATTTTGCCGGTGGCATCAGAATCCTGAAAGAGAAGAATTGCCTGCCTGCTATCTGCGGGCGAGTTTGCCCCCAGGAAGAGCAGTGCGAGAAAACCTGCATATTCCGCAAGAAGGGAGGCCAGATCGCGATTGGCCGCGTCGAGCGCTTTCTCGCAGACTGGGAGGCTCAGCAGGGTGAGCTGGAGATGCCGGAATTGCCCAGGAAGACTGGTTATAAGGTAGCAATAGTGGGGGGTGGCCCGTCCGGACTTACTGTCGCCGGCGATTTGATCAAGATGGGGCATGAAGTCACCGTCTTTGAAGCCTTGCACAAGATGGGAGGCGTGCTGGTCTACGGCATACCGGAGTTTCGGTTGCCGAAGGTCATCGTTAACAGGGAAGTCGAATACCTACAGATGTTGGGCGTTGAACTGGTGACTGACTTCGTGGTGGGCAGGACAAGAACCATAGACAGTCTTCTCGACGAGTACGATGCGGTGTTCGTGGGATCGGGCGCCGGTTTGCCATGGTTCATGGATATTCCGGGAGAGAATCTCAATGGTGTCTATTCCGCCAATGAGTATCTGACGCGCCTGAACCTGATGAAGGGTTTCCTCTTTCCCAAGTACCATACGCCGGTCAAGCGGCATCGCAAGGTCGCAGTAGTCGGCGGTGGTAATGTCGCTATGGACTGTGCGCGCAGTGCCTTGAGATTGGGCGCGGAATCACGGATAGTGTACCGACGCTCTCGCGAGGAACTTCCGGCTCGGCTGGAGGAAATCGAAAACGCCGAGGAAGAGGGTGTTATCTTCGATTTCCTGACTCTGCCGCTGCGCTATATCGGTGATGAAAATGGCTGGGTGAAGGCGATGGAATGCCAGAAGATGGAACTCGGCGAGCCTGACGCTTCGGGGAGAAGGAGGCCTGTGCCGATTGAGGGTTCCGAGACTATCTATGAAGTTGACGCTGTTGTCTGTGCTATTGGCAACAGCCCCAACCCACTGATCGGCGCCACGACTCCCGGTTTGATAATCGGGAAGAAGGGCAATATCGAAGCGAATGAGGAAACCGGCGCGACTTCGCGAGAGAAGATCTGGGCAGGTGGAGACGTCGTCACGGGCGCAGCTACAGTGATTCTGGCGATGGGGGCCGGCAGAATCGCCGCCCGCTCAATTCATGAATACTTGACGTCAAACGGGTCGGCTTGAGCCTCAGGAGGTACCCGCGGATGACTGAGAAACATATGAAGCTGAATTCAGTTGAGGAAATCCTCGATTATGCCATAAAGAAGGAAGAAGAAGCCGCTCGATTCTACGCTGATCTCGCTGACAGGGTTGAGCAGAAGGCAATGGGAGACGTGTTCCGGGACTTCTCCAAAGAAGAGCAGGAGCACAAGAGGAAATTACTTACTGTCAAGAGTGGAAGTGCCGCGATGCTCAGCATGGATCGTGTCCTTGACCTGAAGATCGGCGACTATCTTGTTGACATCACCTTAAGTCCACACCTCGATTATAAGCAGGCACTTATCATTGCGATGAAAGCCGAGAAGGCCGCTTTCAGGCTTTACCACAACCTGGCAGCCACAACCGACGATGAGAATCTGAGAGCGCTGTTGCTAATGCTGGCTCAGGAAGAAGCGCGCCACAAACTCCGATTCGAAATCGAGTACGAGGATTATTATCTGCGCGAAAACTGATGCGTGGAGATCTCAAAGCGATCAAAATAACGTTGTTCTCAGAGCGAGCAGGCTTTCAGCGCTATGAGCATTAGTGCGAGTATACT
>Ga0315540_10002165_pt1 | contig 11097 bp, 7 predicted proteins | sample SalMarSW160110MG_FD_203677 | JGI IMG/M metagenome (GOLD analysis project Ga0315540, IMG submission 203677) | Salt marsh sediment microbial communities from the Plum Island Ecosystem LTER, Massachusetts, United States - Salt Marsh Sediment SW1601-10 ... | reverse complement strand
CCTCAACGGTTCGCGTGCTGATCCCCAGCTCTCTGGCGATCTGCTTGCTGATATTGCCGGCCAGCAGTTTGTCGAGCACCTCCTGCTCGCGTTTAGTCAGGGTGGCGAGTTGCCGGTCGTGGTTCTGCAACTCGTCGAGCGAACGTCGGGCGATAGTGTCCATGGTCAGCGCGTTGTTGATGCTGTCCAGCAGCAGCTGATCACGGTAGGGTTTTTGCACAAAGTCGACCGCCCCGGCCTTGAGGGCGCGCACTGCCATGGGAACATCGCCATGACCGGTGATTATGATGACGGGTATCCTGGCTCCCAGTTCATTGAGTTTTTCCTGCAACACCAGACCGCTCATTCCGGCCATGCGCACATCGAGTACCAGGCATCCGGAACGTTGCGGTTGGTAACTGGCCAGAAACGCCTGCCCTGAGGAATGACTCTCGGCACGCAGACCGACGGACTCGACCAGTTCCTGAATCGAATCACGCACTGCCGCATCGTCATCGACAATGAATACCGTTTGCTCCTCCATCCCGGTTATGCCGTAGCAAGGCGCAACGTGAATGCGATTATCGCGCCCCCGGATGGATTCGGTGTATACCAGATATGCCCGCCATGGGCTTCGATGATAAGCCGGCAGATCGCCAGTCCCATCCCCATACCATCTCCTTTATCGGAAGAAAACGGCTCAAATATGTCCGCATCCCTGCCCGGTGGAATACCCGGCCCCCGGTCTGCCACACTGACCTGCACTTCCCTGTCGTTGATCCGTTGGACTTCAATGCCGATGACTTTGTCGGTCTTGTCTTCCATGAATTTTATACTGTGCAAGGCATTGTTCAGCAAATTAACCAAAACCAGCTGTATTTGCAGATCGTCGACGAGTACCGCGGGAAGATCAGCGACAGGCCTGAAGTCTACGCGACACCCCCAATTCTCGATTTCCGGCTCCAGCACCTGAACAGCCTGTGCGATTACGGAATACAGCGGCACAGGATTCATTTCCGAAACGTCCGTGGTTACCAGGGTCCGAATGTGCTGAATGATGTCGCCCGCCCGATCAGCCTGCTGCGCTATCTTTTCGAACAGTTCTTCGAGCTTGAGTGTCTGATCGTCATCGCCCCGGAGACGTCGTTTCGCCGCCTGTGCATAGTTCTGGATCGCGATCAGGGGCTGATTGATCTCGTGGGCAATACCGGTTGCCATGACCCCCAGCGTGCGTTGCTTGCTGAATTTTTCCAGCTTTCTCCGATGCCTCAATGTGTCGATCTCTGACAGTCTGCGTCGCTCGCATTCGTCACGCAGTGAAGCCTGTATCCGCCGCAGCTTCGACCGGTTCAGCAACAGGGCGAGAATCAACAATCCCTGTACCCCGATGACCAGTCCGGTAACAATGATCCCCGTTCGGTACGCCTCCCAGAACGACAACTGGCGATGGAGAACCTCACTGCCCGCCGGCAGTCGATCCTCGTTGATGTGCCAGCGCGCGAGTTCCCTGCCATCGAATATCGCCCGGTTCTGCGGCCTGTCGATGACCGCAATTGCCGCCGGCGCCTCTCCCCTGAAGATGCGCACTCCCATTTGCGCGGCCTGAAACCCGTCCTCCTCTATCGTTGCCAGGCGACCGCCGATGATGCCATGCCCGAGCAGGGTATCCCAGAGGGCGTAGATCGGTGCATGCGCTGCGGGCGCCAGGATCTGCAGGGCGCTGATCGGCACGTAGCTCTTTGCGTTCCGGTCCTGAAGCTGGATCAGATACAGGATTACCGTATCAGGCGGCAGCTGGCGCACCGCCTCTGTAAGCTCGGCAAGCGGCAAACCCCGCAGCCACGTGAACTCAATCCTGCCCGCGAACGGTTGCAGCGCCTGCCGGGCATCGTTTTCAAAATTCTTGTCGATGGAACCGGACCCGACGATCACGGCCACGCGTCGGGCGTCGGGATTGACCTGCAGAGCCAGCTCCAGCGTGCCCGCGATATCGCGATGGGTGGTTATGCCGGTAATATTTGGCGCCAGATCCTGGGTGGCAACGAAGTGGCTGTCTGCCCCCAGGAAAACGATCGGGATTCCGGGAAACAGTTCCTCGCCATACTTGAGCAGGAATCGAAGCGCCGGCGTGTAGGTCGGAATGATCAGATCAGGCTGCCGGTCACCATACTTGTGGCGATAGATATCGAGCAGGCCGCTGACATAGTTCGCATCCCTTAAAAGTGACAGATCGAGGGTTTCTGAATCGATCTCAACCAGCAGGTCGGGTACCGAGGTAAATCCCCGCACGATCCCCCTGGACCAGTCCGTATTCACGGGCAGACTGTTACGGAACGAGTGCAGCACCAGCACCCGGTACGGTCCATTCGGAACCGCTGAAACCGCCGCGGCGGTGCAAAGCAGCATCAGTGCGAGACCCGCAAATATCCTGGCCTGAATGCAGGCCACGCGCTGGCGGCTACCGCGAAAGCATTCCAGAATGGCAGATTCAGTGCATCGTTGTTCGATACGTGCCTCGCGTCTTTCGTTCAGCCGATGTCATCGCCGGGCATCATCAGGATGCTGGACTTTCTGGCGGGCAATCTGCAGGCGATTAACCGGCATAACTATGGCCTGATCGTTATCGGGCGCGCCCCGCAGCGCCAACCGGCAACGGCAACATTATCGCGTCCTTGCGAGTCCGTCTTATGCTCCAGACTAGCAGACGTAAGGATTGTCGGCCAGCGTATCGACGCAATGCGCTATTTCTATTGGGAAAAGGTGAGGTGTTGAAAGAGGGGCTGTAAAAAAACTCCACGACATCAGATCAAACAGAGCCTGGGGATCGATTCACTCGCCAGGACTCTTCGGTTCGTAGCGGCTCCCATTGCCCTTAGCTTGCTAACGTCCGCTTTGCGCCCGATTTTTGCCGTCCTGAAAACACGCTCGAATGTCTCTTCAGGGTCGTTTTCTGCCTGTTAGGAGCCGGTAATATTAGAGATAAAAGGCAACTTCGGACCCAATAACCGCCATTGGCCTCATGCCACACGATCAGAGAGTCGCCCCTATTTCTCAATAGACAACCCAATAGGCTGCCATAGCCAGCCAACTGGCAACGAGCAACGCCCAGGGCAACCAATGTTGCTTATAGACCACCTTCTCCCGCACCTCAATCTGACTCGCTGCGGGTGACTCGGTTTGCTGGCTCACTTTCTTGAGCTTCTTGTCTAATTCACGGGCCTTGGCACTCTGTTGCTTCTTGTAGAGTTCGATTCCCTTTCGAATCCCCTGTTCAATTAGCTTTGTCTGTTCTTTGGTCTGTCCGGGACGTTGTGTGCCGCGAGCAATTCGCCTGGCGTCGTCTTGGGCTGCCTCAGAGAGCTGGTGCCTTTCTGAACGCTTAGCCATAGCTCCCCCTGTTCCACCTATCGTTGAACCCATCGTTTCACGGCCAGAACCGACCAATCATCGCTCTCGGACCAATGACCCGACGGCGATCCCTAGGACACCGGCTTAAACAGGGATTTCTTGTTCTTCTTCCCTGGAATGTGGGTAACGTCGACGCTGATATGGTGGGGTGTATAGACTGTGGTCCTGATCAACCATTCTCCAGACGGCAGCTGGGCCTGTTCAGTCATGGTCCTGATCTGCGTGGTATCGTCGTAACTATCTTCGATAACATCGTATGCAAGCTTCATTGTCATTTCCTTCGTACTGATACGATGATCCCAAGGCAGCGGGATCGGTGCTGGCCATTAAGCATAGCGTCAATCAAAGGTTTTCGCGCAAGATGCGCCTGGATGGACTCACACCCCTATATTCCATCTACTATCTAAAACACTAATGCAATCAGCGTGATGCGCTTGATTAACCCCCTGATTACGCAAAACTTTACATGGCGAAAGTGACAGGATTAGTAACAATGCAAGATCAAGTGGACAGCCTTCCCGATCTGACCGAGAAGCAAATGAACTTTGTGCTCGGGATACAGAAGGGCTTGAGCAAATCGGATGCCTACCGGCAAGCCTACGACCGCAGTCACATGAAACCCGATAGCATCTGGTGCAATGCCAGCAAACTTGCTTCATCTACCAAGGTGGCGCAATGGTTGGCCTATCTGAAGGCAAGTCAGATCATGGAAGCCGTCTATACGAAGGAAGAACATCTGAAAGATCTGGCCGAGGCTGCCAGGTGGCGCAAGGAACACAGAGCGCCCTCAGCCTATGTCAAAGCTATTGAATGCCTGGGCCGGTGTTCAGGTCATTATGTGGATAAATCCGAGATTACCCACATAGAGAAATCCGACAAGGACATGCTGGACAAGCTAGAGCAAATGTTGGGTCCAGACGCACGGAGAGCAGCAGAGCGGCGTTTAGGGATAAAGGGGTTGCATTAGATCGGGGTTTTTATAGGCGGGGGATGTTCTAGAACTGGCCCCGTGTTCGGGCTGAAACGAGACGTTCTAAACGTCCGAGATCGGCTAATAAGTTGCCGTCCCCATGAGACAGTAGACTCAGCTAACGCGGGATTCCTGATCGGCGACTATCGGCCAGTTCCGGCCATTCGGCGATACGAAATTTCAGCGGAAGCGGACATTCAACGCCGGCGCTCAGCGGCGCTTGACGGCGACCGACCGGAGCGGCAGCGAAGAGAGCGAGCGGTCAAGCGTCGGGCTGCAGCGCTCTTGTTGGGTTGTCGTTTGATTTGTCTTCTTCATCTTTGTGGGCTTCCTATGCCTTCACAGCTTGAACTAGCTCTTGCGACTTCTTTTTCACACGGTCCTTGAGTCGGGAATAAAAGTCGACGGTCTTTCTGTCAAACATGGAATTGACCAGGATTGTCTCTTCGGAGATGCCGTACTTTTCCTCCAGTTCAAGCAATATCGCTTTCTTGGATTCATGTTTCACTCGCTTTTCCGCGAGGAAGATTCGATGACGTTTCTCCTCGTTTGCCTTATTATGTTCTTCAACGAATCGCCACTGTTCATTTATGTACCTCTGGAAAGTAAGCAATTCCGTATCCGTATGCGAGAATTGCCATGGAAAGAATAGAAAACATCCTTCCTGCACCCGCATGCGCGGGTTCCTTATAACAGGATTGACTATGTAAATATCATCGATGGCAAGTCTTCTGGCGTGGGGTCCCGTGTTTTGAAGGTCAATTGGTGACTTGTATATCTTCTGCTCGGAGCTATTGACAGGAAACGTCTTAAAAAAGCCCGCTTCCAGCAAAAAAACACGTCCGTCAACGTCCGCGAACTTGTTCTCAGGGTCGTAGCACGCGAAGAAGAGTGCAATCAGAGTATCGCATGTCCAGTCAAGTAGTCTTGTCGGGATGCCAAAGTGCTGGGCAATCATCAGGTGCTCAATCGGATCGTAACTATGCAAATATGGAAACTTGCCCCTTAGTAGGAGTGGGCCGATTGTCGCGGTTTCATAGAAACGGGCATGCTGGATCGAATCGGCAATACGGTAGAGTGAAGGGGTGATTGCCCAGTGATAATTCACTTGTCCTCGAAAGAGCATCTGCCCTTTCTCAAATCCACAGAAGTGAACCGCTTCGATTGCGTCACTGACACCTCCAATCTTGGCTGGTTGCTTCATGTCACGTGAGAACCCAACAGGTGTATTAACGAGACCCGGGGTCTCATTATACATTTTCAGTAAGACCTCGTTATAACACTCAAATTGTCAGCCAATCAATGAACTAGGGGCATTTTCGCCATTTTTACTTCCCAGAAAAACGGGACCCCGTTATACATAGTAGTGTTTGCGCCTTTTGCACGGTCGCCCACGGGCCAATGTCCGATTTCGGGAGAAGAGCCTGTATGTCCTCTTAGTATATGGACTCCTCCCGGTTAGCGAAATCATATATACGGATTTGATGTAGTACCGGGTTTGCCCGGTAACTTGCCGTTCGTGGCTGGGACGATGCTATTTCTCGGCTCAGCTGCGTACGGGGAAGTTCGGCCAGAAACCGACATTCCAAGAGCCAAGAACCCTCAGAAAACAGACATTCTACGCCTCGCTTAGAATACGCACGTCATTTTAAAGGGAATGGGTTTGCTCTTAACGTCCATTATTAATTTTGTTTACCCCTTACGTCGCAAATCACGGGCGGCAAAAAGCAGAGAGAGTAACGAGTGCCGAGTTTTACTATCTCCCTGCATTTTCCTGTTAAGTTTTGCAACAATTTTGCTGCAATAGCTTGCCAAGCTATCTCCTCTCAAATGACATTATTGCACCAGCATGATTTACCACAAGACTTCTGCCAGGAGAAAATGAAACAATTTCCCACACTTGATCCCCGTGTTTCCCTGAGTAGATTATTGTATTTCCTTCAAGTTTGTAGTGCTCAGTGACGTCTCCACCAGGTTTTCTACTAATAACTGTGCCATTCGATTGAAAGTCCATAATAATTCCTACCTTGTGCTTATGATCTAAGTCATCTGACTCTGCCCAATGCATGAATTCCCACGCACCAGTCAGTTCGTTAAGTTTTAAATCAGCGGCCCAAGCAACAATAGGAAATAAGATGGAAAATAAAACAATCGTAATATTTATTCTTTTCAAAATAGATCCTCCTTTAAAACATAACTACGCGGTGGCGTCATGTCGTCTCGATGCTTCAAGCAATTGTGAAACGAGAGCTTCAACGCCTTCTTGGACGGAATCAGTCACCTTGTATTCAGGTCTTTTCATCATGCACCCCAAATTCCGGTGGCGTTCTTAGCCATGGCAACTGGCTGGCGGCGTTCCGCCTCTAGATTATATTAGGTGGTTAAACGTCCGGTTTCGAGCAAGAAACGGGGATGTCTGAATGGGGTCGTGAACCGCCTGTTAGAGAAATCTCATATAAGAGAGTCCTGTAAGTCCGGTTTTGACCACCAAACTGCCATTCGCCAGGTACACATGATTGGCCGGCCAGTCGACGAGCTGAAGATACTGGGGAAATCGGGAAAAATGGCGCTCATGCTGCTTATACTCGGAACGATCTCGTGCTGGTTTGCTCAGGGCACCGCGGCAACGGTTTCGAGCGATGCTTCTTGTGCGGGTGGCAGCACTCGCTCCCTATCGTCCCTCGCCGAATCCATCGACGCAGTGAGGATCGTTTCGGGAACCAGGGCGCTGTACAGGCGCAGCGACTGACCGGCACGGATGCGGTTCTCGCTGTGCAGGTTGTTCAATATCATCAAGTCACTGACACTGTGGTTGTAGCGCAGCGCGATGCCCGACAGCGTGTCACCTGCTTTCACCCGGTAGAAGAAATCCGGGATCTGCTGCGCATGACCTTGCACCCGGGCAAGCATTGCCGTAATCGTTGCGCTTTCGGTCGCCGCCGGCAACCGTAACTGAAAACCTTTCGGCACATATTTCTTATTGCTCCACACGGCAGGCCGCAATGCCGGGTTGAGCGCCTTGATAACGTCCTGGTCCACTACCAGCTCTCGCACCAGACCATCCAGCGGAAGATAACTCGGCACTTTCACAATCCAGTAGTTCTCGGCCTGCTTCCGATGCAGCTTGCCGAAATACTTTTCCGCATTGCGGGTGACATCACCAGCCGCCAGAAACGCCGCATAAAAGTTACGCGATGCGAAACCGAAGCGCGGCCCCGTATAAGTGCGGACGATCTCGCCGATATCTGTGCCGCCGGTCTCCTGCACCGCTTGACGCATGCCGGACAGGCCATGGTTGTAGGCGGTGATCGTCAAAGGCCAGCTGTGGAGCTTCGAATAGTAGTTCGCCAGTAAACGTATTGCGCCATCGGTTGATTTAACCGGGTCGTAGCGTTCATCCACGACCTCATCGACACGCAGATAGTGACGCCCCGTAAAACGCGTGAATTGCCACAGGCCAACGGCCCCCAAGTGCGACTCAACCTGCGGATTGTAGGAGGATTCGACGTAAGGAAGTACTGCCAGTGCCTCCGGCAGACCGGCATCACGCAGCCGCTTGCGTATGCGCTTTTCCCACGCCCCCGCGCGAACTATGCCTTCGCGCATGCGGTCAGCCTGCCCCCGTTGAAAGCGGATGCGGCCGGCGGCGGCTGTCAGCGTCTCAGCACTCGCCTTGCCCCCCCACAGGGTCAGCACCTTCTGCTCGCAGGCGGTCAGATTCTTTCGCTTGCCGTCAGCCAGCGCGTCCAGGGCTCGCTGGTAGCATGCCACCGCTTCTTCGACCCGGCGCTCCTGAACCTGAGCGCTGTCGTACCAGTTAAACCGCAGAGTTCCATACACGACAGAGAGGTCGTCACTGTCGTGAATAAACCCTGACAGCGAATCCACCTCACCGTACACCCGCGTCCAGAACCCAATCGCCGGCTGCAGGGAGTCGGGGCGCTCGAATGTCACCCCTTCAACACGTTCAAGCGGAACCGCAAACAGCAGCATCAGTGCAGCAAGTCTGGCATTCAGTGTTGACGTATGGATGTAGCGCATTGTGTCACGACTTGTCGACTCTGTTGGGCCACCTATCATACCCGCCCGGCAGCGCAACTTGCACCTTGACAGCGGGTGCCCGGTTTGGGTCGACTCCCGTCGATTAGCGTTCCCGAATAGTAGCGGCGGCTAACTTTCCGGGTTCGGCCAGCAACCTGCCGTTCAACGTAATCATGAACCCCGATGGTTGTCGGGGCCGGCAACGGAAAACTCCGGCCAGAACAGGACACTGCGGCCCTCTAGAAGGGCATCTTCCTCGGGCATGAAAACCCAGGATTATTGCAAAGCCACAGTGTTCACACCATCCGCTTCTAATTCAGCGTTGATGATGTCCCACCGGCTGCTCCGCATTATGTAGAACTCGCGCAAAAAAACCCGGCGAAATTATTCGCCGGGTAAGGGTTGCGGAATGATACGGCTTGTAGCTACGGGAGAATAACAATCGTATCGGCAAGCAACTCGTTATTGACACACTTACCACTGATGTCGCTGATCTGTCCGATCTCCAGGCTATCACTACCCACGAAATCACCTTCGATACCAGAACTCGACTCCGTTACCTGATATACATCGGTATCAGCGGTAAGGTTTACCACGTAGAAACCCGGCCCTGTACCCGGCTCACAGACAAACGAATCGGCCTCCAGAAGCAGGGTGTTACTACCTACCCGGTCGATCGTGCCACTGGCGATATCCTTGCTCAGCGCGTCGGTGTCGACGATAACCAGGGCGGAATTGAGATACACGGGGCCGGGTCCTGTCAGTACACCATCCACGGTGACCGTTAGGCCGGGTTCGATGTCATCGCTCTGCAGCGGCACACCGCTTCGGGACAGGATCTTGGTACCGTTACCCCCCACCGGTGCAGGCTGCAGCACGACCGGTAGCGGATCCGTCGACGTGTACCCCTGCCCGGGCAATACTGTCATATCGAAGCCATCGTCACTTGCCACCGAGGAATAGGCCTCGATCTCGGCCAGACCGAAACGGCCCTTGGCCTGGGTCAGGTTGACCTGTACCCAGTCAGTTTGCTTAGTGGCGAAATCAAAGACCACGGGTGTACCATCATCCGGCAGCGGCGCAGTAATCGGAATCGTGCTGCCATCGCTGAATTCGATATTACCCGACTCGAGCTGCGCGACCGTATCGACCACATCGAACAGGACGACGCGGTGGATGTCTTTGCTGGAATCGAAAGTCAGTCGAATCCATGCCGTCTCGGTTGCCACGTCCTCCACACCGACCCAGCCGTTACCGTCTTCCACGATACCGTCATTGGCCTGGAACTGGCGGTCCGGGTTGGTCGCCGATGTCGATGATACCGTAGGCGTGGCATCCAACGCCTCGTTTACCTCGGCACTGCCGGAAGTCGAGGTCACCTCGCCGTCGAGATTGAGAAATTCCCCGAACCCTATAACCAGTGCATCGAAGCCCAGGTAATGGCCGTCGTCAAAGCCATTGTTCTCCGAATCATCAAAATCTGCATCACCTCGACCGCCGTCGGAATCATCGCTGTCGCTATCATTCCTGTGATCGGCGGCGTACACGCCACCGGCATTGAGACGGAAATAGCCCGCCAGTGTTACCGGACCCCGGCCAACGCGTTCAGGTGAAAACACGTCTGCCAGTGGTATGGCATTCCCACCACTCGTCGCGTTACCATCGTTGCTGTCGTTGTCAAAGGCCGACGTATCCTTGCCAATATAGACCTTCACACACCTGTCCCGGCGATCCCGTCCGCCATTGTCATAAATGGGCAGAGCATCACAAACAAGAACGGTTCCTTCAGCACGGTTTATCTGCTCCACCGTGCCGCCTTCCAGGCGAACCAGTTTGCCGGTGAAATCGCCACCAACGGCATTGATGAACACGACAGGACGGATATTGTATTCATCGCGCTTACCACGTTTGACCACATGAACGGACTTGCTCATATCCATGTCAAGCTGGACATAGATAATCTTGTCTGCCGACACGTAAAAACAATCGCGGGCACTCATATCGAGCTTGTTATTACCCGGTAATTTCGGATGGTAATCCGGCCTGCCATCCTTGAAGCTGAGCCACAGGTCATCCAGTGTCAGACGAATCTTGCAGTAACGCCCGGTAGGGACGCTGTCATGGAGGGTCAGTGGCTTGGATGCGTTTCTCAACCTGAGCAGGTTATAAGGTCCCCGCGGAGCCCCGCTGTATGCCGTTACCTTCTCGCCGCTGTCGGCATTGAAAAGCTCGACCTTGCTGACCGTTATCATGATGCCCGAAAATATGTCGAGGCTTGTGGGCTTGTCCGTCAGCAGTATACCGACCGAACCGGTATTGCTGGCAGACACAACCGATCCGGTTGAGCTGCTGCCACTGCCGCCGCCTCCACAGCTGGCGAGCAATACGCCGAGGGCAGCTATAGAAAGGGATTTCAGCACTGAGGGAATTATTGACAATATCATGAGCCTGGCTCCGCGGCGCCTGCCAGGCTTGATTCATTTCCTTATAAGCCGACCGGGCCTTTGTTTTGGATTGTTCTACCGGTCCGTGGAGATATTTTGTTAGCGCTAATATTACAGCTATTGGGGACTTTTTCCAGCAACCAACCCCCGGATCACCGCTACCTCGATATTCTTTTATATTAGCAGAAGATTGCGACCCAACAACCCCATACGGGAATCGTCAACTTCAAGCGGTATTCGCGCCCGAAGGCCGCT
>Ga0315540_10002162_pt1 | contig 11107 bp, 10 predicted proteins | sample SalMarSW160110MG_FD_203677 | JGI IMG/M metagenome (GOLD analysis project Ga0315540, IMG submission 203677) | Salt marsh sediment microbial communities from the Plum Island Ecosystem LTER, Massachusetts, United States - Salt Marsh Sediment SW1601-10 ... | reverse complement strand
GGTTGGTGCCTTGCTTCTTCAGCGATTGTCCCTTGTCCGCCGTGGCGGAAAACTGGCCCTTTGTCAGGCCGTAGACCCCATTGTTCTCGATAATGTAGACCAGGGGTGAATTGCGCCGCATCATGTGTATGAACTGCCCTACACCGATGCTGGCCGTATCGCCGTCGCCGCTCACACCGACCGCTTTCAGAGTGCGGTTGGCCATGATGGCACCCGTGCCCAAACTCGGCATTCGGCCATGCAGGCTGTTGAAGCCGTGGGAGCGCCCCAAGAAGTAGGCTGGGCTCTTGCTCGAGCATCCAATGCCGGACAGCTTGATGATCTCTTCAGGCCGGATTGACATTTCATAGCAGGCAGCCATGATCTGGCTCGAGATCGAGTTATGCCCGCAGCCCTGGCAAAGGGTTGTCGGGCGTCCCTTGTAGTCTGATTTTTCCAACCCAACCAGGTTTACCGTCGCCGTCGCCATGGTTACTTTCCTTCCTTGCTTAGGAGGGCATCCACAATCCACTTGGCTGTGAGCGGAAGCCCGTCATTGAGGTTGAGCGCCTGGAATTTGGTTGCCTGATCCGGCATGTCAAGCTGCAGGAGTTGGCACATCTGCGCATCGGTGTTCATTTCCACAACGTAAACCCGATCGTGGCTGCGGACAAACTCAGCCACACTCTGATTGAAAGGAACCGCCCGCAGCCTGAGAAAATCGGTGGGGATTCCCTGCTGGGCCAGACGAGACCGAGCCTCCTCGATTGCAGACAGAGTTGAACCGAAGCCGATCAGGCCAATCTCGGCGCCATCCATTCGATCGATGATCGGTGCCGGGACCAGGTCACGAGCTGTGTCGTGTTTGCGCCAGAGCCTGGCCATATTCTCGGTCCAGTCCTCCGGCCTTTCACTGTAGATCGCCTGGTCATTGTGGCCTGTGCCGCGTGCGAACCAGGCCGCAAGCGGGTGATCGTTGCCTGGGAGGGTTCGATAGGGAATCCCATCGCCATCCACGTCACGGTAGCGGGCGAACTCACCCAGCTCCTCCAAATCCTTCTCAGAAAGAACTTTGCCGCGATCCATCGCAATGTCGGGATAATCAAAGCTCTCTGACATCCACAGGTTCATCCCCAGATCCAGATCGCTGAGCACGAAGATGGGCGTCTGCAGGCGCTCGGCCAGGTCAAAGGCTCGCCATCCAAACTCAAAGCATTCGGCCACCGAACCCGGTAGCAGGAACACATGGCGAGTGTCGCCATGGCCCAAGAAGCGCACGAAGAGCAAGTCGCCTTGCGATGTGCGGGTCGGCAGGCCGGTGCTGGGCCCCATACGCTGAACATCCCAGATGACGATCGGGATTTCAGCGAAGAATGCCAGCCCGGTAAACTCCGACATCAGCGAAATGCCTGGGCCGGAAGTGGATGTCATTGCGCGGGCACCCGCCCATCCGGCACCCACCGCCATGCCGATGGCTGACAGCTCGTCCTCGGCCTGAATCACAGCGTAGGTCGCTTTTCCGGTCTCAGGGTCCTTGCGGAGCTGGGGCAAGAACTCCAACAGGCCATCGGCCAAGCTTGAAGCAGGGGTGATCGGATACCAGGCCGCGAAGTTCACCCCGCCGTAGACGGCGCCCAAAGCTGATGAGGTGTTCCCGTCGATCAGGATCAAGCCCTCTGTCTGGTCCGAGCGCTCCACCTTGTAGGGGTCCTGTTTGGTGAGATTTTCGTTGGCCCACTTGGCGGCGGCTTCGACCATCGACATGTTCATTTCAATCGGCTTGGCCCGGCCCTGAAAGTGGGTCTCCAGCGCGGCCCGGATTTCTGCCATCTCGATCCCCAGGATTTCTGACACGACCCCCACGTAGACCATGTTGGCGATGTAATCTCGCAGGTCTCGCGGCGGAGACTGCTCCTTGATCAAATCCTGGACCGGCATGGGGTAGTAGACGACATCCGTGCGCTTGCGAGGCTGGGTCCAGTTGTCGGGATAGAAACACACTCCGCCCTCGACCAGGCCGGCCAGGTCCTCTTGGAAGGTGGTTTCATTCATCGCCACCAGGATCTCGATCGTCTCTCGCCGGGCGGTGAACCCCTCCCCGCTGGCCCGAATGGTGAACCAGGTCGGCAGACCTTGAATATTGGATGGGAAAAGATTCTTTCCGCTAACCGGAATACCCATCCGAAACAGAGCCCGGATCAGGGCCATATTGGACGTCTGGCTGCCGGTACCGTTGACCGTGGCTACGACCATGGACAGATCATTGATGATGGGCGATTTGTCCACCGACGATTGAATACTTCCTTCTTGTGTTACGGCGTCAGTCATGCGATCTCACTCCCTACGCTTGTCTGCCCTTCCTTGAGCAGGCTTCCTTCTGAATACGAGCTCATCTCCGGTCGTCGGCTGAGGAGACCGGTGTGTTCAATCAGGGCCTGGTAGCCGGCAGCGAGATCACCCACCTGTATGGCCTTGACCATCTTCTCGTGATAGCGCCAGACCTGTTCCAAGTAACGATAGTCATTGTACACATTCAACTCTACAGCTTCATAGGCCTCCCAATAGGCTTCAAGAAGCCCACGCACAAACTCATTGTCCAATCGGCTGAAGACCGTCAGGTGGAGTTGGCGATGCTCGTCATGTGGAATCTGAATTGGCCGGCCCCTGAGCTTCTCCCAGGCACGGTCCACCAATCGGACGAGTTCAGCCCGGTCTTCATCGGTGAGGCGTGAGACGGCATCATGCCAGAAGGCGGCCTCGACGTGATTGCGCAGATCACCGAATCGGGAAAAGGCTTCCGGCTCTCGAGCCAAACGGTACATCAGGCCGGTCCGTAGGCTCTCCAGGAAGCGGTACTCCAACATCCTTGTGCCCGTCTTGGGTCGAACGTCGACCAAGCCCAAGCTGCGGGCGACTTCGAGCTGCTCGCGAAGCTTGCCGTTGCTGATCCCGAGCTCGGCCGCCAGATCCCGAATTGCCGGCAGCCGGTCTCCCGGCTCCAAGCCCTCAAAGGCCAAGTAGTTCAGCAGTTCGGAAGCCAAATCGATCGTCACCCGCGTCTCCGCCTCAATCATCGTATTCATCCAATCAATCGGATGTATTTGGAGTGTACCACTTCATTTTGCGGCGGTCAATTCGCCCGGCGGATGGTCTTTTTGACTTGTTCTCCAGCCAATGAGGCAGCCCAGCCCCTCCGCAAGTTATGGCTTGCGGTCGCCCTTCTTCCCGCACCGATGGAGCGGCGGCTGGGTCTGGTAGAATGCAACGATGTCCCAGCTCCGACACCCCGGATTACGCCGGAAATCATTCATGGTTGCTCTGTTCCTCCTGCTCCCCATCCTGGCTTTGGTTCTGCCCCGTTGGTGGGCAGGCTGGCGATTCGCGTCCGACATTCTCTCGGTTGACGAAGCGCCCCAAGCCGCGGCGGCCATCGTCTTCGGTGCAGGACTGCGGCAGGATGGCCAGCCGACAACCGTGCTTGCCGACCGTGTGCGTACGGCCGCCGACCTCTATCGGGCAGGCAAGGTCCCCCTGCTGGTGATGAGCGGGACCGTCAGGGAGAGCCACGATGAGCCGGGATCGATGCGCCGTCTGGCACTTTCCCTGGGCGTTCCGGAAGAGGCGATCGCGCTCGACCCGTCCGGCGATCGGACCTTCGAGACGTGCCTGAGCGCCCGCAAGCGTTTCGCTTCCGCCCAGCTGCTCCTGGTGAGTCAGGCGTACCATCTCCCCCGCGCTCTGACAACCTGTGCCGGCCTTGGCTTGAAAGCCAGCGGTGTGGCGGCCGACCTGCGGGTCTATCGGACCTCTGCCACCAACTTCTGGATGTTGAGGGAAATCCCCGCCACCTGGGTCGCCCTGCTGGATACCTACATCCTGCCCCACCCGGATGACTCGGAACCAGCCCAGAAGGTTGAAAGGCAACCCCCATATGGATCGTGAGCAGGCCTATCAGATCGTGAGGGAACACGTCACTCAAGAGAACCTGATCCACCACATGCTGGCTGTGGAAGCTGCCATGCGCGACTATGCCGCCCGCCTAGGCGAAGATCCCGAGCTGTGGGGCATGGCCGGCTTGCTACACGACTACGATTGGGAGATCCATCCCACGCTCGACAGCCACCCGCAGGATGGCGTGCCGCTGCTCCGGCAGCGCGGGGTACCCGAAGTGGTGATCACATGCATCCTGAGCCATGCCGATCACACAGGGGTGCCGAGGCAGACGCCCATGGAAAAGGGACTGTTCGCTTGTGATGAACTGACCGGCCTGATCACCGCTGTCGCCTTGGTCCGCCCTTCCAAATCCCTTTACGACGTCAAATTGAAATCTGTGCGCAAGAAGTGGAAGGACGCCCGCTTCGCCGCCGGGGTCGACCGGGCGGAGGTCGAAGAATCTGTCCGAGACTTCGGCGTCCCACTGGATGAACACATCCAGCACGTTCTCGAGTCGATGAAACGCATCGCCCCTGATCTCGGGTTGGTCGGCGATGGTGGAGAGTCAAGGTCTTGAAGCGCGTCCGCCCATCAGCCAGCCCTTTGCCGGCCCTTTGGGGTCGGTGCGACGGCTCGCATGTCGCTCTCTCCTGGCTCAAAACCGCCCCCCTTGATACGGCTCTCCCGACTGGTATAATGCCTCCGCTCAGGCCACGCTGCCTGCAATCTTATGACTGAAAATACCCAGACTTCCCACCAAATCTGTCCCCGCTGTGGGACCAAGGTCGCCCAAGGCGCCAGCCGCTGTGTTGTATGCGGTGCTGAGCTGAAGGCGGGCGGTCGAGCGCGCGGCAGAAGCTCAAGCGGAATCACGCTTTCTCTGCCCCTGGCGATTGCCATCTTGGTTGTGTTTGCCCTACTGGCCTCGGGCACGACCTACTTGGGGGTCCGCCTTACCGGCGCAGCCGGCGCGGCCACCGAGGCCACGGCGACGCCGACCATCACAAACACACCCACACCGACGAACACACTCCAGCCGACCCAGACCTTCACCCCACAACCATCGCCGACACCCATCACCCACGTGGTGGGGCCAAGCGATACGTGCCTGGCCATCGCCGCACTGTACGGTGTGTCGATTCAATCCATCGTCCAGCTCAACCAACTGCCGGCGACCTGTCCGCTCTCCGTGGACCAGAAGATCCTCGTTCCCCAGCCGACCGCCACGGCGACGCCCCAGCCGACTCCCACCCTAGTGCCGGCCGATGCCACGCGCCAGGCCTGCACCACGGCGGATTATGAGGTCAAGGCAAACGATACCCTGTTTGGTATCGCCACCAATTACGGAGTGGATATGCAGGAGATCAGGGACTGGAATGGCCTGACGGGCGATACGGTCTTTGAGGGCCAGAAGCTCAGCATCCCGCTCTGCAACCGGGCTTCTTCCGGCCCCACCGCCACGCCTACGGTGCCGCCGCCCTACCCTGCGCCGAATCTGCTTCTTCCGCAGGATGGCCAGTCCTTCAGCCTGGCCGATGACAGCGTGACCCTGCAGTGGGCGTCCGTCGGAGAGCTGCGGGAGAACGAGTTCTACCAGGTTCACGTGCTCGACATCACCGACGGCACGGGGACGAGGCAGATCGTCGATGTTGTCCAGGACACCAAGTACCTGGTCCCGTCATCGCTCCGCCCCGGCGAAGCCGTCCCACACATCATGCGTTGGTGGGTCGAAACGGTGCGCCAGACGGGGTCCAACAACAGCGGCCAGCCGGTCTACGAGTCGGCCGGCGCCGCCAGCGAAAAGCGCGTCTTTTCCTGGTCGGGGGCAGCCACCAGCCCCTCCACGCCCACGCCCTAGAACCACCCAAGCAAAAAACTACAGGGCGCACCTTTGGGTGCGCCCTGCCCATTTGTGAAGAACTTCACAAGTGAAGTGCTGGCAGCTAGGTGCCAAGCGCTTCGGTGATTTCGTGGACCCGCCCGGCGGAAGCTTCCAGGGCACTGCGCTCATCATCGTTCAAGTCATACTCGATGACCTTCTCCAGACCTTTGCGCCCGAGCTGGGCAGGCACTCCGAAGAAGATTCCCTTCTGCCCATATTCCCCATTGAGGAAGACCGATGCCGGGACGACCAGGTGGCGGTCCCGCAGGATGGCTTCAACCATCTGCGCCAGCGCTGCCGAAGGGGCGTAGAAGGCGCTGCCGGTCTTCAGCAGGCCGACGATCTCTCCGCCTCCCTTGCGGGTACGGTTGACGATGCCCTCCAGTGTGTCCTTGTCGAAATAGTCCACCAGGGGGACTCCGGCGATGTTCGAATGCCGCGTCAGCGGCACCATGTCGTCCCCGTGTCCGCCCAACACGTAGCAGTGGACGTTCTGGACACTAACCTTGGCCGCCATGGCCACGAACGCCCGCATGCGGGCCGAATCGAGGATACCGGCCTGGCCAATCACACGCTCCCGAGGCAGGTCCCCGACCTTCATCGCCAGATAGGCCATGGCATCCAACGGGTTGGTGAGCACGATCAAGATGGCATCCGGAGAGTGTTTGAGTGAGCTCTTGACGGCCGCGGTGACGATCTCGCTGTTCTTGCTCAGCAAGTCATCGCGACTCATCCCCGGCTTCCGAGGCAGACCGGCGGTGATCACAACCACGTCCGATCCGGCGGTCTCAGCGTAGTCATTGCTGCCGATGATCTTGACATCTGAACCGATCACAGGCATGGCTTCGGTCATATCGAGCGCCTTGCCCTGCGGCATACCTTCCACGATGTCCACCAGTACCAGATCGGCAAGCTCGCGTTCAGCCAGCCAATGTGCGGTGGTCGCACCGGTTTGACCTGCTCCAAGTATGGTTACTTTTGACATATGACCTTCGCCTCCTGGCTCTTGGGTATCAATGGGAAGTCTGGCTTGCAGAGACGTTGTTGCGAGCCACGTGCCTCCAACTTCATTCTAATCGGTCAGAGATACATACGATCCGCCCCACCTCTCGTCGACGACCGGCGGCGGGGCGTTGTGAAACGCGTTGGCCGAGACGTGAATGCCCTCGCCTACATCGATTTTTCCGATGACCCACGCGGCAACACCTGCGGCCGCCGCACGCGCCATAAACGCGCTCAAGCGCTCGTCGTCCATCGCCAGAAGCAGGCCCCCCGACGTTTGTGCGTCGAACAGAATTGTCCGGCCTACCTCATCGATTTCGGCAGCGAACTCAACCTGCGTCCCGAAGTACAGACGATTGTCATGGGATCCGCCGGGCACGAAGTGCTGTCCGGCGTAGCGCCGAGCACCTGCCAGCGCTGGCACAGAGCCGGCATAGATATGCAGCTTCACCCCCGAAGCCTGCGCCATCTCTGTCCCGTGTCCCAACAAGCTGTAACCGGTCACATCCGTTCCACCCCGGACACCAACATCGACGGCCAGCTCGGAGGCTGCTTTGTTGAGGTGTTTCATCCAGGCGGTCATCCAGGCCACATCTCCCTCGTCCGCCTGTTGGGCTTTCAGGGCCGTGGCGCTGACCCCCGTACCGATCGGCTTGGTCAGCACCAGTAGGTCTCCCGGCCTGGCCCCAGCTTTGCTGATCAGGGCCTGTGGATCGGCCATGCCCACGGCCACCAGCCCCACCTTGGGCTCATCGTCCTGCAGGCTGTGACCGCCGGCAATGACGGCGCCGGCCTGGCGCACCGTGTCGGCTGCTCCCCGCGAGATCTCAGCCATCTGTTCGGACGGCAGGTTGGGCGGCAAACAAGCCACGTTCAGAGCCAAGAACGGGCGGGCGCCCATGGCGTACAGATCCGACAGCGCGTTGGCGGCTGCGATGGCGCCATAGTTATAGGCATCGTCGACCACCGGCGTAAAGAAATCGGTGGTGATCACCAAAGCGCGCTGCTCGTCGAGCCGCCAGACTGCGGCGTCATCCGGCGCGCCAAGGCCGACCATCAAGTCCGGATAGTCTTGAGGGTCAAAGGCGGCCTGGAGGGGGCGCAGAACCTGCGCCAGCGCTTCCGCGCTGAGCTTAGACGCTCAACCCGCGCAGGACGACAGAGTCGTCAATCTGACCTGGCGGCCCGACGTGGCGCGAGGTTCACCCTGGCCACCGGCACCACCGGTCGTCTGTGAATTACTCATTACCGGGATTCTAGGCGTTGGCTGGTGGGCTGTCAACGCAAAGGACGCACGTGCGAACCCCATCTAACTGCAGCGCACCATTGATCGCCCAGCCAGTGGCTGGGTACAATGGATCGCCATGACACGTTCCCTGGTCTCTTTTCTCTTCGGGGCGCCCATCGGCGCTATCGGTGGATTGATCGGCGTTGGCGGCGCGGAATACCGGCTGCCTGTTCTGGCCGGTCCGCTCCGATTCAGCGCCCGGCAGGCCGTCCCCCTCAATCTCACCATCAGCGTCGTGACCGTCGGGGTGTCGCTCATCGTACGCGGCCGCACCCTTCCCTTCGAGCCCGTGCTGGCGGCTGTCCCGTTGCTGGTGGCGTTGGCATTGGGTGCATCGGCGGCTGCCTACGCTGGGGCCGCCTATGTCCGGCGGCTGCCGGAGGGACGGCTGCGACAGATCATCTTGGTCATGCTCTTGGCCATGTCCCTGCTCATGATCATGCAGGCGTTTCGCTCCGAAGCGCCGATTGGACTTCTTCCTGCGAACCAGCCGTTGGGCTGGGTCGTAGGGGCCGCGATCGGCCTGCTGATCGGCCTGGTGAGCGTCACCCTCGGGGTGGCTGGCGGGGAACTGATCATCCCAACCTTGATCGTGATTTACGGGATGGATGTCAAAGCGGCCGGAACGGCCAGCCTGCTTGTCAGCCTGCCCACGATGCTCGTCGGGATCGCTCGCTACGCCGGCCAAGGGGCCTTTCGTGACCGACTGGCCCTACGTGAGGTGGTCCTTCCAATGGCGATAGGCTCGGTGCTCGGTGCAGCCGGCGGCGCCTACCTGGTTGGATCGGTGCCAGTGCGCTGGCTGAAGGGTGCCTTGGGGCTGATCCTGGCTGTCTCGGCCTACCTGATCTTCTCCCACGGCCGTCACCCCTCGGGCCCACCGGCACCGGGGACCGCGGTGGCGGAGCGATGAGGCGCCGCCTGGATCTCCGCATGTCAAGCGTCACAGCGTTCGTTTTGGCCCTCTCAACTTGCCTCGGCCTGGCGGCTTGCACCTTGGGCCCCACCACCGATGGACCGGCCGAACACGAGGTTACCGTTTTCGCCGCCTCGTCCCTGACCAACGCGTTCACGCAGATGGCCCAGTCCTACGAGACCCACGCGCCAAATGTGAAAGTTGTCACAAACTTCGCCGCCTCGTCCCAGCTGGCAACACAATTGATCGAAGGGGCGGCGGCCGATGTGTATGCATCGGCCGACCAGGAGCAGATGGCTCAGGCAGACAGCGCCGGCCGGATCGCCAGCCAGCCCGTCATCTTCGCCACCAACCACCTGGTTGTCATTGTGCCGGCCAGCAATCCGGGCGGCGTGGAGCAGATCAGCGACCTGGCCAAGCCCGGGCTCAAGCTCGTGCTGGCAGCCCCCGGCGTACCCGTGCGCGTCTATACAAATCGAGCCCTGGCCGCCCTGGACAGTCGAGGGTCCTACGGCGCGCATTTTGCCCGCCGTGTCTACGCCAACCTGGCGTCGGAGGAACAAAATGTGCGCCAGGTCTCGGCCAAGGTTGCGCTGGGTGAAGCGGACGCCGGCATCGTCTACACATCTGACGTCACCCCCGACATCGCCGGCCAGGTGCGGCAGATCGAGATCCCGGATTGGGCCAATCCGCTCGCCAAGTACCCTATAGCCCTCGTCGCCGACGCGCCGCACTCGTCGGTCGGTCAGGACTTCATCCAATTTGTGCTCAGCAGCCAGGGCCAGGCCATCCTTGCCCAGTGGGGGTTCGGCCATGCGCCCTGAGATCCGGACCCGCAAACCCCGCCGCCAGGTACGTGATTCATCAGGGATGCGCGCCCTGGTCTTTCTGGCCGGCGGCGTACTGATGACGGGCCTGTTCCTCCCGGTGGTCGCCCTGTTGTGGCGAACCCTGTCAACCACGGGAGGCAGCACCCCCGGTCTGATGTCCGACTCGGTCGTCAGCGCGGTGAGTCTGAGCTTGTCGACCACCATGATCAGCACCTTGATCGTGATTCTGCTCGGCACACCGCTCGCCTATGCCTTCGCCCGCTATCGCTTTCCTCTCAAAGGCCCTCTGAACGTAGCCATTGAGCTGCCGATTGTGATGCCGCCGGTCGTAGCCGGCCTGGCCCTACTGATGACATTCGGTCGGCGCGGTCTTCTCGGCGCGCCCTTGTCCGCCATGGGATTGTCCCTGCCTTTCAGCCCGGCCGCGGTGGTCATCGCCCAAGTCTTCGTGTCGGCGCCCTTCTACATCCGAGCAGCCCAGGCCCAGTTTGAAGCCACACCCCGGGAGCTTGAGCAGGCAGCCAGCATCGACGGCGCCGGTCCCTGGCGCGTCTTTTGGTCGGTCACGTTGCCTTTGGGGCAGCGTGGTTTGTTGGCGGGGCTGCTGTTGAGCTGGGCACGCGCCGTAGGAGAGTTCGGCGCCACGATCTTGTTCGCCGGAAATCTTCAAGGGCGCACTCAGACCATGCCGCTTTTGGTCTACGGCGCCCTGGAAAGCGATCTGTCATCCGCCCTATGGACCGGCCTGCTCCTTATCGCCATAGCTGCGCTGGCTCTGGCTCTGGTGTATCTGCTGGCTCACGCTTTCGACCCAGAAGCGGAAGACGCCGGCAGCCAGGCGTCCCCCTCATAGGATCCACCCAAACCACAAGGGCCGCCTTCCCAAGCCCTTGCCGACAGGGTCCTGTCTTGCTTGACGGTTGAATCTGAAACGAGGCTGAGCTAGGCGGCAGCCGGCCGGCCGCTTCCAGCATCGGGTTGAGGGGTATCCTGAAACAGGGCCGGGAGATCTGAGAGCGCCTGGGCCATACGCGTGCCATGCCAGGTCACAAGCCGGCCGTCCACCAGATGAATGCGCCCACGCTCGACGGCCGGCGTGCCCGCGAAGGCTTCGCGCACCTGTTCCATGTGTGATGCATCGAATTCGTAAGGTTCGTCAGGAAGCAGAATCAATTCAGGTTGGGCATCGATGACTTCTTGCGTTGTCAGCCTCGGATAGCGCGTATCGTGCTCCCCGGCTGGTTCTGGTTCAGCGTGCCCCAAATCGGCAGCCAGGG
>Ga0315540_10002160_pt1 | contig 11111 bp, 9 predicted proteins | sample SalMarSW160110MG_FD_203677 | JGI IMG/M metagenome (GOLD analysis project Ga0315540, IMG submission 203677) | Salt marsh sediment microbial communities from the Plum Island Ecosystem LTER, Massachusetts, United States - Salt Marsh Sediment SW1601-10 ... | reverse complement strand
AACCTTTCTATATGTCCAACCTGGAGCTTCAGTTTCTTGTCTTCTGCAATCTTTACCAATTCCTCAGCTTGTTCAATAGTAGCGGTAATCGGCTTTTCGACAAATACATGAATGTCTTTTTCAAAACACTTTTTTGCAATTTCATAATGTGCGCTGGTTGTAGCCGCAATTGAGACAGCCTGAACTGAATTAAGTAATTCATCAATATTTGAAAATGCCTTAACCCTTAATTCGCTTGAAGCTGCCTTTGCTTGTTGGAGGTTAGAATCGTAAATCCCTATGAAACTGCAGGTTGAAATCTGGCTCAGCATTTTTGTGTGCAGTTTGCCAAGATGGCCTGTACCAATTACACCAACTTTTAGTCTATCCATTGTTTATCTGCTAATAATTCTTGAGTGAGCAATAATTCTATCATAACCGCCATTAGTGGGCTCTTTGTAATAGACAAAGATATTATATTCATTACTTGTTTCCCAGCTGTTACCCTCCAGAATATACCAATCAGGATTACTTATATTTCCATTCTGATAATCCGCCAGGACATACTGATAATCATAAATCCCACGCTTAAGCTGAATTGTTCTGGAAAAAATTCCACTGTTATAATTCATCCTGTAATTCGGCGAAACATCCCAGTTATTAAAAGCTCCAACAAGGAAAACATCTCCGTAAGTATTCTCCGGTGGGCGAATAGAAAAACTGACATTTAAATACGTAGCATTGAGATCTTTAAAATTGTCGATAATCGAACCGCCATTATAATCTCTTGATCCCTCTTTAAAGAATCTTGAATACTCAAGTCCATCAAACTGAGCGTTAACATTAACCGAGTTGAATTTATTTATATCCCTTAAATCAACCTGCCGATATTCATTGCCGGGACGAATATCCCTGGCAATAAACTCAAATTTTCTGTTTGCATCCCAGTAAAATTGTCTGGTATTTGTATTAAAATCTTTATTGATAACTATCGGGTAATCTATTTTTTGGTTTTCAATTATTGTAACATTGTTGACATAGGCAGGATAAAAAGCTTCATCCAAATAAAAATTAGTAGTGATATTAAAAACCTTTCCCAAATCTGTAGGAAAATAATTACCGCTTTCAAGGGTTTCTTTGGTAAGAGTGTCCTGAATTTCAATTGCATTTTGTACTACGTAGAATTTCCCATAGCCATAAACCTTCGATGTATCCTGCGAATCCGTAATAAAAAACATCCAGTTACCGGAAAATGGAAATTCCACATAATTGTTAGCATCGGGAAATGTCCCTTTGAAATGATAATCTGCCTGCTGTACGGTGGTCGGTAATTTTTCAAAGTTTATATTCCGCGCAATATTTTTGCCAAAATTTGCAAGGAAAAGATTATCATATGATTTCCAGTTCATGTCGCAAAAGCGAAAAACAATTGACAAATCCGGAATTTGCTTCGCCATAATGTCAAAATCTATTGTAAGATAACCACCATTCGCTCCGGCTCCTATTATAGGAAATCCGGTCATATTATTACCCGGGAAATATTTCAAACTTTTAACCTGAATATTCTGGGAATAGATTCTGGGAATGCAAAATAACACAACAAGAGAAACCACAAAAAGTTTTTTCAAGAATAAGCCCCTAATAATAAATATTTAATAAGAATAATTTTCACTTAAAAGATTTTAGAAGAAACCGTTTATAATTATCAATATCGCTGCACAAATAATAATTTTTTAAGAATTGAGAGGCAAGTATTGTCTCCCCTGCGTTATAATAGTTGACAAAACCAGATGCAAAAGCACCTTTTAATCTACGAGTTGCCTCACATGTTTTTCCATTCTGTAAATAATATTTCTCTATCAAATCAATTATCTTATTATTCTCAGCAATATAAGGTTCATATACTGACGCATCTGCCAGATACAACGCCCCATCCTCAAACTTCCAGAAATTTAGAGGAAGATAGGATAGTGAATCAACTGTATTCAACGAATCAAAAGCCGCATTCCCTGTCACAAGGAGTATTGTATTCAGGTCATTTGAAAAAGTCTGATATGGCTTTGTTGACCCTGAATAAACTGAATCAGCGAGATAGAGGCTATCCAACGTATTGAATACAAAAAGTGTATACTTTTTCTCTCCACTTAAAACTTGATTATCTATAACACCTATTTCATTAACATCGTCATTATCCAGGTCAACTTCAAAAGTCATCGGATTAGAAAATTTTTTCTGATAAAAAAGCGTACTGTCAGATTTGAAAGCTTTTAAAGTAGAATTATCAATTCTAATAAAATATTCCTCGTAATTATAAATTTCTTTCTGTGCATACGACAGAGTTGTAAAAAAGAAAAGGGATATTATTATAATAGACTTCTTCATAATCTCTAAAATCAGTACTATCTAATATATCGGTTTAAATTATAAAAGGTGAGTATAAAGGTAATCCCCGGAGTTACAACTGCAACCCGGGGATCATAACATTCTATTTACAGATTCTTTATTTCATTAGTTAATTTTGTTATGGCTTCTTTTGCATCACCAAAATACATGAGTGTATTCGGATAGAAGAATAATTCATTATCAATTCCCGCATATCCAACATTAAGCGATCGTTTGTTGATCACCACAGTTTTTGCGTAATCAACGTTAAGAATTGGCATTCCGTAAATGGGACTGCTTTGATCGTGGCGGGCTGCAGGATTGACCACATCGTTAGCACCAATAACAATTACCACATCAGTATTGGAAAAATCGTCATTAATATCTTCCATTGCAAAAAGCTTATCATATGGAACCTGAGCTTCTGCAAGCAGTACATTCATATGCCCCGGCATTCTTCCAGCAACAGGATGAATTGCGAAACGAACATTTACCCCTTTCTTCTCAAGAACAGTCATTAAATCACGTACTGCATGCTGAGCCTGAGCAACTGCCATCCCGTAACCCGGGACAATTATTACACTGCTCACAGCATCAAGAAGCATTGCGAGTTCTTCTGAATCAACAGATTTAACATCACCTTTAGGTGAAGTTGTCCCTGTTGAAGGCCCACTTGTACCTGCCGAGGCCCATCCACCCAGAAGCACATTCATTAAAGACCTGTTCATCCCACGACACATTATAAGAGTAAGAATTATTCCGGAAGCACCTACAAGCGCACCGGCAATTATCAGTTCATTATTCCCAAGGACAAACCCGGTGGTAGCCCCTGCAATACCCGAATATGAATTCAATAATGAAATTGCCACTGGCATATCTGCACCACCGATTGGAAGCACAAGTAGTACTCCTAGCACAAGCGAGACTAAAGTAATTATTAAAACGAGCGAAAGAGAACCCGGATTAATAACTAGGTATGCGCCGCCTCCAAGAACAGCAAGCAGAAGAATAAGATTTAAGGGATGTTGTAATGGATACTTCACCACCTTGCCCGTAACAAGTCCCTGCAGCTTTCCAAACGCAATCATTGAACCTGTGAATGTAACTCCGCCGATCAGCAGACTAAGAATTATCGCAATTCCCTGGTCAACAGGGAGATTAAAAATCAATCCTTTGTCTACAGGATAATTCGGGTTCAGTTTATAATATTCCGCAAGTGCAACTAGCGTAGAAGCACCGCCGCCGAAGCCGTTCAGCATTCCAACCATTTGTGGCATCCCAGTCATTGGTACTTTCACTGCGAGTATAACTCCAATCAACGATCCGACTAAAACACCGATAATTATCCATTCAAATGTGAGCACATTCTGATCGAAAAGCGTAATAATAATTGCCATCGCCATTCCTATGGCAGCAAAGAGATTTCCTTTACGCGCGGTTTTAGGTGACCCCAGATATTTTATCCCGAATATGAAAAAGATTGAGGATACCAGGTAAGTTAAATCAATTACTACTCTCATTTTTTATCCTCACTTTTTCTTTTTAAACATTTTTAGCATTCTGTCAGTAACAAGAAATCCGCCGACAACATTTATCATTGCAAAAATTACAGCCACCATACCGAGTATTGTGCTAATAGTGAATTGCTCCATACCGGCACTTAGCAAAGCTCCTACTATTGTGATTCCGGAAATTGCATTCGAACCTGACATAAGCGGGGTATGCAAAGTAGGGGGAACTTTTGTTATTAATTCAAAGCCAACAAAAATGGCCAGCACAAAAACATAAATGTGCATTAAAAAAGTTATATTCTCCATAAATATTTTCCTTCTATTTATCTGCTTGGATCAAATATTTTTTTCGCTAAGCGATTCATAACTCATCAAACAATTATTTCGTTAATTCTTTAACACGAGGATTCACTACCTCTTTTTTATAAGTTATCAAACTACCTTTAACAATCTCATCGTCAAGATTTAATTCAACTTTACCTTCTTTACCTATATGCGTAATTAAACTTAAAAGGTTTTTTGAATACATTTCGCTTGAATGATAAGGAACCAGGCTGGGCAAATTCGGTTCCCCAATTATTGTAACACCATACTTCTTTACTGTTTTACTTTTTTCACTAATTTCGCAATTACCGCCGAATTCAACTGCCATATCGAGAACAACGCTTCCTGGTCTCATATTTTTAACCATTTCTTCTGTTACCAGAATCGGTGCTTTTTTACCAGGAACAAGTGCAGTTGTTATAACAATATCTGCTTCAGTTATATGTTTGAAGATAAGTTCTTTCTGTTTTTTCAAAAACTCTTCGGATGCTTCTTTTGCGTACCCTCCGGCGTCCTGCATATTTTCATCCGTTTCAACTTCTATAAACCTCCCGCCAAGTGACTGTACCTCTTCTTTAACTGCTGCACGAATATCAGAGACCTCAACTACTGCACCTAATCTTTTGGCAGTTCCAAGCGCCTGTAATCCAGCAACACCAGCGCCCATTATTACAACTTTAGCCGGCGATATCGTTCCTGCGGCCGTCATCATTAAAGGAAATATTTTTCCAAGTGTATCAGCACACATCACAACACTTTTATAACCTGCAATATTCGCTTGTGAGCTTAATGCATCCATCTTCTGTGCGAGGGTAGTTCTTGGAATCATATCCATTGAGATCACTTCAATTCCTTTCTCTGCACATTTCTTTGCAACGTCAGGATAATTTAAAGGATAAAGGAACGTTGCAAGTATTGTTCCCTCTTTCATTAAATCAAGTTCGTGTTTCTTTAGACCAGGATGGTCTATCGGCCGCTGCACTTTAAAAACTATATCTGCTGATGCATACAGGTCCTGCAGTTTATCAATAATTTTTGCGCCCGCTGATACATACTTTTCGTCTGTGAAGCCTGCATTCAGGCCGGCATTTTTTTCAATATTAACTGCAAATCCGGCTTTTATTAATTTGGGTACAACATCTGGAACAGTTGCAACCCTGTTTTCGCCGGGCATTATTTCTTTTGGGACAGCTATAATCACAGTAAATTCTCCTCTGAAATTTTTCAGATTATTTTACTAAAAATTGTTTGGAATATTTTTTATTCAAGCAAAAAATTACTATCTGATAATCGTGCATATTTGAAAATAATTCAATATTGAAAGTATTATGCCACAATTAATTAAAAATACAGTACCTAAAATAACAATTAAATTTGAAATATTAGACTAATCGCGGAAATAAGGTTAAAAATAGTTCAAAATCTTGGAAATCTATAGTCAAAAGAGAGAGCTAGTGTTTAAATAGAATCCTTTTTATCTGCTATCGGCTGCTCGTGAGTCAGGCAATGAAGGGTACCCAGACCCCAAACAAGGTCTACAGCGTGAATTCCTGTTACAATCCTGTCCTTAAATAGTTCGGAAAGAATCCCAATTGCTATTCTATCTTTCGGATCGTTGAAAGTTGGAACAAGAACGCAGGAATTAGAAATATAAAAGTTGGCATAACTAGCTGGTAACCTTTCACCCTTGAAGATCATCGGTTCAGGCATAGGCAAATAAATCACATTTAACTTAGAACCATTTTCAAGCAGCATGCTTTCCGCTCTTTCGTAATTTTCTTTTAACGGTTGATAATTCTTGTCAGCTGAATTCTTTTCCTGAACAAGCACAACTGTATCTTCATTTACAAACCTGCAAAGATCATCAACGTGGCCGTGCGTATCATCTCCAGCAATTCCCTTTCCAAACCAAAGTACATTCGATATTCCAAGATAATTTCTGAAAACCTCTTCATAATCTTTTTTTATAAAGCCGGGGTTTCTTACCTGTGTTTCAGCATCCATCAGACATTCTTCAGTCGTAACAAGCGTTCCTTTTCCATTCACGTCAATACTGCCTCCTTCAAGACAAACCTGCCTTCCATTATTCTCGGCAACAAATTTTTGCATCTTTAATTTCTTTGAAATAAAGCCGGGAAGTTTCGCATCTTTTTTATAATTATCATATTTAGCCCAGGCATTGAACTTAAAATTTACAAGCGCAACTTCACTTGAATCATTTTTAACAAATGCCGGCCCTGAGTCTCTCATCCACCCACGATCTGTTTTAAAAATAAAAAATTTAACTTTTTCTAAATTTACCCCAACATCCTTCAAAACTTTACTTGCTTTTTTCTGGTGCTCTTTTGATTCAACAATGATATGAAGATTTTCTCCTTCTGAAATTTTTTTTACAATTTCTCCATATACCCAGGGTATTGGCGCAATTTTTCCCGGCCAGTCTTCCCTGTTATGCGGCCAGCCGAGCCATGTCGCTTCATGCTTTTCCCATTCGGCGGGAAGTCGAAATCCTGATTTTATTGGAAACTCTTTTTTCACGTTTGGCATTTCACTTTTCACCATCTATGATTCTCTTCTGAATATCCCCGTATGCATCGATTCTTCTGTCGCGCAGGAAGGGCCAGTTTCTTCTGATGTCTTCAATGTGATTCAAATCGACTTCAGCCATTACAACTTCTTCTTTGTCAGTCGAACCTTGTGCAAGAACAACCCCCTGCGGATCGCAAATAAAGGACGATCCCCAGAATTCTAAGCCTGGAGTACCTGGAACAATAACTTCGTGCCCGATCCTGTTGACTGCAGCAACATAAACACCGTTTGCAATCGCGTGTCCTCGTTGTACTGTTTGCCACGATTCAAACTGCGCTTTGCCGTATTTTTCTTTTTCGTGCGGGTGCCAGCCAATTGCCGTAGGATAAAATAAAACACTTGCACCCTGTAAGGCAGTAAGCCTGGCACCTTCAGGATACCACTGATCCCAGCAGATTAGCGTTCCGATATTTCCATATTTTGTATTAAATGATTTAAACCCGAGATCTCCGGGAGTGAAGTAAAATTTTTCATAGAATGCGGGATCATCCGGTATGTGCATTTTCCTGTAGAGTCCGGCAACATTACCGTCCGCATTAATTATCGCTGCACTGTTGTGATAAACACCCGCTGCCCGTTTTTCGAATATCGGAACAACAATTACAACTTCGTTTTTCTTAGCAGCTTTTTTCATAGCCTCTGTTGAAGGGCCAGGCACTGTTTCAGCCAGATCAAAGATTGATACATCTTCTTTTTGACAGAAATATTGAGTCCTGAAGAGTTCAGGAAGACAAATTACCTGCGCACCCTTTTTTGCAGCTTTGTCAACCCATGAGACTGCTTTTTTCAAATTATCATTAGCATTTTCAGAAAAGCCAAGCTGCAATAAGCCTATTGTAAAGTTGTTATTTGCTTTCTTCTTCATTGTAAACTCTTTTTAATTACTCTAAAGATAATGAAATCCTGATTTTTTCCTGTAGTTTTTTGGATAGATAATTTCAGTTTAATTTTTTCTATAATCCTTTGCCCTAATGAATGTACCGTAAACGTAAGTTTCCTCTCTTTCAAGTTTTCCATCAAGAGAGTAAATCTTTGTAATTCCATCAAGCTTTCCCCTGTAATATTCTTGTTCTTTTTGAATCCCGCCTGATTTATAGTAATTAATTTTCTTTCCATTCATAATTCCGTCAGTATAAGTCACGATTGATTCAACCAAACCATTATTATAGTAGGTTTTATATATGCCATCTATGATATTGTCTTTATTTTTGAATGAAGCTTTAAGCTCACCGTTCTCATAATATTCAAGTGCTATTCCGTTTTTTTTATTATAAAGATAATTTATTTCAGATTCTAACTTTCCTGAGGGATAATAATTTCTTGTAATCCCTTTTTGCACGCCGTGCAAATAATCTACTGAGCTCTTTAAGATTCCACTATCGTAATAGTAGTAGCTTCTTCCTTCAAGTAAATCATCTTTGTAATAGAGTTCTGACTTAAGATAACCGCTTTCATAATAAGTGTGTGAAATATCCTGACGTTTTCCATTCTTGTAGTAAATCTCATCTTTCAGAGTTCCGGTGGGGTAGTAATCACGAATAGTTTGTTCAAGTGATTCAGGTTTCCCTTTGTAATCATATTTTATTCTGTCAAGCAATTCACCGTTACTATAGGTATCCTTAACACGTTCATTACCAGCAAGGTCATAAATTTTTACTTCCCCTACTAATTTGTCGTTAACAAAATTCGCAACCAGTGCTACAACTTTGTTATCATGATATACTGTCGTTTTACCATTAAGCGATCCATTCTTATATGACTTCTCTACTTCTACATTTCCAGATTTAAAAAAAGTATAAGAAGTATCGTCAAGTTCACCATCTACAAAATTCCACTTACCTTCAAGCTCACCGGTTTTATAATAAGTTTTTGTAATACCCTGGAGTTGTCCGTGCACATAATTCTGTTCTGCCCAGAGCTCACCACTTTCGTAATACCATTTTGAAATACCTTCTTTTAAACCATTCATATAATTCCATTCAATACTGAGCTTCCCATCAGGAAAATACCATAATGATTTTCCGTTCTCCTTTCCATCCTGATATTCCCATTTTTTCCAGATCTTACCTGATTGATAATACTCAAAGTAATATCCGTTTAGTTTCCCATTTACATATTGCCCAAGAGTTTTTACAACACCGTTTGCGAAATACGTTCTCCGGAAACCTGTAATTTCATTTTGCTGCGCAGAAATCTCACCTTGAAATAATAAAAGGGGGATTAGAATTATGAGAGATTTTTTAAGACAAAACTTCATTTAATTATTAGGACTTGACTTGTTCTATTTTTACTGTAATTATTAAAGTACAAAACTATTATTATTTGATGATAAGAGAAACACAAAACAAGGATATTATTGAATATTTAAGATCAAAAAGCTGACTTTGTAATAAAAGCTATTATCTTTATTTTCGTTTAAAAGAACTACTATAATATGAACCACAGTCATAATCACAGAGGAACTACAGAAAGGAATCTGATTATATCTATAATTCTGAACGCAATTATCGTAGCGGGAGAATTATTTGCAGGTATAATCAGTAACAGTCTTGCTCTCATTTCAGATGCTCTGCATAATTTTAGTGACCTGATTTCTCTTGTACTAAGCCTGATCGCTGCCAGGATGAAATTCTGGAAAGCTAATTCAAAAAAATCTTACGGGTACATCAGGGCTGAAATTATTGTTGCATTTATTAATTCATCAACTCTGCTGATTATTGGCTTTTACATAATTTACGAAGCCTTCGGGAGATTATTTACTCCTGAAAAGGTAGTTGGGAAATGGCTGATTATTGTTGCAGGAATAAGCTTTATTGCAAATGCATTATCAACCTATTTGCTTCATCAGAATTCCAAAGGGGACCTGAACGCAAAAAGTGCATACCTGCATTTATTTTATGATGCAATGAATTCATTATTTGTAGTAATTGCAGGAATACTGATTTACTTTTATAACTGGTACGTACTCGACCCGATTTTCTCCATTGTGATTGGCTTGTTTATAATAAAAAGCGCCTGGGATATAATTTTAGAAACTGTAAATATACTGAGTGAAGGAACGCCAAGAGAAATAGATCCTGAAGAGGTTCAGAAATTCATTGCTTCACAACCTGATGTAAAAGAAGTGCATCATCTGCACATTTGGTCGTTATCTTCTAATTTTTATGCATTATCCGCACACGTTGTACTCGAAGATCAATTGATAAGCAAAGGATACCTTGTTGTTGATAAACTTGAGAAAGAATTATCTAAAAAATTTGGAATTGAACATCCGACTTTCCAGCTTGAAGCTGATTTGAAAGATCAACAAAAAGAAGTGGTAAAAATAAAAAAAGCGTCTGAATAAATCAGAATATAATGGAATTGTCATTTCGAAGGAGCCCGGCAAATGTCGGACGACTGAGAAATCTTTTATAAAAGATTTCTCCCTTCGATCGAAATGACAAGGCATAATTTTCAATAATTTTTGGAAATTACGTACTCTAATTTTTCAGTTTGTAACCCGCCTTTATAAGAAGACTTTTAACCTTTTTCGCGTCCTGTTTCGTCTCAAAGGATAGCTTAAAAACTCCGCCGTACTTGTCAATAAATTTTTGCAACTCTATGTCTTTGAGGTTAACCGAATTATTATAAATCAAATTCACAACCTTTCGCAGCGTGCCGGGTTTATCTTCAAGTTCCAGGTATATATCGTGCAGAGGATTCAGGAATCCCTTTGGGTCTTTGGAAATTTTTTCCCTTTTTATTCTCGCTTCGCGAAATAATTCGCCTATATTTTCAATATCGCCCGAGGCAAGATTGTCTTCAATTTTATGCAGATTGATATATAGAGTTTCAATCGCATCTATTATTTCTTCACGATTAATTTTTAAGATAGATTCCCAGCTTGTGAAAGGGCTGGATGAAATCCTGGTCAAATCCCTGAAACCGCCAGCAGCATAATCAAGTAAATCGATTTTCTCTTTATTATCTCCTACTGAATGAATTAGAGCAACAGCCAGAAGCTGCGGCAGATGGCTTATCCGCGCTACAACTTTGTCGTGAAGTTCAGGATGAATAAATTTAGGTTTTGCGCCTAACAATTCAATTATCTTTTTAAAATTATTTATCCTGCTGCAATTTTCAGCAAATGAAGAAATAAGGTAAATTGTGTTTTTAAAAAGAAGAGGATCGGAATTCTCGTACCCTCCCGTTTCCTTCCCGGCCATCGGGTGTCCCCCGATGTAGTGTGCATCGGTTTTAATTTCATTAGCCTTTTCTTCAAAGACCGACTTAACACCACATACATCGGATATAATATTTCTGTCTGACAATTTCGGAAGCAGC
>Ga0315540_10002155_pt1 | contig 11141 bp, 14 predicted proteins | sample SalMarSW160110MG_FD_203677 | JGI IMG/M metagenome (GOLD analysis project Ga0315540, IMG submission 203677) | Salt marsh sediment microbial communities from the Plum Island Ecosystem LTER, Massachusetts, United States - Salt Marsh Sediment SW1601-10 ... | reverse complement strand
TCGTATCTCCGAAAACTGCATTTCTTCCGTGACCGACAGTCAACGGTCCGGTCGGATTCGCTGAAACAAATTCAACATTGGCTTTTTTTCCTTTAAAATCATCAGACCTTCCGTAACGATCTTTTTCTCTTCTAATAATTTTTATTATTTCTGTAATAAATTCCGGCTGGAAGAAGAAATTAATAAATCCCGGTCCGGCTATTTCAACTTTTGAAATTATTTTCTGATCTATTTCAATTGCATCAATAATTTCCTGTGCTATATCTCTTGGTTTCTTTTTAAGTTGTTTTGTTAACAACATAGCAATATTACAGGAAAGATCACCGTGAGCTTCCATTTTGGGAATTTCGAATCCTATCTGAATATTTCTCAAATAAGAGAGCTTTTGTGAGGCGTTTTCAAAAAGTGAAATTAAATATTCTTTCAAAATTAATTGCCGATGAAATTCTGGAATAGACTACAAAATTAAACCTAAAAATAGCTATTATTTTTTTGTCGTTTTACCTTTTCCGGCAACACTTTTCTTTTTACCACTATTATTAGCGGGACTCTTTTTAACCGGCCTTTTTTCAGGTTTACCAGTAGCTTTTTGGTTTTTTAAAGATGCCGGATCCAGTACATCGACAACAGGTGCATCTCCCCACAATTTCTCAAGGTTGTAATACTGCCGGGCATCTTTCTTAAAAATATGAACAACCACATCAACGTAATCGAGCAGTACCCAACTAAGTGATTCATAACCTTCACGATGCCAGGAACTCACACCATCTTCACGAAGTTTCCTTTCAATCTCATCCGATATAGCTTTAACCTGTGTGTCCGAATCTCCAGAACAAATAACAAAATAATCGGCAAATGATGTTACTTTTGAGAGATCAAGAATTTTAACATCATAGCCTTTCTTTTCAAAAACTAACTCCGATATTTTAATGGCAAGGTTTTTTGAATCCAATTTGCTCCCTATTGATTATATGGTTTAAGTTGAAAATAATCTCTTCCAACAACAATTGTACAATCCAGCAGGTAGTTATTGTTTACTTGCTGAACTATATTTTTTTTGTTTATTCCGAGTGCATTAGCAACCTTTTCCGCATTTGCTTCATTTCCTGTACGATCGATTACTAAAGATTTATCCATGTTAAACGATATATAATTTCCTGTCTGTACAACATCAAAACTGTTTTTGCGAAGATAATCAGTAATCTTATCAGCAATTCCGGAAACCCCGCAGCCGTTTAAAACTTCAACCTGTACTATCGTTGAGGGTTCATTTTTCCCCGAGGTAAGGTTATTTTTATAATCCAACAATTTTGAGAAAAGTGAATACGCCATTATAAATATAACGATGCCCAGTAAAATAATTATTGCATTTAAAAACAGGTTGGACGATGATGAATTCCCGGATGTGTTCTTATTACCGGGTGACGTGTTGGAGTTGGAATATCTTTTTCCCTTCAATTATTCTCGCTTGATTCTCAATAATTATTGATGCATAAATTATTTACTATCTTCTTCAGGAGTATTCCAGTCTTGAAATCCATAGTCATTCAAAAAACCGGTGCGTCCCCATCCATAATATGAATAAGGGCTGTAATAATATGAGCCGGGAGGAAGTTGACGATACTGCAAAACTACATTAACATTTTTCCACGGTTTATAATTCAGCTGTGCATTTGTAATGTAAAGGCCCTTAATATTATTCTGAAAACTTGAACCTAACGAACTATAAGGAGATATTACAAAGCTTGTTGATAACTGAACATTCAGCTTATTACTGAATTTATAAAACATATTGTTCGTAAAAGTGTTCAGTGCCAGGCTTTGTCCACCGAATGTTGCAAAGGACATTTCAACCGAATTATTCATCTGGAAGTTGTCGGAATTTAAAAATCCAAACAGCGAGCCGGATTGATTATTTAAAATACCATCATAAACAGAATTCGTGGATAAACCGGTTTGTTTAAACTGCCCGAATGCAGCGGCGGTAAACAAGCAAATCATCAAAACCATTGTCCTTTTCATATAAAACCCACAGAATTTGACCTAATATTAAATAAAAGGCTTAATAAAATCAATGTGAATACATTTCATAAAATTTATAATTAAATACAATTGTATTGACAAACTTGCATTTTGTTACACTTATAAGTGAATTTCAAACAATTTATTTTAATTTGACAATCATTTCTATTTCAACAGCCGCATCTATAGGCAATTCATTAACTCCCACGGCACTTCTGGCGTGTTTACCTTTACCTCCGAATATTTTTCCGATCAATTCTGAAGCCCCGTTTGCCACTTTGGGCTGGGCAGTAAATCCATCGGCACTATTTACAAACGCCGTTAATTTTACAACCTGTTCTATTTTATCAAGATTTCCAATCACGCCTTTAATTGCTCCAAGGCAGTTAAGTGCACAGATTTCAGCAGCTTTTCTCCCTTCTTCTTCCGTGATATCTTTACCTACTTTCCCTTTGAATTTTAATTCACCTTTTACAGAAGGTATCTGTCCAGCGGTAAAGACAAAATCCCTAATTATTAAAGCTGGAACGTAAGCAGCAAGCGGCTTCGGTGCTTCCGGTACTTCAAATCCTAATTCTTTAATTTTTTCTTCGATCATTTTAATCTCCACTTTTTATTATTTTAATGATAACAATAATATTACCGCATAAAATTAAGGAATATATGTAATGATCGGAAATAATTTTACAGAGTTTGTGGATATAGTTAAAAAATTGCGGCTTGAATGTCCCTGGGATAAAGAGCAAACAAACGATTCAATAAAAGCAGCAACTATAGAGGAAGCTTACGAAGTCCTTGAGTCAATTGATAACAAAGATTTTAACGAACTGAAAAAAGAACTGGGAGATCTTTTATTTCATATAGTATTTCACTCGGTTATGGCAGAGGAATTAAATCAGTTCAAACTTGAAGAAGTAATTGAATCGATAAAAGAAAAGCTTATAAGAAGGCATCCGCACGTTTTTGGAGAAACAGTCGTGGAAGGATCTGATGATGTAAAGAAAAACTGGGAGGCTATCAAACTGGAAGAAGGAAGAGAATCGGTACTCGAAGGTGTGCCGGAAAATCTACCATCTCTGCAAAGAGCGCACCGGTTGCAGGAAAAGGCTGCAAAAGTTGGTTTTGATTGGGAAAGGAAAGAAGACGTCTGGAAAAAGGTTATCGAAGAAATAGAAGAGATGCATAAATCAGAAAAAGAAGAAACAAGGAAAGAGCTCGAAAATGAAATCGGAGATGTATTTTTTGCTCTCGTAAATTATGCAAGATTTCTAAACATCAATCCTGAATATGCTTTACGGAAAACAAATAAAAAATTTATAAACAGATTTTCTTATGTCGAAAAGAAAATAAAAGAGACAGGCAGGAAAATAAACGAATCAAATTTGGAGGAAATGGATAAGTACTGGGAAGAAAGTAAGGACAAAGTTTAATTATAATTTATCATTATTATGAAATTTCTCATAAGCATCTATTATATCTTTTACAAGCTTATGCCTGACTACATCCGATTTATCGAAATAGACAAATCCAACGCCTTCAATATTGTTTAATATTTCTCTTGCCTGGATAAGCCCGCTGATGCTTTTTCCGGGGAGGTCAATTTGAGTAATATCTCCGGTAATGATCGCTTTAGAATTTACCCCAAGTCTCGTTAAAAACATTTTCATTTGAATATCGGTAGCGTTTTGAGCTTCATCCAGAATTACAAATGCATTATTAAGTGTTCGTCCACGCATATATGCAATTGGCACAATTTCTATAACTCTTTTTTCAATATAGCTTTTAAGCTTATCGCTGGGCATCATATCGTCAAGTGCATCATATAATGGCCGGAGATAAGGATCGATCTTTTCCCTGAAATCCCCCGGAAGAAAACCTAAACTTTCTCCTGCTTCCACAGCCGGTCGGGCAAGTACAATTTTATTTACAATTCCCTTTTTCAGGGCTGAGACAGCAAGTGCTACAGCAAGATAGGTTTTACCGGTTCCTGCCGGTCCGATTGCAAAACATATATCATTCTTATTTGCAGCTTGCAGGTAGTTTAATTGGCCGGGTGTTTTAGCCCTTATTGCATCATTCTTCGTATAAAGTACAACAGAATCAATCTCTTTTTCATCTATTATTTCCTTTCCTTCAACAGTCAGATCAAGAATTGTTTGTACATCAGAGGGTTTGAGTTGTCCGTTCGTATTCAGTACATACGTCATTTCTTTAAAGACTTTTTCAATAGAATTTACTTCTTCAGTTACGCCTTTAATAAATACATTTTCACCTCTGACTGTAATCGATGCATTGAACCTGTCTTCTATAAGTTTAAGATTACTATCATTCATCCCCAAAAGTGAAAGCATATCGGTCGCTTCGAGTGTTATACGCTTTTCAATAGCTGTCATTTATTGTTCTCATACTAATAAAAAACCCTTACCATAAAATATGATAAGGGTTTACTTTCTTCAAGTAAAAACTTGATGTAAGATCAGAAATTATTGAACCGGAGCCGGTTTGTAATTTTTCCTGATCATATCATATTTAGCTTTTTCTTCGTCAGTAAGATTAGGAATCGTGAAAACTTGTTTTGGATAAATCAGATCCGGATCTTTGATCTTATCTCTGTTAGCTTTATAGATATTTGGCCATGCAAAGCCATTTCCATAAAACTCTTTTTTCTTAGCAATATTCCAGAGACAGTCACCTCTGACAACTGTATAATCAACTTCCGTTGGTGCTTCTACCCATGCATCGAGTGAAGCCTGCATACTGTTGTGAACAGCATCATAAAATTCAGGCAGAGCACTGATTTTATTCATTTTTAATGCATCAAGATCTTTTTGTCTGTCAGCTTTTGGTCCCATTTGTCCGTTGATGTTACCCTGTAATTCGCTTACAGCATTACGGAAACTTGCAACATCTGACTTGGTTGCTCCAACCATCTGGTAAAGTTCATCCATACAATCGTCATAAGATTGAATGCCTTCATTTGTGGTTTTTAAATTACCGATTTCAACATTAAGTACACTGTCCTCGTTTGTCAGGCTCTCTTTCTGAGCTCTGAGATCAGTCATCATTGCTTCCCACTGATCATTTGTTAAAGTATCCTGTTCAGTTTCCTGCGCAAGTATATTTGCGGAGAAAAACAACAGGAAGACGAATAAGCCGATTAAATATTTCTTCATTTTATTCTCCAATTTCATTTGTAAATTAAATTCTTTAAAAGATTTGGTAGACATTTTTTACATGTTTCCCATTTTGTCCAGATTAGCTTTGGTTTCTGCTTTCATTTTATTGCATTCCTCAAGCTTTGCATTTTTTGCAGCGATCTCTTTTTGAAGATCGGACTTCTGGTCCTTTAAAGAATTATTCTGAGCCTGGAGAGAACTTACTTCGGCTCTCAAATTATTGAGTTCCGCCATTTGGGCATCACTCACACCACCACAGCCGCTTAATATTGCAGTAGCACCTGCAAAAACAGCAACTATAGCAGTATATCTAATTGCTTTCATTACTTTCATTTAGCACCTCCGACATGGTTTGTTTATGAAATATTAATATATCAAATTTAATGTGTATTATCAATAATAATTTTCCGTTCTGTCTACAGCTATAAAAGATAACAAATGAGAATTTATTATTTGTAGTAGAAAATCCCATTTTTTTGTAAAAGTTTCAACTACTACAGTTAAATATTAAATTATATTATTTTTGCGTTATATTAGTCGTTTCTCGACAAAACTTGCGAAACCATCCCCAGCAATAATAATGTGGTCAAACACAGGAATGCTGAGTATTGTTCCAGTCTCTACTATTTTTTTTGTTATAGAAATATCTTCATTACTGGGCTCGGAATTTCCACTGGGATGATTGTGTATTAAAATAATGCTGGCTGAATTGTTTTCTATTGCCACTTTAAAAACTTCTCTCGGATGAACCACGCTGGAGTTAAGGCTTCCAATTGAAATAACCTCATACTTAATTATTTTATTTGCCGAATTAAGACATACGACGATAAACCTTTCTTTCAATTCATCTTTAAGAAGAGGAATAAATATATCGGCTACTTCTTTGGGAGAAGTAATTTTCCTCTCTGAAAACCATTTGGATTGTGACTGAATCCTTCTGCTTAATTCAAATGCTGCTAAAAGTGTGGCGGCTTTATCATTACCGATTCCTGAAATTTTAGTCATTTGAGAAAATGAATTTGAGGCAAGTACAGCCAGGTTACCGTTATTTTTAATTAGTTCCTGCGCCATCTGAATTACAGATTTTCCTTTTGATCCCGTTCGCAGAAGTATTGCAAGTAATTCTGCGTCCGTTAAATTTTGAGCACCTCTGAGTGATAGTTTTTCCCTTGGTCTGTCTTCTAAGGGTAAATCTTTAACTTTTAGAATGTCCCCTCCCCGGTTTAATTAATAGAATTATACCTTTTAATTAGTTGATATACTCCATCTTTATATCTTATAAAATTTAAGGTTTTATTTACGTGATTTTCATCAAACAGCAAATCATTATGAAATCCTTTAAAAGACATACCGGAATTAACTAATTCTGTAATCTTGTCAGGATCATTATTAGTCTCATTTAGAATTTGCAATAAATAGTTCGCAGCATCGTACCCATATAAAACATTCCTGTTTAAGTCACCTTTGGTTTCTGCATAAAATTTATCGCTTAAGTTTGTAAATTTTTGATCATTGAAATCGATAAAATAGTCGGAGGTTATAATGAGATTATTACTCAGGGTAGTGGAGGTTTCCAAACCCTTTGCTAAAAACCAATCCTGATTTCCATACATCGGAAGATAAAGACTATCAAGAACAAGGCTTGATAGAATCACAGTAGCATCATTCTTATCTGAAATGGGGGCATATATTCCTTCAAGAGAATTTGCAAATGGTAACATCTGATTTATCTGCTGAGTAATTTCAATGCTACTGGCTGGATAAACTTGATGACTTAAAATCTGTCCCCCTACTTTTTCGTACTCGGTAATAAAGGCACTTGCCAGTTTCTGGGAATATCCGGCATTAGAATTTATGACTCCCATTTTTATCTTCTTTTCATTATAAAAAACAAAATCAGCCATAGTCTTTCCCCTCACAGCAAAGGACGGATTTGCCTGAAAAATGTTATTATCGAATCTCGCAAGATCGTTATCGGTGGCTGTAGGAGAAATAACTTTGATATCACTCCCGGAAAATGCATCCGCAGCCGCCATTACTTCGTCACTGAAAACAGGACCTAATACAGTTTTTAAAGAAGAAATCCCTTCAAATTCATTGGCTATTTCTCTTATCCTATCACTATTTCTCTCAGTATCCCGAATTACCAAGCCAATTTTGTAGCTATGTGTTCTATTATATTGTGAAACAGCAAATTTAATCCCATTCAGAATTTCTGTTACCGGAGTTTTACCCCCAGATGAGTTATTTAAATTCAATGGAAGCATAACTCCTATTAGAGTAACTCCTGGTTTTGAAATATAATTTCTTATAGTTGATGGATTGTAATCCTTTGCCTCAAGGTTTTCAGGACTATAAGGATAAAGATTGTCCAGTTTTGAAAATGTTCTTTGACCTTCACCTGAATTACCGTTTGAAAAGTAAGCCTTACCAAGGACCAATAATAAAAATGGTTTTAGTTTTTCAGAGTTTGTAGTATCATAGAGGCTTCTTATTTGTTGAGGATTCAGATATTTGACAGCTACTTTTTCAGAGATCAACCTTGCCCGATTAATATAATCTGATGACTTGCCGGATAAAATTAACCGGCATAGTTCCTCAAAAGCATTCTGATATTTTTCTTCATCCAGATAGCATTTTGCAATTACCATTTCCGCTTCATCAGAATAAATGCTGCCGGGATAATAATTCAGAAATTGGTTTAAACTTGATATGGCGTCTTCCTGCCGGTTTAATTTAAGAAGTGTTTTACCTTTAAATAAAAATGCTGCTGTTGTTCTGGAATTTAATTCATCACTTATTATACGATTAAACAGTCTGAGTGCATCATAATAGTTTTGAGTATCGTAAAAATTAAGAGCAAGTTTAAATTCCTGATCTACATCATCATTTTGTGCCTTAGATACCGAACAAAAGAATAACAGGGAAAGTATTATCAGAAATTTTAGTTTCGACATTATTAACCTAATTATTTTCAAGCGCTGTTACTGCGTCTTTCTTACCGGCAATAGCAGATTGATTATCCGGATCTATTTTTAACGCTGTTTCATAATAGACAAGAGCTTCTTTCGGTTTTTTGGCCTTGAAACAAGCTTCACCCAGGTTAGAATACAGTTCCGACGAAGCTGACTCATTAAGCTCAATATACTTTAAAAAATTTTCTTCTGCCTTTAAAAAGTCTCCGGATTTTAAATAAATTTTACCGGCTAATTCTCTTAAAGATTTCTCTTTCGAATTGATTTTCATTGCTTTTTCAACAGGGACAATTGCATGCGTATACATGCCCAACCGAAAATATGAAGTTGAAAATATGAAATTTAGTTCCCAGGAATTATCATAAAGCACTTCCGCTTTTTTAGCAAATGCCAGGGCATTTTTAAAATCTGATAGTTCTACCTCAATTTTAGCAAGAAACAGATATGCCTCCTGAACTAGTTCAGAATGTTCCTCAATGGAAACAAAATCAAGAAAGTGAGTTCTTGAAAGTTTATATTCTTTCAACTTAAAATTTGAATAGCCAAGGAAAAAAGAAACAAGCGGTTCATCTTCAACCAGGATATAACGCAGTATGTCGTTAGCTTCCCTCCATTTTTCATTTCGCATCAGGTACTGTCCAAGAAACAATCTTACTTCCTTGTTTTCCGGGTTACTAGTAAGAAAATCATTCAACAAAATTACTCCTGAATCAATCTTATCAAAATGTTCATAGAGGTCTGCTAAATTAAAATAAGCTTCTGTATCAGCAGGATAATCTGCTATAATACTTTTATAAACCTGAACAGCATGTAAGAGTCTGCCGGAGGATTCAAATTCTTTTGCCATTTTCATTTTATGGTCGAACTGGTATTTATTTCCTTCTTTTTTCATTCCCATTCAATAGTTGACGGTGGTTTGGAACTTATGTCGTATACAACCCTGTTAATTCCCCTGACTTTATTACTTATTTTATTTGAGATATCTGCAAGAAAATTGTTATCAAATCCGAACCAATCGGCTGTCATTCCATCAGTCGAAGTAACTGCTCTTAAAGCCAGGACGTTTTCATAAGTGCGAAAATCGCCCATAACACCTACTGATTGAACCGGAAGAAGTACACAGAATGCCTGCCATATCTTATTATAAATTCCAGCCTGATGAAGACCATTTATAAAAATATCGTCAGCTTCACGAAGAATGTCAAGCTTTGGTTTTGTTATTTCACCAATTATCCTGACTGCCAGACCGGGGCCCGGGAAAGGATGTCTCTCAATAAATGATTCGGGAATGTTCAATTCCCGGCCAACATTTCGTACCTCGTCTTTAAACAATTCGCGAAAAGGCTCTATTAATTTCAGATTCATTTTTTCCGGCAGACCGCCCACATTATGATGCGTTTTAATTGTAACAGATACACCCTTTACAGAAACCGATTCAATTACGTCAGGATAAAGTGTACCCTGCACAAGGTATTCTACACCTTTAATTCTTTTTGATTCCTCTTCGAAGACTTCTATAAAAGTATTGCCAATGATTTTTCTTTTCTTTTCAGGATCAGAAACTCCTTCCAGCTTCTTTAAGAATTTCTCAGAAGCATCAACATATAAGACATTGAGATTTAATTTTTCATTAAATACTTTTTCTATTTTCGCACTTTCATTTTTTCTCATCAAACCTGTATCAATATGAATGCATATCAAATTATCACCAATTGCTTTTTTAACGAGTACTGCTGCTACTGTAGAATCAACCCCGCCGCTGAGAGCACAAATTACTTTTGAATTTCCGGCTTTTTCCTTTATAGCTTTTACAGATTCTTCCACAAAATTATGGGGAGTCCAGTTTCCTGTACATCCACAAATCCCGAAAAGGAAATTGTTAATTATTTTCTTGCCTTCTTCACTGTGCTCTACTTCAGGATGAAACTGAACGCCGTAAATCATTTCATTTTCATTTACTATTGAACAGATGGGTGAGGAATCAGAAGTTGCTGTGATCTTAAATTTATCCGGAATTTTCGTTAAATAATCGCCATGACTCATCCAGACGGTTGAAGTTTCTTTTACATCTTTAAATAGTTTATTGCTCCTGTCGGATATTTTTAAAGCAGCTTTGCCGTATTCTCTGTCATTAGCGGGCTCAACCGAACCATTTGAATTAAGACAGATTAGCTGCATCCCGTAGCAAATCCCCAATATCGGTTTGTTCAAATTAAAAATTGAATTGTCAATTTTAGGTGCATCTTTGTCATAAACACTCATTGGCCCGCCGGAAAGTATTACCCCCACAGGATTTATTTTTCTAACTTCTTCAACTGTAATTGTATGAGGATGAATTTCAGAATATACATTTAATTCCCTGACGCGTCTTGTAATTAATTGCGTAAATTGTGAACCGAAATCAATAATTAATATTGTTTCTTTGTGCTGCATTAATGGAGGTATTTAAAAGAAAAACAAAATCCAATTACAGAATTTTGTTTAAATAAATTTTATAATCCGGTTATAGCTAATAAGGGTCACTACACAACTTGAATGATTATTGTCCTATCAATTTTTTATAAGCCTCACTGTCAAGTAAATTATCAAGCTGTGATTTATCACTTATTTCTATTTTGATCATCCAGCCTTTCCCATAGGGATCAGAATTTACAACTTCAGGACTGTCGGTCAGGCTTTTATTAATTTCAGTTACTTTGCCCGAACAAGGTCCAAGCAAGTCACTTACTGTCTTCACGGCTTCGATAGTACCAAACGATTCGCCGGTATTTATTTCCTTTATATTAGGATCAACATCGACATAAACCACGTCACCTAATTCACCCTGCGCGTAATCAGTAATGCCGATTGTGCCTATATTACCTTCAACTAATATCCATTCGTGATCATTTGTATATTTTAAGTTTGACGGAAAGTTCATTTAAGCCTCAATTTGAATATTGGAAGGACTCATGAAAAAGAATCCCTA
>Ga0315540_10002152_pt1 | contig 11151 bp, 9 predicted proteins | sample SalMarSW160110MG_FD_203677 | JGI IMG/M metagenome (GOLD analysis project Ga0315540, IMG submission 203677) | Salt marsh sediment microbial communities from the Plum Island Ecosystem LTER, Massachusetts, United States - Salt Marsh Sediment SW1601-10 ... | reverse complement strand
TGGGGAATGGCCCTTCATGGTAGAATCATATCCCGTGGGAATAATCAATGAAGGGCCCGCTCAAGGGCCCATCGGGGTCCTAGCCTCGCTTGCCAAGGGCTTCGATCGCGTCGCAGCCCGACCTGTACTCATCCTTCCGCCGCTCGTCCTAGACCTCCTATTGTGGCTGGGGCCGCGCTTGGGGATCGCGCCGTTTGTACGCAGCACGGCACAGGGGCTGACCGCCCCTCCCGGCGCGGATGCCATGGTTCAGCAGCAGATCTCATCGATCCAAGAGATCTTCAAAGAACTGGCCGTGCGGCTCAATCTGCTGAGGAGTCTGAGCAGCCTGCCGGCGGGCATTCCCAGCGTGATGGCTGGCCAGATGCCCAGCAGCGCGCCGATGCAGATCGGGCCCCAGGTTGAGCTGGCGGATCCCCTGGCGATCTTTGGCCTTTGGCTCATGCTCACCCTGATAGGTCTGGGATTGGGGACCTGGTATCACCGGACGATAGCCGCCAGCGTGGCGCCTGAATCGGAGTTGACACCTTTGGCGACGGGGTGGCTGCGTATGGTTCTGGCGGCCGTCCTGGGCTATCTTGGCCTGATCCTGGGAACGGTGGCCATCCTGATTTTGGGATGGGCGGCGGCCTGGATCCTGCCTTTGTTGGGTGTGGGTGTGAGTTTCATTGCGTTCAGCTTGTTCTTTTGGCTGGTGGTCTACTTGGTTTTCACGCCTCACGGGATCGTTCGCTACCGCATGGGGTTGTTCTCAGCCATGACGGAAAGCATGCTGCTGGTCCGCTGGAATTTCCTGCCCACGGTTGGGTTCCTGACACTGGCAGTCTTGATTTCGTGGTTGACTGGGTTGGTGTGGTCGTTGCCCAGGTCAGCGTCTTGGATCAGCAGCCTGAGCATCTTGGGACATGCGTTTGTCAGCACGATGCTCTTGGTGAGCAGCTACGTGTTCTATCAGGGCCGGCGGGAATGGTTGATGCGGACTCGCCAGGCGCTTGAAGTTCAGCTCAAGAAACTTCAACAGGCGGCCAGGATGGAGCCCGACTCGGATTTGGGTAGGGAAGAAGGAGATACTTAAGTGGCCAAAAAGGCACAGAAGACGGCCAAGAAGAAGGCAGAGAAGATCAGCTCCTACGGGGCAAAGGACATCCAAGTTCTTGAAGGCTTGGAGGCAGTTCGACGGCGCCCCGGCATGTACGTCGGTGGCACGGACATCAAGGCTCTGCACCATCTCGTCTATGAAGTGGTGGACAACTCAATTGACGAGGCCTTGGCAGGCGTGTGCACCAAAATCGACGTCACCATCCACCCCGACAGCAGCGTCACCGTGGAAGACGACGGGCGTGGCATTCCGGTGGACATGCATCCGGAAAAGAAGCGGCCCGCCCTCGAAATTGTCATGACCATTCTGCACGCCGGGGCGAAATTCGGCGGCGAAGGCTACAAGGTATCGGGCGGCTTGCATGGCGTGGGCGTTTCAGCCGTGAACGCGCTGTCAGAGTGGTGTGAGGTCGAGGTTCGGCGAGATGGCAAGATCCACACCCAACGCTACCAACAGGGCATCCCGGAAGGCCCGGTCAAGGTGAAGGGCAAGGTGCCCAAGAACGTGACCGGCACCCGCACCACCTTCCGCTACGATCCGACCATTTTCCAGGGCGAAATCGATTACCGATTTGAGACCCTTGTTCAGCGGTTTCGCGAGATGGCTTTCGTCACACGCGGGGTCAATATCCACCTGCTGGATGAGCGCGACGGGCGCGAAATGACCTTCTATTTCGAAGGCGGCATCATCTCCTTCGTTCGCTATCTGAATCGCAATCGAGAGACTCTGCACCCCATCTGCTACATCGAGAAGGAAATCGACGGCACGGGTATCGAAGTCGCGCTGCAATACACGGACGCCTACGCCGAGTCGGTTTACTCCTTTGCCAACACGATCAACACTGTGGATGGCGGCACCCACCTCACGGGAGTACGGGCAGCCATCACGCGCACCATCAACGACCATGCCCGCAAGAACAACCTGCTCAAGGACTCGGACCCCAATTTCTCGGGTGACGACACGCGTGAGGGCCTGACGGCCATCGTCAGCGTGAAGCATCGCGATCCCCAATTTGAAAGCCAGACCAAAGTCAAGTTGATGAACCCCGAGGTTCAGACCCAGGTTCAGCAGGTGCTCGGCGAGGCGTTGGGCGCTTTCCTCGAAGAGAATCCGCGGGCGGCGCGCGCCATCGCCGAGAAATGTCTGACTTCGGCTCGGGCCAGGGAGGCTGCTCGAAAGGCCAGGGATCTGGTCATCCGCAAGAGTGCTCTGGAAAGCTTGACCTTGCCCGGCAAGTTGGCGGACTGTTCTGAGCGCGACCCGAACAAGTGCGAGCTGTACATCGTCGAGGGCGACTCGGCTGGCGGCTCTGCCAAGCAGGGACGAGATCGCCACTTCCAGGCCATCCTGCCGCTGCGCGGCAAGATTCTCAACACTGAGCGAGCTCGGCTGGACAAGATCCTGTCCAACAACGAGGTCAAAGCGCTCATCTCGGCCTTGGGGACGAGCGTGGGCGAGACTTTCGATCTTGCCGGCCTGCGCTACGGTCGCGTGATCATTATGACCGACGCCGACGTGGATGGCAGCCACATTCGAACCCTTCTGCTAACCTTCTTTTTCCGCTACCTTCCCGAGCTCATTGAGCAGGGACATTTGTTCATCGCCCAGCCGCCTCTTTACCGAATCTCATACAAGTCGGCGGTCGAGTATGCCTACACAGAAGCCGAACGGGAGCGCCTGGTCAAAGAAATGGGAAAGACGACAACTGAGAAGGGCTTGTCCATCTCGCGCTACAAGGGTTTGGGTGAAATGAACCCGGTCCAATTGTGGGACACCACAATGGACCCGGAGAACAGGACTCTGCTCCAGGTCACCGTCGAGGATGCCGCCGCCGCCGATCGGACGTTCGATATGCTGATGGGTGCCTCGGTCCCACCGCGTCGGCGCTTTATTCAAACCCATGCGCACGAAGTTCGCAATCTGGACGTGTAGTTCACCAAATCAACAAGGGACCCAAAGCAAAGCGCCGGCCAGAGGCCGGCGCTTTTGAATTCCCTACAGTGCGGATCAGCCCCGCAGGAACTGCCTGAGCTCTTCCTGAAGCTGTGGATTTCGAAGCTGGCTCAGGGCATCGCCTTCAATCTGCCGCACCCGCTCCCGGGTCAGTTCCAGCTTGCGTCCGACTTCGGCCAGTGTGTGTTTGCGACCGTCCATCAAGCCAAAACGGAGGCGGATAACGAGGGCCTCACGCGGGGTCAGCTTGTCCAGCACCCCGTCAAGTTGACGCCGTAGTTCTCGCTCGGCGAAGGTCTGATCAGGCGGAATGGCTGTTTCGTCCGGGATGAGATCGGCCAGGCTGGTTTCGTCCTCGCTGTCGATCATGGTGTCCAAGGGGGTCGGGCGCTGAGCGATCCGCATCAATTGTTCGACTCGGTCGACTTCGATGTCCATGTCATACGCCATTTCTTCAGCCGTGGGCTCACGCCCGAGTTGCTGGGAAAGGCGCTGATGGGACCGCCGCAAATGAGTCAACTGCTCGATGACATGGACCGGAACTCGAATTGTGCGGCCCTTGTCAGCTATGGCGCGGGTGATGGCTTGCCGGATCCACCATGTCGCATAGGTGCTGAACTTGAAACCGCGGTGGTAGTCGAATTTCTTGGTGGCCCGGATCAAGCCCACATTGCCCTCTTGAATGAGATCAAGGAAGGAAAGCCCACGGCGAGCATAGCGTTTGGCAACGCTGATCACGAGTCTGAGGTTGGCTTGCACCAGATGGTCTCGTGCCTGCCAGCCCTCCTCCACCCTGCGGCGGTATTCGGGCACCTTGTTGGACGGCACCTTTCCCTTGGCGATGGCCTGGCTGGCCTGGCGGCCCTTTTCAATCTTCTTGGCCAGCTCGATTTCCTCGTCCCTGCTGAGCAGTGGAACCAGCCCGGCTTCTTTAAGATACAAATCTACGGTTTCTGGAGCGGAGTCCAAGAATTGTATCTGTCGCTCGCTTTCTTCCACTAGTTCGCTCATTTTTGTCTCGTCCTTATGATCCCATTCTGGATGGAGCGAGGGCAGAACGCCCAGCTGCTGCAAGTCTCGCGATGTCGTCCGGCTCGATCGAGGATTGCGCCGCCCTGTGCTGCCGCCGCTCGTCCGAGGAAGTCCTCCGGCATTGTTGCTCGTCAACCCCGTACCGCTGCCCCGCCGCCTGGTACGTGTCGAGTCGGGCGGGCTGGATGTGGATTGTTCCCACATGCGGCCGGATGGCATCCCGTATTGGGCGGGGGAGTGCAGGCGAAAGGTCCACCGACAGCTTCCCAGAATCTTGCTTGGGGATCGGGCCGCACCGGAAATGACGATCTGAATCGATACTACAGATTCGCCTGATCCGAGTCAATTGCCTAGGCGTGATTTCTTAACGAAGTCTCATGAAAAATCGCAGGTCGACGCAGCCTGGCGGAGCATGCTCTGCGAGGGGGCTAATTGGGAATGAAATCGTGGCCTATGTGCGGCAAAGCCAGGTAGAGGCCCGCCAGGGATTTGGCGTCCCTCAGATCACCTCTGGCGATACGTGAGGTGATGTCGCTGGCCTTGAGGGGGACCACTTGTATCGATTCGTCTTCATCCTGAGGCAGCGGATCGGATGTGAAATCAGCCGCCAGGAAGATGTGATTGAGCTCGCTTGAGTAGCCGGGCGCAAGGAAGACCTGACCCAGATGCTGGATGCGCCCGGGACGCAACCCAATCTCCTCCCGACATTCCCGCTCGGCGCAGGCGCGTGGATCCTCGCCAGGTGCGAGTGTGCCGGCAGGCAGCTCGAGGAGCTCCTGACCCGCCGGATGCCGGTACTGAAGGACGAACAGGATTGTGCCTTCGGCTGTTACCGGAACAAGCGTGACCGCGCCGCCGTGCTCCACGATGTCCACCTGGAAAACGCTGCCCGAGTCGTCGCGCACCTGGTCCGAGCGGACCGAGAAGACCTTGCCCTGAAAGACCTTTCGGGTCGAGATCACGTCATGGGTCATGGCCGTCTCCTTCTAATAGAAAGGGGCGGCCCCATGGGGCCGCCCCAAAGTTGGCTGGTGAACGGGTGGCCTAGGGGATATTGAGCACTGTACCGGCCGAAAGGCTATAAGGCTCGGAAAGGCCGTTGGCCTGAGCGATGGCATTAGGATCGACGTCACCGAAAACGCAGGCGATAGAGTAAATCGTATCCCCAGGCTGAACAGTGTATGTGGTGGGGTGGGATTTGAGCGCGCGCGGCGGCGGGAAACCAGTCGAAGAATCCGGAATTGTCAGTGTCAGTCCCGGGTAGCTGACCGTGGAAGCTGAAAGTCCGTTGGCGCTCAGGAGCGTGCTGGGATCGATATTAAAGCGACGAGCAATGCAGTAAGGATGTTCGCCTTCATGCAGCGTGTAGGTCGTCGGGTGGCCGGGCGTGGGGGTGGCCACCACTGCGGACGTCGCCGTTGGGACGACCGAAGTCTCGCTCATGACGGACGTCGCCTGCCCCGAGTCGGTCGAGCCCTCCGCCGTCGGAGTGGTCCCAGATGCTTCTTGCGCTTGGGCGGTTTGGGTGAGCAGGGAGGAGCGGACGGCCTCCATGGTCGACTGCTGGGCGTTCAGACCGCTCGGCGTGGTGCCTGCTGCCGCCTCACCCGTGGCCGATGGTGGGGTTGATGCGGAGCGTGTGCACGCTCCGAGGGTAAGGGCGATGCCTATCGTAAGGGCGAGCACCGCTTTGTGCAGGTGCTGGGTTCGCATGGGCTCCTCCTAGAATGTGCGGGCCGGCGGAACGCCCTGCCGTTGCTTAGCCGCGGATACTAGCACAGGCGTTTGGGCGCGTCAAGCGAGTTTGTGGCCCCCGGCGACCCCCGGATAAGCCTGAACCGGCGAAAAGGGCAACGAAAAAGCCCCGGGATCACATGTCCCGGGGCTCAAGGTGCAGGTTGAAAATCAGGCGGCAGCGGCCAGAAGCGGGCGGAACTTGTAGCCGTAGACGAGCATGCCGCGCTCACCGTCGGAGCGCAGCTTTCGCGTCACCATCTCGACCGGCATCCCAATCTCAATGCCCCGCGAATCCAGATCGGTAAGCTGAGCCGTCACCATCGGCCCCTCATCCAACTTGATCAGGGCCAGCGTGTATGGCGCACCAGCTTCAAACCCGGCCGGGGCATCGTACACGGTGGTGAAGGAATAAACTTCCCCGTGGCCCGAGAACTGATACAGATCGCGCGCGTCTTCGCCGCAATCTGGGCAGATATCCCTGGGTGGGAAGATCTTGGACTGGCAGTGCGGGCAAACCTCACCCGTCATCGCGTAGCGCTGTTTCTTGAGACGCCAATGTCGTGCGACTTCCATGATCAACCATCTCTCCTGCGTTTGAGTATTCCGCCTATCGCGAGACCTAGTTTAGGTTCTCTGGACTCTCAAGAACTATCAGGATGGCCTAATCGGCCTCCAGAACCCCCAGAAGGTGCGTGGCGCATGTGCCCCCGCTGCCTCCCACGCATTGGGTCATCCCGATTCGAGCTCCGGCTACCTGGGCTTCCCCGGCGCGCCCCTGTAGCTGAAGGGCCGCCTCGGCGATCTGATACACGCCTGTGGCGCCGCCTGCGTCGCCGCGCGCCTTGGATCCGCCGAATGTCAGAATTGGCAGCTTGGAGTCTCGGCTCCCTTCTCCGTCTTGGGCAAGCTTCCAGCCGGTGCCCCGGCTGGCGAAGCCGCTGGCCTCCAAGGCCATAGCAGCATAGACCGAGAAGAAGTCATGCAGCTCGAAGAAGTCGACGTCTTTGGTCGTCAAACCGGAGCGTTTGAAGGCTGTTTCGGCCGCGCGGGCAGCGGCGGTCAATGTCAGAGGATCATCATGATCGTGGAGGGCGGGTGCGGCCGTAGCCACTGCGGAGCCCAGAATGCCGACGGTCGGGCGATCCGGATTCTCTGGGAACACCCCCCGCCGAGCCAGCAGGACGGCAGCCGCCCCGTCAGCGTTGGGGGCGGCGTCGAATATGGTCACCGGCTCGCTCAGCATGGGCGCCTTGGCATAGGCCTCTGGGCTGATCGCCTTGCGAAACATCGCCAAAGGGTTGGCCACGGCATTGGCGTGGGCGATGAGGCCGAAGCCAGCCAGGGCGTCGGTCGGGGCCCCATGCTCGTGCAGATAGCGCCGCATCAGCAAGGCGGCCTGCGCGGTTCGGGTGGACCCTTGCACGGCTTCATAGTCCACATCGGAGGCCGTCGAAAGGGCCGATTCGACATCTGAACTGACACGATCGGTCATCTTCTCCACCCCGACCACCAGCGCCAGATCGGCCGAGCCGGAGGCGATGGCCAGTTCTGCCTGGCGCATAGCTGCACCCCCGGAGGCCCCGGCGGCCTCGACCGTGACGGCTTCGACCCCACGCATCCCGGAAAAATCGGCGATCAGGGCGCCCAACTGTGTCTGGCCGGACAACATCGGCGAGAGCATGTTGGCCACATACAGGATGTTGGGGCGCAAGCCGGCGGCGTCTTCCAGGGTAGCCGTAATGGCTTGCAGGGCAAGCTCTCGCAGGGAAAGATTCCAGTGCTCGCCTACCGGCGTCATGCCGAGACCGGCGATGACGATGTCTGCGTTGGTGGGGTTGCGAGATGGTGGGGTCATTTGAGTGTCAGCTTCCCTCGATAGCGTGCATACGTGGCGTAGTCAATCTCTGTGCGGCGGGCGATGTAGGCCTCGACCGAGGGGGCCTTGTCGCGTCGGCTGGTGATGTGTTCGGTGACTTTCAGGCTGAAAGCATCCGAGCCGGCGCCCGATCCGTACGAAACGAGCAGGATCCTGTCGCCTGGGCTGGCCACGTCGAGCACGGCCGCCAGCCCGATCATGGACGATCCAGCATAGGTATTGCCGATCCGGCGAACCAGCAAGCCGGGCTTGGTCTGTTCCGGGGTGAACCCCAGCGCGCGAGCGGCGCGCTCGGGGAACTTGGTGTTGGGTTGGTGAAACACGGCGTAGGTGAAGTCTTGTGCCTCAGCTCCAAGTGACTTCATCAAGGCGCTGCCGGCGGCGGAGATGTGCTCGAAATAGGCGGGCTCTCCGGTGAAGCGCTCGCCATGCTCCGGATAGGATTCATTTGCCCGCCGCCAGAAATCTGGCGTATCCGTGCTGTAGGAATAGGACGACTCAAATATGGCCAGGCTCTCTTCGGCCGGGCCAAGTATGACCGCCGCGCCGCCGGCGCCGGCCGTGTACTCCAGCGCATCGCCGGGTCGGCCCTGAGCGGTGTCCATACCGATGGAAAGGGCATAGCGGGCCATCCCCGAACCGACAAAGCCGATCGCCGCCTGGACGGCTTCCGTGCCGGCCTTGCAGGCGAACTCCCAATCGGCCGCCTGGGTATGAGGCGTGGCGCCGATGGCCTCGGCCACTACGGTCGAGGTTGGTTTCACAGCGTAGGGGTGCGATTCGGATCCCACCCACACCGCCCTGATCTGGCTTGGATCGATCCCGGCGCGGGCAAGGGCGCTTCGGGCGGCTTCAATGGACATGGTGATGACGTCTTCGTCCAGCCCAGGAACGGCCTTTTCTTCAATTGGCGTCCCGCCCGTGCCGCCTTTCCATACCCGGGAGACTTCGCGGGCAGGCAGACGGTAGCGCGGTACATAGGCACCATAGCCAACGATCCCGACCTCGAGATTCGGTCGAAGCATGGGGATCGGAGAAGCTTCTGTCATGTTGCACTTCCTCTTGTTGCTTCAGGGTTGTGGTTCTGTGCAGCGGACCTGTCGTTTCTACGCATTGTCGGACACAGCCTCCGCCTCGAGAAGGGCCTGGGCGCGCTCGAGGCGGATATCGCCCTCCTTCACCAGTTGGTCGGCAACCCGGTCCACTTGCGAGCCTTTGGCTCCGGCAGCCATCGCCACCTGGCGTGCGTGCAGGGCCATGTGGCCGTGCTGGATGCCCTCAGCCGCCAGGGCGCGCAGGGCGGCCAGATTTTGGGCCAGGCCCACCGAGACCATGATCTCGGCCAGCTCCGAGCCGCGAGTGACGCCCAAGAGTCTGAGATTAGCTCTGGCGGTAGGGTGGGCCCGGGTTGTTCCGCCAACCGCGCCCACCGCCAACGGCAGCTCAAGCTCGCCGCGAAGGCTTCCTTCTTTGGTAGCCGACCAAAGGCTGAGCGAGGTGTAGCTGCCGCTCCGGGCTGCGTAGGCGTGGGCTCCGGCCTCGATCGAGCGCCAGTCATTGCCGGTGGCGATGGCGACGGCATCGATGCCGTTCATGATGCCTTTGTTGTGGGTGGCAGCGCGATAGGGGTCCACAGCTGCCAGCGCCCAAGCTTCGATGATCCCATCCCGCACGTCTTCACCTTGCATCCCGGCCGAAGCCAAGGCGGAGGCGGGCACCTCGCACCAGGCGCGTGCCAGCCGGCGGTCGGCCAGATTGCTCAAGATGCGCAGGCGGGCACGCCCGCCGCTCAATCGCTCCAACTCAGGTGCCAGCGCTTCAGCGGCGGTGTTAACGGTGTTGGCGCCCATCGCATCCTGCGTGTCGATGATCAAGTGGACGACCATCATCGGCCCGATAGGGGACTCCGAGAAGGTGCGAATCTCGACGTCACGTGCTCCGCCGCCGTGCGCTACCAGGCTGGGATTGAGGTCGTCGATCTGGGCCAGCAACCGCTCCCGGTTGGCCAGGATTTGGGTCTGGGCAGCCTGATTGTCAGGCACGTCGAGCAGCTGAATCTGGCCGATCATCAGGGCCGGATCGGCAGTGGCGTGAAACCCGCCTCCTGCCCGGGCCAGCTTGGCCATGTAGGAGGCTCCAGCCACCACCGACGGCTCTTCGATCACCATCGGGATCAGGCGCTGGCGGCCGTTGATGACGAAGTTGGTCGCCAGCCCCAGGGGCAGGCCATATACACCCAGTGCGTTTTCGACCATGTGATCGGCCAGGGCTGGGCTGAGGCCGGACGTGCCGGAGATGGCAGCCAGGTCCTGATCGTCGAGTTGGGAGAGTTCGGCTACCTTGCGCAGGCGCGCGGCCTGGTCCAGCTTGTGAAAGCCGGGGAGTTGAGAGCTGAACTCTTCTGGTGTGTGTGAATCATTTGCCATGGCCAAATCAAGGCCCAATCATAGGAGGGGAGGTCTGGCAAAAACTATCAAACCCCCGCATGCGGTGATCAGATACGGTGCGATGGGCGCAATCAGCTGTTGAGTCGCCAGATCGTGCCATTCAGCACCGTAGCGAAGGCGGCCCATAGGATGTAGGGCACAAGCAGCCAGCCGGCGGCCGGCTCGAGTACGTAGAATCGCCGGGTGGTGATCAGTACGGCGGCCAGCAAGACCAGGATTTCAATCAGTGCCGGTCCGGGCGCACGCAGGCCGAAGAAGATCAGGGACCAGCCGAAGTTGAGCACCAATTGGACGGCAAACCAGATTACCGCCGGTTGGACGCCCTCCGTTCCCCAGCCCATGCGCATGATTCGCCACAAGGCAATGCCCATCAGCAGGTACAAAAATGACCAGACGGGGCCAAACACGGCGCTGGGCGGGTTCCAGCTGGGTTTCTGCAAACCGGAGTACCAATCGGTCAAGGATCCGGTTGTGATCCAGCCACCGAGTCCCCCGATCACGAACGGCACCACGATGCAGCCGACCAAGAGCAGGATGTCTTTGCTACGCGTGAGATTCATTGTGGTCTCCTCCTTGTTGGCTTGTGAAATGCTTCACAAGCGGTGCGTGTGGTGCGGACAAGTGCTGAAACATACTGGCAGCAAGGGTCAGGATGCCTTCCCGGCTACATCGGGACGGGCGCTTGTGCGCATGCGAACGCCAGGGTTCGGCATCAGGGTGGCGCCCATATGCGGGCGGATGGTCCCCGGCTCGAGGCGAAGCTGCTTGCTCTGAAGCACGCGGGCGAGCACGGTGACAGCTTCGACCTTGCCGAAAGCAGCCCCCACACAGTTGCGCGGGCCGCCTCCGAATGGCACATAGGCATAGGGCACCGCCGGCCGGCGCTCGGCAAACCGGGCCGGCCAGAATTGATGCGGAGCCTCCCACTCCGACGCGTCCCGGTGGGTGAGGTAGATCGAATACACGACCCGGCTTCCAGATTTAACGGGGCAGGTCGGCGTCTCAAA
>Ga0315540_10002150_pt1 | contig 11158 bp, 8 predicted proteins | sample SalMarSW160110MG_FD_203677 | JGI IMG/M metagenome (GOLD analysis project Ga0315540, IMG submission 203677) | Salt marsh sediment microbial communities from the Plum Island Ecosystem LTER, Massachusetts, United States - Salt Marsh Sediment SW1601-10 ... | reverse complement strand
CCACCAGCGCGATGCGCACGTGACCTTCGCCATATTCGCCGAAGCCAATGCCGGGCGACACCGCAATGTCGGCCTTCTCGACCAGCAGTTTGGAGAATTCCACGCTGCCGAGGCTCTTGAACGGCTCCGGCAGCGGCGCCCAGGCGAACATCGAGGCGCGCGGGCTCGGCACGTGCCAACCGGCGCGGCCGAAACTTTCCACCATCACGTCGCGCCGCCGCTTGTAGATCTCGCGCATCTCTTTGATGCAATCGTCGGGCCCATTAAGCGCAGCGATGGCCGCCACCTGGATCGGGGTGAACGCCCCGTAGTCGAGATACGACTTCACCCGCGCCAGCGCCGCGATGATGCGCTCGTTGCCGACCGCGAAGCCGATGCGCCAGCCCGGCATCGAATAGGTCTTCGACATCGAGGTGAATTCGACCGCGATATCCAACGCGCCCGGAACCTGCAAAAGCGAGGGCGGCGGATTGTTCTCGAAATAGACCTCGGCGTAGGCAAGATCGGACAGAATGAGGATCTCGTGCTTCTTCCCGAACGCGACCAGCTCACGGTAAAAATCGATGCTCGCCACGTAGGCGGTCGGATTGGCCGGATAGCAGACGACCACCGCCGTCGGCTTCGGGATCGAGTGGATGATCGCGCGTTCAAGCGTATGAAAGAAGTTTGGCGTCGGCTCCGACGGCACGCCGCGCACGGCGCCGCCGGCCATCAGGAAACCGAAGGCGTGGATCGGGTAGCTCGGGTTGGGCACCAGCACCACGTCGCCCGGCGCGGTGATCGCCTGCGCCACATTGGCAAAGCCTTCCTTCGAGCCCAGTGTGGTGATGACTTGCGTCTCCGGATTGAGCTTCACACCGAAGCGGCGCTCGTAATACTTCGCTTGCGCCAAGCGCAATTTGGGAATGCCGCGCGAGGCCGAGTAACGGTCGGTGCGCGGCTTGCCCAGGGTCTCCTTGAGCTTGTCGATGACATGGGCGGGCGCCGGCAAATCCGGATTGCCCATGCCGAGGTCAATGATGTCCGCCCCCGCATTGCGAGCGCGCGCCTTGGCCAGGTTCACCTCTTCGAACACGTAAGGCGGCAAGCGGCGGATGCGGTAGAAAACGTCCATCGGCTTAGACCTTGATATCGGCTGCCCTTTCCAGCCGGCGGGCGTGGCCCCGGCTGGCTTTTATCACGGGTTGGACTTGGCACCAGCGGTCTCGCCGTTCTGGGCGTCCGCCGGCTTCTTTTTCGCGGCCTTTTTAGCGTTCTTTTTCGCGGTCTGGAGGGTTTTTTCGTCGTCAGGCTTGCGGCCTTCCTGCCGGTTACGAACCGCGGTAAGCTCCTTTTCCAGCCGCAATTGGTCTTCCGCGGACATCGGTTCGGTCGCCCGCGGCGGCGGCATGTCGTGCACGGCGGGGTAAGCATAAGGGGTCGCCGGCCGCGCCGGGGCATCTGCGGGCAGAGCCACCGAGGCCGGCAGATCGTCAATAACCTGGCTCGACGAGCAGCCGGCCATGATGGCCAGGCTCAAGGCAGCCAAAAGCAAGCGTCCAAGGGCACGCATCATGTTTCGCGAGGCCTGCGGTCTGACCGGGAAATCCGTGCAGACTCAATGAATTATAACATATTCCGGCTAACCGGCTAATATGGCGGCAGCAAGTCGGCGGCTAGCCTAAGGTCTCGGGCGCAGCGAAAATGCCGGCGAAACCATGGGACCAAAACCCGCCTTGCAGCCGGGCCCAGTCCGGGCCAATTGTCGTGCGGGGAACGACCTCATGCGCACGGAAAAGCCCACCACCGAACCGGCCAAGATCGGCAGCGTCGATGTCGAGGCATTTTCGCGCAACCTCGCCCGCCTGATCGAAGAAGGCGGCAAGGCGCTCGCCGCTTATCTGAAGCCGCGCGAGGAAGGCAGGATCAAGGGCGAACTGAGCGACGAGGTCAGCGAGGTGATCAAGACCCTCGCCCTGGTCCTGGAATATTGGCTCGCCGATCCCCAACGCGCAGCCGAATTGCAGGCGCGCCTCGGGCACGCCTATCTCGGCCTGTGGGCGGGCGCGGCCAAGCGCATGGCGGGAGAGCCTTGCGAGCCGGTGGCCCAGCCCGATGCGAAGGACAAACGCTTTTCCGACCCGGAGTGGACGCAGAACCAGTTCTTCGACTTCCTCAAGCAGGCCTATCTGCTCACCACGCATTGGGCCGAGCATCTGGTCAAGGAGGCCGAGGGCGTCGACCCACACACGCGGCGGAAAGCCGAATTTTACATCAAGCAGATCGCCAATGCGGTCTCGCCATCGAATTTCGTGCTCACCAATCCGGAGCTGTTGCGCGAGACGTTCTCCTCGAACGCCGAAAACCTAGTGCGCGGCATGCACATGCTCAGCGAGGACATCAAGGCCGGCCAGGGACATTTGCGCATCCGCCAATCCGATCCTTCGATGTTCGAGGTCGGCCGCAACCTCGCGGTCACGCCCGGCAAGGTGGTCTTCCAGAACGACCTGATGCAGCTCATCCAGTACGAGGCAACAACGCCTGACGTGCTCAAGGTTCCGTTGCTGATCGTGCCACCTTGGATCAACAAGTTTTACATCCTCGATCTGACGCCGGAGAAATCCTTCATCAAATGGTGCGTCGACAACGGGTTGACCGTCTTCGTGATTTCCTGGGTCAATCCGGACGCCGAGCTCGCAGAAAAGAGTTTCGAGCAGTACATGCGCGAAGGCGTGATCGCCGCGCTCGACGCGGTGAAGGAAGTGACCGGCGAAAGCAAAGTCAACGCCATCGGCTATTGCGTGGGCGGAACGCTGCTCGCGATCACGCTCGCTTATCTCGCCGCCAAAAGGCAGAGCCGCGCAGTGTCGGCCACCCTGTTCACGGCGCAGGTCGATTTCACCTACGCCGGCGACCTGATGGTGTTCGTTGACGAGGAGCAGATCAAGCACCTCGAAACCCACATGGAGGAGCAAGGCTATCTGGAAGCCTCGCGCATGGCCAACGCCTTCAATCTGCTGCGCTCCAACGACCTGATCTGGCCTTACGTCGTCAACAATTACCTGCGCGGCAAGAAGCCGTTCCCGTTCGACATCCTGTATTGGAATTCCGACGCCACCCGCATGCCGGCGGCCAACCATTCTTTCTATATGCGCAATTGCTATCTCGACAACCGTCTCACCAAAGGCGAAATGAAAATTGCCGGCGTCAGCCTCGACCTACGCAAGGTCAAGATCCCGGTCTACAATCTGGCCACCCGCGAAGATCACATCGCGCCGGCGAAATCGGCGCTGTTCGGCTCCCAGTATTTCGGCGGGCCGGTGAAATTCGTATTGGCCGGCTCGGGCCACATCGCCGGCGTCGTCAATCCGCCGGGCAAGCAGAAATATCAATACTGGACCGGCAGCGCGCCGGGAGGCTCCGATCTCGACGCATGGCTGACGAGCGCAATGGAATTTCCCGGCTCCTGGTGGCCGGATTGGATCGACTGGCTGAAAACGCACGACGCCAAAACCGTTCCCGCCCGCAAGATCGAGGGCGGCAAGCTTGCGGCCATCGAGGATGCGCCCGGTTCCTACGTCAAGGTGAGAAGCTGGCAGTGACGCCGGCCGGCCACGCGATAACGGGCTCGTGACTGCAGTGGGCCGCGACAACAGGGTTTTGCTGCACTAAGCTCGCAACCCGGCGACGCTTCAAGCTGGGGAAACGATGATGTCCAAGGAACTGCTGTGGCTGACGCTCACGGTCATCCTGACCGGGCTCATGTGGATACCTTACATTCTCGACCGCATCATGGTGCGCGGGCTGATGGGCGCCATGGCCAACCCCTCGCGCAACGACAAGCCGCAGTCGCCGTGGGCGCAACGGCTCTATTTCGGCCACACCAATGCGATCGAGAACCTGGTGATCTTCGCCACCCTGGTTCTGATCCTCAACGCGATGCACCATTCGACCATGAGCACCGTGATCGCCTGCGCGGTTTATTTCTGGGCGCGGCTGGCGCACGCGATCATCTACACGATGGGCGTGCCGGTGCTGCGCACGCTGTCGTTTGCGGTCGGCTTCCTGGCGCAGGCGGCGCTGGTACTGGCGGTGTTCGGGAAGCTCTAGCGCGTGTTCCCCGAAAAGCATGTCCTCGACTCCGATCGGGGATGAGAACCGGTTTTCGGACATGATCACGCGAAATTCAAAATCATGTCGGCCCCGCCCGCCCAACAATCGCGCGCAGATCGAGCCCGCGCGGCACGAGGCCGAAGGCTGAACTACCATTATCGAGCCGCGATGCGCAGAAAGCGTCCGCCAGCGCCGCCGGCGCGTGTTTGATCAGCAGCGCGGCCTGCAAGCCCAGCACCAGATCGCGCGTGAGCACGCGCGCCTGTGATTCGTCATTGCGATCAGAGGCTTCCAGCCTTTGCTGCAAGCGTTTGATGAAACCGCGCAGGTGCGCATCGCCGCCGTCGTCCAATTCGCGGTGCAGCACCTCACCAACATTCGGCGTGCGCGCAATTGCGCGCAACACGTCGAGGCACATGACGTTGCCCGAGCCTTCCCAGATCGAATTGACCGGCGCCTCGCGGTAGAGCCGCGGCATGATGCTTTCCTCGATATAGCCGGAGCCGCCCAGCACCTCCATGGCCTCAAAGGTCAGATAAGGCGTGCGCTTGCAGATCCAGAACTTCGCCGCCGGCGTCACCACGCGGCGATAGGTCAGCGCCGCCTCGTCGCTTTCGTCATAGGCGCGCGCCAGGCGGAATGTCAGCACGGCTGCGGCCTCAGCCTCCAGCGCCAGGTCCGCGAGCACGCTCTCCATCAGCGGCTGGTCGATCAGCTTCTTCTGGAAAGCGGTGCGATAACGCGCATGGTGGATGGCCTGCGCCAGCGCCTGCCGCATCAGGCCGGCGGAGCCGATGGCGCAGTCGAGCCGGGTGTAATTGCCCATTTCGAGGATGACCGGGACGCCGCGGCCCTCCTCGCCAATCAGCTCGGCGTAGGCGCCGTCGAACTCGACTTCGCTGGAGGCGTTGGAGCGGTTGCCGAGCTTGTCCTTCAGGCGAAGGATGTGAATGCCGTTGCGTTCTCCGTCGGGCGTCCAGCGCGGCAGCAAGAAGCAGCTCAGGCCCTTGGGCGATTGCGCGAGCACGAGGAAGGCGTCGCACATGGGCGCCGACATGAACCATTTGTGGCCGTACAGCCGAAATGTGCCGTCGCCGGCAGGCTCCGCGCGCGTGGTATTGGTGCGCAGGTCCGAGCCGCCCTGGTTCTCGGTCATGCCCATGCCGATGAGCGCGGATTTTTTCTCGCGCGCCGGCATAAAGCGGCGATCGTAATCGCGCGCAAAAACCTTCGGCAGCCACTGGTTGGCGATCGCGGGCGCCTGCCGCAGCGTCGGCACCGAACCGTAGGTCATGGCGATCGGGCAATAGACCCCGCTCTCGATCTGCGTGAGCATGTAGGTGCCGGCGGCGCGCGCCACATGCGCACCGGCTTTCGGCTCCGCCCAGGGGCTGGCATGCAGGCCGGCGCGCAACGCGATGGCCATGAGCTCGTGCCAGGCGGGATGGAACTCGACCTCGTCGAGGCGGTGGCCGTAGCGGTCGAGGGTGCACAGAACCGGCGGGTATTTGTTGGCGTCGAAGCCGAGTTTGATGGTTTCCGGCTTGCCGAGCGTGGCGCCCAGCGTGGTCAAGCCTTCCTCCGCCCAGCCCGCCTGCTCGCGCTTGACCGCTTCGCGCAACGCGATGTCGCTCGTGAACAGGTTATAGGGCTCGAGCGGCGGCGGCTGGTTGCTGACCTCGAACATGGAGGGTCTCCGGCGAGAGAGCCGCCATTGTATCAGCCGAATCAGGGAAACAGCGCCACCTGCTCCAGGCCCATCATCTCCGGCCAGCCCATCACCAGATTCATGTTCTGGATCGCCTGGCCGGAGGCGCCCTTGACCAGATTGTCGAGCGCCGAGACCACAATGGCGCGGCCCGGGATGCGGTCGCTGGCAACACCGATAAACGTTACGTTGGAGCCGCGCACGTGCCTTGTCTGCGGGGTCTCGCCGAACGGCAGCACGTGTACGAACGGCTCCTTCATGTAGGACTTTAAAAGTATTGCATGAAGGTCCTGCGGCGTCCGGCCGCGCCGGCCCCGCACATAGATGGTCGAGAGAATGCCCCGGTTCATCGGCACCAGGTGGGGAGTGAAGGTCACGATCACCTCCCGCCCCGCGGCGAGCGAGAATTCCTGGTCGAGCTCGGCCATGTGCCGGTGGTGTCCTACGCCGTAGGCGTTGAAGCCCTCCGACACTTCCGAAAACAACATGGATTCCTTGGCCGCACGCCCTGCCCCGGTCATGCCCGACTTGGCGTCGACCACGATCTCGTCGAGGTCGATCGCTTTGTTCTTGATCAAGGGGATCAGCGGCAGCTGCGCGCAACTTGTGTAGCAGCCGGGATTGGCAACGAGGCGCGCCTTCTTGATGTCACGCCGGTGGATTTCGCAAAGGCCGTACACCGCCTCCCGCTGCAGTTCGGGCGCATGGTGCTCATGGCCGTACCATTTCGCGTAGGCCGCGGTGTCCGCTAGCCGGAAGTCCGCCGACAGGTCCACCACCTTGGTGGCCGGTGATTTCGCCAGCAGCTCCTTGATCACCTTCTGCGTGGTGGCATGCGGCAGCGCGCAGAAGGCGACGTCCAGCCCGGCCGTCGCCCAGTCGATCCCCTCGATGGCGACCAGCTGCGGCAGATCGAACGGCGAGAACTGCGGGAACACTTCCCGCATGGCTTTGCCGGCGCTGCGCTCGGCGGTGAGCAGCACGATCTCGGCGCGCGGATGGCGCAACAGCATGCGCACCAGCTCCGAGCCGGTATAGCCGGAGGCACCCAACACGCCGATCTTCGCTTTGGTAGCCATGACTCAGCCCTCAATTCACAGTCTTAACGGACACCCGGACCAAGGCCAACAGCGCGGATTTTAGGAGGAAATAAAGTACCGCGCGGCTGACCCGGCGGCACGAGGTGACGACTAAAAGCGCGCCCGTGCCGTGGCGGCACGGCGGCGGCGCAGCTTCGATCCTGCAAAGGGCGTCGTCATGGTCGGGCGATATAGGCGGCATGACTGCGGTGGTCAAGCCTGCTTGGGCAGCACCCCATATGGGCAGCGGCCGGGCGTTTCGATAAAGTGGGCAGCGTAAAACCAAGGCCGCAGCGGCCGCGCAGCCGCTCGGCCGGTCAAACAGAAACGTCGAAGTGGGGAGGACACGAATGATCAGAAAACTATCCGCAACTGTTATCTTCGGCGCTTGCGTCGCGCTCCTGCTGGCGGCAACGCTGGCGAGCCCGGCGCTGGCCGCCAATGGGAAGACCAAGCTTCACTGGTACGGCCAGTCGGCCTGGAAGATCACCACGCCCTCGGGCGGGGTGATCCTGATCGACCCGTGGCTCACGGTGCCGACCAACCCCGACAAGAACTCGATCGCCGAGCTCGCACGCGTGGACTACATCCTGATCACGCACGGCCACCGCGACCATGTCGGCGACGCGGTCGCGATCGCCAAGAAGACCGGCGCCAAGTTGCTGGCGCCCTACGGACTGTCAAGCAACCTGGTTTCGGTGATCGGCTATCCCAAGGACCAAGTCATATATGGTGGCAACGTTGGCGGCACCATCGATCTGCCGAAGGCCGGCGCCAAGGTGCTGATCACCAACGCGGTCCACGCCTCGGAGCTGACGGCGCCGCAACTTCCGAAGCCCGGGCCCGGCCAGCCGACCGCGCTCGCGAGCGGCAACCCCGTCGGCTACGTGCTCATGATCAAGGACGGGCCGACTATCTACCACACCGGCGACACCGACGTGTTTGAGGACATGAAGCTGATCCCCATGTTCCACCACATCGACGTGATGCTCGGGTGCATCGGGGGGTATTTCACGATGGATCCGGAGCGCGCCGCGCTCGCGGTGCAGTGGGTGCAGCCTACGCACGTCATCCCGATGCATTTCGGCACCTTCGGGCTGCTCGCCGGCACGCCGGATCAATTCCGCGCGGCGCTTGCCAAGCGCAAGCTCGCGGACAAGCTGATCGTCATGAAGCCGGGCGAGGACCACAGCTTCTGAGCGCTGGGATCCGCCCGGCTCGAAAGGAAGGCACCGGCGCGCCACTGGTGACGGTGCCCGATCTGGTCAAAGGCGAGATCAGGCTGGTGCGGCTCGGCGAATAACCGCCCTCATGCAACGACATTCCGCCGGAACGAAAATTCCGGCGGAATTCTTTTTCACCAAAGCCAGCGCACACCCAGCGAGATCGCGTCGCCGAGCGTGAGCAGCACAGCCGCCCACACGAAGGCCGACGAGAAATTGGCGAACTGGAAACGCCAATAGGGCATTTCGAAAATCCCGGCCACCAGCGGCACCGAGGCGCGCAACGGCCCGAAGAAGCGGCCGATGAAAATGCCGGGAATGCCCCAGGTTTTCACGAAGGCTTCACCGCGCGGGATCAGATCGGGGTGGCGCGACAGCGGCCAGATGTGCTGCACCGAATATTCGAGCTTCAGCCCGATCCAGTAGGACAGCCAGTCACCCAAGGCAGCGCCGAGCGAAGCGGCGATCCACACCGGCCAGAAATTGACGCCGCCGGAGCTTATCAGCGCACCGATGCCGACCAGTGCCGCCCAGGCCGGTACCAGCAGCGAGATGAAGGCGAGCGACTCCGCAAACGCCAGCGCGAACACGACCGGCGCCGCCCATTCTCCATGGTCGCGGACAAACTCAGTGGAGTATTGCGCGATGGCGTGAAAATGCATCGGGAAACCGGCGGGCGGATGTGCGGTTCCGTGTCTAGCCCGCCGGCACGCCCTAGGCCAGAGTAAGACCGCTCGCCCATAAACGGTGCGTTCGGCGATCACTGTTCCGGCGCGATCGTGGCATAGTCGGTGGCAATTGATTCGCCGACGCCCTATCTACAGGACCTGCAATTTCCCGCCCCGACACGAGCTCATGGCCAAAACCGCGACCCGAAAGAAACCGTCCCGGCAGCCCGATCTGTTCGACTCCGTTGCGCGCGGATCGAAATCGGCTGCCCGCAAGCCGGCGTCCCGCAAGGGCGCCGGACGCAAACCCGCAAAACCAGCGGCGCGCAAGAAGCCCGCCGGCCGCGGCGCTAGCGCCGAGAGCGGCTACACCGCCAAGCACATCGAGGTGCTGGAGGGGCTGGAGCCCGTCCGCCGCCGCCCCGGCATGTATATCGGCGGCACCGACGAGAAGGCGCTGCACCACCTGTTCGCCGAAGTGATCGACAATTCCATGGACGAGGCGCTGGCCGGGCACGCCGACTGGATCGAAGTGGAGATGGAGGCGAACGGTTTCGTCACCGTCACCGATAACGGGCGCGGCATTCCGGTCGACCCGCATCCGAAGTTCAAGAGCAAGTCAGCTCTGGAAGTGATCATGTGCACGCTGCACGCCGGCGGCAAATTCGACTCCAAGGTCTACGAAACGTCCGGTGGCCTGCACGGCGTCGGCGTCTCGGTTGCGAACGCCTTGTCCGAGCGCATGGAAGTCGAGGTCGCGCGCGAGCAGACGCTTTATCGCATGGCGTTCGAGCGCGGCAAGCCGAAGGGCAAGCTGGAAAAAGCCGGCCGCGCGCCCAACCGGCGCGGCACAAAGATCAGATTCCGGCCCGACCCGCAGATTTTCGGACCTAAGGCGGCCTTCAAGCCCGAGCGCGTGTTCAAGATGACGCGCTCGAAGGCCTATCTGTTCGGCGGCGTCGAAATCCGCTGGCATTGCGACAAGGCGCTGCTCAAAGGCGTTGCCGACGTGCCGGAGAAAGCCACCTTCCATTTCGAGGAGGGCTTGAAGGACTATCTGTCCGAGACGCTCGCAGGCTCCACTTTGGTGCATCCGGATATTTTCACCGGCTCGCACGGCAAGACCGGCGCCCATGGCGCGGTGCAATGGGCGGTGGCCTGGACCGCCGATACCGACGGTTTCCTGAATTCCTATTGCAACACCATCCCGACGCCCGACGGCGGCACGCACGAGTCGGGCTTGCGCACCGCGCTGTTGCGCGGCCTGAAAGATCACGCCGCGCGCGTCAACCAGGAAAAGCGCGCCGCGCCCGTGACTTCAGACGACATCATGACCGGCGCCGGCTGCATGCTGTCGGTGTTCGTGCGCGAGCCGGAATTCCAGGGCCAGACCAAGGACCGCCTCGCCACCGCCGAAGCCCAGCGCATCGTCGAGCAGGCGATCCGCGATCCCTTCGACCACTGGCTCGCCGGCAATCCGTTGGCCGCCAACAAGCTGCTCGACTTCGTCATCGAACGGGCCGAGGAGCGCCTGCGCCGCCGGCAGGAAAAAGACATCGCGCGCAAGACTGCGGTACGCAAACTGCGCCTGCCCGGCAAGCTCGCCGACTGCACCAATTCGGCCGCGCAAGGCTCGGAGATTTTCATCGTCGAGGGCGATTCAGCCGGCGGCTCGGCCAAGCAAGCGCGCGACCGCCGCAGCCAGGCGATCCTGCCGCTGCGCGGCAAGATCCTCAACGTCGCCAGCGCCGGCAAGGACAAGCTGGCGCAGAACGCCCAGCTCGCCGATCTCATTCAGGCGCTCGGCTGCGGCACCGGCGTGCATTATCACGACAAAGATCTGCGCTACGAGAAGATCATCATCATGACGGACGCCGACGTCGACGGCGCGCATATCGCTTCGCTGCTGATCACGTTCTTTTATCGGCAGATGCCGAAGCTGATCGATGCCGGCAAGCTCTACCTGGCGGTGCCGCCGCTCTATCGCCTGTCCCACGGCGGCAAGATCGTCTATGCGCGCGACGACAAGCACAAGGAGCAGTTGCTCAAGAAGGAATTCAACGCCAATGCCAAGGTCGAGGTCTCGCGCTTCAAGGGCCTGGGCGAGATGATGGCGGCGCAGCTGAAGGAAACCACTATGGACCCCGGCAAGCGGACGTTGCTGCGCGTGGTGCTGGTGGAGAAAGAGCGCAAACCCACCGCCAAGACGGTCGAGCAACTGATGGGCACAAAAGCGGAAACCCGCTTCGCCTTTATCCAGGAGCACGCCGAATTTGCCGGCGAGGAGTTGCTGGACGTTTAGACGGACCGCGAGACATATTCAGACCATCGTTGCCGGGCTTGTCCCGGCCATGACAATCGAGAGGCAAGCGGCCCCTACTCGCACTT
>Ga0315540_10002146_pt1 | contig 11174 bp, 15 predicted proteins | sample SalMarSW160110MG_FD_203677 | JGI IMG/M metagenome (GOLD analysis project Ga0315540, IMG submission 203677) | Salt marsh sediment microbial communities from the Plum Island Ecosystem LTER, Massachusetts, United States - Salt Marsh Sediment SW1601-10 ... | reverse complement strand
GGTTCATTTTCTTGTGCATGCCGCCCGGCCTGCCAGGGCTGGACTCTGGCTGTCGGTTTGAACAATATGTTTAATCCGCGCGTTACTGCTCCGGGGCGAAGCAGCGCGACTATTCCGCAATTATGACACCGGCATCCGGCAATTAATTTTTTGCTGTTGACAGCCATTTGATGTATTGCCAATATATCATTAATATATGCGCAGTCTTGTCAGAAATTAAGCGGAGAGGAGGAGAGCATGCAAGGACCCGACATCGACGACGAAGGATATCTGATCGAACCGGAAACATGGAATGAAGATATCGCCAGGGAATTCGCCAGCCAGGAAAATATCGATCTGACGGAAGACCACTGGGATGCGATTCGTTTCATGCGCAAATATTATTCAGAACACCAGATTGCGCCGGATGTTCGTCATGTGACCAAACATCTTGCCGCGCGACTGGGCCGTGACTCACGCAACAGGATATTCGAGTTGTTCCCATACGGATACGTGAAACAGGCTTGCAGGATCGCAGGCATGAAACGCCCGCGGGCATGGAGTACCGGATAGTCTTGCCGGCCGTTCCGGCCGGACGGAACGGGTCAGTCTATTTCCGTATCGTCGTCGGCGGGCATCGTGGTCAGCGCCAGTTCGATATTGTCCGCAAGCTTGTTGGCATAGTGTGCTGCTTCCGACAATCGCAGCGATTCGTAGTACCTGGCCTTTCCCCGAAAAGTATTGATGTCGTCCAGCAATATGTTTCTGGTTTCGTCTTTTGTCATTTCATCACTCCTGGTTTGCGACTGCGCCTCAGTACGACAAGTCGCTAGCGCATTCGTTCCACCGCTTCTTCCACCCGCTCCACCGCGATGATCTCCATGCCGGCGATCTTCTGCTTCGGCGCGTTGGCCCGGGGAATGACGGCGTGGGTAAAACCGAGCTTGGCGGCTTCCTTCAGGCGTTCCTGGCCGCGCTGGACGGGACGCACTTCGCCGGCCAGCCCGACTTCACCGAACACCACCATTTTTTCCGGTAGCGGTTTGTTCTTGAGCGAGGAGACGATGGCCAGCAGCACAGCGAGATCGGCGCCCGGCTCGGTGATTTTTACGCCGCCCACGGCATTGATGAACACATCCTGATCGAAGCAGGCAATGCCGGCATGGCGGTGCAGCACGGCCAGCAGCATGGCCAATCGGTTCTGCTCCAGGCCCAGCGACAGGCGGCGCGGACTGGGCGAGTGCGCTTCATCCAGTAGCGCCTGGATTTCCACCAGCAAAGGACGCGTACCTTCCTGCGTGACCATCACGCACGAGCCGGCCACCTGCGCGCCATGCTGCGACAGGAACAATGCGGACGGGTTGCTGACTTCGCGCAACCCTTTCTCGGTCATCGCGAACACACCAAGTTCGTTCACCGCGCCGAAACGGTTCTTGAACGCGCGGATCAGGCGGAAGCTGGAATGGGTGTCGCCCTCGAAATACAGCACGGTGTCGACGATGTGTTCGAGCACCCTGGGGCCTGCCAGCGCACCTTCCTTGGTGACGTGGCCGACCAGGATCATGGTCACGTTGTTGCTCTTGGCCACGCGGGTAAGCTGCGCCGCGCATTCGCGCACCTGCGCCACCGAGCCGGGCGCAGACGTAAGCTGTTCGGAATACACGGTCTGGATCGAGTCGATCACCACCACGTCCGGCTTTTCGTTGGCGACGGTGGCCTGGACTTTTTCGAGCTGGATTTCCGGCAGCAGGTGCACTTCGCGCGCATCCAGTGAAAGTCGTTTGGCGCGTAGCGCGATCTGCTGTGCCGACTCTTCACCGCTAACGTAGAGGACCTTTTTCGTCGTTGAAAGATGCGCCAGCGCCTGCAACAGCAAAGTGGATTTCCCGATGCCTGGGTCGCCGCCGATCAGCACTACCCCGCCCTGCACCAGCCCGCCGCCGAGCACGCGGTCGAACTCGGCAATGCCGGTCGGCGTGCGCGACACTTCGCTCGCTTCCACTTCAGCCAGCTGCTGCAACTGGCCGGCGGCCGCCAGCGCGCTGTAGCGGTTCTTGCCGGCGGATGGCAACACTTCTGCCACCGTTTCCACCAGCGTATTCCACTCGCCGCAGTGCGGGCACTGGCCCTGCCACTTGGGCGATTGCCCGCCGCACTCGGTACAGCTATAGACTGTTTTTGCTTTTGCCATGTCTGTCTTTAACCAGCCACATTCGGGAAACATCAGGATGCCGGATTGTACAGCTGTTGGCGTCCCGGCTGCCGGCTGGACCGGTTACGACATGACCGGACTTCCTCGTTTACTCGAAGTCGTCTGCGGTACTGGCGTCGCGGCCCTCGTGATAAAGCTGTTCCATCTCGTCCTCAAAGAAGAATTTCTCTGCGCCGAAGGCCGGCTTGAGTTCGTCGATCCAGCAGGCACTCTCATCGTATTCGGCAAAGAACGGGCGCTGCACCCAGTCCGGGTTGCGGCCCTGCAGGAAGTCCAGTGCGATGACCTTCTTGTCGTCGACCTCGGTCACGCCGAGCACCTGCACTTTGCCGGGGTTGGCCGACATGCTCGGACCGCGCACGGTACGGCTCAGGCCGCCGACCTGCTGGTAGGCCTCGCGAAAAATCTGCCACGCCCGCACCAGTGGCACCGAGAAATAATGCTGCGCACCGGTGTCGCGCGCCAGGAACATGTAATAAGGGATGCAGCCCAGCTTGACCTGCATCTGCCACATCTTTGCCCAAGTCGCGGCATCGTCGTTGATGTGTTTCATCACCGGAGACTGGGTGCGGATCGTGACGCCCGCCTCCTTCAGATTGCGGATTGCCTGACGCACCACTTCGTTTTCCAGTTCGCGCGGATGGTTGAAATGCGCCATCAGCGCAAGCTGCTTGCCGGATTGCACCACCTTGCGGAACAGCGCCAGCAATTCTTCGGTATCGTCGTCGTCGACGAACTTGTGCGGCCAGTAGGCCAGCGCCTTGGTGCCGATGCGAATATTGATCAGGTTGGGCAGGTCCGACTGCAGCAACGGCTCGATATAGCCCGCCAGGTTGCGCGCCTTCATGATCATCGGATCGCCGCCGGTAAACAGGATGTCGGTGATCTCGTCATGCTGCTTTACGTAGGCTGCCAGCTTCTCGATCTCGCGGCTGGCAAACTTGATGTCGGTCAGACCGATGAACTGCGGCCAGCGGAAACAGAAAGTGCAGTAGGCATGGCAGGTCTGGCCCTGGCTGGGGAAGAACAGCACGGTTTGCCTGTATTTGTGCTGCACGCCATGCAGTTTTTCACCCTCGAACTCCGGCACGTTGTGGTCGGCCTGTCCGGCCGGGTGCGGATTGAGTTGCATGCGGATGCGGTTGGCGGCTTCCTTGAGCGGCGCCTTGTCGGCGCCCTGCTTCAGTAGCGCAGCGATTTCGTCGTAGTGTTCGGGACGCAGCATGTCCTTCTGCGGAAAGGTCAGCACGAAAATCGGGTCGTTGGGCACCCTGTCCCAGTCGATCAGGTGATCGACGACATAGTTGTTCGCCTTGAACGGCAGCACGTTGCCGACAACTTCAATGTCGAACATTTGCTGCTCGCTGAGCTTTGCCGTCAGCTGCGGAATTTCCCGGAAATTGTTCAGCTGGTAGGACTTGAATTTCGGCTTGTTCTGTAAATAGATTACCGAGTCAAACTTCTTTTGTAATGGCACTGTGTAACTTTCCTCTTTCCAAAACATGGCGCAACCCTCAGGGTCTCGCCATCACACATGCCAGAGCAGTGGACAACATGGAGAATTTATTTTGCTTCCCCATCTTATAACATAACATCATAGTCAGACCAACCTCGGAAGGCTCGCCGGAGCGCTTATAATGCACACATTCAATCAGCGCCACACAACCCCATGAGCAAGGCATTTACCAGAGAATCCGACGACGACGATGACGATGTGCCAACCGGCACACCGCAATTACCAGCCGGCCTGAAAAACTACATCACCCCGGCAGGCTATCGACGGCTCAAGGATGAATTCGACCAGCTGTGGAAGATCGAGCGTCCCGCGCTGGTGCAGACCATTACCTGGGCTGCCTCCAACGGCGACCGCTCGGAAAATGGCGATTACATCTACGGCAAGAAACGCCTGCGCGAGATCGACCGGCGCATCCGCTTCCTGTCCAGGCGGCTGGAAAACGCCGAGGTGGTGGATCCGGCGCAGCGCGGCGAATGCAACCAGGTATTCTTTGGCGCGACGGTGACGGTGTGTGGCAACGATGGCTGCGAACACACCTACAGCATCGTCGGCGTGGACGAAGCCGATGCCGGGCGCAGTCTGATCAGTTGGGTGTCGCCGCTGGCGCGCGCCCTGCTCAAGGCACGCGAGGCCGACGTGGTGAAGGTACAACTGCCCGGCGGGATGCAAGAACTGGAGATCATGGAGATCAGCTACCGCACCGTCTCCCTGGAATAAGCCGCAAAGCCGAAATTCACGATGTTTATCATCACACACCAATCGGAGGAAATACCATGATGCATCGACGCAAATCGACTGACTCCGTACCGGGCCGCCCGGCATGAACGCCCGCCGCAAACCGCGTATCGGGCTTGCGCTGGGCAGCGGCTCGGCACGCGGCTGGGCGCATGTAGGCGTGATCCGCGCCCTGGAACAGGCCGGCATCCGGCCGGACCTCGTTTGCGGAACATCGACCGGTGCGCTGGTGGGCGCCGCCTATGCGGCCGGCGAACTCGACCACTTCGAGGAATGGCTGCTCGGCCTGCGCCTTACCGACCTGATTTCTTTCATGGATGTAAACCTGAACGGCGGCCTGATCAAAGGCGAGCGGCTGATGGATTTTTTCCGCAGCAAGTTCATCGATCGCCCGGTAGACGAACTGGATATGCCGTTCGCGGCAGTAGCCACTGCGCTGCACTCGGGTGCGGAAGTCTGGCTGCGCGAGGGTTCGACGATAGACGCAGTGCGCGCCTCGATTGCCCTGCCCGCGCTGTTCACCCCGGTGATGCGCGAGGGCCGGATACTGGTGGACGGCGGGCTGGTCAACCCGGTCCCGGTTTCGCTGGCACGTGCGATGGGTGCCGATGTGGTGATTGCAGTCGACCTCAGTTCGGATATCCTCGGCCGTCATTTGCGCAAGAACCATGAGCCGGAAATACACGCCGCGGAAACCGGCGAGTGGATGAGCAAACTGCAACAGAGCCTGAGCGCACTGATGCCTGCACCGGCGGACGACGGGCCTCAGACACCCGCCATGCTCGACGTGATCACCACCAGCATCAATATCATGCAGATCCGCATCGGCCGCAGCCGCATGGCGGGTGAACCACCGGACCTGATCGTAACGCCGCGACTGTCCCAACTCAGCCTGCTTGACTTTCACCGCAGCAAGGAGGCCATTCAGGAGGGCAAGCGCGCGGCAGAAGCCGCGCTGCCCAGCCTGCGCACGCTCGTCGACGAATTCAGCTGAATATCACGCGGGGCACCGATCCCGGGCGCACCCGCGCCCGGCCGGGAATCAATAGCTTTTGCGGAAGCGGGTGCCCTGGCACTCCGGGCACGACGGCACTACGGAAGTTTTTTTCAGCTGGATTTCATGACCGCAGGCCGAGCATGTCAGGGTGCCAGCCATGGTGATCTCGCCAGTCTGATACACCAACGCACCCTCTGCCTTTTCCGAAAGCGCGGTTAGCGCCACACCGGCGGCATGCAGCAATTTGGCCAGCGACGACAAGGCGCCCGCTCCCACCCGTGCCGGATGGAGACTTTCTTTCGCCACCGTGCCCAGTTGCTGCATCTCGACCATTGTCTGTTCGAGGTCGCGGCGCAGATAATGCTTGAATACCTCTCCCTGCTCGGCACTGAATTCACCGGCCACCGCCATCTGCTGGCGAGCGAGTTCCATCGCCTTTTCCCATGCCTCCTGGCCTTTTTCCTGGCCGGAATCGAAAATTTCGCGAGACTTTTCGACAAAGCGATCATAAAGCATCGCATTGGGCGAACGACCACTATCGGCTTCCGGTGTCTGAACCGGCGGTTCGGGTTTCGTGGCATCGGTCATGATTGTTCTCCTTAATACTTAATAGTTGACAGACATCCGGAAAGAGCCTTTTTCAATGACATTGATCTTCAAAGAGAATACTACTCGCGCACAACAGATCATGCAAAACCGCAATCGAACAATAAGCAGCCACCGCCGGGCAGGATGGAAGAGCTCAAGATCGCGACACAGCTACTGCAGCATCTCATCCGGGCATGCGCAGAACGCCCCCCTCAAGCCAGATCGCTGACCAGAGCTTCCCGCACTGTCGCCGGAACTTCCACTACATGGTTGTATTGCGGGTGGTCGATGCCGGCCCGGATAAACGCGCCGCTTTTTGCGGCCGCCACCATTTCCGGCGTCAGCTCGAAGCGCAGGAAATGCACCGAGGCGGTCTTGTCCTCGCTGCTGCGATCCAGGTCTTCATTGGCGATCGGGCGCACCGGATCGAAACCGTCCACGCGCATCCAGATGGTGTTTTCTATGCCGATCAGCCTGCTCAAAGCCTCGCGGCGCTCTTCGGCATCGGCGTATTCGAGCATGAAGGTTGCCTTCCAGTTGTGCCCGTCCGGAATAAGCGGGTTATACACGTCGAGCTCTTCCTGAATCGGCTCCGGCTCGAACATGCGCTCCAGCCGCAGCATTTCCTGCACCTGGTATTGCATGGTCAGGCGGTCCTCGAAATACAGCGCGGCATGACCGCCGATGGCCAGGCGGCGCTGCTTCTTGTGCTCGATCACCTTGTCGCGAAACTCGTTGCGGATGCGCGCATAGTGCTCAAGGCTGTAAAGGTCTTCATGTGTCAGCTGGTTCATCATATTCATCTCCTTGGTCAGATGCCGTAGGCCCGTCGCAGCAGGGTAACCGGATGCTCGGGCGCCCTGCCATCCTTGAGCCCGTTCTCGATGTGGTGCCCGGCCATCGCGCAATCACTACCGTAATGATCGGCTTCCGCATCACTGATACGTTTGGCTACCGGCCTGACGATCTTCATCGCATATTCGTGGAATTCATTTTTCACCGCATAGGTACCGTCGTGACCGGAACAGCGCTCGATGATTTCCACCGTGGTGTCCGGAATCAGGCTCAACGCTTCGCGGGTTTTCTGGCCGATATTCTGCACCCGCTGGTGGCAGGCGGCATGGTAGGACACCTTGCCCAGCGGCTGTTTGAAGTCGGTGCTGAACTGGCCTTCCCTGTGGCGCAGCATCAGGTACTCGAACGGGTCGTAGAAGGCATTCTTTACCTTTTGTACGTCCGGGTCGTCCGGGAACATCAGCGGGATTTCCTGCTTGAACATCAGCACGCAGGATGGAATCAGGGCAGTTAAATCCCAGCCCTCGTCCACCAGTTTCGCAAGCACCGGAATGTTGGCTTCCTTGGCCTCGCGTACCGCTTCCAGGTCGCCCAGCTCCAGCTTGGGCATGCCGCAGCAGCGCTCCTTTTCGGCAATCGTCACCGGAATGCCGTTGTGCGCGAACACTGCGGCAAAGTCCTCGCCGATGGCAGGCTCGTTGCGATTCATGTAGCAGGTGGCAAACAGCGCCACCTTGCCCGTGGTTTTGCCGGCCGGCTTGCCCACGGTATCGGCGGGCAATTGCTGCAGCCGGCTGCGCAGCGGGCTGCTGGAAAACTCCGGCAGCCATGCCTCGGCATGGATACCGCCTACGGCTTGCAGCGCCTTGCGCGCAACGCCGACCTTGTTGACGGCGTTTACCACCTGCGCCACGACGGGAATGCCCGCCAGGTTGCCCACGGCATCCGTGCTGGTGAGGATACGGTCGCGCAGTTTTACGTCGCCCTTGCGGTGCTTCACCGCCTTGGCCCGCAACATCAGGTGCGGGAAATCCAGGTTCCACTCGTGCGGCGGCACGTAGGGACACTTGGTCATGTAACAGAGGTCGCACAGGTAACAGTGATCCACCACCTTGTCGTAATCGGCCTTGGCCACTCCGTCCACTTCCATCGACTCGGAGTTGTCCACCAGGTCGAACAGCGTGGGAAACGCCTGGCACAGACTGACGCAGCGGCGGCAGCCATGACAGATATCGAACACCCGCTCCATTTCCTTGAACAGGGACGCCTCGTCGTAAAAGTCGGGGTTTTCCCAGTCCAGTGGATGGCGGGTCGGGGCTTCAAGGTTTCCTTCGCGGGTGGACATGCGCCTCTCCTCTCAATTAAACAGCCGCCCACCCCGGCCGCCAGGCGGCCAGGGCGAACGCGACTCAGCCAGCGAACTCGTTAAGCGCCTTCTGGTAACGATTGGCATGGGAACGCTCCGCCTTGGCCAGGGTTTCGAACCAGTCGGCAATTTCCTCGAAACCTTCCTCGCGCGCGGTCTTCGCCATGCCGGGGTACATGTCGGTGTACTCGTGGGTTTCGCCTGCAACTGCGCTCTTCAGATTGTCCTCGGTGCCGCCAAAAGGCATGCCGGTTGCCGGATCGCCACATTGCTCCAAGTGCTCCAGGTGACCGTGGGCATGCCCGGTCTCGCCCTCTGCGGTGGAGCGGAACAGGGCCGCCACATCGTTATGGCCTTCGATGTCGGCCTTGCCCGCAAAATACAGATAACGACGGTTGGCCTGGGATTCACCGGCAAAAGCATCTTTCAGGTTCTGTTCGGTCTTACTTCCTTTGAGTTGCATGATTCATCTCCTTGGTAATGGATACCGGCTTGCAGCCCGTGCCGGAAATACGGGTTGAGATAGCTGGGATTCTGCCTGGGCAAGAATGCCGCAAGATTGTTACAGCCATCCTGTGCATGAACTTCTTCGGACTTATGAAACTGAAAAACGGGTGAAATTCATTACGGGCCAAGTCTGGCCCCTTTTTTCTGATAAATCCAATTGGAAATTCAAATTGTAATGATTAATAATATTAATCACCATAATGGCGCCATGCAGCTTATCTCCGCAACGCGGGATCAGCGTAATGTTGGCGCCTATTGCGTTTGCTTATCGACTTCCTGCTGCTGTTGCTGCGCCGATTGCTGCAGCGTGTCCTGAACGCCTTTGGCCTTATCCAGTGCCTGGCGCTGTTGTTCCATCAGCTTTGGTTTGTTGTCGCTACCGCCCGGACTGCATGCGGCAAGCAGCAAGGCCATCAATAAAATCCCGCCTGATGTTTTCATGTCACTCCTCATGAGATCAGTCCCGGAAAACGAACAATGACGCGCTCAGCCCCACGCCGAGCAGGTAAATCAGCCAGGTCTGGCTGACGACAAAGGTATACCCCATCAAGGCGCCGCCGATGGCCATCGGCTTCCAGCTCGCGGCTTTCTTTCCATAAGCAAAAGCAGCCATGCCTATGGTGCTGAACAGGATTGAAGCAAACAGATTGGACATACCCGGTAATTCCATCGGGATCACTCCTTTCTCACGCGTTGACTCAAACGGTAAAACAGGCCGGGGGCCAGCGCAACCCATGCCAGCAGCAACACCCAGATGCGGCCACGCGTTACATCATAATTTGACAGTAGTACCGCCCATGAGTGCCCTGTGACGAAGTGAAAAAACAGAAACTCGAATGCCACGGTCAGCAACATCCAGAACAGGCCGATAAACAATGCCTGTCGTACCGAAGCTGGCGGCCAGAAATGTACATAGCCCCAGATCACCACACCCAACAGCACCATGCCACTCAGCGTGGAAAGCTGGTGTGCGTGCAATTCAGAGAAATATCTGCCATAGGCAAAGTCGCGCAATGTGCCGTTGATGATCGAGACCAGCAACATCACCAGCCAGGCCAGCAGGTAGCGCACCATCATTTCATCCGCGACGGCAGCTTGAGCACCTCGCCCGCCACACGGAAACTGCCCATGCCCTGGTGATGCAGCGTGCGCGGGGCCTTCTGTGCAGGATCAACCCACGCTTTCACCACCTCCAGCACGAAGAAGTTGTATTTGTTCACCATGCGGGTGTCGGCCACCGTGCATTCGAGGTTGGCGTAGCATTCGGCGATCAGCGGCGGCGCCACCTTTGACGCCGGTACCGGCGTCAGCCCAAAGGCCTTGAACTTGTCCAGCTTGCTGCCGGAACTGTTGCCGACCTTCACCACCTTTTGCGCCAGCTCGGCAGTCGGGATGTTCAGCACGCATTCTTTGGTCTTGACCAGCGCATCGAAGCTGTAATTACGCCCGCTCAGCACACAACCCACCAGCGGCGGCTCGAATTCCATCATGGTGTGCCAGGACATGGTCATCACGTTTGCCCGGCCCTTGTGCGCAGTGGTCACCAGCACCACCGGCCCCGGCTCCAGCAGGCGGTACACACGGGACAAGGGTAAGGATTTTTTCGCCATCATCAACCTCCGTTCTTGGCCAGGAACCTGTCCAGTTGATTGGCAAATGCCTGACGATCACCCTGGCTGAACGACGCCGGTCCGCCGGTCTCCACCCCACTGCCGCGCAGCCCCTCCATGAAATTGCGCATGGTCAGCCGCTCCTGGATATTGTCTTTGCTATAGAACTCGCCGCGGGGGTTCAGCGCGTGGCCGCCGCGCTCGAGCACATCGGCGGCCAGCGGAATGTCGGCAGTCACCACCAGGTCACCCCGCTCCACCATCTGTGCGATCTTGTTGTCGGCCACATCGAAACCCGCCGGCACCTGCATCGCCCGGATCACCTTTGATGGCGGGCAATACAGCATCTTGTTCGCCACCAGCGTCAGTTGAATCTGCCGCCGCTCCGCCGCGCGGAACAGGATTTCCTTGATCACTTTTGGACACGCATCGGCATCCACCCAAATCTGCATTACCCAGTCTCCTGCCGCTGAATCGTAAATCCCTGAAATGCACGATACCGCACAACAAAATCCCGGAGCAAGCCACTTTCGGATACCATCTCAGCTGTAAATTATTTCTGCCTGCATCGTGTCTGCCGAAGTCGAACGTTTCTTTTCCGAGCAAAGCCCGCTAGCCAGCGAAATCGCGTCGTTTCGGCCGCGCGCGCAGCAGCGCGACATGGCGCTGGCGGTAGCCGAGGCGATACGCGACAACGCCATCCTGGTGGCCGAGGCCGGCACCGGCACCGGCAAGACCTTCGCCTATCTGGTGCCAGCTCTGCTGGCCGGCGGCAAGGTGATCGTTTCCACCGGCACCAAGAACCTGCAGGACCAGTTGTTCCAGAAAGACCTGCCCACGGTGCGCGATGCTTTGCGCGCGCCGGTGTC
>Ga0315540_10002144_pt1 | contig 11175 bp, 10 predicted proteins | sample SalMarSW160110MG_FD_203677 | JGI IMG/M metagenome (GOLD analysis project Ga0315540, IMG submission 203677) | Salt marsh sediment microbial communities from the Plum Island Ecosystem LTER, Massachusetts, United States - Salt Marsh Sediment SW1601-10 ... | reverse complement strand
ACGGGTGTAACCTTATCGTATCCTAAACACCCGACGCCTTCTTGGGAAAATCTTGAAGCCGGAAACTGGTAACCTGACCAAGGGTGGGGATTATATCCCCACCCATGAAGCTCGACTACTCAGGGATGGGAATCCAATTCGGCGATCTCTGGCTGCGCACCTTGCTCTGCCTGCTCACGTTTAATGCGCTCGTAGATCTCTTCGCGGTGCACCGCCACGTCACGGGGTGCATTAACGCCAATGCGCACCTGATTTCCCTTGACGCCGAGGACGGTGACAGTCACGTCGTCACCGATCATCAGGGTTTCGCCAACCCGTCTTGTCAATATCAACATTGTTGTTTCTCCTTTCGCTCCATTTCCAAAAGCGACTTTCCACCCTCCGGCAGCACTCCTTAGCCAGCGCCCGGAGAGAAGTCGCAGCCAACCAAGCACGGTATATATCTCCGAATTCCGCTTGGTAATCTTACCAACTGCTCAGACCACGCCATAGTCCATTTTGTTACACAACCACCATATCGGTGGCAGAATCCAAGTCCCTGATCGCCTCGTCGGCATGTTGCAGCCCGAAAGCGTCATGCAATGTTCGTACCCCGAGCTCCAGATATTTCTGATCCACGACGACGGAGATCTTGATCTCGGAGGTGGAGATCATCCGGATATTGATGCCCTCCTTCGCGAGGGAGGCGAACATCCGACTGGCGATCCCCGCATGGGAGCGCATGCCCACACCGACCAGAGAGATCTTGACGATCCGATCATCCCCCATGACTTCCCGTGCGCCCAGAGTCTTGGCCGTAGAGTCGAGGATCTCCATCGCCCGCGCAAAGTCGTTGCGGTTCACGGTGAAGGTGAAGTCCGTGGTGGCCTCGTCAGCGGCGATGTTCTGGACGATCATGTCGACGTCGATATTGGCATCGGAGATGGGACCCAGGATCTCGTAGGCCACGCCCGGCTGATCAGGAACGCCCAGGATGGTGAGCTTGGCCTCGTCGCGATTGAACGCAATGCCCGAGATGACGGCATCTTCCACGGTTTCCTCCTCGAGACTGATCAGGGTGCCCTCCCCCTCTTCGAAGCTGGAGAGCACTCGCAGGGGGACCTTGTATTTTCCTGCAAACTCAACGGCCCGGATCTGCAGAACCTTGGCACCCAGGCTGGCCATCTCCAGCATCTCCTCGAAGGTGATGTGGTCGAGCTTGCGCGCCCGCGGCTCGATGCGCGGGTCCGTGGTGTAGACACCGTCCACGTCCGTGTAGATCTGACACTCGTCGGCGCCCAAGGCCGCCGCCATGGCTACCGCCGAGGTATCCGATCCGCCGCGTCCCAGGGTGGTGATGTTTCCCTCGTCGTCCACGCCCTGGAACCCGGCGATCACGACCACACGCCCGGCATTCAGATCGGCCTTGACCCGGGCACCGTCGATATCGCGAATACGCGCCTTGCTGTGGGAATTATCGGTGCGAATGTGGACCTGCCCCCCAGTATAGGACTTGGCGGGACAGCCCAGTGCCTCCAGCGCCATGCTGAGAAGTGCGATGGTGACCTGCTCGCCGGTGGAGAGGAGCACGTCCAGCTCCCGTGGGCTGGGCCGCTCCTGGATCTCTCGGGCGAGGGACTGGAGACGGTCGGTCTCGCCGGACATTGCCGAGACCACCACCACCAGCTGATCGCCGCGTTCGCGGCAGGCATTGACCCGGTCGGCGACCGCCCTGATCCGCTCGATGCTTCCCACCGAGGTGCCGCCGTACTTCTGCACGATGAGGGACATGGCTCGCTATTTCCTCAGGCTACCTTATCCCGCACCCAATCTCCGACGAGTCCGAGAGCGTCGGGCAAGCCCGACGGATTGTTGCCCCCTGCCTGGGCCATGTCGGGACGTCCGCCCCCCCTGCCTCCCACTTTGGCGGCGACGGCCTTGATCAGGTCGCCGGCCTGCACGCGCCCGGTCAGGTCCTTGGTAACCCCAGCGACCAGGCTCACCTTGCCGCCGCTCTCCGCAGCCAGGACCACCACCGCGGAGCCCAGCCTGCCCTTGAGCTGATCCAGGGTATCGCGCAGTCCCTTGGGATCTGCCCCGTCGAGCTTGGCCGCGAGCACCTTGACCCCGCCGATCTCCTCCGCCTGCGCCACCAGATCCTGGCCAGCGCTGCTCGCCATCTTCGCCTTCGTCTCCGCAAGCTCCTTCTCCAGTCGCTTGGAGCGCTCGATGAGCTGGACCAGCTTGTCGTCCAGGTCATCCCGACTGCCCTTGACCAGACCCGCCAGCCGCAGCAGCCGGTCCTCGTCCGCCTCGACCCAATCCAGTGCGGCCTCGCCGCTGATCGCCTCGATGCGCCTCACGCCGGAAGCAATGCCGCCCTCGGCGACGATCTTGAAGAGGCCGATGTCCCCCAGGGCGCGAACGTGGGTGCCGCCGCAGAGCTCGGTGGAGAAGTGCCCCATGCGCAGCACGCGCACCTGGTCTGCGTACTTCTCGCCGAACAGGGCCATGGCGCCGGACGCCTTGGCATCGTCCAGGGACATGATCCGGGTCTCCACCAGGTCATTCTCGCGGATCTGGTGGTTGACCAGGCGCTCGATCTGCAGGACCTGCTCGCGGCTGACCGGCTCGAAATGGGAGAAATCGAAGCGCAGCCGGTCCGGCCCCACGAAGGAGCCCTTCTGCTGTACGTGATCGCCCAGGACCTGACGCAAGGCGGCGTGGAGAAGATGGGTGGCCGAGTGGTTGAGGGCGATCGCGCGCCGGCGCGGCGCATCGACGCGGGCGTCCACCCGGTCGCCGACCTGGAGCTCTCCTTCCAGGACGCGGGCGACGTGGCCGATGACCTCGGGGCCTTGCTTGCGGGTGTCCAAGACCCGGACCCGCACGCCGGAGCCCACCAGCTCGCCGGTGTCGCCGACCTGACCGCCGGACTCGGCGTAAAAGGGGGTGACACCGAGCACGACCAGCCCATCCTCACCCTCGGAAAGGCCGTCCAGGGACTCACCGTCCCGGTAGAGCGCCACCACCGTCGCCTGGTCCGTCAGCTGCTCGTAGCCGGTGAAGTCGGTCTCCCCCTCCAGCTCCAGGGCCGCAGCGCCGGTCGCACCGAATCGGCTCGCGGCACGGGCGCGCTCCTTTTGCCGGGCCATCTCGCGCCCGAATCCCGCCATGTCGAGGCTCAGCCCCCGCTCGCGGGCCACGTCGGCCGTGAGGTCGGTGGGGAAACCGTAGGTATCGTAGAGCTTGAAGAGGGTCTCGCCGGGGATGGCATCCCCCCGGACGTCTTCCATCGCCTGCTCGAGGATGCGCATGCCCTGCTGCAGGGTCTCGGCGAAGCGCTCCTCCTCGACCCGCAGCACCCGCTCCACCAGATCCTGGGCGGAGAGAAGCTCCGGGTAGGCGTCGCCCATCTCTTCCGCCAAGGTCGGCACCAGGCGGAAGAAGAAGGGCTCTTCGCAACCGAGCTGATAGCCGTGGCGGGCCGCACGGCGAATGATTCGGCGCAGTACGTAGCCCCGCCCCTCGTTGCCCGGGGTGATGCCGTCGGCGATCAGGAAGGCGCTGGAGCGAATGTGGTCGGCGATGACCCGCAACGACTTGTTGTGGCGGTCCCCGGAGCCGGTCAGGGCCGCCGCCGCATCGATCAGGTTGCGGAAGAGGTCGATCTCGTAGTTGTCGTGGGTCCCCTGCATGACCGCGGCCAGCCGCTCCAGGCCCATGCCGGTATCCACCGAGGGTCGCGGCAGGCTTGCGAGCCTGCCCTGGGCGTCGCGATCATACTGCATGAACACCAGGTTCCAGATCTCCACATAGCGGTCCCCCTCCTCGTCCGGGGATCCGGGAGGACCGCCGGGCACGGACGGACCATGGTCGTAGAAGATCTCGGAGCAGGGGCCGCAGGGTCCCGTCTCCCCCATGGACCAGAAGTTGTCCTTCTCGCCGCAACGGCTGAAGCGCTCCGGGCTGACGCCGACGTCCTCCAGCCAGATGTGCTCCGCCTCCGGGTCATCTTTGTAGACCGTGATCCACAGCCGCTCCTCGGGCAGGGCCAGGACGCCGGTGAGGTAGTCCCAGGCATAGCCGATCGCTTCCGTTTTGAAGTAGTCGCCGAAGCTGAAGTTGCCCAGCATCTCGAAGAAGGTGTGATGGCGCGCCGTGTAGCCCACGTTCTCCAGGTCATTGTGCTTGCCTCCTGCTCGCACGCAGCGCTGGGAGCTGGCGGCGGTCCGGTAGGGGCGCCGCTCGCGGCCCAGGAACACGTCCTTGAACTGGACCATTCCCGCGTTGGTGAAGAGCAGTGTGGGGTCGTCGGCCGGCACCAGCGGGCTGCTGGGCACGACCTGATGGCCGCGCGCGGCGAAGTATTCGAGGAAGCTGGCTCTAAGCTCTGCGCTGCTCTTCATGGGACTTACTCGGTATCAGAACCTGCCTCGGCGCCGTGCAGGAAGTCGGCGATCAGCTCCGCGGGAAATCCCCGATACTCCAGGAAGCGGGCACGCCGTGCGCGCTCTTTGGCATCGTCCGGACTGGCGCCCCCGAATCGCTTGTCGTGGGCCGCACGCATCAGGTCGCGCCATTCGCACGCCGACCTCGCCAGGAGCGGCAGGATGATGTCATCGGGCAGGCCCCTTTGGCGCAGCTCCCGGCGAATCCGCACCGGACCAAAGCCCTTGCGGGCTCGCTCGGCGATGTAGGCATCGGCCATCCGCTCTTCGCTCAATAGCCCCTGATCGCACAGCTCGCCCAGGAGCCGTTCCACATCCTCCGGCTCGAAGCCCCGGGTGCAGAGCTTGCGCCCAAGCTCGAGGCGACTGTGCTCCCGGACTGCCAGCAACTTCAGCGCTTGTCGCCCGATGTCCTGGTCCAGGATCAGGCCTCCCGAGGCTTTGCATCCGGGGTTTGGTCCTCGCTGTCGGCCGACGGCGGTTGGGGCAGGAGCAAGGCACGGATCTTCTGTTCGATCTCCCGGCCCAGATCCGCATTCTCCCTCAGAAAGCCGCGAACGTTGTCCTTGCCCTGACCGATGCGATTTCCGCCGTAGCTGTACCAGGCCCCGGACTTCTCGACGATGCCCTGCTGTACCCCCAGGTCGATGATCTCGCCCTCCCGCGAGATCCCTTCTCCGTAGAGGATGTCGAAGGTGACCTGCTTGAAGGGGGGCGCCACCTTGTTCTTGACCACCTTGACCTTGGTCTCGTTGCCGATGACCTCGTCGCCCTTCTTGATGGCCCCGATGCGGCGGATGTCGAGCCGGACCGAAGCGTAGAACTTGAGGGCATTGCCGCCCGTAGTGGTTTCCGGTGAGCCGAACATCACCCCGATCTTCATGCGGATCTGGTTGATGAAGATGACCACGCAGTTGGAGCGCTTGATGTTGGCGGTGAGCTTGCGCAGGGCCTGGGACATGAGCCTTGCCTGCAGGCCCACGTGGGAGTCCCCCATCTCGCCTTCGATCTCGGCCTTCGGCGTCAAGGCCGCCACCGAGTCCACCACCACCACGTCCACGGCGCCGGAGCGCACCAGCATGTCGGTGATCTCCAGCGCCTGCTCGCCGGTATCCGGCTGGGAAACCAGCAGCTCGTCCATATCCACGCCGAGCTTCTCGGCATAGACGGGATCGAGGGCGTGCTCGGCGTCCACGAAGGCCGCGGTGCCCCCCAGCTTCTGGGCCTCGGCGACCACATGAAGGGTCAATGTGGTCTTGCCCGAGGATTCCGGGCCATAGATCTCGATTACACGACCCTTGGGAACACCGCCGATTCCAAGGGCCACGTCCAGCCCGAGGGAGCCGGTGGAGATGACCTCCAGGTTGCGCACGGCACCGACGTCGCCCATGCGCATCACCGAGCCCTTGCCGAACTGTTTCTCGATCTGGCTCAGAGCAGCTGCCAATGCCTTCTTGCGGTTCTCGTCCATCGGATCTCCGTGCCCGCCCCGAGATATCGAATGGGCGGCGGGCTGCATCTGCGGCGTCTTTACGACACCAAAGCAAAACCGGCAACGCGAATCACGGCATTACCCGGAAACCGCGCATTATTTCATAGGACGCATGTGGCGTCATGGAATCAGCGGCCATCTGCGCTCCACGGCGTACCTGGGACGCCCGCCGGGCCGGGCGATTACCAGCGCAATCTCCGAAACCGGCCAGACGACCGGGTTCTCCAGCGCCCTCGCCGGCAAGGGCCGCGCCTTGCGCGCCAGGGTCACGTGGGGCTCGAAAGGACGGCGCTCCGGGCGCAAGCCGCAGCCCAGCAAGCCGCCTTGGAGAGCCTGAACGAGGTCCAGCAAGGGCTGTGGCCGTTGCGAGGCACCGCACCAAACGACCCGTACCCGGGGAAAGCACCCGAGGCGATCCAGAGTCAAGGAAAAGGGCGCAGCCCGGACCCGGTCAGCGGCCTGCTCGGCGCAGGCGCGCACTTGCGCGTCCAGGTCGCCGAGGAAGGCCAGGGTGATGTGGAGATCCTCCGGGTGCGTGGGCCGGCCGCGGTGATCGGGAAGCCCCAGTTGCACCCGGCTCAACGCGTCCCGTTGCGGCTCACCCGGCCATATGGCGTAGAAAAGGCGCTCAGTCACCCTCGCCGAGCACCTCCAAGAGGCGCTCCAGCGCGAAGCGCACCGACTGGTGGCGCACCTCTTCGCGGTTTCCCGCGAACTGCACCCGTTGGGTCAAGGGCGTTCCTGCAGCAAACACCCAGGCGAAGCATACGGTCCCCACCGGCTTGTCCTCGGTGCCCCCGTCCGGCCCCGCGATCCCGGTGATCGCTACGGCCACACCTGCCCTGCTATGGGCAAGGGCGCCCCGGGCCATCTCCAGGGCAACCTCTTCGCTCACCGCCCCCTTGTCGGCGATCAGGTCCGCGGACACGCCCAGCATATCCTGCTTGGCGGAGTTGCTGTAGGTCACGAAGCCACGGTCCAGCCACCCACTGCTGCCGGGGATATCGGTCACCACCTTGGTAAGCCAACCGCCGGTGCAGGATTCGGCGGTGGCAAGCATGAGCTCAGCCGCCGTCAGCCGCCGGCCCAGCTCCAAGGCAAGCTTGTCGAGTCGCTCGGTCATGTTCGGGAGTTTCCCCCATGCGTTTCGGGCGGGCAAGCCCGGAGAAGGCGAGGAGTGCCGTCCGATCCCCGGCGCGAGGATTCCAGTGCGGTCTTGAAAAACCCCGCAGTGAGCCCCCACCGTCCCAGAAAATCGCTGACCGCCAATTGCCGCGGCTGCTTTCCACCCTCCCCTTTCGTCTCCGGGTCGGCAAGGCGGGGCCGGGCGCCTGCGGCACCAATTTCAAGAGTAGGCCAAAGCGCCAGGAAAAGCCCAGTGACGGATATCGACATCCTTTGCGAGCACAAACCCGCCCCCGCCAAGCTGGACGTACTTCATGTAGACGCCTGGCCGATCTGGAAGAAGGAGGTCGGGAGCTTCCCCTGGCGCTACGACCGTGGCGAGACCTGCTACGTACTGCGCGGGCGCTTCCTCGTCACACCCGAGGGGGGTGAGCCCCAAGAGTTCCGACGCGGCGATCTCATCAGCTTCCCGGTCGGACTCGTCTGTACCTGGGATATCCTCGAGCCCGTAGAGAAGCACTACAGATTCGACTGAGGCCGCATCAGGTCGAGGATCTCCCCGGCCTTGAACATCGATGCGCGAATACCCTGGTCGCGCTTTAGGTCCTTTGCCGAGGCCGTGCGCCGTGATCCGGACCAACAGCTGCGCTGGGTGGTGCTGACCGATGGTCAGGAGGACCTGCTGCGCCAAGTCTATACCGCCGCCAAACGCTACAAGGTCGATTTGCTTTTCTCCATTTGCCGTCTACACTCCTTCTCAATCAAGATGTCCAATTTCTATGGTAGACGCCGAAGGAAGGCGGAGTTGGTCGCTATATTAAGGTAAAGCTGGCGTTAAGCGGCGAGCGGCGCAACCCGCGAAACACAGGAGCTTGGGTCACCGATATTTTCCGCGACACACTCGAACTCCGGGGCCGCCCCTGCAGCCATGGACTTCGTACACCGACCCTGGGTACGTGGGGAAGGAGATTGGTTTCTTCACTTGTCGGTTGGGGTGACTGTAGGAGTAGAGATAGGACGCGGCTCCTGTGATCACGCGGCGTTTCCGATAGGGAGCAGCGAAGCAGTGGTTTCCCGCCATTGGCTTCGGCCAAGGTGATTGGCTCGATTACTCAGCTGACTTTGCCGCCGCTCCACAGGGTCCCGCAGCGACCGGAATATTGGCGGCTTGACGGGTGATGTGGCAACCAAATCCTCTTGGTTTGGACGGTAGATCACCACCGCTGAGTTTCAGCTGAGGAATCGAGCTAATCACCTCGGCCAAAACCAATCAAGCCCGTAGGCTAGGACGAGAGGAGGCACGGGATCCTCATGGCAGGTTATCTCGCAGTTCCGGCGGTGGGTCAGGCGATCGTTCTGTTGCTGCAGGACCATTATCGCCCGGGCGACTTCAATACCCCGCTCGACTTTCGCCTTTATCTCGCGAGGGATTTCGCGGAGCCGATGAATGCCGGAGTTTCGGTCTTCCTCTACCGGATCTTCCAGAATGGCATGCAGAAGAACCATACCTGGCGCCCCGCAGACGGCATGGCGAGCCAAACGGTGTTACCGCTGGATCTGCATTTCCTGCTAAGCATCTGGGCACAGGACGCGTCGATGCAGCACACGATTGCCGGATGGATGATGCGCACCATTCAGGACACTCCGGTCTTGCCGGCCAGTTTCCTGAATCGGCAGTTCCCGGGTCTCTTCCGACGCGAAGAGGTCGTGACCATCACCCCGGCGGAGCTGGGTACCGAGGAGCTGTTTCGGATCTGGGAGGTGATCGTGAATCACAGCTATCAGCTGTCGATCCCCTATGTCGCACGGATGGTTCGCATCGAGTCCGAAGAGCCGTCCGACGAAGGCGGACGGCCGGTGCAGGAGCGGATCTTCGACATCGGGCGGCCCACCGGGGATGGGTCGTGACTGCGCTCGCCGCCCGGGAGCTGCGGGCGCGAGCGCGCAGGCGGGTGGTGACGGCGCTCGGGCTGCGCTTTTGGGACCCGGCCCTCGACTGCCAAGTCACCGACGCTCTTAGGGTCATCGCAATCCCACTGCCCGGGGGCGAGCCGCGGATCGACGCGTACCGGACCCCGTCCGGCATCTATGCGTTCCACGGGCTGCCGGGCCTGCGCACCTACGAGTATCCCCAGGATGACGCGCCTCCGACCAGCCCACCCCTGACGCGGACCTTTCTGATCCAGGTGCTGGATGGCGCAGGGCGTTTCCTGCCCACCCTGCTCCGCGTCGCGGCACCCTTCTCTGGCGTCTACCCGACCGGACTCGCGACCAGCTCTACGGCGTCGGGGCCCCCGGGCCTCTATCTGTTCTCGGCCCCGACCCGCAATCCGTCGTCGGGGCCGGCCGTGATCCGCGCCCAGCTTGCCGCCGTCACCGCCGGCGGGACCGCGAGACCGGCCGCCCATGCGGTACTCGAGGTCTATCTCGGCGGCACCCTGTTGCAGCTCGGCATCGCCGATCCCCAGGGATCGGTCGCCATCTTCATGCCCTACCCGGCCTTCGCCCCTTCGTCGCCAGGATCGGTCTCGCCGCCGACGGCGGCGACACCTCGCCAATCCTGGACCCTCGGTGTGCGCGCCCGTTTCCAGCCTTCGGTCCTGAACAGACCAGCCGGCCCGCTCCCGGAGCTCCGCAGCATTGTCGCCCAGACCGCGGCGCCCTTCCTGGTGCCGGACGGCGTGGGTGTAGATCAACCGGTGGCTGAGCTCACCGCCGATCTGGTCTTCGGCCAGGAGCTGGTACTGCGAACCGGCACCGATGCGCGGCTCTTTCTCGGCTCAGCGGCGACCTCGCCTTGACCCTTGCGTTTGCGACTCAGGAGAACCCGGTCATGCCCGAATATCTCGCCCCAGGCGTCTACATCGAAGAGGTCAGCTTCCGCTCCAAGTCCATCGAGGGCCTCAGCACCAGTGTGGCCGGGTTCATCGGTCCGACCCGCTTTGGGCCGGTCGGGGGAACACCGGAGCTGCTGACCAGCTTCTCGGACTATGAGCGGATCTACGGCGGGCTCGATGCGCTGCGCTTCGGCACCACCAACCAGGACAACTATCTCGCACACGCGGTCCGCGCCTTCTTCGACAATGGCGGCACCAAGCTCTACGTGACCCGGGTCTTCGAGCCGTCCGTCGCCGACGACCCGAACAATGGCAAGTCATCGCTGGGCCTGCCCGCGAGCGGCTCCCCGACCCTGCTGACCCTGCGCGCCCGTTTCCCGGGACGCGGCGGCGATCAGCGCATCAGCCTCGTGCTGAAGGCAACGCCCAATCCGTTGTTTACGTCCGGGGGGCAGGTCCAGATCAGCGGTCTGCGCGAGGGCGATGCGGTCTATGTGACCCATGACGTGGTGTCGCCGAACATCGGGGTCTCCGCCGGTGTCTACGATGTGGTCGCCCAGAACGATGAAATCGTCCTCTCTGGGGCCGGAGGGAGCCAACGGATCCAGGACCTGGACCTGGTCGCGAACCAGGTCTTTCGTCTCACCGTCACGGTCAGGGTCAAGCGTCCCGGGCGCTTCGAAAACGAGCTGATCTGGCCCGACCTGTCGCCGAGTCCAACCAGCTCGACCGGGCTGCTCGCGACCTTCACCGTGTCCCCGACCGGACGTGCCGACTACCTCTCGATCCCGTTCGCATTCGAGGCGCCGGCGGCGAGCCCGATCGCCTCGGCCGCCGAGCTACTCGCTGCACTGAGCGCGGGCGCTGCGATCGACCCCACCCAGTCCCAGCAGGTGTTCACGTTCACGCTTGCGCAGGGCAGCGACGGCAATCAGCCGACTGGGGACAGCTATGCCGGCGACGACGGTGGCCAGGTAAAGACCGGCCTAACCACTTTCGAGGATGTCGACGAAATCTCGATCGTCTCGGCGCCCGGGGCGACTGCGGACTACACCAACGAGAACCAGGTTCGGGTCCGGGCCATCGTCCAGAACCTGCTGATCCATTGCGACGTCCATATGCCCTACCGGGTCGCGGTGCTGGACGCGCCGAACAACCAGGTCCTCTCCGAGGTCCGGGATTTTCGTGGCCGCTTCGACTCCACCCGAGCAGCGCTCTACTACCCCTGGATCAAGATCGCCGATCCCCTGGATCCCACCGGACGGGGCGAGCTGGTCGTCCCGCCCAGCGG
>Ga0315540_10002140_pt1 | contig 11180 bp, 9 predicted proteins | sample SalMarSW160110MG_FD_203677 | JGI IMG/M metagenome (GOLD analysis project Ga0315540, IMG submission 203677) | Salt marsh sediment microbial communities from the Plum Island Ecosystem LTER, Massachusetts, United States - Salt Marsh Sediment SW1601-10 ... | reverse complement strand
GTGCGACGCCGCAGTTACGACGAGCACGATGTTCTCGCCGGGCACGATCCGCCCATGGCGGTGGATCACAGTAACGCCGAGGAGCGGCCAGCGCCGTTCCGCCTCGGCGACATGACAGGCAATCTCGGCCTCGGCCATGCCGGGATAGTGTTCCAGAGTCAGCGCCGTGGTGCGCTCGGCCTCGCCGTCACCGCGACAGATGCCGGTGAAGGTGACCACGGCGCCGATATCGGTGCGCCCGCGCTTCAGCGCCGCAGCTTCGGCAGCGGCGTCGAAATCCTCGCGCTGGACACGAATGGTGGCCATGGAACCGATCCTAAGCGCACTTTTGCGATCGAGCGGTAATCTCCGGCGATTCAGAATTCAATCCTCGAATTCAATCCTCACAGTGAGGAGCCGTGCGAAGCACGGCGTCTCGAACCATGCATCCTTCGAGACGCGGGCTAAAGCCCGCTCCTCAGGATGAGGGGGCAACGCGGATTGGTCCATCACAGAACCTCCTGCATCACCCCCCGCGCTGCCACGTTTCAGCCGCCGGTCATCGGCGGGAAGAACGCGATTTCGCGCGCGCCGGCAATGGCCGCATCCGGCCGCACATGCGCGCGATCGATCGCGGCGCGGATCACGGCCGGCTGGTCGAACGCATGCGCATATTCCTCGCCGCGCCCGGCGAGCCAGGTCATCAGCTCGCCGACGGTGCCGACCTCGGCCGGCGGCGCAACCGTCTCCTCGGGTTTGCCGATGCGCTCGCGCACCCAGGCGAAGTAGAGAATGCGCAGGGTTCCGTCGGCCACGTCAGTCCTCGACCAGATGATGGATTCCGGCACGGAAATAGTCGTAGCCGGTATATAGCGTCAGCACGGCGGAAACCCAGAGCAGCGTCAGGCCAATATGGGTGACGGGGGCAAAGGTCAGGCCGAGATGTTTGGCCACCAACTTATCGCCGGCGCTGCCCGCCAGCAGAAAGCCGATGGCAACAAGCTGCAGCGACGTCTTCAATTTGGCGAGCCGCGTCACCGGCACGCTGACCCGCAGCTCCGCGAGGTATTCGCGCAGGCCGGACACCAGGATCTCACGGCAGAGTATGACGATCGCCGCCCACAGCGACCAGCCGCGGATGGTGCCGTCGGCCGCCAGCATCAGCAGGCAGGACGCCACCAGGAGCTTGTCGGCGATTGGATCGAGCATCCGCCCGAAGCTCGACTGCTGCCCCCAGCTTCGGGCGATATAGCCGTCGAGGATGTCGGTCACCCCCGCTGTGATGAACAGCACCAGCGCCACCCAGCGCAGCCAGATGCCGCCCTGGAGGATTTCCTGCCCATACATGCAGGCGACCACCAGCGGCACCGCGATGATGCGCGCATAGGTCAAGATGTTGGGCAACGCAAACGCGCGACCCTGCATGTGGGAGGATGTGGTGAACTCCATAGCAGCTAGAATAGACGCTCGCTGTGATCGTTAACAGCCCTCCACTCTACATTGATAATTTGACAGCGCGCAGACGCATCCCGCTCAGCGCGGCGATTCATGAAAATAATCGTAGATGCGCCGCGCGGTCTCCGAGCTGACGCCGGCAACCTGAGCGAGATCGGAGACGGATGCCCGCTCGATCGCTTTCAGCGTCCCGAAATGCCGCAACAAAGCGCGCTTGCGCGCCGGCCCCACCCCCGGAATCTCCTGCAGGCCGGCTTCGCGGATGTCGCGTTTGCGCCGCTGGCGGTGGGAGCCGACGGCAAAGCGATGCGCCTCGTCGCGCAGCCGTTCGACGAAATAGAGCACCGGATCGCGCGGCGGCAGGCGGAACGGCTCGCGCTCCGGCATGAAGAAAGTCTCGCGGCCGGCGTCGCGGTCGGGCCCCTTGGCGATGGCGACAAGGGGCATGTCGGCGATTCCAAGCTCGGCGAGAATCGCGCGCGCCGCAGCAAGCTGGCCGGCACCCCCGTCGATCAGCACGAGGTCGGGCCAGGGGGAGTTCTGCGCGTCGTTGTCTTCGCTTTCGGCTCCCTCCGGCTCGTTTCCTCCGCTCCCTCCCCCATTTTCTTCGCTCCCTCCCCCCTTATGAGAAGGACTATCACATTTGGCTTCGCCCTCCCCTGAAAGGGGAGGGTCGGACCATCGCAGATTGTCCGGGGAGGAGTCGCGAGAAGCATCTGACCCCCTCCCGGCGAGCGACTGCTCGTTGACCTCCCCCTTCTGAGGGGGAGGTCGTCTGAAATCGTCAGTTGTATTCCCTCCCCCCTTGAGGGGGAGGGTTGGGGTGGGGGGTATGTCACTTCCCTCAGCGGCCGAGGACGCGTCGCCTTCGTCTACCCCCCTCCCGGCGCGCGATTGCCCGCCGGCCTCCCCCTCAAGGGGGGAGGCGATAGAAGAGTCGCTTTCTACCGGTGCTACCGCCACACGCGGTGACTCGGCCAGCAGCCGCTTGAAGCGGCGGGAAAAAACCTCGCGCAGCATGCCGTAATCGTCGCCTGGCGCGAGCGCGGTCGAGCGGATGTTGAACTTGCGGTACTGGCTTTTCTGGAATCCGTCCGGGCCGGCCACGATCATGGCGCCGACCGGGTTGCTGCCCTGAATGTGGCTGTTGTCGAAAACCTCGATCCGGCGCGGCGGCTGGCTCAGCCCGAAGGTCGCCGCCAGCGCCGACAGCAGCCGCTGCTGTGAGGCGCTTTCCGCCAGCTTGCGCCCGAGCGCTTCGCGGGCATTCGCCGTCGCGTGATCGACGAGCTCCTTCTTCTCGCCGCGCTGCGGCACAAAAACCTCGACCTTGTGCCCGCTCTTGAGCGTCAGCGCCGCCGCCAGGAGATCGCATTCCTCCGGGCGATGCGACAGCAGGATGAGGCGGGGACACGGCTTGTCGTCGTAGAATTGGGAGAGGAACGAGGCGAGCACTGCTTCGGCGGCGAGCGCGCGATCCGCCTTGGGAAAATAGGCGCGGTTGCCCCAGTTCTGCCCGGCGCGGAAGAAGAACACTTCGACGCAGGTGAACCCGCCCTCCTGATGCAGGGCGAAGACATCGGCCTCCTCGACCCCGCGCGGATTGATGCCCTGGCGCGCCTGCACCGCCGACAGCGCGGCAAGCCGGTCGCGCAATACCGCGGCGCGTTCGAAATCGAGCGCCGCCGAAGCCTCGTCCATCTCCGCCGCCAGTTCCACTTTCACCGCCTGGCTCTTGCCCGACAAGAAGGCGATCGCCTCGTCGACCAGCCGGACATAATCGGCCGGCGTGATCTCGCCGGTGCAGGGCGCCGAGCAGCGCTTGATCTGATACAGCAGGCACGGGCGGGTGCGGCTTTCGTAGACGGCGTCGGAACACGAGCGCAGCAGGAACGCGCGCTCGAGTGCCGTAATCGTGCGGTTGACGGCGTTGACGGCCGCGAACGGCCCGAAATACGCGCCCTCGCGATTGCGGGCACCGCGATGCTTGCAGATCTGCGCCGGCAGGTCGCCGCTGGTGATCAGGATGAAGGGGAACGACTTGTCGTCGCGCAGCAGCACGTTGAAGCGCGGGCGCAGCCGCTTGATCAGATTCGCTTCGAGCAGCAGCGCCTCGGTTTCCGTTGCGGTCGTGACAAACTCGACCACGGCGGTCGAAGCGATCATGCGTGCGATGCGGGTCGCATGGCCCGTCGGGCGCGCATAAGCCAGCACGCGCTTCTTGATGTTCTTCGCCTTGCCGACATAGAGCACGTCGCCGCTCGCCGCGACCATGCGATAGACGCCGGGCGCCGAGGGGGCGTGCGCGCCGTGCCGGAGAATGACTTCGCGCCCGAGCGCCAGCGTGCCGGATTCGCTTACCGCAGACTCGCTCGCGATCTCGGTCGCGTCCGGCAGCGCGGCCTCATCGTCCTCGTCGGCGAGGTCGATGTCCGGCTCGATATTCGCCTGCCCTTGTTTTGGTTCCTGCATTCCGTCCGTCCCTGGGCCGGCAGCAAGCACACCGCAGTTTGCCGTCAACCTCCGCTAAAGATAAGCTTACTGGCCCTTTACCCCCAGAGCCTTTGGCCGAAGCCGAGAAGCCGAGCGGCCAGCGCTCGCCACCAGGAAGACAAGCCTTGCAGCAGACTGACAAGCCTCCCAAGAATGACCAAGCGCAGGAGCTGCCCTACCGGCCCTGTGTCGGCGTGATGCTGCTCAACCGCGAGGGCCTTGCTTTCATTGGGCGGCGGAGCAACGGACCCGAACATGTGGACGAGACCCATTGCTGGCAGATGCCGCAAGGGGGCATCGACAAGGGCGAGGACCCGTGGCCGGCGGCCAAGCGCGAACTCTACGAAGAGACCAATATCCGTTCGATCGTGAAGCTCGGCGAGATCACCGAATGGCTGACTTATGATCTGCCGCCGGACCTCGTCGGCAAGGCGTGGAAAGGCCGCTACAAAGGGCAGACGCAGAAATGGTACGCGGTACGCTTCTACGGAAAGGAGCGTGAGATCGATATCTTAACGCCCGGCGGCGGCCACGATCCCGAATTCATCGATTGGCGCTGGGAGCCAATCGCCAACCTGCCGGACCTGATCGTGCCGTTCAAGCGGCCGGTCTATGAGGCCATCGTCAAAGAATTCGCGCGTTACGCCGTGCCGGTCTGAGCTGAGCCGCGGTTCAGCGGCGGCGTGCGCCGTCAGGCGTCGGGCGCGACCGCCTCCTGCTGGAAATTGGCGTTGATATGCGCGGCACCGGCGGCCACGAGCGCCGGATAGATCGCGCGGAAATCCTTCAGCAGCGTTTCGAACGGCACGTCGGCATAGGTGCCGCGATCCTTGAGGTATTCCATCCGCCGCTTGCCGGCCCGGTCGTAGGGCTGGAACAGCGAATCGCTGCGGCCGTCAAAGTCGAGCGGCGCCAATCCGGCGCGACGACAAAGCTCGGCGTCGAACGCCGGCGTTGCCTTCACCCAGGTGCCATCGAGCTTGAGATCCGTATACGAATGCCAGAGGAAGACATCGCTCTTCGTCAGCTCATAGAGCCGCGGTGACGTCATGTGGTTGCGCACATCGGCATAGCCGACCCGCGCCGGAATGCCGACGACGCGCGCGCAGGCCGCGAGCAGTGCGGCCTTGCCGATGCAGAAGCCGCGCCCCAACGCGAGCACGCTCGACGCGCGGTAGCTCGCGGGATCGGTGAGATCGACATAAGGGTCATAGGTGATGCGGTCACGCACTGCGTAGTAAAGGGCAACCGCTTGATCGGTCTGATCCTCGCTGCCAGTGCCCGCCGCAATCGCACTGGCGAATTCTTGGACATCGTGATTATCGCAATCGATGAAAGGGCTCTGCCTCAGATATTCCATGTCGCCCTGCATGTGATTTCCCAATCTTTTGGTGAGAAATGGCCGGATGCTGGCCGGTGCGGTCTTTTTCTTCGTTGTGAAAGTTGACAAGATTGACGGCGCTGCCGTGGGCACGACCGCACCATCGATATAACGGAAGACCGGTGGCATTGCGAGATGAAGACAGGCACGCAGAGGCGCAGCCGCTGAACCTTTTCCGGCTCATGGCAGCAGGCCTTGTTGCTATTGCCGCGCGTGATGTTGGAGCCGGCTACTGCCGCCCGCCATGCCCAAGCCGCTGCCACCAGGCGCGGATTTGGCCCGACAGCACCAGTACTGCGACAGCGATCGCGACAATCGGAATCAGGAACAGGACGAAGCCGAGCGCCAGCATCAGCACCGCGGCGCCGACGAGGCCGATGACGATCAGCACCAGCCAGACGGTGAACGGGCTGGGCGGTTTGAACGTCGTGTAGCGGGTGCGCCCATCTTCATCGAAGGCGATGAAAAAATCCGAGCGCTGTCCTGCCCGTACCGCGTCGGTCCACACCTTTTCGTCGCCTCCGGGCGGAATGATCTCCGGCTCGGAACGCGGCTTTTCCGGTTCTCGTTTGGAATAACGGTCGTCCATCACCGCTATGTAAGCGGGCAACCGGGAAACACCAGGGGCAAGCGGCGCTTCGCCTTTCGGAAATCGGCAGCATGCCGGTCGCCCCCTCCCGCCCGGGCCGGCCGGTTCGCCGCATCGGCGCGATTATGCCTTACAGATCGCTTGCGACGCGGAATCCATTGGCGAAATAACGCACGTCCTTGTCATAGCGGAAGCGAGCCGCCGATCGTGCCATGCTGGCGTTATTGGCGAACGACCCGCCGCGCAACACGCGACGATTGCACTGTCCCGAGGTCCAGGCCGAGCCGTCCTTCGGCGCGCCGCGGAAATTTTCATTCCAGCAGTCTTCCACCCATTCGGCCATGTTGCCCGAGGTATCATAAAGGCCAAAGGCGTTCGGCCGGAATGACGCCGCAGGAACCGTCTTCGATTGCGAGCCCGGACCGCAGCCGGAGCAATTTGCCGCCCCCTCTTTAGCGTTACGCCCCCACCAGAAAGGGGTCGTCGTGCCGGCGCGTGCAGCATATTCCCATTCCGCTTCGGTCGGCAGGCGATATTTCCGGCCGGTTTTTTGCGACAGCCAGGACAGGTAGTCCTGGGTATCGTCCCAACTCACATCGAGCACGGGACGGTTGCCGCGTCCCCAGCCGCGATCGCCCGGATTGAGCCGGCAGGCGCCGGCAGCGACGCACTGGTCCCATTCCGCAAAGGTGATCTCCCGGCGTCCGATGGCGAAAGGACGCGGGATAATCACATGATGAATCGGCTGTTCGAGCGGAGACTCGGCCGAGCCCATGGAAAACTCGCCGGCGGGAACGACGATCATTTCCGGGCAATCTGGGCAGTCGCGAAACGTCTCGCCGGGGAGACGGGTGCCCGCCTCCGATTGTCCCCTGCCGGCTTGTGCCCAACGCTTGGCGGATCCTGTCCTGGCAGCACGTGCGGCATCAGCTGGGATAGCGATCCTCGCCTTTAGTCCGACTTCTTTGGGGCTCAGCTTCGGATGGGATCGCCCTTGGACAGCTGTTGTCATTGCCGTCGTTTGCGTCGGAGCGGCCGGAGCGCCTAGAGCACTGACGGTAGCGCTTGAAATCACAAAAATGAGAACGAGAAGGCCTCGAGTCATTTTTCTGTTCCGGTTTTTACCAAGCTGGTCCAGGATTTCGTCACAGCCGCGCGACGCATTCTGATAACTAGCGCACATGAGGGAACGGATCGACATATTTATCCGGTAACAAGGTCGCGGTACTGATGCCTGAATCCTGCGCGCCAGCGCGACCAATGCCGCCATTCGCGCCGCACCGATGGATGGGCGCGCGGATATGATCCGAGCCTGTCGGACCGATCGAACCGTCTCGGTCCCTTAGACACGAACTAGCATCCTGGAGGATTTCGGACCTTGACGCGATTAATGGTGTTATTGGCAGCTATCGCAACGATCGCCACGGGCGCCAGTGCTTTCGCACAGAGCCCCAAAACCGGGGGACCGACGCCGTCGCCGAAGGGCGCCAGCGTCTATTTCATCGACCTGCATGACGGCGATAAGGTTCCACCGAAGTTTATCATCCATTTCGGCCTGCACGGCATGGGGGTGGCGCCGGCGGGATCGGACAAGCAGAATTCCGGCCATCATCACCTGCTGATCGACACCGATCTGCCCCCGCTCGACCAGCCAATTCCTAACGATTTCAACCATCTTCATTTCGGCGCCGGACAGACCGAAGCGGAGGTGACACTGCCGCCAGGTGAGCACACGTTGCAATTGTTGTTCGCAGACAAGGATCACATACCGCACACGCCGCCGCTGTTCTCGCCGAAAATCAGAGTGACGGTGGTAGAGCCGCCGCCGCCGCGACATCCTTCCCCGCCGGGCGCCAAGGTATATTTCGTCTATCCCAGGGACGGCGACTATGTGAAGCCCAAGACCGTCGTGCGCTTCGGGCTGATCAACATGGGGGTGGCGCCCGCGGGCGTGTCGAAGCGCAATACTGGCCATCACCATCTTTTGATCGATACCGAACTGCCTCCGCTCGATCAGCCGATCCCCAATGACCCTAACCATCTCCATTTCGGTGCAGGCCAGACCGAGGCGCGGGTGACGCTGCCTTTGGGCGTGCACCGGCTGCAACTGCTGCTCGGTGACGAAAACCACGTCCCACACAAACCGCCGGTCTTTTCGGATGTTATCAAGGTGACGGTGACGGAGACCGGCCGCAGGCCTCGGGCCCATCGCAAACGGCGACATCGCTGAGGGACGGCGAGCAAAGAAAGATTCCGGTGAAATGGCGGGTGGATGAAAGGACTTGGAGCTGGAGCGGTGAAGGACGGGTAATGCGCAATCGGCTTTACGCGATCATCTTTGTCATCGCGACGAGCGTCGGGCTGTTGTCGGCCACCCCCGCGCTCGCGGAGAAGCGCGTTGCCCTGGTGATCGGAAACTCCGCCTACAAATACGCCGCACTGCTGAGCAATACGTTGAACGATGCCAAGGCGATCTCGGACCTGCTCACCAAAGCCGGGTTTGACGTTGTGGAGTCCCGTGCCGATCTCGGCGTGGTGGATTTCAAACGGGCGCTGCGCGATTTCGTCCACACCGCGCAGGACGCGGATATTGCCGTCGTTTACTACGCCGGGCACGGCATCGAGATCCGTGGCACCAATTATCTCGTTCCCATCGATGCCAAGCTCGCCAGTGATTACGACGCCGAAGACGAGGCGGTGACGCTCGACCGCATCATGCTCGCGGTGGCGCCGGTGAAGCAGTTGCGGCTGATCATTCTCGACGCGTGCCGCGACAATCCGTTCATGCGTAAGATGCAGCGCACCATAGCATTGCGCGGGGTGAGCGGCGGCCTTGCGCCGGTCGAGCCGACCACCGGGAACACGCTGATCGCGTATGCCGCCAAGGCGGGATCGACCTCGTATGACGGGGCGGGCCCCAACAGTCCGTTCACGACAGCGCTGATCAAGCATATTGCCGAACCGGGACTCGATATCCGGATCGCACTCGGCCGGGTGCGCGACGACGTCATCAAGAGTACCGGCAATCGCCAGGAACCCTTCATCTATGGGTCGCTCGGCGGCTCGACCATTGCGCTCGTGCCGGCGCCCAAGGTGGCCGACCAAAAGACCAACGCGTCACAGATTCAGGTCGACTACGAGTTTGCTGAGCGCGTCGGCAATCGGTCGGCGTGGGAAGCATTCCTCGGCATGTATCAGAGCGGCTATTATGCCGAGCTGGCGCGCGCCCAGCTGGCAAAACTCGGGCAGGCCCCCGCCGCCAAGCCCGCGCCGGCCCTGCCGGTGACAATGGCGACGCGGACGTCGGGCGATGGCAGCATCGCCGCGCAAAAGCCGGCAGCCGCCCGCGTGGAGGACAGGCCGCAGCAGGAGGCACGGTTGGATTTCAGCGTCCGGCCGGGAAAGAGCCCCGAAGGCACTCCGGCGCAGAAGGAGCCGGAAGCGGCGGTCGACCCCTGCGAGCGTGACGCCGAACGGCTCGCGCGGCTGCGGGCCAATCCGGTGCCGGAGGACGTGATCAAGTTGGAACGCGAGCTCGACTGCCCGCGCCTCAAGCCGCAAGTCGTGCGGCTGCGCGAGAGCGTCATCGGCGCCCTCCCGGTGAACAATTCGACGCCGGCAGCAACGCCGGGAAGCCAAGCCGCGGCGCCGGCGGAAAGCCAAGGCCTCGCCGTCCCGGCAGCCAAGCCCCTGTCCGACGCACCAGCGCCCAAAGCAGCCAGTGCTCCCAACGACAGCTGCCGGGAGGAGCTGGATAGGCTGAACGAGCTCCGTGCCCGACCGCGGCGCGACGAGGTGCTGCGGTTCGAACGCGAGCTCGGCTGCGAACGGCTGCGCGCGCAGGTGCTGCGCCTGAAGGAAAGCCTCGCGATCAAGTAGTTGGAGCGGGCCGGCCGCGAAACCCGACCCGTTCGCTCAGGCCCCGACGGATCCGGGCGATTTTAACGCCGGCTTTCCTGCTGCTTCTGCCAGCGCAGAAATTCCTGGAACAGCGCTTCGCGGTTGTTGGCACGGCGCCGATCAACAGACGACGTCGGTTCGTCATCTGAGCGGCCAACAGCTTGCCGGGCCCGCGGTGCAGGCTTTTTCTCCGCTGTTGCACCGACCCTTTTCAAATGCCAGCATTTTCGCTGACTGGCGTGATCGAGCCGATAATACCAATGGTGACCGGCCGGCGTCGCCCCTTGCGGGCTTGCAAGGCATTCGGCGGCGAAGGCAATGCGCGTTGCAGGTAAGGCGACAGTTGCGGCGAGCACGCCCGCGCATGCCGCCGCCCGAGCGGCAGTGTGCTTTCGCATCTTGCACCCCCCTAAAGCATGTCCCGCGAAGCATGCCCTCGGACTTGATCCGCAGTCAGACGCCGGTTCGCTGTAGAAAATGCGATCCCTCAAAGAGAAACACAGCGACTTGCGATCCCGTTAGAACGGAATTCGCTCTAAAGCAGCAATGCTCGCATCAAGATCGCGCAAAAGTGCGGCTTCAATGCGTGGCAATCGGGGCGATTAAAGCCTGATCTCCCCATCCTCCCCCATGAATGGGGGAGGGGGACCATGCGCCACCATGGTGAGGGGGCACGCGACTAAGCCGCCAGCGCCCCCCTCCACGGCCATTCAGCGGTCATCCTCCCCGCAAGGCGGGGGAGGATAGAGGGGCCAAGGCCGAAACGCCGCGTTCCAAAGCGCAAGCGTTTGCCCGCGCGGAGAGCTTGCCGAGGGTCCCCCTGCCCTCTTCGCTTTCCGGCGCCGCGCCCCACCGCTGCCCGGCCTGTCATCTCCCCGTCACCGGACTCTCATCATCCCGCAACAGGAATCGGCGACGAAATGCGGATTGTCATGCCTGCGCGTCGCCTTCGCGACGACAATGGCCCGCGAAAGCCTGCCGATGTCGCTTGAGGCCCGCCCGCTTATCTGGCAACCGCCGACCGCCGGAGAGCTGCTGCACTGGCCCTTGCCGGACCAGAACCGGTTTAATGCCTTCCTCGTCCGGGGTTTGGCGATGCTGTCGCGCGGCCGCGTGCTCGCCGTGCGCGGCTTGTACCATGTTCGTCCGAGCCTCGACCCGTTCATCCTCGCGCTCAACCACACCACGCGCACCGAGGCCTTGCTCGTCCCGGCGCTGATCATGCTGTATCGCGGTGGTCGGCTGATCCATTTCCTCGCCGACTGGAATTTTCGCCTGATCCCCGGGATCGGCCTGCTCTATCGGCGCGCGCAGACCATCAACGTTCTGGCGAAATCAGCGCGGCCGCGCGTGCTCGACGCGCTTAAGCCGCTGTATCGCCAC
>Ga0315540_10002139_pt1 | contig 11181 bp, 8 predicted proteins | sample SalMarSW160110MG_FD_203677 | JGI IMG/M metagenome (GOLD analysis project Ga0315540, IMG submission 203677) | Salt marsh sediment microbial communities from the Plum Island Ecosystem LTER, Massachusetts, United States - Salt Marsh Sediment SW1601-10 ... | reverse complement strand
ATGGCAGGAGAATACCTCTGCGAGGTGGCCGTTTTTCGGAAAATGGCCGTGTCCATTAAGAAAAACCTTGAAGTTCTGAAAAAAAGGGGTGAGGAACTCAAAGCACAGTTTGTTGGCAAACCCCTTCACGACATTGACATAAATGAGCCCCTGGAAAAGCTGTCCGCTTTCTCGAACCGTTTGGAGGGGGCGGACGATCGCATGAACACCCGCTGCAGGGAGGGGAAAGTCGCCAGGGAACTTGAAGCCGGACTGGATTTCCTGAGGCAGCGGCTGGATGGGGTAAAAGATCGCGTAGAAGGGCAGGTGGCGCCTTATGGTGCCGGGGATTCTTTGGCCAAAATCCTTGCGCGGGCAAAAACCCTCTTCCATTTCCTAGTATCGACTTACAAGAAAGCAACGAGGATTTCCCTTGCCGTTTTTCTGATCGGCCTGGCGATCTTTGTTTCTCTGTTCGCCACCATGGAATCGGAAAAGGAAGTCATCAGCGAGATTGAAACGGGGCGGTCTCTCATTCGGTCCACAGAAGCCAGACTGGCCTCTATTCAAGAGAATCTGGATAAACTCCGCTCCAGGACCAGCCGGATGGAACTGTACGTCTTGACGAGGGAAGACAAGATTTCCATACTTGAGCTGAACCTCAAGTCGCACATGCTCGATGATCAGAAGGAAAAAGCACAGGCTGAGTTGAACACCCAGGAAAAAGCACTCGAAAAGAATATCAAGAGACTGCAGACCATGAGGCGGAAGTCGTTTCTCGCAAGGCTTCTCAGGATGTAATTCCAATCCGCATTCAAGCGCTCCCGGCGTTGGCCGCGTCGTCGGCTCCTCGACGTACTGTTACGGTACGCCTCCGTCGCCCACTCCTTGCACCTAGGTATCATCTTGAATGCGAAATGGAATAAGGAATGCGGGTCATATCATCAATGGCCTGAAGTCTTCCTTTGACTTGGGAACAACGGAAAGATGTTCCTTCTTTCCCCGCCAGATCACTCTCATTTCTACGGAGTCTATTCCTTCGGTGTCGCTGTAGGAGGCGGTGATATCGGCCGCGAGGGCAAGAAAGGGAGATGGAGTGGGTCCTGTCAGTACCGCGGTCGGCCCGGGAACGGAGACGGGCATAATGACAACCTCTTCTTCTCCTGCGAGGGCGAGAATACCTTCGTTCTCCTGCCTGTCCCTCCCAACCACGAGTTTTGAACCGGTATCGAGCCTGAAATGCCTTCCCAGTTTCAGGAGTTCTAATTCATTGATCTTCGGACGACTCCGGGTGGAGAAGAGATGGCTGAGCCTCCGTGAGAAGGCCTTTTCCGTCAGCAGACAACCCCCGGCAGGCGACGGGTAGTCATGGATATGAAACTTCCTGGCAAGGGCTATCTGAGGCTTGCGGGAACGGCCCATGATGTCCATGAGAAGATCTCGATTCACCCACCCTGATTCTTCGGGCAGGGTTAGGGGCAGGTGCTTCGCCGAGAGGGGCCTGAGGAGCAGAGTCCCGAGCCCGCTCTCAGCGGCCACCCTGTTTAGTGCCGCCCTGTTCTGGGACATGGGGCGCTGGCCGAGGACTTCGCCACTGATGACGAAATCAGCGCCTTCCTGCTCCAGCAATTCGGCTGCGATCCTCAACATCAGGGCATGACAGTCAATGCAGGGGTTCATGTGGGCGCCATAGCCGTGCTTAGGTGATTGAACTACCTCCAGATGGCGTTCCGTAATGTCAACCACCTTGAGCGGAAGGCTGATATGGGCGGCTGATTTTCTGGACCTTTCGGAATGGAAAAACGGTGTCTCAAAAAAAAGGGCCAGGACTTCCAAACCCTGAGCCCTGACCAACTGAGAGGCGAGCATGCTGTCGAGCCCGCCGGAAAAAATACACAGCGCTTTCATACGCACTACAATCCTGATTCCGCTATCTGTTTGACCAGGTCTTTTTGTTCCTTGTTCAATTTCTTTGGAACGGTCACGCGGATTTCCACGAACTGATCCCCGTGATCGTCCTTTCCCATGCTGGGAAGCCCGTAACCCTTCATCCGAAACTTGGCCCCATTCTGGGTGCCCGCTGGAATCTTTAATTTTAGGAGTTTCCGGTCAATGGAGGGAACTTCGATTTCGGTCCCGAGAACGGCCTCTGAGAATCTGATTTCCCGTTTGAGATAGAGATCGTCATCCTTCCGTTTGAACACATCGTGGCCCAATATGTTGACCTGCACAAAGAGATCCCCGGGCGGCCCTCCCTGTATGCCGGATTTTCCTTTACCCGTAAGGCGAAGCTTTTTCCCGGAACGGATTCCTTTGGGGACCTTCATGGAAATCCTCTGCTCTCCGTCTCCCAGGTCGTAGACGATGAGTTTCTGTGCCCCATGGGCCACATCTTCCAGTGTGACGGACAGCTCATAGACCAGGTCCTGCCCTTTCATACCCATGGGATGTCCTTGAAACCCCTGAAAAGGTGAACCACCCGCTGCCCTGAAATGTGTCCGGCCGGTACCGGACGGGCCTCCTCCGAAAATATGACTGAATACATTTTCAGATCTGCCCCCGCCGAAACCGAACTCCTTGAAAATGGTGCCGAAATCAAAACCGCGAAAGATATCTTCCTGGCTGAATCGATTCTGAAAGCCTTCGGCGCCGAAGGTGTCATACTGTTTTCGCTTTTCCGAATCGCTGAGGACAGCGTATGCCTCGCTGATCTCCTTGAAGCGGGTTTCAGCGGATTTGTCATCCTTGTTGTGGTCCGGGTGGTACTTCAGGGCCAGTTTACGATAGGCCTTTTTGATCTCACCGGCGGAGGCCGATTTTGATACTCCCAATGTGTCGTAGTAGTCTTTTGCGGGCATGGTCATCCGTTATTTTGATATTTCGCCAAGGTCATTCTTCATGTTCTCTAAAATAAGCACCCAAATAACCATGTCAAGACAATCTGCTGTCCACAGCCTTGTCCTTCCTACCAGGGTTTGTTCTTGACATGAAAACCCTATCCCTCCTATACTTACGCCATTGTGCGAAATAAGCCAGTCATGAGAGTTTCTGTTCGTTTTTATTCATTATACATACGATATAAAGCGGTGTTCATGGGGGATAGGCCCCGAAAAACGATCCTGCGATTGTCCCATGAAAGATGGTGAATAGCGCACATACTTTAAGCCGGTTTGGTGCTGACACTTCTCAAATTTCGCTCTGAACAATAGTTTGCAAGACCTATTCAATTCATGAGGGTGAAATAAACCCTTTTCGTCATATCAGAATCGAGAGCTGTGATTTCCGGGTCCCGCGAGAAGGAATTCCATGGACGATAAGGTTATGATTGAAGTTGAGAATCTGTCGTTGTCCTTCGGGGGCGTGACGGCATTGAACGGTGTCAGCACAATGCTGTTGAAGGGTGAGATTTTTGCCATTATTGGCCCCAACGGCGCAGGAAAAACCTGCCTTCTGAATTGCATCAGCCGGTTCTACAATCCTCAGAAAGGGCGGATTTTCTATAAGGGGGAAGACATCACCGGCGTCCCTACCCACTCCATTGCCAAAAGGGGAATTTCCCGTACTTTTCAGAACATAGAACTCTTCAAGGGTATGACGGTTCTGGACAACATCAAGCTCGGCCGGCACAGCTTTCTTAAATCAGGGATATTTTCCGACATTTTCTATTACGGCCGAACCATCAGGGAAGAACTGGAACTCAGAAAGGAGATCGAAGAAAAAATCATTGATCTCCTGGAGATCGAAGCCATTCGGAAGCAGGTGGTCGGAACCCTTCCTTACGGCCTTCAGAAAAGGGTGGAGCTCGCCAGGGCCCTTGCTATGCGTCCGGAGGTGCTCCTTCTGGACGAACCCATGGCCGGGATGAATCTCGAGGAGACCGAAGATATGGCCCGATTTGTCATCAACGTGAACAGCATGTGGGGGGTAAGCATCGTCCTCGTCGAGCATGATATGGGTGTGGTCATGGATATCTCGGACCGTGTCTGCGTCTTGGAGTTTGGAAGGAAAATTGCCGAGGGCTCTCCCCACGAAATTCAAAGCAACCCGCAGGTGGTCAGCGCCTACCTGGGTGATGACGAAAAAGCCTATTCGCGTCTCTGACAGGAGAAAGATGAACGCAGCCGATTCCCCAGACAAACAACCGGACCTGACCCTCCCTTCGCTCCTCGTCAGGAATGGTGATCGGTTCGGTGATTCGAGGGTCGCCCTTCGTGAAAAGGAGTTCGGCATCTGGCAATCCGTGACGTGGAGAGGATACCTGGAACATGTGCGCGATTTTTCCTTAGGCCTCATATCCATCGGACTCAACCCTTCGGAAAAACTGGGTATTATCGGAGGGAATCGTCCGGAATGGCTCTACGCTGAGCTGGGGACACAGGCGGCCCGGGGCGTGCCGGTCGGCATTTTCAAGGACTCCATCCTCAGTGAAGTCGCTTACATTATCGACCATTCGGAAGCCACCATGATCGTGGCCGAAGATCAGGAACAGGTCGACAAGATCCTCGATCTCAGGGAAAAACTCCCCCGCGTCAGGAAAATCATTTACACGGATCCCAAAGGCTTGTGGGATTACGAAGAAGAGATCCTGATTGATTTCTTCGAGGTGGAACGATTGGGCCGGGAGATGGGCAAGCAACAGCCGGACCTCTTTGATGAAAACATCAGGGCAATCGGGGGAGAAGATCTGGCCACCATCTGTTACACTTCAGGCACCACCGGAAACCCTAAAGGAACCCTTCTGACCTATAGGAATATCCTGAGTATGGTGGCCTCTCTGAATGAAGTGGACCCCAAGAACCCCGATGACCAGTTCCTTTCCTTTATCCCCCTGCCGTGGATCGTGGAACAGACCATGAGCGTCTTTTCCGCCCTCTACTCCGGCTATACCGTGAATTTCCCTGAGGAGTCGGATACCTCCATGGCCGACCTTTACGAGATCGCCCCCAGCCTGGTCGTGGCGGGTCCCCCCATGTGGGAGGGCCTCTCTCGTCAGGTGATGGTCAAACACCTGGACGCCTCCTTTTTCAAAAAACTTGTCTACGAACTGTGCCTCCCCATCGGATATCGCTGGGCCGATTTCAAGTTTGAAAAAAGGCGTCCTCCCCTGGTCTGGCGAGTCATCTACTGGCTCGCCTATGCAGCCATGTTCAGGGCCCTGCGGGATCGCCTGGGTTTCTCCAGAGTCCGAACGGCCATGACCGGCGGCGCGGCCCTCGGCCCTGACGTGTTTCGTTTTTTTCACGCATTGGGAATCAACCTGAAGCAGATTTACGGACAGACGGAGGTGGCCGGATATTCCACCATACACCACGACGGCGACATCAAATTTGATTCGGTCGGCATACCCGTTCCAGCAGCCAGGATATCCATTTTTGAACCCGATAAAGAGGGCGTGGGAGAAGTCATTTCATCCGGCCCCGGTCTTTTTCAGGGTTATCTCAAGAATGAGGAGGCCACCAGGGAAACTATTATCGACGGATGGCTGCACTCCGGGGATGCGGGCTACTTTACGCCTGAAGGGCATCTGGTGATTATCGACCGGGTCAAGGATCTGATGCACCTCAAGGGCGGGGCCCGGTTTTCACCCATGTTCATTGAGAACAAACTGAAATTCTGCCCCTATATTGTGGAGGCCGTCGTGCTCGGCCATACCCGGGAATATGTGACGGCCATGATCTGCATCGATTTCAAGCATGTGGGTAAATGGGCGGAAGAGAACAGAATCAGCTATACCACCTATTCGGACCTGGCCGCAAAACCGGAGGTCTACGACCTGGTTGAACGGGAGGTGGTGCGGGTGAACACCACCCTGCCTGAAAAGGCCAGAATCGCCAAATTCCTCCTTCTTTACAAGGAACTGGACCCGGATGATGAAGAGTTGACACGCACCAGAAAGATACGCCGCGCGTTTATCAACGAAAAATATGCGAAGGAGATCGCAGGCCTTTACAGTGGTGTGGAGGAGATGCCCATCGAAACCGTCATCCGGTATCAGGATGGCAAGACTGCCATGCTGCGAACAAACCTGACGATTCGCACCATGAAACCGGAAGAGGCCTATCAGGATTTACTGAAAAAGAAAGGTTTCTTCAGAAGGCTCAAAGGGGGGATGTAGGTTGGGAGGCGAATTCCTGTTTTTCATGCAGTTTTTCCTTTCCGGGCTGTCCATGGGCTCCATCTACGCGCTTGTGGCACTGGGTTTCGTCCTGATTTACAAATCCACCTCCATTCTAAACCTGGCCCAGGGCGAGTTCCTCATGGTGGGGGCCTATGTCTGCCTTTCCATGACCCTGGACTTCGGACTCAACTTCTTTGTCTCCTTCATCATCACAATGGCCTTTTCCGTCCTCCTGGGTCTTGCCGTCGAACGCCTTGTGCTCAGGCCACTTATTGGAGAGCCTATCATTTCAGTGATCATGGTCACCCTGGGCCTCACCTATATATTGAGGGGCGCGGTGATCATGCTGTGGGGCAATGATATCAGGCAGTTCAACATCTTTCCTGAAGAACCCATCGATCTGTTCGGTGTCAAGCTCACGTATCTCTATCTCTGGAGTATGGGGATCTCCGTCTTGTTGCTGAGCGTTTTTGCCGTTTTCTTTAAATACGCACGAACAGGCATTTTCATGAGAGCGGTGGCTGACCATCAGACAGCTTCCCAGAGTATGGGCATTTCCGTGAAACGGGTCTTTGCCATCAGCTGGTGTATTGCCGCCGTGGTTTCCTCCATAGGCGGCATCCTGGTGGGCAATATCGGAGGCGTGGGGGTGGATCTGAGCTACATCGGTCTCAAGGTATTGCCTGCTGTGATCTTCGGGGGGATGGACAGTATTCTGGGGGCCATCATCGGCGGCCTTTTCGTGGGCGTCCTGGAATTTCTTTCAGCCGGGTATCTGGATCCATACATCCCCGCAATAAATGAGGTATTCCCCTTTATGGTCCTGGTCCTGGTCCTGATGATCAAGCCCTATGGGCTGTTCGGAACTCAAGAGATAGAGCGGGTCTGAGAGAATGGAAAATGCAATGAGAAAATGGCAATGGGTGAGGGCGCCGGTTCATCGAGAAAATGGCGGGTATCTGGTCAACCTTAAGATTTTATGAGATCCTGAGCTATGCCGGCTGGAATATTCCACGAAAAATATCGCAGTGATGAGCGCATCTTCCAAACCTGGTTTGTGAAGGCTTGGGTCATTGCTTTTTTGTTGGCCTGCATTCTGTTCCCCCTGGTGGCGTCCAAGTATATGATGTCCATCATGGTTGAGGCCGGTATTGCGATTATTGCCTGCCATGGCCTCAACCTCCTCACCGGGTTCACAGGACAGATATCACTGGGTCATGCCGCTTTCCTGGGTGTGGGTGCCTACACCTGCTCCATTCTCATTGGCCAGGCAGGTGTGCCCTTTCTGGTAGCTTTACCCGCCGCCGGTTTTGTAGCCGCTCTTGTGGGCATGGTCTTTGGTATTCCGTCCCTTAGGCTGCGTGGTCTTTATCTGGCCATGGCCACCATTGCGGCCCAGTTTATCATAGTGTTCACCATCCGGCGCTGGGACGGCCTGACAGGCGGTGTGGAGGGGTTGTACGTAGACCCGGGAACCATCGGGCCGATTCACTTCAACAACCACTTCCACCTCTACTACCTGACCTTCATCTTGGCCGTGGCCGCCACCATGGCGCTCAAGAACATTGTCCGCTCCCGATCGGGGAGGGCTTTTGTGGCTATTCGGGACAGGTATCTGGCCGCCGAGGTGATCGGGGTGAATCTTTTCAAATACCGCCTCATGTCCTTTGCGGTCGCCTCCTTTCTTGCCGGCATAGCCGGGGCATTGCTGGCACAGTATCTGGAGGTGATCACCCATGAATCTTTCACCATCCACCAATCCATCGATTACCTTGCCATGTGCATCATCGGGGGCTTGGGGCACATTACCGGGGGGATCTTCGGTGTGGCATTCTGGTTTATCCTGGAAAGGGTCCTTGAGGTGGTGACCACCTATCTGAACTCGACGTTTCCCGATCATATCACCTGGTTTGTCTCTATCAGGGAGATCGTCTTCGGTTTTGTGATCGTGTTTTTCCTCATTTTCGAACCTGACGGACTTGCCGCACGGTGGCGCACGATTCGTGCCTACTGGAAGCTGTGGCCGTTTTCTTATTGATGGAACAGTAAAAAGTTTCAATAGCGTCCTCAGGAGAGGGGAGGGCGGGGAAGGAAAAGGAGGAATTCTCACCAGGCCGTTCATCTTAAACAGAAAGGGAGGAATGAATGATGAAAAAATGGACAATCGGATTTGCCATAGTGGTCGTTGCCATGGCCCTGGCCTTGGGGCCGGGTACCAACAGCGTTGTCGCTGCCGATGAGGTCAAGTGGGGTGTCCTCATCGACCTTTCCGGTCCCACATCGGACTGGGGTAAGAACCAGGTCAAAGGCCAGTTGGATGCCATGCGCTGGGTCAACGAGCATGGAGGGATCAATGGAAAAAACCTCAAACTGATCGTCATAGACGATGGGTACAAAGTCCCGCGCGGGGTGGCCGGATACAATCGTCTCGTCGACTCTGAGAAGGTTATGGGTCTTTACATACAGTCCACGGGGACCACCATGACGCTGATCAAGAAAATCGTTGCAGACGGCGTGGCCACCATCGCGGCTTCTTTTACCTCCAAATTCCAGAATCCCAAAAAGACCCCTTTCAGCTTTTTCGTCTCCCCTTCTTATGCGACCATGGGCCGCATTGCCCTGAAATGGATCAGGGACAACTGGAAGGACAAGAGCCGAAACCCAAGAATATGTTACCTGTACCCGGATAACAAGTACGGCAGGGACATCTTGAACGTGTGCAAGGACTATGCAAAGAAGATCGGCGTCGATGTGGGACCGGATCAGGTCATCAACTGGCCCACCAAGGATGCCACGGTGCAGCTGACCAACATGAAACGGTATGACCCTGATTTTGCCTACATAACCTCCACCGCCATGAACGGGGCGGTTATCCTCAAGAATGCCATGGCATTGGGGCTGAGGACAAAATTCATTTCAAACATCCGGAATTTTGAGGAGAGCCTCATTACCCTGAGCGGCGGGGCGGCCGAGGGAACCTACGGCGTGCACCCCATCGCCCCCTATGGCGCGCCTGTTCCGGGCATGGCAAAGGTCGTGGAGAGTCATGAAAAATGGCATCCCGGGGAAACGGGGACCAACGTCTACGTGGAAGGCTGGGTCAACATCCTCGCCGTAGCCGAGGCCCTCAAGAGGGCGGACAAGGCCGGCAATTTGACCCCTTCGGGCATACGCAACGCATTTGAGGAGTTCAGGGACTTCGAAACGGGAGGACTGGCCCCCCCCCTCACCTTCACATCCAAGGATCATCGGGGAAGCATGGCGGCCAAGATCTATGAGATCAAGGGCGACAAGATGGTGGATGTCAGCGGTTGGATCGAACTGCCGAGGGATATGGACTACTTCGGAAAATAATAACCCTTGTTGTTTGACGATTGCCGATTGTCCGCTTGATCGGCAATCGTCAATCCGATCAAGAGGTGCCGCATGATCCAATTGAATCTACCCGATAAATTCAATGTTGCCCGTTATTTGATCGACCGCAACGTGGAGGAGGGCAGGGGTGAAAAGGCTGCCATCCTCTCAGGGGATCAGACCTATACCTATCTTCAACTCCTCCAGAACGTGAACCGCGCGGCAAATATGCTGGCCGGACTGGGCGTGGAAATGGAAAACCGGGTCATGCTCCTGCTGAGGGATTCGCCCGAGATGATCTTCTGTTTTTACGGCGCCGTCAAATTGGGAGCCGTTCCCATACCGACCAATATCCTGATGAAGGCAAATGATTTTCTCCATGTGATCAATGACAGCCGCGCCCGCGTTCTTGTGGTGGATTCGGTCTTCATCCCTGAGATAGAAAAGATTCTAGACCAGACCCGGTTTCTGAGAAGTATCGTTGTGGTTTCCGGGGAGGACCATGCTCATCTTTCCTACGGTGATCTCATGAAACAGGCATCCGACCGGTTTGAAGCGGTCGAGACCTCACCCGACGACGTGGCGTTCTGGCTGTACAGCGGGAGGAACCCCGAGAGGTTGATGGGCGCGGTCCATCACCACAGTCACCCGGTCTACTGTTCCGAGGCCTATGCGAGGGGTGTGCTGAACATGACTGAAGACGATCGTGTCATGGGTTCCTTTCTGTTTTTCGCTTACGGCCTCGGGAACAGCGCGTACTTCCCCTTTGCGGTGGGGGCCACCACCATCCTGGCCAGCCATCGACCCCTTCCCGAACTCGTATACGATGATCTGGTCCGGTTCCGTCCCACGCTTTTCTTTTCCGTTCCCACCCTCCTGGGTGGACTTGCCGACTACAAGAAAACCTGCCGCGAGGAGGGGAAAACCCTGCCTCCGCTCACCGGTCTCAGGGCCTGTATTTCATCCGCCGAAATTCTTTCCCCGGACGTCTACCATCGTTTCAAAGAAGCGTTCGGCGTGGAAATACTGGATGGAACCGGGTCAACGGAAATCTGCCATATCTTCCTCTCCAATTTCTTCGGCAAAGTGAAACCCGGCAGTACGGGAATGGTCGTTCCGGGTTATGATGCCAGGCTCCTGGATGAAGATGGAAGGGTGGTGGAGAGGGGCCGGACAGGCAATCTCCAGGTCAGGGGAGGCTCCATCGCTTCCGCTTACTGGAACCGGAGGGAGGAGACGAAACGAAACATGCTGGGCGAGTGGTTTGTCACCGGCGATCGCTACATGGTGGATGAAGATGGTTTTTTCTATTTCCGCGGCAGGAGCGATGACATGCTGCGTGTGGGGGGGAGATGGCTGGCCCCCGAGGAGGTGGAAAATACGCTCAACCAGCACCGGGCGATTGCGGAAAGCGCTGTGGTGGGCTATCAGGATAGAGATGAACTCACAAAACCTTACGCGTTCGTAGTGCTGAGGGCGGGATATTCACCGACTGAGGAACTGGATGAAGAAATCAAGACATTTGTCAAAGACAGGATTGCCACCTACAAGTACCCGCGGTGGATCGCGTTCATAGAACGGATACCCAGGACCGACGGGGGCAAGATCCAGCGTTTCGTGTTGCAGGAAAAAATAAAGGAATTGACGGCTGACGATTGAAAAGGGGACAATAGGAGGTGGAAAGCGCCCTGATGATCAACTGAATGACACTTCGGGATGAGTCGGGTCAT
>Ga0315540_10002137_pt1 | contig 11184 bp, 4 predicted proteins | sample SalMarSW160110MG_FD_203677 | JGI IMG/M metagenome (GOLD analysis project Ga0315540, IMG submission 203677) | Salt marsh sediment microbial communities from the Plum Island Ecosystem LTER, Massachusetts, United States - Salt Marsh Sediment SW1601-10 ... | reverse complement strand
GAAGATGTGCGCCTTGTCGCCGTCGCCACGCGGAAGACCGCCGAAGCATGGTGTGCCGCAGGCAAGGCGCACATCTTCCTCGGCGGAACGACCGCGCCCGCCCTCGCCGCGCTGGTCAACGGCGCCATGGCGCATGCCATGGACTATGACGACACACATCCGGGCGGCGCCGGCCACCCCAGCGGCCCCTGCTGGTCGACCGCGCTGGCGATCGCCGAGCATCACGCCCTCGACGAGCAGACGGCGCTTTCCGGCTTCGTGACGGGCTTCGAGGTCATGGCGCGGCTCGGCGGCGGCGGCCCTCCCGGCGTCGGGCGCAGCCTGCAGCGCCGCGGCCTGCATCCGACCTCGGTCTTCGGGCGCACCGGCGCCGCGGCGGCGGCCTGCGCCATGCTCGGCCATGACGAGCAGAAGACCGCCTATGCGCTCGGTATCGCGGCGACCACGGCGGGCGGTCTCGTCGGCTCCTTCGGCACCGATTCAAAGCCCTTCCACGCCGGCAAGGCCGCGATGGACGGCATCCTCTCCGCACAGCTCGCCGGCAACGGCTTCATCTCGGCGACGCAGCTTTACGAGCTGGAGAAAGGCATGCTCGACGCCTTCATCCAGAACCGCGAGGTCGAGGTGCCGGCGCTCGATTTCGGCGAGACCTGGTGGCTGCTCACCAACGGCTTCAAGCCCTTCGCCTGTTGCCGCGCGACGCAGCCCTCGACCCAGACCGCGCGCAAGCTCGCCGATCGCGTGGCCGGCAAGAAGATCACCAAGGTCAAGGCGCGGGTGCATCCGAACGCGCTGGTCACGGCCGGCAAGCTCAACCCGAAGACGCCGCTCGAAGGCAAGTTCAGCGTGCCCTTCTGCATCTCGATGGGACTGCGCGGCTATCGCGCGGTCTACACCGATTTCACCGACGCGACGATGCACGATCCGAGCGTGATGGAGCTGGTGCCTCTGGTCGAGCTGCAGGCGGTCGAGGGACAGGCGCCCCATTCGGCCTATCTCGACGTCTATCTCGACGGCGGCGAAGTGCTGCACGAGCAGACGGATATCGTGCTCGGCCATCCGGAAAACCCGATGGGCTGGGACGATTTGCTGGCCAAGTTCCAGGGCCTGGTCGAGCCGATGCTGGGCGCGGAGAAGACCGAAGCGCTGTACCGGACGATCCGGCACTTCGAGACGCCGGGCTCGCTCGCGAAGATGATGACGCTGGCGAGCAAGTGAGCCGGCGGCCTAAGATGGGCGTATGACCCGGAAGCTCAAGTTCTGGGGCTGGGGCTACGAAGGCGAAGGGCTCGACGACGGTGCGACCGGCGCGTTGCTCGATACCTTCGCCCGCGGCTTCGGCATCGTGCCCAGCGCCGCGACCGCGGTGCCGCGCGTCGAGGATATCGCGCTGGCCGAGCCTCGCCTCACGCCGCCCGGCCGCCTCAGGGCGATCTGCACGAGCGATCCCTACGAGCGCATCCTGCACGCCTTCGGCCAGTCACAGCCGGATTCGATCCGCATCTTCGCGCGCGACTTCGCGCATGCGCCCGACGTCGTCGCCTATCCGACCGATGAGCGGCAGATCGCGGCGCTGTTCGACTGGGCCGGCGACAAAGGCGCGGCGCTCATTCCCTACGGCGCGGGCTCCTCGGTCGTCGGCGGCGTCACCTCGGATGTCGGCGATCCATACAAAGGCGTGGTGACGGTCGACCTGTCGCGCCTCAACAAAGTGCTGGAGGTCGATCCGGTGTCGCGCGCGGCGCTGATCCAGGGCGGCGCGCGCGGGCCCGAGCTGGAGGCGCAGCTCAAGCCGCACGGGCTCACGCTGCGGCACTTCCCGCAGTCCTTCGAGCACTCGACGCTCGGCGGCTGGATCGCGACCCGCTCGGGCGGGCATTTCGCGACCCTCTACACGCATATCGACGACCTGGTCGAGAACATCACGATGGTGACGCCGGCGGGACGCATCGTCACCCGCCGCCTGCCCGGCTCGGGCGCGGGGCCGAGCCCCGACCGCTTCATCATGGGATCGGAGGGCGCACTTGGCATCATCACCGAGGCCGGCGTGCGGCTGCAGGGCCGGCCGCGCTTCAAGGCGACCGCCGGCTACCGCTTCGCCGACTTCTTCGCCGCGGCGCAGGCCGTGCGCGCGGTCGCGCAGGCCGGGCTGTATCCCGCCAATGTGCGCATCGTCGACGGGACCGAGCTCAAGGTGAACGGCGCCGCGGACGGCTCCTTCACGCTGATGGTCGTCTCCTTCGAATCCGCCGACCATCCGGTCGAGGCCTGGATGGCGCGCGCCGAGCAATGCTGCCTCGACCATGGCGGCGTGGTCGACGTGCCCTGGCGCGACAATCCCGACGCCCACCTGCAGGGCGCCGTCGGGGCCTGGCGCACCGCCTTCATCCGCATGCCATATAACCGTGAGCAGCTCACGCCGCGCGGCATCATCTCCGACACCTTCGAGACCGCCGTCACCTGGGACCATTTCGAAGGCTTCTATCACGCGATCAAGGAAGCGACCGAAGAGGCGATCCGCGCGGTGACGGGAAAGGAAGGCGCGGTCTCCTGCCGTTTCAGCCACGCCTACCCGGACGGCGCCGCCCCTTATTTCGCCTTCCATGGCGAGGGCCGCCCTGGGGCGATTCTGCAGCAATGGCGCGCCATCAAGGCGGCCGCGTCGGACGCCATCATCGCCAACGGCGGGACGATCACGCACCACCACGCCGTCGGACGCGACCATCAGAAATGGTATGAGATGCAACGCCCCGCCCTGTTCGGCGAGGTCCTCGCCGACGCCAAGCGCCGCCTCGACCCCAACGGTGTCCTTAACCCAGGCGTCGTGGTCGGCGCCTAACTGTTTTTCGCCTCAACGACTACTGCGAGCTTACGATATGCCAGGTGCCGTCTGGTTGCCGGCACGCCGTGCCGTAGGCCTGCTCGCTCCGGCCGCCGACCGTCACCGTCTGCTGGAACTCGCGGCAATACTGCCCGTCGGCGCTATGCCCGTCGCGCAGAACCGACACGGCGCCTGCGGCGTTGGCGTCGTTCCAGGTGATGGTGGAGCCGACCGGCGCGGTCGTCGCGTCGATCTGCGCCTGCTCCTGCGCGCGCTGCTGCGCGACCGTGAGAAGGGTCAGAAGGCTGAGCGTGATCGCGGTGAAGGCGAGGAAGTGATAGGCCGCGTCGTCATGATAGTAATAGCCGTACCCCGGATACCAATGCCCATAGGGCCGGACGATCCAAACGTTGCGGTACTGAACGCGGCGGTGCGGCGGCGGCGCGTAGCGGGGCCCTGCCGGCACCGGCCGGACGACGACGGTCCGCGGCGGCGCCCCATGGCCCGGCGGAGGGCCTTTATAGGATGACTGCGGCCCCCTGTACGAGGGCTGCGGGCCGCTATGAGAGGGTGGTGGTGCTTTATAGGAGGGCTGAGGGCCGGAACGACCACGGCTTGGGCCCTGCTGGCCCTTCGGGCTCGGCCCTCGCTTCTCTTGGTAATAATTTCGGTCCCACTGGATCCGCTTGTTCTCGCGATTGCCATGCCAGTCGTCAACCTGCTGAATCATCGAATTTTTCGCAGTGTTGACCGATAGTGCCGGCGGCACCGGGCCGGCGACCGCGACGGAAGAGACGGCCAGCGAGGCCGCCGTCACCAGGGAAACCGCAGCGAAGGAACGAGACCTGACCATTGAACACAATCCCATGAAGGACATCGCAAAGGCTCGATCTTAGATGGGTATCCCGGCACGCCATTAAAAGAGGCGCGGCACGCACCCCGGCCGCCGCGGAACTCGGCCGTTCAGGGCCTGACTCAGCGCGGCAGGACCGTACTTCCCATGAGAAATTCGTCCACCGCGCGGGCGCATTGCCGGCCCTCACGGATCGCCCAGACGACGAGCGATTGCCCGCGCCGCATGTCGCCGGCGGCGAAGAGCCGCGGGATCGAGGTCTGGTAATCGTCGGTCGTGGCCTCGACGTTGCCGCGCCCGTCGAGCGCGGGCCCGAGCTCCTGGACCATGCCTTCATGCACGGGATGGACAAAGCCCATCGCCAGCAGCACAAGCTCGGCCTTGAGCGTGAAGTCGCTGCCGGGAATTTCCTTCAACGCGTCGTCGAGCCGGACCGCGTGCAGCTTGGTCACCGCGCCGTTCTTGCCGGAGAATTTTTTGGTGGCGACACTCCAGTCACGGTCCGCGCCTTCGGCCTGGGACGACGAGGTGCGCAGCCGCAGCGGCCAATGCGGCCAGGTCAGGCCCTTGTTCGGGACCTCGGGCGGGCGCGGCAGGATCTCGAGCTGCGTCACCGAGACCGCGCCCTGGCGGAAGGCGGTGCCGATGCAGTCGGAGCCCGTGTCGCCGCCGCCGATCACCACGACATGCTTGCCGCCGGCGAGGATGTCCGGGATGTCGCCCAGCGGCTCCTTGCCGATGCGCCGGTTCTGCTGCGGCAGATAGTCCATGGCGAGCTCGATGCCTTTCAGCTCTCGGCCGGGTACGACGAGATCGCGCGCCTTCTCCGCCCCGCCGGCGAGCACGACGGCATCGAACTGCTCCATCAACCGCGACGCCGGCACGTCGACGCCGACCGCGCAGCTGGTCCAGAAGTGCACGCCTTCCGCTTCCATCTGCTGAACGCGGCGGTCGATGATGTCCTTACCCATCTTGAAGTCGGGGATGCCGTAGCGCAGCAGGCCGCCGACCGTCGCGTTCTTCTCGTAGACCACCACGTCGTGGCCGGCGCGCGCGAGCTGCTGCGCGCAGGCAAGTCCGGCGGGACCGGAGCCGACGATCGCGACCCGCTTGCCCGTCCGCTTCTCCGGCGGCTCGGGCGCAAGCCAGCCTTCCTTCCAGGCGGTATCGACGATGGCGCATTCGATCGTCTTGATGGTGACCGGATTGTCGTCGATGTTCAGCGTGCACGCTTCTTCGCAGGGCGCCGGGCAGACGCGGCCCGTAAACTCCGGAAAATTGTTGGTCGAATGCAGCACATCGCTCGCCGCGCGCCAGTCGCCGCGGTACACCAGATCGTTCCAATCCGGGATGACGTTGTTGACCGGGCAGCCCTGATGGCAGAACGGAATGCCGCAATCCATGCAGCGCGCGCCCTGCTGCTGGACCGCTTTCTCCTCCATCGGGATGACGAACTCGCGGAAATGCCGCACCCGGTCGCCCGCCGGCTCGTAACCGCGGTCGTGCCGCGCGATCTCAAGGAAACCCGTGACTTTTCCCATGTCAGGCGACCTCGACCGCGAGGTCCGGCTCGCCGGAATTGCTCTGCGCCGCTTCCATTTCCTGCAGCGCGCGGCGGTAGTCCACCGGCATCACCTTGACGAAGCGCGGACGATATTCCTCCCAGTTCTCGAGGATAGCCGCGGCGCGGACCGAATCCGTGTAGCGGCCGTGGTTGACGATGAGCCGGTAGAGCCGCTCCTCGTCGTGCCGTGTCATGTCGCGCATGACATCGACCAGACCGTGGCCTTCGAGGTCGCCGCCCTGGTGCTTGAAATGCTCGAGGATGTCGTCTTCCGAAACGACCGGCTCGAGCTCGACCATGGAGAGGTTGCAGCGCTGCTCGAAATCGCCCGCTTCGTCGAGCACGTAAGCGATGCCGCCGCTCATGCCCGCCGCGAAATTGCGCCCGACATTGCCGAGCACGACGACGATCCCGCCGGTCATGTATTCGCAGCCATGGTCGCCGACGCCCTCGACGACCGCAACCGCGCCCGAGTTGCGCACGCCGAAGCGCTCGCCGGCGACGCCGCGGAAATAGCATTCGCCCGCGATCGCGCCATAGAGAACGGTGTTGCCGACGATGATGCTCTTCTCCGGCACGATCTTGCTTTCCTTGGGCGGACGAACGACCAGCCGGCCGCCGCTCAAGCCCTTGCCGACATAGTCGTTGGCCTCGCCCACGAGATCGATGGTGACGCCATGCGCGAGGAAAGCGCCGAAGCTCTGCCCGGCGGTTCCGGTCAGGCTGATGCCGATGGTGTCCGGTGGCAGGCCGGCATGGCCGTAACGCTTCGCCACCTCGCCCGACAGCATCGCGCCCGCCGCGCGGTCGGAATTGCGGATCTTGCCCATGATGCCGACCGGCTTGCCCTCGGTCAGCGCGGGCGCCGCCTGCTCGATCAGCCAGCGGTCGAGGACACGGTCGATGTCGTGATCCTGCCGCTCGCAGTTGTGGATCGCGATCTCGGGGCCGACCTGGGGCTTGTGCAGCACGCGCGTGAAGTCGAGCCCTTTCGACTTGTAGTGCTCGATCGCCTTCTTCTGATCCAGGCAGTCCGACCGTCCGACCATGTCGTCGAAGCGGCGGAAGCCGAGCGTTGCCATCAGCGACCGCACCTCTTCGGCGACGAAGAAGAAGTAGTTGATCACATGCTCGGGCTTGCCGGTGAAGCGCTTGCGCAGCACGGGGTCCTGCGTCGCGATGCCGACCGGGCAGGTATTGAGATGGCATTTGCGCATCATGATGCAGCCGGACGCGATCAGCGGCGCGGTCGCGAAGCCGAACTCGTCCGCACCCAACAGCGCGCCGACCACGACGTCGCGGCCGGTCCGGAGCCCCCCGTCCACCTGGACGGCGATGCGCCCGCGCAGATTGTTCAGCACCAGCGTCTGATGCGTCTCGGCGAGCCCGATCTCCCAGGGCGAGCCGGCATGATGGATCGAGGTCAGCGGGCTGGCCCCGGTGCCGCCTTCGAAGCCGGAGATGGTGACGTGGTCCGCCTTGGCCTTGGCGACGCCGGCGGCGACCGTGCCGACGCCGACTTCGGAAACCAGCTTGACGCTCACGTCGCCGTCCGGATTGACGTTCTTCAGGTCGTAAATGAGCTGCGCCAGATCCTCGATGGAATAGATGTCGTGGTGCGGCGGCGGCGAGATCAGGCCGACGCCCGGCGTCGAATGGCGCACCTTGGCGATGACCGCATCGACCTTGTGGCCGGGAAGCTGTCCGCCCTCACCCGGCTTCGCGCCCTGCGCCATCTTGATCTGCATCATGTCCGAGTTGACGAGATACTCGGCCGTGACGCCGAAGCGGCCGGACGCGACCTGCTTGATCGCGGAGCGCTGGGAGTCGCCGTTCGCCATGGGCACGAAGCGGTCGGGCTCCTCGCCGCCCTCGCCGGTATTCGACTTGCCGCCGATCCGGTTCATCGCGATCGCCAGCGTGGTGTGCGCCTCGCGCGAGATCGAGCCGAAGGACATGGCGCCGGTCGCGAAGCGCTTGACGATCTCGCTCGCCGGCTCGACCTCCTCGATGGGGACCGGCTCGGCCGTGGGCCGGAACTCGAACAGGCCGCGGATCGTCATCGTCCGCTTGCTCTGGTCGTTCACCAGCTGCGCATAGGCGAGATACTTGTCCTGCGCGTTGCTGCGCACCGCGTGCTGCAGCCCGGCGATCGTGTCGGGCGTCCAGTTATGCTCTTCGCCGCGCATCCGGAAGGCGTAATCGCCACCGGCATCGAGAAAGCGCCGGTACACCAGGTCGCCGCCGAAGGCCTGGCGGTGCCGGGCGACGGTCTCTTCCGCGATCTGCGCCAGGCCGACGCCTTCGATCGCCGTGTGCGTGCCGTAGAAATGCTCATCGACGAAGCCGCTCGACAGCCCGACCGCATCGAAGATCTGCGCGCCGCAATAGGACTGGAAGGTCGAGATGCCCATCTTGGACATCACCTTGAGCACGCCCTTGTCGATCGCCTTGATGTAGCGCTTCTGCGCGTCCGCCGCGCTGAGGCCGTGTGGCAGCTCATCGCACATCGCCGCCAGCGTCTCGAAGGCGAGGTAGGGATTGATCGCCTCCGCGCCGAACCCGCCGAGCAAGCAGAAATGGTGCACCTCGCGCGCCTCGCCCGTCTCGACCACGAGACCGAGGCTGGTGCGCAAGCCCGTGCGAATAAGATGGTGGTGGACCGCCGAGGTCGCCAGCAGGGCGGGGATCGCCACGCGGTCGGCGCTCACCGCACGGTCGCTCAGGACGACGATGTTGTAGCCGTCATAGCAGGCGGCCTCGGCCTGCTTGCAGAGCTCCGTCAGCGCGACCTTCATCCCGGCCGCGCCGTGTTCGACCGGATAGGTCATGTCGAGCGTGCTGGTGCGGAAGGCCTGGTCGGCCAGCTTGCCGATCGAGCGGATCTTCTCCAGATCCTCGTTGGTCAGGATGGGCTGGCTGACTTCGAGCCGCTGATGCGTGGCGCCGTCGGAAAGGCCGAGCAGGTTGGGCCGCGGCCCGATCAGCGAAACCAGAGACATCACCAGCTCTTCGCGGATCGGGTCGATCGGCGGGTTGGTGACCTGCGCGAAGAGCTGCTTGAAATAGGCGTAGAGCAGCTTCGGGCGCTTCGACAGCACCGCGATCGGCGTATCGATGCCCATCGAGCCGACCGCCTCCTGGCCGGTCTCGGCCATCGGCCCCATCAGCAGCTTGAGATCTTCCTGCGTGTAGCCGAAGGCCTGCTGGCGGTTGAGCAGCGAGGGCGCGTTCGGCCGGCGGCTGGGACGCCGGATCGACGGCAGGTCCTCGAGCTGGACCTGCGTCCGGTTGAGCCATTCCTGGTAGGGCTTGGCGTTCGCCAGCTCGGCCTTGTTCTCCTCGTCGCCGATAATCCGCCCCTGTTCCAGGTCGATCAGCAGCATACGGCCGGGCTGCAGCCGCCACTTCTCGACGATGCGCTCTTCGGCGACCGGCAGCACGCCCATCTCGGACGCCATGATGACGGTGTCGTCGTCGGTGATGAGATAGCGCGCCGGGCGCAAGCCGTTGCGGTCGAGCGTCGCGCCAATCTGCCGCCCGTCGGTGAAGGCGACGGCCGCGGGGCCGTCCCACGGCTCCATCAGAGCCGCGTAATATTCGTAAAAGGCCCGGCGCTTCGGATCCATCAGCGTGTTGCCGTGCCACGCTTCGGGGATAAGCAGCATCATGGCGTGCGCGAGCGAATAGCCGCCCAGCACCAGAAGCTCGAGCGCATTGTCGAAACAGGCGGAATCCGACTGGCCCTCCGGGATCAGCGGCCAGACCTTGTCCAGGTCGTCGCCGAACAGCTCGGACTTCATCGTGTGCCGCCGGGCGTTCATCCAGTTGAGATTGCCGCGCAGCGTGTTGATCTCGCCGTTATGCGCGATCATCCGGTAGGGATGCGCCAGCTTCCAGGTCGGGAAGGTGTTGGTCGAGAAGCGCTGGTGGACCATCGCCAGCGCCGACACCACGCGTTCGTCCGTCAGGTCGCGATAGAACATGCCGACCTGATACGCCAGCAGCATGCCCTTGTAGACCACCGTCCGCGCGGACAGCGAGGCGATGTAATAGTCCTCGAAGGCGTCGCCCAGCGCCAGAATCTCCAGCGCCGCCTGCTTACGGATGACGATCAGCTTGCGTTCGAAGGCATCGACGTCCGGGCAGTTGGCGCCGCGGCCGACGAAAACCTGGCGCATGGCCGGTTCCGCCCCCTTGACCGACGCGCCGAGGTCGGAATCGTCGACCGGGACGTCGCGCCAGCCGAGGATCGTCTGTCCCTCCGCCTTGGTGTATTTCTCGAACAGCGCTTCGCACTGGGCGCGTGCTTCGGCGTCCCGCGGCAGGAACAGCATGCCCACGCCGTAGTCGCCCGGCGCCGGCAGCTCGAAGCCGAGCGTGCGGCATTCCGCGCGGTAGAAGGCATCCGGGATCTGGATCAGAATGCCCGCGCCGTCGCCCGCCTTCGGGTCCGCCCCGACGGCGCCGCGATGGGTCAGATTGGACAGGATCTTGAGCCCGTCCTCGATAATGGCGTGGCTCTTGCGCCCCTTGATGTTGACGATGAACCCGACGCCGCACGCGTCATGCTCGTGGCGGCTGTCGTAAAGACCCTGCCGCTTTGGAGCACCCCGTGCCGTGGCAACGTCCAGGTTAGTCTGCTTCACGTCGTTTCCTCACTCATCCTCCCCGGCGGCGTCCTGTTGATTGTTTTGTGGCGGACCGAGCCGCCGCTGCGCCGGGCAAAGCGATGTAACTTATCAAAAATCAGCCTACCCACAAGAGCATGGCCGGCATTCTCGCATTATTTTAACGAGTAATGCCTTTTGCAATCTACAAGCTTGGCGCCGAAGCCCCCCAGGCCCCCATGATCGATGTAACGGGATCGATGTAACGGGATCAATGTTAGGAGAAACGGCCCCCGCCAACAATCGGGGGAGTGCCGGCGCTATTCGTGCCGCAGGGCCTCGATCGGGTCCATCCGCGCCGCCCGCCGGGCCGGCACATAGCCGAAAATGACGCCGACCAGCGCGGAGAAGAGGAAGGCCACGACCACGATCCAGCCGTCAAAGACGAAGGGAATCTGCAGCCCGCGCGAGGCGGCGCCGGCCAGTGCCAGGCCGAGCAGGATGCCGACCAGGCCGCCGAACAGCGACAGCACGACCGCCTCGACCAGGAACTGGATCAGGACCTGGCGCTCGAGTGCGCCGATGGCGAGCCGGATGCCGATCTCGCGCGTGCGCTCGGTCACCGACACCAGCATGATGTTCATGATGCCGATGCCGCCGACGAAAAGGCTCACCGCGGCGACCGAGCCCAAGAGGCCGGTCAGCAGCTTCGTGGTCATGGTCATCGTCTCCACGACCTGTCGCATGTCGCGGACGTAGAAATCGTCCTCTTCGCCGGCCGAGATCTTGCGCCGCTCGCGCATCAGCCGCTCTATATCCGCCTGGACCTTCGAGGTCTCGACCCCGTCTTCGGCGGAGACGAAGATCGTCGCCACGTCGGTGTTGCCGGCGATGCGCCGCTGAAAGGTGCGCAGCGGAATGAGAACGATGTCGTCCTGGTCCGTCCCGAAGCTCGACTGTCCCCGCTGCTGGAGCAGCCCGATCACCTCGCAAGCCACGGTCTTGAGCCGGATGTGCTGGCCGATGGGATCGAGGCTGCCGAACAGCTCGCGGCGGACCGTCTCGCCGATGACGCAGACCGCCCGGCCGGCGCGCAATTCGGAATCGAAGAACTCCCGCCCCTCCTGCAGCGCCCAATCCTGCGTCGTGAAATAGGAATTGTCCGTCCCCGTGACGTTGGTCCGCCAGTTGGCGGAGCCGAAAACCGCAGTCAGACCGAGAGCGGCGACGGGCGCGATCGCGCGGACGCCGTAAAGCTGGCCCCGCAGCGCGGTGACGTCCCGCTCCTTGAACGGCTTGGCCTCCGTCCGCGCGCGGCCCAACCCCATGGTCGCCT
>Ga0315540_10002135_pt1 | contig 11185 bp, 8 predicted proteins | sample SalMarSW160110MG_FD_203677 | JGI IMG/M metagenome (GOLD analysis project Ga0315540, IMG submission 203677) | Salt marsh sediment microbial communities from the Plum Island Ecosystem LTER, Massachusetts, United States - Salt Marsh Sediment SW1601-10 ... | reverse complement strand
CTTTCGGGAAGCCGTGGCGCGCACTGATGACGAAAGACCTTCGTTCGCTTTCGCGAACGCTTGCTTCAAACGTCCTTGGCCGGCCTGGTGGTCTTGGCGGGGGGCCTGTACCCGATCCCATCTCGAACTCGGCCGTAAAACTCCCCAGCGCCGATGGTACTAAGTCTCAAGACTTGGAAGAGTAGGTCGCTGCCAGGCCTGCCAAGGACGAAGAGCATGATCCCGAAAAAGCCTGTCCCGGACTTGATCCGGGATGGGAACCGGTTTTCGGATAAGATCATGCTCCAGGAAAATGTCCTCATTCACGATGATCAGTTGAACAACGGCCGCTCGCATGAGCGGCCGTTTCGATTCGGTCGGCAGCAATGTCGGCTGAAGTTTGTGGAGCTGCCCTCCGCAAACAGGGCCGCCGCGGTTTCGCCACCGCGGCGGCTTTTTCATGCATTGCGTTGCGGGCGCCGGTACGGTTGCACCGTTTTGTTTCTGCATTTCTGTGTGAATTGTGTCGGTATTTTTTACGCCGCCGCAAGAATTGCGGCGTTAGTTGGCGCACGACTAGAACCAGATATAACGAGGAGTACGCATCGTGGGCAAAGCCATCTCGCACGCTTTGAAAAGCACCACTGCGGTTGAGAACGGGTTTCTCGCCGCTGGAGCGACCGTATCGTTGGTGGTCGCCGTCCAGTCGATCGGAAAATTAGTGGGCTGGCTGTAGTGAGCGCCTGACGTCCGTCCGCCGACGCCGGCGGACGCGTTGAGTTGGATCGATGCCGGCGTTCGCCGGAGACGCCCCGCGCGTCACGCCGCGCGCGCGACCGGGCGCCCGTTGTGCGTGATGCGCAAATTCGGCTCGGTCGGAGTCTTGCTGGCGGCGTGCAGGTAACAGGTGTGCATCGCCACGGTCAGCAGCTTGAGGTGGATCTCGTCGGGCGCCTCGCCGTTGAGGAACAGATGCGTGTCGATCGGCCCGGCCGCCGCTTTGGCGCCGCCCGAAAACGGCGTGAACTGCACCAGCCGCACGCCGTTGATCGCCAGCTTCATGCTCTCGATGTAGCGCGCGAGCTGCGTCATGTAGCAAAACGCAATGCCGGCCGAGAATAAGGCCATTCCCGAGGGTGCGGCGTCATTGCCGGCGGCGTCACCAAGCAGGCGGAAATGGCTGGCGCCCGGCATGCCGAGCCAGGTTTCGACGTCGACGATGCCGTCGCTCTGTAGCCGGCCTTCGCCCAAAATGTTGCGGAGTTGCTTGCCCTGGATGGTCGCCTGTGCGGGCGCCGATTGCCCGTCCTCGGTCTTGCCGGTCTTGACGATCAGGTCGCGACGCCCGTTGGGGTCGAGCGGCCGCGGCGCGCTCTTGTAGGTCCGGTAGGGATCGCCGGCGTCAGGCGCTGTCGAATTTTCCGCGCCCTCGACCTGCCGGCGGCGGCCGTTGATGTAGAGCGCGAAGCTGTTGTTGGTCAGCGCTGCGCGCAAAAAAGCGATCGCCGGCGAGGCGTCCATCGCGGCGTGCACCAATGCCTCGATGTCGCCGGTGGTCGCCGGGCTGTCGATGCGCACGTCGATATCCGGTGGTTCGGCATGGCCTTCGCCGGTGCCGTGGATGAACGAGCCGGTCAGCCAATAATGATTGACCACCGACAGCGACATACCGTCCACGGCGATACCGCGTTCGGCGGCCAGCCGGCGGATCTGCTGCGCCAGATCGACCTGAATGCCGGCATTGAAAAATCCGAGCGGAAACGGCGCCAGATCGGTGGCCTTGAGATGCTTTCCTTCATCGGTCGTTACGCGCCAGGCGCTGGCCTCGGCGCCGTCGGTGATGACGCCTTCCTTCTGGTGCAGCGCCATCTGGCGCGCTTCGACCTTGATGACGTCATGGCCGCCCTGCAGGAGCGGCGAGCGGGTCCCGTGGCGCAGCTTGAACGCCAGCGGATCGCCGTGCTTGTCGATTGTATCGGTGAGGGTCGTGTCCATGGCCGAGCGTTTCCTGTGTTGTCGTGGCGCTGTGTGCGGCTGTACGCAGTCTAGCCGACAGGCCATGTCTTTGCAGACCGAAAATGGCACTGCGCAATCGCGATTGCGTTATTTGAAAGGGAGAAAATAGCCACGGCGCGCCGCTGCCGTGGCTTGCTCCGACGCCGCAAGGCGCGTGTTTTCAGCTCTTGCGCGCGCGGCCCGCGTTCCACAGCGCCGCGATGCGGCGGCGGAACGCTTTCGGCTTCTCGGCAAACAGGCGCCCTGCCAGCCGCGCCGCGTTTTTCAGATGCGTGGCGCGGCGTCCCTCGATCACCGGCGTTAGTCGCGAGCGCCAGGGGGCCAGCGGCTGGTGCGGCACCGTGAAATTGCTCAAGACCGCGAGATCCTGGCAGGCGCCGAGCTGGTTGCGCAGCCGCTGGGCTTCCTCGGCCCAGACTTTACCGAGCCGCGGCCACAGCGGCTCGAACAGGTCCATCTGGTGGCGGTGCTCGACCACGCGTCGGCGCAGATCGTGCAGGTGTTCGGGCTCCACGCTCGGCCAGTCGTCAGGCAACAGCTGCCGCGCGCGCCGGTAGGTGGACGTCAGGCCGTCGGCGACCGTGTCGAAGTCGATGGCCTTGAGCGGCCAGCGCTCGAGCGAGAGCGTGGCGTAATCCAGATAGCGCGAAAGCCGCCCGCGCATTTCCTTGGTGAAGCTTGTTTTCTCCGCGGCGTCGCGCATCTCGGTGAGGCGCTTGCGGATCGTCTCCGCCGAGGTGGCGGAGAACGGGACGTCGCTTTTTTTCAGGTCGTCGAGGGCATCAAGCGCCGATTGGGCGTCGCGCGCGCCGGTCAGCGCCCGCATCAGTTCGCGCGCCTCCGCCCGCATCTGATCGGCCGGCTCGCCGAGGGGGCGGGCAAGCAGGCGCATGAGGGCGCGCCAGCGCTTGAGCGCCTTGCGCACGTCATGCACCGCCTCGGGGTCGCTGAGCTTGGGGTCGGTCAGGGCCAGGCGGGCGTCGGCGATGATCGACAGCGCTGCGGCCGCCAAGCCGTCGTCGAAGCTGCCGTCATGCCCGGACCCCCCCGCCATAGCCGCCTTTTGCCGCGGTTTGGTGACAAGTTTATGAAATCGGCGGCTTCCTGCCCTTCCCATTGCCACCCGCCGTTGCTACATACCCCTCGAAACGCGCGGGCCTTGCCCCGCGCTTCGCATTTTGACGCACGGCGGAACAACCCGCTAGCCAAGGATTAACGCGGGGTGGAGCAGCCCGGTAGCTCGTCAGGCTCATAACCTGAAGGTCGTAGGTTCAAATCCTACCCCCGCAACCAAATAACGCCGCCAAGCCAGTCGCTCGGCGGCGTTACTTTTTGGCGCGTCGGCCGATAGTTTCGCTATGTAAACACCGTGCCAACAAACGTCGCGACTTCCGACGTCACGGGTTGGCGCGAACGGCGATTTTTCTTTGGCTCACGCATGCAAGCGGGCTGGCGCGTTGTAGCAAAAAGGTGCGTGAGGTTTCGAGAACAAGCCGGCGACGATCAAGCAGCTTCGGAGCGGGGCCTCGAGCACGTCCGATCTTGGCGGTGTCCTACAAACGAACAACATCCCCATCGCGGTCAGTCCGCCCGGCGAGGTCACGAAGACAATTGCTGTGCTGAAGCCAAACCAAGCCACGGCCAAGGTGAAGGCGAGATTCATCCTTGCGACCGATGGGGCGGACTTCAAGGCCGATGGGCTGACGATCGGCGACACGGTCGCCTGCGCTTTTCAGGACTTTCCGGACTACCTCGGTTTCTTCCTGCCCCTGGTGGGGATCACCACCGTTAAGCAAATCCGCAAAAGTTTTTTTGACATCAGGGCGATCAGCCGTCTGAACCGGCTCTATATCGAACTTCTGAAAATCAACCCCGAATGGGGAGTCGCCATCCAAGGTAGTCTCACACATTGAGACCGTTGCACCTATCAGCACCATCATCATCGGTGGTTTGCGTCGGCACTTCGCACCGCTGGCTCAAAAAAAATTTGGCATCACCGCCGCTCGCGGGTGCATAGTCGCATCGTCAGGGAGACGCGCGATCTCAAGTCTCGTGGCGCGAGACACGACACGGATCCAAGACAAGCGGAGGAATCACGATGAACAAACTTCACAGGCGAGACGTCATACGCATTGGACTGATGGCCGGTGGCACGGCGCTGCTGCCGGGCTTGGCGACGCGCGCATACGCCGCGGGCGCGCCGGAGTTTCTCACCATCAACGGCGGTGGCCAGGGCGGCGCATGGTACCTGGGCGCGGCGGCTATTGGCGAGCTGTGCAAGAAGGATGTGTGGCCCGGCGTCTCCACCACCGTCCAGGCCGGCGGCGGCAAGATCAACGCACGCCAGTTGCACCAGAAGAAGATCGACTTCGGCTTCATGTTCGCGCTGGACGCGACCCACGCCTACAAGGGCAAGCTGGACTACAAGGATAACCCCATGACCAACCTGCGCGCGGTCATGTCCACCAACATCGCGTACGTGGAGACGGTGGTGAAGCCCGGCATCAAAAGCTACGCGGAGCTCGCCGGCAAGGCGGTGGATCCCGGGCGCGCGGGCATGACCGGTCTGGTCACTTTCAAGTACATCGTCGATGCGCTCGGTCTCAAGGTGAAGCTGGTCAACAGCGGCTATCCGGAAATGGCGTCGCTGTTCAAGGACGGCGTGGTGCAGGGTGTGAGCGTGATCGGCTCCAACCCGCACACGGCGGTGAGCGAGATCATGTCCACCAGCAAGGGCGCGCTGCTGCCGGTGGACGACAAGCTCGCCAAAATCATGATGGACAAGTACGACTACGAGCTGGTGACCATTCCGGCGAACACCTACCCCGGCCAGACCAAGGACGTGCCGTCCATCGGCTCGGTGACCCAGATCGTGACGCACGCCGAGGTGCCGGAGGAGTGGGTCTACAAGGTCACCAAGGTCACCTGGGAGCACCGCCAGCGGCTGGTGCAGGCGCACAAAGCCTACAAGGAGCTGGACAAGAAGATGGTGCTCAGGGGCGTGCGCATTCCGCTGCATCCGGGCGCCGAGCGCTACTGGAAGGAAGTCGGCATCAAGAGCTGAGGTCGGGGCAGCCCACTGCGGGGGCGGCCGTCACCGCCCCCCGTCCATTCCAAGAGCAAAGGATGCCGACGTGAGCGAGTCGACCGGGAACACCTCCGCCGCCGGGCCGCAGGACCCGGCGGCCCTCAAGCGATTGATGGAGACGCCATCGGCCGGCGGGCCGACCTGGCGCAGCGCGCTCGCGTATCTTTCCGGCGACCGCCGCTCGCCGCTGGGGCTGGTGGCGCTGGCTGCGGTGGTCATCGGCATCGGCGCCAGCCTGTACCACATCTACGTGCCCATCGTCGGCGCCTACGACACCTTCTTCCTGCGCCCCATGCACGTGCTGCTGCTCGGCACGCTCGGCTTCGTGTGCTTCGACATCAGGGGCAAGCGGCGCGACTTCGCCCGCTTCTCCTGGACCGAGCTGGTCGATCTCGTGCTGCTGGTGCTGTTCGTGCTGTCGCTGGTGCACATCCTGGTGGGGCCGGCGGCGTTCGAAAACCGTTTCGCCATGGGCAACGCCGTCTCGCTGGACACCTTCTACGCCGTGGTGCTCACGTTGCTGGTGATCGAGCTGTCGCGGCGCTGTATCGGCCTGCCCATCGCGGTGTTCGTGGCCGTGATGCTGGCTTACGCCTTCTGGGGCCAGCACCTGTTCGCCTTCCTCAAGCACCGCCCGGTCGCCGCCGAAGACATCTTCCAGTACCTCTACATGACCACCTTCGGCATTTTCGGCGTGCCGGTGGCGGTGATGGCGAACTACGTGTTCCTGTTCATCATCTTCGGCGCCTTCGTGGAGCGCTCCCGCGGCGGGCTGCTGATCCAGCGCCTGGGGCTCAAGGTGGCCGGCCGCAGCCCCGGCGGGCCGGCCAAGGTGGCGGTGCTCACCAGCGCCATGTTTGGCACGCTTTCGGGCAGCGCGCTGGCCAACGTCATGGCCACCGGCAGCTTCACCATCCCGCTGATGAAGCGTGTCGGTTTCAAGCCGCACAATGCCGGCGCCATCGAGGCGGCAGCCTCATCCGGCGGGCAGATCATGCCGCCCATCATGGGCGCGGTGGCCTTCGTGATGTCCGACATCACCGGCATCAGTTACAGCCGCATCATCGTCGCCGCGGCGCTGCCGGCGATCCTGTACTACCTGTCCCTGTTCGTGACCATCGACATGACCGCGCGGCGCGAAGGCATGGCCGGCATGTCCGACGAGCTGCTGCCGAAGAAGGGCGAGGTGCTGGTGCTGGCGCACCTGTTCATCCCCATCGCCGTGTTGGTGGGCGCGCTCCTCATCGGCTACAGCCCCATGTACTCCGCCATCGCCAGCATCGCGGCCACGCTGGTGATCGCCAGCCTGCGCCGCTTTACGCGCATGAGCCTGAAGACCATCCTGGAAGGGCTGAACGAGGCCGCGCAGACTACCATCGTCGCTACCGTGGCCTGCGCGGCCGCCGGGCTGGTGGTGGGCATCATCAACCTGACCGGGCTGGGCCTGCGGCTCTCCAGCCAGCTCATCAACCTGTCGGAGGGCTACGTGTTCGTGGCCCTGCTGCTGGTGATGGTGACCTGCGTGATCCTCGGCATGGGCATGCCGACCGTGGCCGCCTACGTGATCACGGTGGCCATCGGTGCGCCGGTGCTGGAGCAGCTCGGCGTGCCGCTGGTGGCCGGGCACCTGTTCATCCTCTACTACGCGGTGCTCTCTCTGATCACGCCGCCGGTGATGGTGGCGAGCTTTGGCGCCGCCGCGCTCGCCCAGGCGGAGATCATGAAGACCGGCTTTGCCGCGGTGCGCTTCGCGGCGCTCGCCTTCATCATGCCGTTCATCTTCGTCTACAACCCCGCCCTGCTGATCATCACCGGCCCCTTCCACCCGCTGATGTTCGCGTGGATGACGGCGACCGCCATGTGCGGCGTGGTGGTGTTTGCCATGGCGGTAAACGGCTACCCGGCGCGCACGTTGGTCGAGCGGGTGCTGCTGCTGGCCGCGTCCTACGGCTTGATCAACCCAACGCCGTGGCTGGACGCCGCCGGATTAGCCACGGCAGCGGTGGTGCTGGGCCTGCGCTACGCCGCCGCGCGCCGCGCGCCGGCCTGAGCTCCCTCATAACCTGAGGGTCGCAGGTTCAAATCCTGCCCCCGCAACTATCATGAGCGCACGCATGTTGGCCTCGGCCGCTTGGTCGGGCCTTGATCGTTACGGCACGGACTGTGCCCGCGCGAAGCGTAATTCCGCGAAGGTAGGGACCCAGCCTAAAAAATGCGCATGCCGAGTTCGTTGTCGCGCGAATGATGTCCCCCGCACACACGAACCAGACCGAACGTTCGTGCACCGGACGATTTGCGGCGATCATCTCATCACCGTTGACGCCGCATCGTGTGCTAGAGGCTCGCGCGCATAGCTGCCGGTGCCGCCACGCGCGCGAACATCAAGGTTCTTGCTGCACTGCAATAGGCGCGACAATGCGGACCGAAAATACATGGTGACCGTCACGACGTTTTTGTATTAAGTATACCAAACCGTCCGGCTGCGGTTTTCGGTCAGCCGATCGCGTCGAGTTGAATAAATGCTGGATACGCGCTCGATCCGACCTAAGATCGGAGGGCGGAGGAAACCATAGCCACGGGAGGATTTATGCGAACCGCAATCAGAAACTTGAGTTTAAGTGTCGCTTGTATTGGCGGCCTGCTGGCCATGGCGGCCGCGCCCGCACAAGCTGCGTGGAAACCAAGCCGAACGGTGGAATTCATCGTTCCCGCCGGCATCGGCGGCGGCGCCGGTCAGATGGCGCAACTGATTCAAGGCATCATCCAGAAGCATAAACTGATGTCGACCTCGATGGTCGTCATCAGCAAGAAGGGCGGCTCCGGCGCCGAGGGCTTCCTTTACATCAAGAACCACAAGAACGATCCGCACAAGATCATCATCACCCTGTCCAACCTGTTCACGACGCCGCTCGCGACCGGCTCGCCGTTCAGCTGGAAGGATTACACCCCGATCGCCATGATGGCGCTCGACGAGTTCGTGTTCTGGGTGAACTCCAAGACCCCCTACAAGACGCCGGACGAATATCTCGCCGCGGTCAAGAAAGCCCCCGGCAAGTTCAAGATGGGCGGCACCGGTTCCAAGCAGGAAGACCAGATCATCACCGCCGCCATCGAGCAGAAGACCGGCGTCAAGTTCACGTATGTGCCCTATAAAGGCGGCGGCACGGTCGCGACCCAGCTCGTCGGCGGCCACATCGACTCGACCGTCAACAATCCGATCGAGCAAGTGGCGCACTGGCGCGCCGGCAACGTGCGGCCGCTTTGCGTGTTCGACGGCAAGCCCATGCCCTACAAGGCCAAGATCACCAAGGATATGTCGTGGGGCGACATCCCAACCTGCAAATCCAAGGGCCTCGACGTCGAATATCTGATGCTGCGCGGCATCATGACGACGCCGGGCGTGTCGAAGGACGTCGTCGCCTACTATGTGGGCCTGCTCAAGAAGGTCCGGGCGACGCCGGAATGGAAGGCCTTCATGGAAAAAGGCGCTTTCAACCAGAGCTTCATGACCGGCAGCGAATTCAACAAGTGGCTGGCCGATACAGCCGCTATCCATCATCAGCTGATGGAAAAAGCCGGCTTCATGCATAAAGGCACTTAAGTCCCATGTGGTTGCGGGGGCGCCGTTGAACCGGCGCTCCCGCAATTCGCCTGTTTGATGACCTTCCTACGGCTATGTCCGCCGTCCTCACGGAAATAGCGTAGTCCAGAGAGTTATGAGTTCCGCGCGATGGCTGAAGGCTCCGAAAACGAAGATCCGTTAAGCGGCGTCGTTTCCAACCGCACAATGAACATGGCGGTCTCCCTGGCACTGATGGCCGTGGCGACGGTCGTGATGGTGTCCAGCTATCGCCTCGGTGCGGGTTGGGCGAAGGACGTGGGACCGGACTCCGGCTATTTCCCGTTCTACATCTCGCTCTTCATGTTCATCGCCAGCGGCGCGACTTTAATCCAACACCTGCTTGCACGAAGCAGCGAGGGCAGTTTTGTCGCCGGCGGCGAGCTGGTGATGGTGTTGAGTATTCTGATTCCGATGACCATTTTCGTGGTCCTGTCGCTCTATATCGGAATTTACATTTCGACGTTTCTGTTCATCACCTTTTTCATGATGTGGCACGGGCGTTATTCGCTCTACAAGACGATCCCGATCGCAGTGTTTGTGCCGGTGGCGCTGTTCGTTATTTTTGAAATCTGGTTTCTAGTGCCGTTGCCGAAGGGGCCGTTCGAGGCCTGGCTCGGCTACTGAGACCGGCAAGCGTGGAATGCAAGCGGCCGCATAACGACGAAACCAAGTAAGAGCGGTGTTCTCAAATACCGCGTGAGTTGACGGGGGACCTCAAGTTGGACGCATTTTTTTCCTTGATGCACGGCTTCGAGGTGCTGCTGACTCCCATGAACCTCGCTTACATGGTGGTCGGCATCCTGTTCGGCGTGTTGCTCGGCTTCCTGCCCGGCGTCGGTGGTGCCAACGGCATCGCCATTCTGCTGCCGCTGACCTTCTCGATGCCCAACACCACCGCCATCATCATGCTGGCGGCCATCTACTGGGGCGCGCTGTTCGGCGGCTGCATCAGCGCCATCCTGTTCAACATTCCGGGCGAACCATGGTCGGTGGCGACCACATTCGATGGCCATCCGCTGGCCAAGCAGGGCCGCGCCGGCGAAGCGCTCACCGCCTCGCTCTCCTCGTCCTTCATCGGCGCGTTCTTCGCGACGATCATGCTGACGTTCATGGCGCCGATCGTCGCCAACTTCGCACTCGATTTCGGCCCGCCGGAATACTTCTCGGTCTACCTTTTGACCTTCTGCTCCTTCGTCGGCATGGGCCGGCAATCGCCGTTCAAGGTGATCTCGGCGATGATGCTGGGCTTCGCCTTCGCCAGCGTCGGCACCGACGAAGTCACGGGCGGCCTACGGCTCACCTTCGGCACCGAGACGCTGCTTACGGGCTTCCACTTCCTGATCGCCGTCATCGGCCTGTTTGGCATCGGCGAGATCCTGGTGACGGTGGAGAAAGGCCTGCACTTCGAGGGCCGCAGCGCCAAGATTAACCCGTTCGTGGTATGGCAGACCTGGAAAAAGCTGCCGCAATTCTGGGTCACGATCATCCGCGGCACCGCAACCGGCATCTGGCTCGGTGTCACGCCGGGTGGCGCGACACCCGCATCGTTCATGAGCTATGGCCTCGCCAAACGCTTCTCCAAGAACGGTGCCAAGTTCGGTACCGGCGAATTGGAAGGCGTGGTGGCGCCGGAAACCGCGGCCCATGCCGCCGGCACCTCAGCGCTGCTGCCGATGCTCACCCTCGGTATCCCCGGCTCGCCGACCGCCGCGGTGCTGCTCGGCGGCCTGCTGATCTGGGGCCTGCAGCCGGGGCCGCTGCTGTTCGTCGAGCAGAAGGACTTCGTCTGGGGCCTGATCGCCTCGATCTATCTCGGCAACCTGGTGGGTCTTGTGATCGTGCTGTCGACGGTGCCGTTCTGGGCCTCGATCATGAAGATCCCGTTCTCGATCATCGCGCCCATCATCATCGCGGTCTGCGCCATCGGCTCCTACACGCTGTCGAACGCGCCGGCCGATCTGCTCTTCATGGTGATGTTCGGCATCATCGGCTACCTGTTCAAGAAGCTCGACTATCCGCTGGCGCCCATGGTGCTGGCGATCGTGCTGGGCGGCCGCGCCGAGAGCTCGTTCCGCCAGTCGATGATCGGCTCGCAAGGCGACGTGAGCGTCTTTTGGTCGAACGGTCTGGTCGGCTCCATCACCGCGCTCAGCATGGTGATGCTGTTCTGGCCGCTGATCTCCAAGGTGTTCGGCATGCTTTTGGTGCGCCTGCGCGGCGGTGGACTGAAGCCGGCGGAGTGACGCCCGCGCATCGCCGCCGGCGGGCAACCGCTATTTTCTGACCCGCCCGCGGAACCCACCGCAGGCGCCGATGGGTTTGAGGCCATGGGGGAAATGGCGCCGGCGGCAGCAACCGGGGTTGCGGGCGCAGGCCTATCTGGCATATTGTATACCAGACATGAATAGCCGCTTGTATACCAGCCATGAGTAGCCGCGAAACGAGCTCCCGCCGCGTCTCAACGCGCAGCCGCCGCACCG
>Ga0315540_10002134_pt1 | contig 11189 bp, 8 predicted proteins | sample SalMarSW160110MG_FD_203677 | JGI IMG/M metagenome (GOLD analysis project Ga0315540, IMG submission 203677) | Salt marsh sediment microbial communities from the Plum Island Ecosystem LTER, Massachusetts, United States - Salt Marsh Sediment SW1601-10 ... | reverse complement strand
TCTGCGTCTTGTCGCCGATCTCGACGAGGAAGAACGACACCAGCGTCGTGCCGAACGCCCCGAAGCGATTGGTCCAGCGCTCGGCGTCATCCGTCCGGTCCGGCACCAGCACCCACACCGCCATCACGAGGAAAGACGCGCCGACGATCCAGCGCTGGCTCGTCGGGCTGATGAGGCCGGCGACCGACGATCCGAGCCATGCGGCGGCGGCGTGATTGGCGAGCGTGGCGATGAGAATGCCGAGGATGATCGGCGCCGGCTTGCTGAAACGGAGGGTCAGCATCAGCGCCAAGAGTTGGGTCTTGTCGCCGATCTCGGCAACGGCAACGACGACGGTCGAAACAAGGAAGGCGTCCACTGGCAATCCTGACTGGGCCGGGCGGCATACCCGTGGCTCGACGGACCGCCCGACCCAAGGTCCGGACCGTCAAAGCCAAAGGTCTCGCCATGCTTGTCAGCCGGATACGCCATGGCCCAAAGGCCAAGCCTGTTGACGTATCCCCTCCTTCGTCGGAGGCGGCTACTCCCCAGTGACGCGGCCGTCTCTATCATCCCCGCCGAACGCGCGCAAGTGGGCCCGGCGCGCCTCACCCACGCCGATAATTGCAGGCTGTCTTCGCGGCCGGATCGCGATACGCTTCCGGGCATGGACGACGTCGACCAAGCGCCTGACCAAGGGCCGGAGACGATCGCGGCGCTCGAGGCGCGGCTCCGGCGTGACCTCGAGCTTCTGGCGCAGCCGGCGCGCGACTGGGTTCGCGCGCGCACGCATCCGCGGCATGGCGCCGTGCTCGATGTCGCCATCATCGGCGCCGGCATGGCGGGCCTGACCGCCGCCTTCGCGCTGATGCGGCTCGGGGTGCGCAACATCCGCCTGTTCGACAGAGCCCCGGCAGACCTGGAAGGGCCATGGGTCACCTATGCCCGGATGGAGACGCTGCGATCGCCGAAGCATCTCGCCGGCCCGGCGCTGGGCCTGCCGAATCTGACCTTCCGCGCCTGGTTCGAAGCCCGGTTCGGCCGCGAGGCCTGGGACCGGCTCGGGAAGATCCCGCGGACGCAGTGGATGGACTATCTCCGCTGGTACAAGCGGGTGCTGGCCATTCCCGTCGCGAACGAGACCGAGATGGTCGATCTCGCGGGCGACGGCCACGGGCTCACCGTGACGCTCGCGGCGGGCGGGAAGACACGCCCTGTCGCGGCGCGGCGCGTGGTCCTCGCCACTGGCCGTGACGGTCTCGGCGGCCCGTATACGCCACCGATCTTCCGCGATCTGCCGACGCATCTCTGCGCGCATTCCGGTGACGCCATCGATTTCGCGAGCCTGGCCGGCAAGCGGATTGCCGTGATCGGCGCGGGCGCGTCCGCGGTCGACAACGCGGCGGAGGCGCTGGAAGCGGGGGCGGCAGCCGTAGACATGCTCGTGCGCCGGCCGGACATCCCGCGCATCAACAAGGGCATGGGCGTCTCGAACCCCGGCCTCGCGCTCGGCTTCGCGGACCTGCCGCCGGAACGGAAATGGGCGATCAACGCCTATGTCGCCGACTGCCAGACACCGCCGCCGAGGGATTCGATGCTGCGCGCGTCCCGGCACGAGACTTTCGCGGTCCATACCGCCTGCCCGATCCTCGGCGTCCGGGCGGAGACGGACCGCGTGCTGCTGACGACCCGTCTCGGCGAGACAGCGTTCGATTTCGTCATTCTCGGGACCGGCTTCGTCGTCGACTGGCCACGCCGGCCGGAGCTGGCGCGCCTCGCACCGCATATCGCGCTGTGGCGCGATCGTTATGTCGATCCGGATATGCCGGTCCATGAATTCGCCGAGCATCCCTTCCTCGGCGCGCGGTTCGAATTCACCGAACGCGTCCCGGGTGACGCTCCCTGGGTCGGCCGGGTATACTGCTTCAACTACGCCGCCACGATGAGCCAGTACAAGTTGACAGGCGACATTCCGGCGATCAGCGATGGCGCGGTTCGGCTGGCCGAGGGGATCGTCCGCTCGCTGTTCGTCGAAGACTACGCCGACCACTACCAGCGCCTGCTCGACTACGCGCAGCCGGAGCTGCTCGGCGACGAATGGCGCCGGGAAGAAAGGGAGGACGAGGCATGACCCCGCACCCTACCTGCAGCACCCGCATTTGATGAAATTCTGATCAAGCGGACGTAAACCCGCCTGTTTTTTGTTAGCCCGTGGATCGGCCGGGCGGGCCGATGACGTCGCCATATCCCGCAAGGGCGCAGATTTCCGACGATCCGACGGCGCGCGGCCGTTGGTATACGAATTGCACTTCCCCCTTCAGCCGCCGTGCGGACACCGCCGTCGCGCACCTCCTGGCATGGCGCCAGCGGCCAAACAGCATCTTCTCTCAACGGCGAGAGACCTGATGAACGCCTATGGCATGCATCGGGAGATGGGCCCTATCGCCAACAACCGCCAGCGAGATTGTGCGCAATGCTCGTAGCCGCGAACAGACCAGACGCCGAGACGTCCTTCTCGACCGCCGACGCGCCAGCCGTGGTTGCGGACGTGGCCGTAGCGCCCATCGTCGTCATCGGCGCGGGTCCCGCGGGCATGAAGCTGGCGCGCGAGCTGCGCCGCCAGGCGCCCGACCAGACAATCCTGATCTTCGGCGAAGAGCGCTGGGCGCCTTATAACCGCGTCCTGCTGACGCCGCTTTTCGCCGGCGAAACGGCGGTATCGGACATCTATCTGCCCTGGTCGCAGACCGACCGGACGCCGCATGTCCACCTCATCCATCGGCGCGTCGTCGCCATCGATTGCGAAGCCCGGACGGTGACCGACGCCGCGGGCATCACGCATTCCTACGCCAAGCTGGTGATCGCAACGGGATCGCGGCCGCATATTCCCGCCCCGCTCGCGGTCCAGCATCGCCACATCTTCACCTTCCGCGACATCAATGATGCGGAAAGGCTGCTCGCCCACTGGCCACGCTGCCGCAAGGCGCTGGTCGTGGGCGGCGGTCTCCTGGGGCTGGAGGCCGCGCGCGGCCTTCACCGCCGCGGCGTCGAAACCACCGTCGTCGAGCACGGGCGCTGGCTGATGCCGCAGCAGCTCGACAGCGTCGGCGGCGCGCTGCTGGCGGAGCGCCTGACCGCGATCGGCCTGACCGTCATGACCGGCGTCGGCGTCCGTGAGGTGATCGCCGGCGACGAGATAACGGGCGTCCGCCTGACCGACGGCCGCGACTTGCCCTGCGACACCATCGTCATCTGCGCCGGTATCCGCCCCAACTTGGAGATCGCGCGCGACGCCGGCATTCGCGTCGGGCGCGGCATCGAGGTCGACGACAACATGCAGACCTCGGCCCCGAACGTGTACGCCATCGGCGAATGCGTCGAGCATCGCGGCCAGGTCTACGGCCTCGTCGCGCCGGGGCTGGAGCAAGCGGGCGTGGCGGCGCACCACATCCTCGACGGCGCCGCGCGCTACGAAGGCTCGATCGCCGCGACGAAGCTGAAAGTGGTGGGCGTACCGGTCTTCAGCATGGGCGGCCCGGCGGCCGCCTCGGAAGATCCAGCGATGCGCAGCCTGACCTATGCGCAGCCGGAGACCGGTGTCTATCGGCGGATCATCCGGCGCAAGGGCCGTATCGCGGCGGCGATCGCGGTCGGCGACTGGCCCGAGATCAACCGCCTTCAGGAAGCCGTGACCCACCAGCGGCGAATCATGCCCTGGCAGGCGCGACGCTTCGTCAAGACCGGACGCCTGTGGGGCGATGACGATGCCGCCAACATCGCAGCGTGGCCGGAGACGGCGACGATCTGCAATTGCACCGGCGTCACCCGCGGCACGCTCAGCGAAGCGATCGCGGCCGGCGCGCGCACGGTCGACGCGCTGCAGGCGGTGACCAACGCGTCGACCGTCTGCGGCTCCTGCCGACCGCTGGTGGCGGCGCTCGCGGGCCAGCAGGTCAAGCCCGCCGCACCCGCCTTCGCGCGCAGCATCATCGCGCTGTCGGTCCTCGCTTTACTGGTCGCGGGCGCCATTCTGTTCCTGCCGTCGCCCGGCTATCGCCAAAGCGTGCAGCCAGCCTTTCAGATCGACCTGCTGTGGACCGACGGCCTGTACAAGCAGATTTCCGGCTTTACGCTGCTGGGCCTCGGCCTGCTCGCGATCCTTTTGTCGCTGCGCAAGCGCGCGCGCTGGATGCGGTTCGGCGACTACGGCGCCTGGCGTTTCGTCCATGTCGCCCTCGGCGCCGCCACGATTACCGCGCTCGTCGTTCATACCGGCCTGCATCTCGGCGAGCATCTCAACCGCTATCTGATGCTGTTCTTCCTCGCGGTGATCCTGCTCGGGTCGACGTCCGGCGCCGTCATCGCGATCGAACACCGGCTTAGCCGCAACGGCGGCGCCCGGGCGCGCAAGCTGTCGCTCTGGCTTCACATCCTTGCCTGCTGGCCGCTGCCGACGCTGCTCGGCTTCCACGTCCTGTCGGTCTATTACTTCTAGCGGGCGGCGATGATGCAGCGGAAAACCATCATCTGGGCCTGCTGGATTACCGCCGTGATCGGCCTGTCCGGGTATTTCAGCTGGATCCTGGTCAGCCGCGACCGCACGCTCTTCCTGATCGGCCGGACGACCGACGGGCATCATCAGATCGAGCTCGCCTGCGAGGTCTGTCACACCAGCCCCTTCGGCGGCCGCGAGCTGCTGCAGAACGCCTGCGTGAAATGCCACGGCGACGATCTCGCGCGCGAGAACGACAGCCATCCCCGCACCAAATTCACCGATCCCCGCAACGCCGACCGCGTCGCTGCGCTCGACGCACGCTACTGCGTCACCTGCCACCAGGAGCACCGGCCCGGCATCACGCTGGCCATGGGACTCACCTTGCCCGGCGACTACTGCTTCAAATGTCACCAGACGATTTTCAAAGACCGCCCGAGCCACAAGGGCCTCGCCTTCGACACCTGCGCCTCGGCCGGCTGCCATAACTTCCACGACAACCGTGCGCTCTACGAGGACTTCCTCGCCAAGCATCTGCACGAGCTCCCGCTCAAAGCGGTGCCGCAAGTCGCCGTCATCGACCGCAGCCCGACGAGCGCCGCCTGGGTCCAGCGCGCGAGCATGGCGCTCGACCGCACGTCGCTGAGGCCGGAGATCACGGCCAGGGCGACCAATCCCGCCATCGTCAAGGAATGGGAGGCGACGCTGCACGCCAAGGCCGGCGTCTCCTGCGCCGACTGCCACATGCCGAAGGCGAAAGGCCAGACGGTCGCGCAGTGGATCGACAAGCCGGGCCATGAAGCCTGCGCGACCTGTCACGCGAATGAGAACGCCGGCTTCCTCGCCGGCCGTCACGGCATGCGGCTCGCCAGCGGCCTTTCCGTCCCGCTGACCCCGATGTCGCCGGCGATGGCGCGGCTGCCAATGCGCGCCGACGCGCACGACAAGACACTCGGCTGCAACAGCTGTCACGCGGCGCACCGCTTCGACGTCCGGCATGCGGCCGTCGAAGCCTGCATGGGCTGCCATAACGACGCGCACACGCGGAACTACCTGCAATCGGCGCATGCCGCGGCTTGGGACGGAGAGATCGCGGGAACGCGGCCGCCTGGAGCAGGCGTGAGCTGCGCCACCTGTCACATGCCGCGCGAAATCCACCACGGCGAAAAGGGTGACTTCGTGCTGGCTCAGCACAATCAGAACATGAACCTGCGGCCGAACGAAAAGATGATCCGCTCGGTCTGCCTGAACTGCCACGGCCTCGGCCTCGCCATCGACGCGCTCGCCGATCCGGAAGTCATCCGCAGCAATTTCTCCAAGCTTCCGACGCACCACATCCCGAGCCTCGACTGGGTCGAGCGGCGGCAGCGCACCCCCAAGCCCTCGGTTCCATCCACTCAATGAAAAGGAGCAACGTCATGAGACTGACTTACGCCAAAGCCACGCCGCTGCTCGTTCTGGCCGCCTTCCTGGCCAGCTGCGACAAACCGAAGGAGACGGCGGGAATCACCCCGCAGCAGATGGCCGACGCCCTGCATGCGGTCATGGACTCCGACCGCACGATCTACACGCGCCTCGTCGTCAACCGCCTGCAGAACGAAGAGAAGATCATCAAGGCGAGCGAGCACTGGAAGGACGACAAGGCGCTGCCATTGCCGGCCCAGATGTTCCGCTACGGCTCGGAGATGGTCGGCAAGAAGACCGAGGCCTTCAGCTATCAGCTCCTCAGCATGTGGCCGGTCAACAAACAGAACGCGCCCCGGACGGACGTCGAGAAGACGGGCCTCAAATTCGTCGCCGACAACAAGGGCAAGAACTACTACGCCGACGAAACGCTCGGCGGGAAGAAATACTTCACTGCCGTCTACGCCGACACCGCGGTCGCCCCGGCCTGCGTCGGCTGCCACAACGCGCACAAGGATTCGCCCCGTCACGACTTCAAGCTCGGCGACGTGATGGGCGGCGTCGTGCTGCGCATTCCCGTCCAGTAGCGCGCATGCGTCATCCCCGAAACGGGGAACGACAAGCATAGGAGATCATAAAATGACCCCAGCGCAGATCGAACTCGTCCAGGACAGCTTCCGCAAGGTCCTGCCGATCAAGGATACCGCCGGCGAGCTGTTCTATAATCAATTGTTCACGCTCGATCCGGAGCTCAGGCCGCTCTTCCCGGAAGACCTCAAGCCGCAGATCCAGAAGCTGATGTCGATGATCGCAACGGCGGTCGGCGGCCTCACCAAGCTCGAGACGATCGTGCCCGCGGTGCAGGAGCTCGGGCGTCGTCATGTCGGTTACGGCGTCAAGGACAAGGACTACGACACGGTCGGCACCGCCTTGCTGTGGACGCTCGAGAAAGGGCTCGGCGACGCGTTCACGCCGGAAACGAAAGCCGCGTGGACCGCGTGCTACGGACTGCTCGCGGCGACCATGAAGGACGCCGCGAGCAACGTCGCCGCGGCGTAGACGGCGGGCGATAGACTCAGCGCCGCGATTGGCCGGCCGGGATCGTGGAGCCTGCGGACTTCGCGGACCTGGCTTTGTGCCTGTGCAACAATCAGGCGGAATAGCGGGCGATCCGCCCTTTCGCGTATAATTTCTGCGCCGGCATAGATGAAATGCCATTCGCAGCAATGAGTGAGTCCGTGACTTACAAAAAAATCTCCGTCTTGCCGCTGGCCGGCGCGATCGGCGCCGAGATTCGCGGCGTCGACCTGACTGGTGCGGATGCGGAAACCTGGGACGAGATCAGGGCGGCCTTTCGCGACCACCTCATGCTCGCCTTTCCGGGCCAGTCGCTCGATCCGAGGGCCATGGCCAGGGTTTCCGAGAATTTCGGCCCCCTCGGCTTCTACCCCTTTGCCGAGGGGTTTCCGGAAGAGCCGCATGTCTTCGCCCTGATCAAGGAGCCCGACGAAAGGAAGAATTTCGGCGAAGGCTGGCATTCCGACACGACCTATACCGACTGCCCGCCGATGGCCACCGTACTGTATTCGGTGGAGGTTCCGCCCTATGGCGGCGATACGCTGTTCTCCAACATGTACCTCGCCTACGAGACGCTGTCGGACGGCATGAAGGCCATTCTGCAGAGCCTGCGCGCGGTCAACAGCGCGGCGGCCCGAAAGGGCGGCGGCCGTGCCGCCGGCAACACCTATCAAAGCGTCAAGCTGGTCAGCCAGGACAACATGATCCTCGAAGCGGTGCATCCCGTCGTACGGACGCATCCCGAAACCGGGCGCAAGGCGCTTTACGTCAATGCGCTGCACACGGTCCGGTTCGACGGCTGGACCGAGGCGGAAAGCCGTCCGCTGCTGGAGTTCCTGTTCCAACACAAGGACCGGCCCGAGTTCACCTGCCGTTATCGCTGGCAGGCCGGCACCTTCGCGATCTGGGACAACCGGGCGGCCCAGCACCTGGCGGTCAACGACTACCATGGCTACCGCCGCGTGATGCACCGGCTCTCGGTCGCGGGCGACCGGCCGCATTAAGCCTCAGCCGCCGAAAAAAGCGCGGATACCGTCGATCACGAACGGAACGGCAGGCAGTGCCGCCACGGGACGGCCATCAGATAGGCGGCGGCGAAATCGCCTCGGATTCCGCCGCCACCAGTCAGCACTGTCCCATATCTATTTCTTGGAAAGCTCTCGGGCGGTCTTGAGGACGAGGTCAAGGAGCTTCTGCGCGGGGATCCCTTCGGCTTCGTTCTGCTTGACCCATTCATCCCAAACCGGCTTGCCGCCGACCTTGCGCAGCTTATTCAGTTCGTCCTCGGTATAGGTGATCGGCTTCAAGCTCTTCTTTGCCTGCCACTTGGGAAGGTTCACCTTATCCTTCTTGTAGTAGGCCTCTTTCAGGGCCTCGTAGCCGGGCTTCCGCACCTCTTCGAGGATCGTCTTGTATTGCGCCGGCAATTTGGCGTAGGCGGCCTTGTTGACGACAAAGAGGCAGTTGAGCGATCCCAACGCCATGTTTGTCGTGTACCAGGTCGACAGATCGTCGATCTTGAAGGCGGAGAACGCATAGGTATAGGCGAAGCCCACGGCATCGATCGTGCCGCGCTGGAGCGCCGTGTAGACCTCGGAGGCCGGCATGCTTGTCGGCACCGCGCCGAGACCGGCCATCGCCTTGCCCATGCCGCCGAGCGCGCGCACGCGCATCCCCTTCCAATCTTCCAGCGTGCGCGGCGCCTTACCGCGGCCCATCATCTCGAACTGCGGCAGCATCATCGCCATGTAATACATCGCGTTCCAATCGCCGAGCGACTTCTTGAATTCCGGCGTCTCGTACATGCGCGTGTCGACGGCCTGCATGACGTCGAGGTTTGGAATCGGCAGGAAGGGCAGGTCCAGCACGCCCAGCGCCCGCACCTTGCCGGGATGGTAGGACGAGCACATCTGCGCCCCCTGGACGGCGCCGACCTTGATCGCGTCCAAATTCTCCCGCGATTTCGACAGCTGCTCGCCATAGAAGAGCTGGATATTGAACTTGCCGCAGGTGGCCTCCTTCGCGGCCTTGGCGACATATTCCATACCTTCGGTGATGGCGCGGCGCTTGCCCCAGAAGGACGTGCGCCACGTCACTTTCGGGCCGTCGCAATATTTGGTTGCCGCTTTCGCAACGGATGAATTGCCGGCAACGACGGCTGCCGCTAGGACAAACGCCGCCAGAATGGCGGCCGTGACGGGTAGTCTCATGACGTTTCCTTTCCCCGGGTATGCATGTTTTTTCTGCCGGCCGGCGCACAGGCCCGAACGGCAGCGCTCTCGTTTCGAGCGGGATTGGCTCCACGGACAACGACGGATCGCATGGACGATCCCGGTATCCCGACGATTGTGGTGCCCACGGATATCGACTGTCAAAAAGCGCGCCGCGGCGATTTTGCGTAAATCCGCGATCTCAACCACAATGAGCACCGAGAAAAAAGAATTGCGCCTGCCGGCGTTAACGATCCGGCGGGCCGAGCGCTGTAGGGTGGAGCTGCCTGATGTATGTTTCGACGATCCCCGAGAATGCCGAATTCGATTACGTCGTCGTGGGCGCCGGCTCGGCAGGCTGCGCGGTGGCCGCGCGGCTGAGTGAGAACGGCCGCTACCAAGTGCTGCTGCTGGAAGCCGGCGGCCGCGACACGAACCACAACATCCATATCCCGCTGTTCGTGGCGAATATCCTGAACGACGAGCGCGTGACCTGGCCGTTCATGACCGAGCCGCAGACGCATCTCAACGGCAAGCCGCAGAAGTGGACGCGTGGACGGGTGATCGGCGGCTCGAGCTCGATCAACGGCAACCTGTTCGTGCGCGGCGACCCGGCGGAATACGATTCCTGGGCCGAGCAGGGCTGCAAGGGCTGGAGCTATGCCGACCTCGAGCCGATTTTCAAGCGGTTGGAGGACTTCCCCGAAGGCGACCAGAAAATGCGCGGCGCGGGCGGCCCCATCCACTGCACCCGGCTCGACAATTTCGATCCGCTGTCGGATGCCTTTCTCGGCGCCTGCACCGAGGCCGGCTACCGTAAGCTCGAGGACTATAACGACGGCAGTTATGAGGGCGCGTTCTACCTGCAGTACTCGACGCGCAAGGGCTTCCGCAACAGCGCGGCGGCTGGCTACCTGCGGCCGGCAAAGAAGCGCCAGAATCTGAGCATCCTGCCGAACGCCAACGCCGCGCGCGTTGTGTTGAACGGTAAGCGGGCGACGGGCGTCGAATTTCTGCACAATGGCGCGAAGCAATCCGTCCGCGCCCGCCGCGAGGTCATCCTGTCGGCCGGGCCGCTGGTCTCGCCGAAGCTGCTGGAACTGTCCGGCATCGGCAACGGCGAGATCCTCAAAAAGCACGGCATCGACGTGGCGCATCACCTGCCCGGCGTCGGCGAGAATCTGCGCGACCATCCGAACACGCGCGTCACCTTCGAGTGTGCGAAGCCGCTGACGATCAACGACGTGCTGCGCAACCCCTTCCGCAAGGTAAAGGAAGGGCTGCGCTTCATCTTCAAGCGCGAAGGCCTGCTGACGATCTGCTCGGCAACGGCGCAGATGAACTACCGCAGCGGGCCGGAGGTGAACCAGGCCAACCTCGTGCTGCGCTTGCTGCCGCTGTCGGGCGTCGACCGTTATGCGCGCACGCCGCAGGCCGGCCTCGACCCCTATTCCGGCTTCACCTTCGGCATCACCGTGCTGCAGCCGAAGTCGATCGGTCACGTGCACATCCGCTCACGCGACCCGTTGGAGCAGGCGAGCATGGACCCGAGATACCTGTCGGACCCGGCGGACGTAGGGACCTTCCTCGACGGCATCAAGACGGCGCGCAAGGTGGCGGAGATGCCGGCGCTGCGTCCCCTGATCGTGCGCGAGACGCGCCCGGGGCCGGAGGTGCAGGACGATGCGGGACTGATCGCTTACATGAAGGACACGATCCAGACGAGCTGGCACATGATCGGCACGACCAAGATGGGCCTCGACGCGGACGCCGTCGTCGACCCGCAGCTGCGGGTGCATGGCATCCAGAATCTCCGGGTCGTCGACTCCGGAATCTTCCCGACCATCCCGTCGTCGAACACCAACATCCCGTCGATCGTCTGCGGGGAAAAGGGCTCGGACATGATCCTCGCCGCGGCGAACGCCTGACCCGCACGGCGACTAGCCATGCAAAATTAGTCCGGACATGTTCCTAGTCATGCGTTTTATGCATTGCTGCGCTGCAGCAATTTCGATTGGATTCCGCCG